>Ga0315277_10007102_pt1 | contig 14533 bp, 13 predicted proteins | sample YL17G05_15_MG_FD_203695 | JGI IMG/M metagenome (GOLD analysis project Ga0315277, IMG submission 203695) | Sediment microbial communities from Yellowstone Lake, YNP, Wyoming, USA - YL17G05_15 | ecosystem: Environmental > Aquatic > Freshwater > Lake > Sediment | place: USA: Wyoming | collected... | reverse complement strand
AATTTACTGATTAATAAAATATCAGTCAAGTCAAATGCTAATACCCAACGGCCGATCCTCCCTCACGTGGATCTGGGCCGCCGTATATCCATCCGGTATTATGATCCAGATGTATTGCTTCCACCTCACCGCACGAAGAATCTATGATTCGCAGGGAATGTCTGCGTAATGCAAGGTTACTAAGTACATCGGTTGGTAAACCGTACCTTTCGATGATTATTTCATCAGGATACCATTGGTGGTGAAAGCGAGGCATATCGACAGCCTCCTGAATATTCATACCAAAATCGATGACGTTCACGATTACCTGCAAAACGCCTGTAATTATACGCGAGCCTCCCCGTCCGCCCAGAACTAAAAACGGTTTGTCGTTCTTGACTACTATCGTCGGAGTCATTGAGCTGAGTGGTCTTTTTTCCGGTTCTATGGAATTCGATACACCGCCGATCAATCCATAGCTGTTGGGAACGCCCGGTTGTGCACTGAAGTCATCCATCTCGTTATTCAAAAAAAATCCTGCCCCATCCACAATTACCTGACTCCCAAAGAGGTCGTTCACGGTATAAGTAACTGCAACGCTGTTCCCATCTGCATCTACTACAGAATAGTGGGTTGTGTGCGGGGAATCTTTCTTCAAAAGCTCAGGTCGTATTTCTGATGACTGGCGAGCTGCAAGCGAGTCAATTTTGTTCCGTCGCTCCGTTGCGTACTCCTTCGACAGGAGCAAATCCGTCGGGATCTCGGTAAAGGCCGGATCGCCCAGATAATGTGCACGATCTGCATAGACGCATTTCATAGCTTCCGCCATATTGTGAACGGCAGAAGAAGAATGAAACCCCATCGAATTAAGATCATATCCTTCGAGGATGTTGAGGAGTCCGATAAGGCAGATTCCGCCGGAGCTTGGAGGCGGAATGGAATAAACTTCGTAACCGCGGTACGAGCCCTTGAGCGGAGTCCGTTCAATCACCCGATAACTCGCAAGATCATCCTTTGTGATGAATCCTCCCCCCCTCTTCATCTCGTCGATCATGAGGTTTGCCGTCGTCCCGATATAAAAATCTCGTCCGTCGGTATCGCGGACGCGTTCAAGTACAGCGGCCAGTTCAGGAAGACGGAGCGTATCCCCCTCGCGATAGAGATCCCCGTTTTTGGTAAATACTTTTACCGTCGATTCAAATTCCCGGAGATCTGTCTCATAGTCATGCAAGTTTTCATCAAGGTTACGGTCTACCACGAATCCACTGTAAGCTGTTTCGATAGCAGGTTGAATGACATCCCCCAGATCCAGCGTGCCATATTTGTGAAGAGCTTCAACAAGTCCGGCTACCGTACCGGGAACACCTGCAGATCTGTGACCCCTGACGATATCACGCGTGACATTCCCTGCAGTATCCACATACATATCACGCCATGCGGATTTCGGTGCCTTTTCCCTGAAATCCAGACAAAAAGCTTCCCCACCTGCATCACGATAAAGGAGAAATCCTCCACCGCCGATGTTACCTGCCTCCGGGAAAACAACAGCAAGGGCAAAACCCACCGCAACTGCGGCATCGACTGCATTTCCACCCTTTTGCAGTATGGAAACGCCTATCTCCGATGCAATACGGTGCGCCGAAACGACCATACCATTCCGGCTGCGGACCGGCTTGCCGGAAGCCGGATAAACCGCTGTGTAGAGGTTAACTACGACAACAAGGGAAAGGATAAATCTGGATGCGGAATTCATACGATGTCGGACGGGATTAATCCGGTTCTTTAAACGTTAAAATGGCAGATCATCCTTCTCCGGTCCGGGTTGTTCCTGCACGCGTTCCGTTTCCGGACTCGAACCAGTCGCAGCACGCGAATCGAGCATGATGAGATCATCGGCAACAACATCCGTTGCGTATCTTTTAACGCCGGTATTCTTATCATCCCACGATCTGGTCTGCAATTTTCCCTCAATATAGACCTTACTCCCTTTTTTGAGATACTGCCCGCATATATCTGCAAGTTTGCGCCATGCGACGATATTATGCCATTCTGTTTTCTCCTGTAGGTTTCCGCTATCATCCTTCCAGCGCTCGCCGGTTGCCATGGAAAATTTTGCTAGGGCAACACCCGACGCCGTGTAACTCATCTCCGGATCTTTCCCGAGATGTCCGATGAGCAAGACCTTGTTCAAACTTTTGCCTGCCATAAAAGTTCTCCTTTACGTTTAAGATGTTTGTGGTTGTTTTGGTAATGTGAATTAATCACCATTGTACAATCGATATCTGATCCCCACGAGAATCAGATACTGTTTGGTGAGTAAGTAGAGCACTCCCTGGTTGATTTCTATGTCTATAATCCTATCGCATATTCTACCGGTTCTCAGAACCGGAGGCGCGATGTTTCCCCGGATTATTCCCTCGTTATCTATCACGGAAACCGTACAACTTTCTGCCATCATGAAAAATCCCCCATCAACGGTAAACGGTTTACCGGGGCCCGGGATGGGTTTGGTTGTAATATAATTACCATATATATCAAAAACAACAATGCGATTTAAATCAGATACATAGATTAATTCGTTTTTATTAGAAATCCGTATGGTATGAGGTTCAATCAGCCTTCCGAGACCTGCATCATGACCGCCGAACGTGCGATCGATCCGGTCACTTGCACCAATTTTACGGATATTTTTGTCCTCTTTATCGATGACGTAGAGAGAACCGAAACGGTCGATTGCAATACTGGAGGGGAATCCAAACACTTTCTCCATGGACGCCTGAACATCGATTTGGGGAATAGATGAAATAAAATTAAGGTCCCTGTCAAAGCGGTGGATACGGTTCGAACCATAATCCGCAACGTAGATATCCAATCCGTTCGGCGATATGATATCCTGGAACTGGTTGATCGCATTATCCCGCCAGGAATGACTCTCACCGGCTGTGATCGTCGTATCCTTTATTGTAATTTTCTGCAGTGTATTGCGTCCGCGATCGAGTATGTATATCCGTCCCAGTGGATCAACGGAAATTGCAACGGGATCCTGAAACCACTTGCCAAGAGGTATGGAAGTAAATGATGAATCAATCGATAGATCCTGTCGCGGAACCGGCTGGCACCATACCACGGAACTCATGTAAAACCAAATGATGATTAGGTAAAATAGCCTCATAAGAACAATATATTCATTCTTCAGTCGCGTTTCTTCCGATCTGTTTACGCAGCGTTGTATTACGCGCCTGCGATTCACCCCGGCGGATGCTTAATCTTTCATCGGTTCTTTTCACATAACATATTTCGGAGTTGTGATGCCTGTGTATCAACGGAATTTCATTCTAAAAGTACTGCTGTAATGGCATTGAGGAGAGCATTTATATCTTCTCTGAAATAATACCCCATGTGTCCTACGCGGATGAGTTTGTCTTTGAATTTACCCTGCCCCCTGCCGAGAATCATCCCCTTCTCCGTTTTCAATTTATTCAGGAAATTATTTGTTAAAACAGACGAAGGGACGGATGCCACAGTCACGGAATCGGATGGACATTCAGGAAATATTTTAAAACCAGCTTGCACAATTCCCTGGCGCGTGAGCGTTCCGATTGTACGATGACGATTCCATACATTCGTGATTTCCTCATTACGGATCATCGCGAGTGCGGCATCAAGGCCGGCTACGAGCGATACAGCCGGAGTCCATGGAGTAGATCCATGGTCATGAGCACTGAGGGCTTCGCTCAGATTGAGATAATATTTTGGCAGGTCTGATGATTTGATTTTCCTGAGGGCGCGGTCGCTCAGCGCAACACAAGCGAGTCCCGGCGGACACATCAACGCCTTTTGTGAAGCCGTTACGGCAACGTCGATTCCCCATGCATCAAAACGAAATTCAAGAGCGCCGACCGAGCTTACGCCATCTACGCAAACCAGTGCATCAGAGTTATCATGTACAATCCTGGAAAGTGTCTTAATATCAGTCGTGGCGCCGGTCGAAGTTTCACAATGAGTCAAATATACCGCGCTCACATCGGAGTGAGCGAGAAGAACGTTGCGCATGAGGGAGGAGGTTGGAGACTTTCCCCAATCGAGTTTTATTTCAACGACGTCCAATCCGAATATACCCGGCATCTGGACCCAGCGATCGCTGAATTTTCCATTACTTATAACCAGAACACGTTCGCCTGAGGAAAATAAATTCACAAAGGTCGCTTCCATCGCTCCCGTTCCGGAGCATGTCAGGACCAGAACCGGTCCCGTGGTCTGAAACAAATATTGAAGGTGTCCGCTTACACGAGTGATCAATTCCCTGAATTCATCACTGCGATGATGGAGCGGAGGCCGGGCGATCGCCTGTAGTACAACATCCGGAACTTTTGTCGGACCGGGAGTAAAGAGTGTATGAGAAATATCTGACATAGATGTTTGCAGATTACTTTACTGGCTGTCCGTTTCTTTCCTGTACACCACTCTCCCTCCGACGATGGTCATCTCAACGTCCGTGGTGAGGATTTCCCCGGGAGGGATTTTCATAATATCTTTCGACAGAATAGTCAAATCAGCCCATTTACCGATTTCCAGTATACCCTTTTCTTTCTCTTGGAATGCAGCGTATGCCGGCCATTGCGTAAAAGCTCTGAGCGCCTCTTTGCGGGTCATTTTCTGCTCCGCGTACCAACCCTGCGGGGGTTTTCCATTACGGTCTTGCCGCGTTATGGCAGCGTAGACTCCTAGAAGAGGATTGACGAACTCCACCGGAAAATCGGAACCCCCGGAAATGATCGATCCAGTTTCAAGGATTGAACGCCATGCATATGCACCTTTTGCGCGCTCCGGACCTACTCTCGCCTCAACCCATTCCATATCGGATGTCGCATGGGTAGGCTGCATGCTCGGCAGAACTCCGAGTTTTTTAAACCTGCTGATATCTTCAGGGAGGAGAATCTGGGCATGTTCGACGCGCCACCTGGGAGATTCTTTCGCTGCTGTAATACTTCCAATCACCCGCTCATATACTTTTAGGGTAATATTGTTGGCACGGTCTCCAATTGCGTGAGTACAGACTTGGAAACCCCTATTTAGTGCATCATGGCAGGCTGAATCCATTTCTCCCTCCCGCATCATTGTTAAACCCCTGTTACCTGGATCATCGGAATACGCCTCAATCAATGCAGCGCCTCTGGATCCCAGTGCACCGTCCATGTACATCTTCACGGCACGGATGGAGAGGAAACCTCCGCCATATGTATTTTCGGGACCGTGTTCAAGGTAGTATTTCCACGTCTCACCGCCATAATCTATCGCACCGTATATCCTGATAGGGCATTTACCGGCATCGATTAATCTTTTATAGTGCCTTATGACATCGAGGCCAACTCCCATATCATGGACTTCCGTCAGGCCGAAACTTGCACACTCGTCGAGCGCAAGTTTGAGGCGTTCCCCGATTTCTTCCTCTGTGAGGGACGGAATTGCTTTACTCACCAGATCGATTGCATTATCGATGAAAACACCGGTAGGACGACCGTTTGCATTACGGATAATTTTTCCACCCGTCGGATCTTCGGTTGTTTCCGTCAGTGATGCGAGTTTCATCGCAGCGGAATTAGTCCACGCCGCATGTCCGTCGACTCTGCGCAGGAGAACCGGATTCCGGGGAGAAACCGAATCCAGCACTTGAGCGGTGGGGAATTTCATTTCATGCCAGTCGTTCTGATCCCAGCCGCGACCTACAATCCATTCTCCTGCTTTCGTGTTATTGACCCTTTCTTTGACCATCCCGGCAATCTGTTCAGTCGATTTCGTTCCCACGAGATCAAGATTTTGCAGGCGTCCTCCTTCACCAAGAATATGCGCATGTCCGTCAATGAATCCCGGATAGACTGATTTGCCTTTCAAATCGATGACCGTGTCAGCCCTATACTTGTCAAGTATATCAGCCGTCGATCCCAGACCGACAATTCGGTCACCAGAAATAGCCACCGCTTCCGTCGTATGATTATTATCATCAAGCGTATAGACGATTCCGTTTGTAAGAATCATATCGATATTCGTGCGTGATGTCATCAGGACGTATGTGATAGTAGCAACGACGAGGAGAGAAAGTATGAGTAGAAAATATTTCCGCATAGATTAATACTTTCAGTATTAATGTTTAGCATGTGTATCAAATATATGTATTCTCATCATGAGTTACAATTTTACATGACGATGATACACTCATGATTAGAATTGCATTTCAACGGAAAATTATCTAAGTTTTTTTATGACAGAGGATAAAATAATGACAGCAGAAGACTTTATAAAATTCGTCGAAATCACAAAACGTCTCAGGAAAGAGTGCCCGTGGGACAGAGAGCAGAACCATTCCTCAATCCGTCACAGCCTCATCGAGGAAGCATATGAGGTCGTGGAGGCAATTGAGACGAATAACATGGATGAACTGTGCCGGGAGTTAGGTGATTTACTCCTCCACGTCGTCTTTCACGCAAACATTGCGGAGGAGAAAAAAGAATTTACGCTGCGTCAGGTGATCGGAAATATCAGCCAGAAGCTAATTTTCCGTCATCCGCACATCTTCGGGAATGTGAAGGTTGACGGGACTGACCATATCAAGAGAAATTGGGAAAAACTGAAGATGGAGGAAGGGAGGGAATCGCTCATGGATGGCGTACCGAAAGAGCTTCCCGCCCTCCTGCGCGCTCACAGACTCACAGAAAAAGCGTCTCAGGTAGGATTCGACTGGAAAAAAAAGGATGATGCCTGGAACAAAGTCGAGGAGGAAATTAAAGAAGTTCACCAGGCAATCGAGAGCGGCACACAGGAAAATATAGATGCGGAATTCGGCGATTTACTCTTTGCCCTCGTCAATTATTCCCGTTTCATACAGGTAAATCCGGAAAATGCATTACGTCAAGCCATCGAAAAATTCATCGGCCGTTTCCGCTATATCGAAAGACGCCTGAAAGAAACGGGGAAGGATATTCATTCTTCATCGCTTGAAGAGATGGATTCACTCTGGAACGAAGCAAAGAAACGATTGTAACCTGTCCTACCGGTTGTTAACTATCGGATCGTCCGTTCTGTGAATATCATTTATCCAATACTTATCGTATGCATCAATGATGTCCTTAACGAGTTTATGTCTGACAACATCGTTACGGTCAAAGTAGCAGAAGTTCACGCCATCGACATCATGCAGGATCTCCTGGATTTGCACCAGACCGGATACCGTTTTCAGGGGAAGATCTATCTGAGTGATGTCTCCCGTAATAATCGCTTTTGAATTTGGACCCAATCGGGTGAGGAACATCTTCATCTGCATACTTGTAGCGTTCTGCGCTTCGTCGAGGATGACATAAGCGTTGTTGAGCGTCCTGCCGCGCATATAAGCGAGGGGTACCACTTCGATTACACGTCTCTCAATATAGGTTTTGAGTTTATCGGGCGGAATCATATCATCGAGTGCATCATACAGCGGCCGGAGGTATGGATCAACTTTTTCTTTCAGGTCGCCGGGAAGAAATCCGAGACTCTCGCCTGCTTCGACGGCCGGACGCGCGAGAATGATTTTTGTGATTTCACGGTCCTTCAGAGCGGCAACCGCCATTGCAACCGCGAGATACGTTTTACCGGTTCCAGCCGGACCGATGGCGAATACAATATCATTCAACCTCATCTGTTTCAGGTACTCTCTCTGTCCCGGTGTTCGCGATTTGATGATGCCGTTTCTCGTGAAGAGGACTACGTTTTCCAGGTCAGCTTCACCTACCTGAGAGATTACACTCTTCGGTACCACCGGTTCACCGTTTACCTTGACGAGGTCGATGACTGTTTCGATATCCTGTATGTTCAGTGTACCATTCTTGTTGAGGATGTACACGAGTTCCTTGAATATATTTTCGAGTTGATCTACCTGTTGCTGATCGCCGCGGCAAGTAATTGTATCTCCCCTTACTGTGATTGCTGCATCGAAATAATTTTCAATAAGACAGAGGTTAGTGTCGTTCAGGCCGAGTAACATGACCATATCGACCCCTGTCGTCTTGATTTTTCGCTCAGCCAACGAAGTCGGTTCTCCCCTGTCTCGTGTGAGGTTGGGGGTTGAAAACAGAAAGCCCTCCGCTCACGTAAGTGAGGAAGGGCTTTTCGCTATTTATTCGGTCTCCGCGCACGCGAATGATCACGGAGCTTCAACTGCCTTTTTCTTGTAATAACGGTTTGCGGCGCTTTTTTCTTCTTTTGTCATTTGAGCACCTTCGGGTATCTTCAGTACCCAATTCGGTTTGATGACATCGGGATCGCGGATGAGATCGCGGTTACCCTGCCAGATTTTCGGCCACAGCCAGGCGTTATCGTAAATATCTTTCTTCTTTGCAATGTTCCAGAGACAGTCACGGTCGCGCGACCATGTTCCCACGACATACGTTTTTTCTTTCTGGATGCTGTTCATCAACGCGGCGAGTTTGTCCTGTGCGGCTTTAACGCGATCGCCGTACCGCGGAATCAGACAAATGTTGCTCTTCGCCATTTCCTTGATCCGGGCATCCATCCTCTGGATCTCATCCTTGTAGTTTACAAGTTCTGCATCTGACATTCGCTGAAGTTCAGAAATACGGTTTTCCATATCCGTCAATTCTTTGTCGAATGCCGCAACATCCGCCCTTGTAACTCCAAGCATTGCATAGAGGGCATCCTCGCATGCCATGATTTCTCCATCGAGTTTGACAGATTGCGCTTTCAAACCCGCAATATCACTCTCCAGTTTTCCCACCTCGGCAAGCAGATCGACTTCCTGCTGTTTGTAGCTCGTCATCTGAGCCTGCCATTCTTCCCGTGTCATCTCCTCCTGAGCAATCAAGGGAGCGACAGAAAGGAAAAAAATAAACATCACGAACGAGATAATATAAATTCGCTTCATTTTACTTACCCAATCCTTTCTTCACAGCTTCCTGATCGGATTGGCACTGCTGAAGTTTCCCGTTCTTTTCGGCAATTTGCTTTTCAAGATTGGCTTTTTCAGCTTTCTTATCTGCGACCTTCATCTGAAGCTCTTTCACGGATGCCTTCAAATCGTCGAGCTGCTTCAATTCTTCTTCCGACGGCGAGCTAGAGCAGCCCGAAAGAAGGCTCCCACCGGCAAGAAATGCAAAGACGATGAGAAATTGAACCACTTTTTTCATTATAACTCTCCTATGTTGTTTACTGTATGCATCATCAATTGATACCAAAAATAACAAATAAAACCTTCTTTGTCAAGCATTACTTGAAGAAATTTGAAATTAGGTTTTGTTTATAAAAGCCCTTTTTCAGCAAAACTCGTGTAATTATTACGGGTCAGGATCACATGGTCATGAACCGGAATTCCGATAATTTTACCTGCTTCCACGATTTGCCGCGTAACGGTTATATCTTCCGCACTCGGCTCCGCGTTGCCGCTCGGGTGATTGTGGACTAAAATGACAGCCGCAGAAGGTTCAATAATAGCGGGTCGGAAAACCTCCCTCGGATGAACGAGAGATGAGTTCAATATTCCCTCCGAAACTCTCACATCCCGCTGCAGGTGATTTGCACTGTCGAGAAGAAGTACCGTGAAAACTTCGACGGTAAGATCCATCATCCGGGCATGGTAATATTGGAAAACATCCAGAGGGCTGGTCATGGCGGTCTTCCTGTCCGTCGAGCTCATCGTACGACGCCCCATCTCAAAAGCGGCAATGATCGATATTGCCTTGGTATTCCCCAGACCATGATACTGCCTTAATTCCTGAACACTCCGACTTCCCAGTCCGCTCAGCGAACCGTAATCAGACAGTATTGCCTTTGCGATATCTACAGCGGTTGCCTTCCTCGTCCCGGTACGCAGTATGATGGCTAGAAGTTCAGCGTCTGTCAGGTTGCAAACTCCCCGGCTCAGCAACTTCTCCCGAGGACGTTCTCCTTCGGGCCACTCCTTGATGTTTGTGTGATAATGTGCGACTTCACACATTTTTTTAGAACTTCGAATCATAAATCCTCCCTTGAAATGATTACTTGAGTGAGACCTCCGCTACTTTACTTAACTCGCCGTCACGAAATTCGAGAATAAACATCTCTGAATTGACGCCTCCGCTGCTGAAAGTGATCGCTGATCGGATTCCCCGGTAATCACGAACCTTTGAAAGAGCTTCCGTGAGCTCTGCGCGCGTTCGCACCCCGCTTTCTATGAGATCCAGTACGAGTGTCATGATATCATACCCGAGAGCGCTATATGCGGATGGGTATTTTTTCATTCGCTTAAAGTAATTTTGCTTGAAATCATAAACTTCCATGCTTGATTCGTCATAAAATGACTCCCTTCCGTAGACTATGCCATTAACATAGGAACGATTTTTCTGAAGTTGACTCCGATCATCCCACACACTGTTACCTAAAAGTTCAGACTGTATATTGTAATAGGAAAGCTGCGAGGCAACGATACCGATTTCCTCCCTTTTGCCGATCGAAAGCAGTATTCCATCTATTGCCTTCATGGACTTCTCAGTGTTTTCGGCAAGCTCCGGTTGACTCAATCTTCCGAATCCGGCCTTCCTGATGTTCATAAACTGGTCCCGTAAATCACTGACACCATTCTCGTATTGTTCGTGCACAAGTATTTTTGCGCCTAATCGTTGTGCCTCGTGTGAGAAACTCTCGGCGCAAATTCGCGCGTTTTCGTCCTCCGACGATAAAATTGCAAATGTATTCAATTTCTTCTGCCTGACGGCATATTGAGCAAGCAGTTTCCCGTGCATCTCATCGCCCGGACTGATCTGAAATACATTGCTTCTTCCTACGCTGCCGGTAACCGTTGCCGTCGGAACGATGAGCGGGACATTTTCTTCTTGGGCTATCAGAGCGGATCCGGCTGCAGCATCGGGAAATAAAGGTCCGACGATCACAGCGACGTTCTGATCATCGGCCAACGCTTTTACCATAGCGATTGATTCTTCGGTACTTTGATTCACTTTCCGGATATCGAGCGACCACCGCGCGGCAGTTTTGACCGCAGACCGGTACTCCTCATTTGCGTACACCATTCCTTCCGCGATCTCCGATGCAAGAAGTCGGATCGACGGCGGTTGTGCATCTTCCGCGGCCGGTAGCACGACACCTATCACTTTCGGCCTGACACTCGTGAGACTCTCGTATATCTTCTGAAACCGGCTGTGAAATACCGAAATCCTGCTCCTCATGAGGATACCGGCCAGAATATCCCGTGATTCATCAGCATTACCTTCCTCAGCGTACTTTTCAGCCAATTTCAGCCGCACCAGATCTTTACTCACCAGACTATCCGGAAAAGAGATCAGATCCTTAAGATCCTCCAAATCGTATCGGTAGTTTGCCAGTGCATCGAACAATTCAACTGCACGGGAACGCATACCCTCTCCTTTCGCCACTTCGATGCAGGCGAGCAAATACTTACCGGCGCTCGCGTGATCCTGACTCAGGGTAGAGCTGACGGCGAGAGAGTAGTAAGCGTCTGCGGTATAGGAACTCATGGGGAAGCGGCGTAAAAAATCTTTCAGCAGAACGGCGGAGGACCGGTAGCTTTTCATTCTCTGAAAACATTTTGCAGCCATAAGGAAGGATGCTGTCGTCCTCTGATGAAGTGGTTCGATTCTGGCAAGAGAATCGTATAACACATATGCATTGCGGTAATTGCCGGACTCAAAGAGCCGCAGAGCCGTACCAAACGTTTTTTCGACTGAAGGCTGATATCGCGTCGGTACCTGTGCCTGCGATATACCGCCGAATAGAATCAGTAATATGAGAATGTAAATATGCATGGAATTGCGGAGTGCGGGATCAACATACAGAAATTCGGCCTGAATATCAAACAGTCATGAGAAGTCCCTCGAAAGTGATTTCATTGCAACCAACGCTCCACCACTTCCGATGACAACCGAAAGCGCAAGAAACAGAGTTGTTGCCGCGTACAGGAAGCCCGCATCAAACGGGACATTTCTTAAAATAAACGAAAAGAAACCATTAAGCGGAACAAACGTCAGAGAAACCATAATCGTGAGATAGACGATGCTCAGAAGAAAAGTAATCGTTGCACTCTGGGACGATGCAACGCGGATCGGATTTCTTTCCCTGTAATCGGAGAAATACCCGCCGGCTCCGAGGTTCAATCCTACGAGGGCATAAGCCGTGCCGAGCATGATTAGGGAAGCGACAATTACCAGCGATGGATACGCCATCAGCGACATATGCGAGAAGATGACGAGAAGTTCAGAGAGAATAACAACCGGAATGAACCAGAGTGAGAACTTCATGAAAAGTATTTTCTTTCGCCTTACCGGAGCGCTGAGTACCGACCAAAATTCTGGTCCCTCGACGGATATGCTAGGGAAGACGAAGCGTAATGCTATGGAAGCGACGAGGAACGCGTTAAAAAGAAGGACCACCATATATGATACCGTCTGGAGAAACGGCATGTTCTGTTTCAGATCGATGTGCGAGATACTCGCGAGAAATGTTAAGGTGAGGAGCGAGATGATCGCCAGATGGATCCACTGACTCGGTTCGCGGATAAATTGAGCAATTTCCTTCCGCAGTAAAACGCTCACTTGCGGCGGCAGCAGCGGAGGTTTTGTAAGTGAAAACCACCGCAGGTGCTGAATAAATAATGACGTTCTATTCTGCATGTTAAGGGATGTATTCCAGCTTCTGTAGAAAAAAGATTTACCGATGAACATCATCAAAGAAAATATAAAGATCGTCGCAATGAGGAGGAGAACATTAAAGGAAGCTGCATATGATGCGTTACCCTGCATATGCCAGTACAGGGACTCTGCAATCCAGTAATTTGGAAGGTATTTTGTGACCGGAGGATCAAGATATCCGAAGTACTGATCGAGCTGGGGATAATGCTGGAGAACTGCGGCGACAAGCTTCAACGGACTCGTAAGGGAGAAGTATACATACAGTGAAACAATGTAAAGTAAAAGAAGGATAATTATTATTTTTTTTGCACTGATGTAGGCTGAGAATTGCATGATTAAAAGAAGAAAGATCACCGCCAGACAACCCGCAATAAGCATGAACGGAATGAGCATAAATACCATTACCTGGATGTAATATGTCCAGTGGACATTGAAATGAGAACCATAGCCCAGAACAACGGCAATCGCAATCAGGAAAAATGCCGTAGAGCTGTAAAAGAAATTATCGAAAAATTTCAGAATAAATAATTGTCCGTGAGATATTGGCTTGGTAAGGTAATACTGCACTTCGGACGAACGGTACAAGGTTGCATACGAAACGATCATGTTGCCCACGTTGATCGAAAGAAAGTATACAAACAATATCATCGAGAGAAAACGGTGAAGCAGGAATGATCCGAGTTTCGCCGTATCGAGAAGGTAATCGACCGACGTACGTGTGAAGTAATATGCGCTGTACGCAAAAGCTCCAAAGACGAGAACGGATGTGATATTTTTCACCACCGCCGGAACCGACCACTGAAAGAGTATCTTGAACAGGCTTCGAAACTTGAATACGGCGATGTGGAGAATAAGCTTCACTTTGTCAGCTCGAGAAAAAGAGATTCAAACTTACCGTCGCCTTTACGCTTCATGGCATCGAAAACGAGTGCTGTATCGAGGAAAATCATCTTCCCCTCCTTGATGATACCAATCCGGGTACAAAGCTCTTCGACAACAGGGAGGCTGTGCGTCGACATAAATACCGTAATCCCCTCCTGTGTTTTTTGACGGAAGACTTCCTTTACAATATGGGCGCTCCGCGGATCGAGTCCGACCATCGGCTCATCGATGATAAGTGCCCGCGGGTGATGAAGAAGCGCCGAAACTATGACAATCCGCTGGCGCATTCCCTGAGAGTAGTACTCCGTCCGCTGATCAATCCATGTACCAATTTCGAAGATATCCACAAACTCATTTATGCGTGTTGTAGCAATATCATGTGAGATTTTATATAAACCGGCGCTGAAATAAAGGAACTCCCTCCCTGTCAGTTTTTCGTAAAGAAACGGCTGGTCAGGAATGTACCCGATTATCATTTTCGCTTCAATGGGGTGTTTTTGAACGTCGTACCCGTTGATGGATATCGTTCCCGAAGTCGGTGAATATAAACCGGCCATCATTTTGATGGTTGTAGTTTTTCCCGCGCCATTCGGTCCGAGAAAACCGAATAGTTCGCCCGGTTTGACATCGAGGCTGAGGTCATCGACAGCGATAAAACTGCCAAAGCTCTTCGTTACGTGTCTTAGAGTGATCATAATATCATTTGTCTAGAATTTTTCTTTCATATAAATACAATATTTTCGGTAAAAATCAACAAGGCATCCTGAATTCATCACATGCGGTAGGTCGAACTGCGGAAGGAATAAAAAAAGAGTACGCCCTTTTAAAAAGCGTACTCTCTTATATCGACAATTAGAATAACTCAGAGTTGAATTTCCAGTGTAAATGAATGCGTACCGGGTAAATACTTGAAGTTGTTGTAACCGTAATCCAGCACACTGTTGAATCCTAACGTGTTTAGCCGAAATCCTACCCCCATTGTGAAG
>Ga0315277_10007101_pt1 | contig 14535 bp, 8 predicted proteins | sample YL17G05_15_MG_FD_203695 | JGI IMG/M metagenome (GOLD analysis project Ga0315277, IMG submission 203695) | Sediment microbial communities from Yellowstone Lake, YNP, Wyoming, USA - YL17G05_15 | ecosystem: Environmental > Aquatic > Freshwater > Lake > Sediment | place: USA: Wyoming | collected... | reverse complement strand
ATCTGATCGGCCTGTTCGATCAGGTCTTCGATAGTCCAGGCGTCTGAGGGGAAGACCGCCATGCCGATGCTGACGGTCAGATGGCGGAAGCTTTCCGAGGGGCTGGCGGCGAAAGGATGCGAGATGATCGCGTCATGAATTCTTTTAGCGACTTTTCTGCCTACGGGATTAGCGGCATAAGGAAGGATCACTGCGAATTCCTCGCCACCATAGCGGGCGGCTAGGTCGACTTCCCGGATTTGGCTTGTGATGACCTGCGCCAGTTCCCGCAGAAAGGCATCCCCGGCCGCGTGACCGAGCGTGTCGTTGCAGAGCTTGAAGTCGTCGATATCGATGAGGATCAGGCTGACAGGATACCTCTGGCGGGAGGCTCTTTTGAGCTCATGGCCGAGAAACACTTTGAAGGAACCGTGATTATTGAGCCCTGTCAGCCAGTCGATTTTGGCCGAGTCCATGGCCGTTTCCAGATGACTGCGCAGCTTGTCGACGTAACCTTTTTTCTCCAGCAGGACGCGGACTCTGGCCATTAGCTCGCGGGGGATAAGCGGCTTGACCAGAAACTCCTCGGCCCCCAACTCGATCCCTTTGATTTTGCTCTCGAGGTCGGTCAGGCAGGTGATGATCACCACCTGAATATCCTTGGCGGCTTCCGATGCCTTCAGCCGGCTGCAGACTTCGAATCCGTCTATGTCGGGCAACAGGATATCCAGGAGTATCAAGTCGATATCGCCTTTCTGGGCCCGGGTAAGGACGTCCTTTCCCGTCTTGAGGACTTCGATTCGGCAAGGCTGGTCCTTCAGGGTCTCAAGGACGAATTGGATATCTTTCTCATTGTCTTCGACCAAGAGCACCAGTGGCTGGGCGTCTTTGGATTCAGCCGGTTTTTCGGCGGACTTTGCTCCTTGCTCTTGAACCTGAAAGGAAAGCTGGCGGACGGCGACCTGGTCCCGGTATTGTTTGAGGCGGATCATGGAGTTCACTCTGGCCTTGAGTTCAACGGGGCGGACAGGTTTGTTTAGTAGTTCCTCGGCTCCGGACTCTATCCCGATGGATTTGGTCTCTGAATCATCCAAAGAGGTGATGAGAATGATGGGAATATTTTTCGCAGCGGCGTCCTTCCGGATTCGTCTGGTTACCTCCAGGCCGTCGATGTCAGGCAGGATGATATCCAGCAGGATCAAATCCGGAAGATGAGTCTTGGTGAGCTCGAGGGCTTCCCTCCCGTTGACGGCCTTGAGGAGGTCGTAGTTTTTGTCCCCGAGGATCGCCTCGTAGAATCGGAGCGATTTGGGATCATCGTCCACGAGGAGGATCTTCCACTTATGGATCTCCCTATTTTCCGCCCGCGCTTCAACGCGGGCAGAAGGGTCTTGACCGAGGAAGGTCTTGATTGTCTCCAGGAAGCCCCGGGTGTCAATCGGCTTGGGCATGTAGCCGTCAAAGCCCACGCTGAAAAATCTCTGGCGGTCTTCCTTCATGGCATAGGCCGTCAGGGCAACGATCGGGACTTTTTTGAACGCGTCGTTGGATTTCAATATCTTTGCGGCCGCCAGGCCGTCCATGACCGGCATCTGGACGTCCATGAGGATGAGGTCTGGCTTTTCCCTCAGGGCGGCATCAACACCCAATTGCCCGTTGGCGGCTTCGAGGACGGCGTATCCGGAAAACGACAGCAGGTCCCGGATGAGTTTCATGTTCTTGGGCTCATCTTCGACCACCAGGATTTTGATGTTTTGATTTGTCTTCTGCTCTTCGCTCATGGCGGTTCTCCCGGTCTTAGGTTTCCGAAAACATCGTAACCAGCGACAAAAAGGCGTCTTCTCCGTTATCGAAGTTTCTTCGGACGGAGAAAACCTCCTCCTTGGCCGCCAGAAGGCTGGCGGCGATCGGAGGGCTGAACAGGACGCCCGCCTCGCGCTGGATAATCTGCATAGCGTCTTCCGGAGCGAGGGGCTGAGAATAGCAGCGTTCGCTCGTCATGGCGTCAAACGAGTCGGTGATAGCGACGATTTGTCCGGCGATGGAGATCTCATCTCCTTGCAGTCCTTTGGGGTAGCCGCTTCCGTTCCACCTTTCGTGGTGGGTGAGGGCGATGACCTCTCCGAGCTTGATAAAACCTTCTTTGGACCCCGAGAGGATCTTGGCTCCAATGGTGGTGTGCTGCTTCATGATCTCCCATTCCTCGGCGTCGAGCTTTCCCCTCTTGAGGAGGATTTTCTCCGGGATGCCGATTTTTCCAATATCGTGCATCGGCGCAGCGTAGATCAATTGCTCCGCCTGCTCTGCGCCGAGTCCAAGGTTCCGGGCGACGATGGCGACGTACCGGCTGATGCGCCGGATGTGGTTGCCCGTCTCTTCATCCTTGTATTCGGCGGCCCGGCAGAGACGGAGGATCGTCTCAAGGGAAGCCAATTTCACCTTATGGAAAGCGTCCTTAAGCTCCTGGGTTTTATGGCCGACCTCCTCTTCCAATATCCTCTGGTAATTCTGCATGTGCCGGTGGTAGGCCCGGACTTTGAGAAGAGAAGTGATCCGGGCGCGGAGTTCGATCTTGTCGACCGGTTTGCTCAGAAAATCATCGGCTCCCGACTCGAGAGCCCGGACCCGGTCCTCGAGCTCTCTCAAGGCCGTGACGATCACGATGGGGATGGTCTTGGTTTGCCAGTCCTCCTTCAGCCGCTGCGTGACCTCGAAACCGTTCATTTTCGGCATCATCACGTCCAGAAGGATCAAATCCGGCAACAGGGAAGCGGCTTTTTCAACAGCCTCCTCGCCGTCCGAAGCGAGGACGACCTCATAGCCCAGGGGAAGGATCATGGCCTCCATGAGACGACGGTTTCTTTCTTCGTCATCCACGACTAAGATTCGCGGTTTTTCTCCGGGTGTCATGTCGGCCTATCCCTTCTGAGCCATGCGTTTTTCCTCGGGTCTATTCCTCTTCATGGTTCTTTCAACTGACTGATCTGATGGGAATCTCGAAGCTGAAGCGGCTGCCACTTCCCAGACCTTGGCTCTCTGCCCAGATTCTCCCGCCGTGGAGCTCGACCAGCTTCCTCGCCAGCGAAAGGCCCAGTCCGGTCCCCGGAGTTTTATCCTTGGTGCCTCCCTCAACCTGAAAGAACTCTTCAAAAATCTTCTCGAGAAGCCCCGGTTCGATACCGATTCCCGTGTCCTGAACGCTGATCGTCGCCGCCTTTTCGTCCGCTTTGGCCTCGACCAGAATCCGGCCCCCTGCCGGCGTGAACTTCGATGCATTCGACAGTAAGTTATACATTACCTGTTTCAGCTTGCGGGCGTCGGCGCTGACCTGCAGCCCGTTGACGTTTTCGGCGGTGACGAGCTCTAGTGCGATCCGGCGCTTGATACACTTTTCCTTGATCATAACGAAGCAATGCTCCAGCAAATCCTTGATCTCGACCGGCGACAGCTCCAGCTCCATCTTCCCGGCTTCGATCTTGGCGAGGTCAAGGATGTCGTTGATGAGTCCCAGGAGATGTTCGCCGCCCGCCTCGATGTCCTTGATATACTCGATCTGCTTGTCGTTTAGGTCGCCGAAGAGCCTGTCCCCCAAGACCTGAGAGAACCCGATGATGGCATTGAGCGGAGTCCTGAGCTCATGGGACATGCTGGCGAGGAATTCACTCTTGGCCACGTTGGCCGCTTGAGCGCGATCCTTTTCGATCAGGAGCTCCTGTTCGATCATTTTTCTCTCTTGAATCTCGTTCCGGAGATCTTTAGTCCGTTCTAACACCCGCATTTCGAGGCTGAGGTTGAGCTGTTCCAGCTCCCGCCTCGCCGCCTCCAGCCTGTCCACCATAGTGTCGAACGATCTGGACAACTGACCGACTTCGTCCTGCGAGTTGATCTGAGACCGCCGGCTCTTGTCCCCTCGAGCAATCTTCTCGGCCGTTTCGGAGAGATGGCGGAGTGGGTTGGTGATCATCAAGCTGATACCGAAGACGACGAGTAGCCCGGCGATTAAGACGGCCAAGCTCACCAGAGCGGCGGTACGCCGGGCTTGTCGGACCTTCATTTGAAGGTCGTGCAGCGAAAATCCCAGCTGGATTTTTCCGATCATCTGATTGTTGCGGACAACGGATTGCCTGATATGAACTGTTTGGCCGTCCGGGGAAAGAAAGGGATTGGTCTTCCCGTTCATGGCGTTCGGGTCGATTCTCGGATCCGTGTTGAAGGCGTCCACCCTGTTCCCGGATCGATCATAGGCCTGGATATATATCAGATCTTTGTTCTGACGGGCGCTGAGGAAGACCTCTTTGACCGACCCGAGATCGTTAAAATCAAGCGCGGGGGAGATGCTGTAGGCGACCATCTCTGAGATGCTGGTGATTTTCTCCAGGCTGGCTTCGATGGCTCGGGCTTTCAGCTGTACCGGGAAATAGAAGTATAAGAAAAGAGATATCGCCAGGATGAGGAGGGTCAGCGCGATGAACAGCTTTCCCCTGATCGATTTTGGCTTGAGGAAACCCGGGCATTCCATCGTTCATTTACTCCGGTGAATTTTCGATCACCCGGGCCAACTTCAAGAGGCTCGAGCTGAAATCGGAGCCCGCCTCCCGGGCGGCCGGCAGGTTGATGATTATCTCGGGGCTCTCTCCTTTCATCCCGACACCGACGACGATCCCTTTTTCCGCATACTCGGGCACGCCGGTGAGGGTGATCATCTTCTTGGCCCGGCTGAGCGAGGCGATGACCTTGATTTCATAAGCCCTGAGTGGAGTGAGGTAAACCACGTCGATCTCCTTGTCGTTCAAGGCTTTCTCGAGATCGGATTCCTTGTCCAGGTCGATGGCAACGGATCTGACGGAGATTTTTTCGAACTCTTTCTGCGGCGTCGTCTGGACAGCTTCCTGGAAGCCCTCCATAGCCCGAAAGGAAGTCCGGAAACCCGACTGATAGAGGATCCCGATAACGAGCTCTTTCCCCATATTCGAGGCCAGATTCCGGTCATATGACAGGATCTTTAAAAAGAGCCGGTATTGAACAATTGACGGAACCATCATGTCCTGGGCCAAGACGAAGGAGAACCCGAGGAGGATCAGGTAGAGAACGCCGGCGATTTTTTTGCGTCCAGCGGCTCTTTCCGTCATTTTCCTGTCAGTTTCCTTAAATCAGCCGATTAGAATAAATACTCCAGTCTGATGATGAAATTGCGGCCGTCCTGAAGGATGGCAGCCTGGAGATGTTCGTAGCCTCCTGGATAAGCGTATCGAGTGTCGAAAAGGTTGTTGATCAGAAAAGAGACTTTCAGGTGGTCGAACAGGCGACTTGTGGTCAGGTTGAGGTTGGCCAAGAAAAACGGCTCGGTTCTCGTGTCATAGAGAGTCAATCGTTCGGATTCATGGAGAATCTGAAGGCCGAGATAAACAGACCTGAAAATGGGGAAGGACACCCCGGCTTTGACTAGATGTTGGGGGGAATTGGTCAAGCGGTGGCCTAAAACCGCGTCTTTGGTATCCTGATAGCTGTAGCTGGCATATGCGAGAAGCCCGGATTTGAGCCGGGCATTAAGGCCCAGCTCGAGTCCCCGCGATCTGGCAGTGCCGGTGTTTTCGTACTGATAAAAATTGTCTGTGGGATCAAGCCCGAGATCGACGAGGCCTTTCATGCGAAAGGAGTAAAGGGATAGGGTGCCGAAAAGCTCCTCGGTCAGTTTGTGCTCCACAGCGAGCTCCAGGGTGTCGATTCTCTCGGCCCTGAGATTGGGATTGACTTTCTGGTTCATGTAGCCCCACTCTTCGGTCTCGGTGTAGTTCGACTCCCAGACATTCGGGGCCCGGAAGGCCTCGGCAAAGAGCACTTTCAGAGTTGTTGCTTTGAAGAGGTGATAGACTAGAGAGGCCCTGGGAACGAAGGTGTTTCCAATTGTCGAATAATGGTCGTTCCTGAAACCCAGCGTCAAGGTGAGCGCGCGGGTGAGGCTGAACTCGTCTTGAGCATAAAGGGAGAAAACCGACTGGGGGAAATCGCCGTTGAAGTAATCTATACCAGGTTCCCAGTAGCGGTAGGCTGCCTTCAGGCTGTTCCTGTATTCCAGCCCGAAGATCAGCCGGTTTTTAGAAGCCGTGTCCAAGAGGAAGCGGACTTCGCCTCCAAGGAGATCGTTGTCGGCCTTGTCGCCGAAAGGCACTCCGGAATAAGGGAAGACGGCATGATAACGATTTTCATAGAAAAAAACGCGAGAGGTCATCTGCAGCCGGGAGCTCCACTCGTGCTCATACCGGAGCTCGAGAAATTTCTGAGCATCATATGACTCATTGTCGGGAGCGTTGAAATCGGTCCCCCATGAGCCGGTGGGAATTCCTTTTTTCCGAGAGGAGCTGTGGGCCTGAAAAGAAAAATCTTTGTAGGAGACGCTGGCGAAAAAACCATGAAATTTATCCCAGTCCAAACCCTGAGCCACACCGTTATTGGTCAAAGGAGTATCATATTCTCTGTAATAGAGGTCCTGCCCATCGATGTTCGCCCAGTTGCCGGAGATGAAAAAATCGAGGCTGTTGTTAACCTTTGTCCCGAAAGTGGCTTTTCCTTTCAGTCTGCCGCAGCTCCCTGCTTCGGCCGACATGGAAAATCCGCCTACACTCGCCCCCTTCTTGGTGATGACATTGACAACGGCCAACATGGCTCCGGTCCCGTACAGCGTGGAGCCCGGACCGCGCACGATCTCGATCCGCTCCACATCCGCCAAGTCGATTCCGAAAACGGTTTCCATGTAGGCTGATCCGAAAACAACTTCGTTGGTCTGCAGCCCGTTCACCAAAAGCAGGACTCTGTTGTTGTAGTCCGTCGGCCGGCCGAACCCCCGAACTCCCAAGTAGCTGTATTGCCGGTCATAAGAAACGTAGAACCCGGGAACGCTGGTAAACAGGTCTTGCAGGGTGCGATAGCCGAAGCGTTCAATTTCGTCCTGAGTAATGACGGTGATGGAGGCGGGCGCCTCGCCTGCCAGTTGCTCATATTTAGACGCCGTGCTGATCTTGGTCTTGAGCAAATCTTCTAACGATTGTTCTTGGTCGGGTTTCGGGTCTTCGTCTTGGGCCCACAGGAAGGCGCCGCACGTGGCGACCGAAAGCGCCAGGACAAAAGCCCTGGGCCTCCGTCCAAAAAAGCTTCTGATTCTCATCTTATCTCTCCTTGCCGGCCATGGCTTTTGCCCCAGCCACTCACTATCCGACGACTCCTCTCGGGTCTAAAATACGGCCCATGTTTTTCAAAGCGTCCCTATAATCTCGGGTTTTCTCTTTAATGGCGATAGCCTTCGGCAGTGATCCTGGGGGTGATTTTCTCCTTGATTGTGGGCAGGATTTCTCACCCCCAAAGATGAGGGGGTGATTGGGAGGACGGCCGCGGCAATAATCGTCCCGTCAAGCCGATCGGGCAGGGGTAGGGACGCCTTCCTCTTTTGGGGTTATTCGCGAGGTCCAAAAATCACCCCGAACTACCCCCTAAAGGGTGATTTACTTGGTGCAGAGTGTGGACGACAATTTCCCCACAGCCAGGAGAACTGTATTCTTGGACATGATGAATATGGCGGCATTCCGGGGAACCGGCGACCTCAAGGAAGGATCACATGAAGGGTGAGGAGAAGCCGATCATGGACGATTTTTCCATCTCTCCAGATAACGACGGCCAAAAAAAGGTTCTCATTGCCGACGACGAGCCCAAAAATATCAAGCTCCTTGAAGCCATGCTGGCCGGGCATGGCTACCGATTGCTGACCGCCGAAAATGGCCAAAAAGCCCTGGACAAAGCCTTTTCCGAAAATCCGGATTTGATCTTGCTCGATATCCTTATGCCCGAACTCAACGGCTTTGAAGTGACCCGGATGTTGAAAAAGGACTCGCGAACGAAAAACATTCCCATCATCCTCGTCACGGCCCTGGACGGTCCCGAAAGCAGGAATACGGGACTGGAAGCCGGGGCCGAGGATTTCTTGAACAAACCCGTCAATGCCGTAGAACTCAAAGCCAGGGTTAAATCCATGCTCCGTCTCAAGCAATACCGGGATCAGCTTTTGATCAGGAGCCAGTCCGAAGACATGCTGGCCGAAGCTTTCGGCGTGACGGCCTCCCCTCGGCTCCAACAAAGGGAGGATGTTCCGCTAGTCCTCCTGGTTGAAGACAACCAGATCGATGCGGATATCATCCGGCATTTTTTGAAAGAAGAACCTCTGCGGCTGGAGGTCGCTAAGACAGGGCGTGAAGCCTTCTCGCTCCTGAATTCGCAGAAGGTCGATCTGGTCCTTCTCGATATTCTCTTGCCGGACATCAGCGGGTTTGAGATATTCCAGAGCCTTAAAGAAAACGAGAAGAGCAAAGATATCCCCGTCATGATCATCACCAGTTTGAGCAGCTTCGAGAGCAAGATCACGGGCTTGGAATTGGGGAGCGATGATTTCTTGATCAAACCCATCGTCAAAAGAGAGCTCTTGGCCCGAATGAGAATCTTGTTGGAAAAGAAAGCCCAGTTGGACAGGCTCCGGTCCCATTATGAAAGCGCCCTGAAAACGGCCACCATCGACTGGCTGACCGGCCTTTACAACCATGGATATTTCAAGAAATTCCTAGAGCTGGAGATCAAGAGATCCTTGAGACACCCCTATCCGATCAGTCTCATTATTCTCGATGTGGATGATTTCAAAGAGCACAACGACCGATTGGGGCACAGCGCCGGTGACTCCATCTTGCATCGGGTCGGTCAGGCGGTGAGAAGCAATATTCGGGAGATTGATCTGGCGGCCCGGTACGGCGGCGATGAGTTTGCCGTCGTCCTTCCCTATTCCGATAGCGATGGCACCCTCTCTGTCGCCCAGAGAATTCAGCAGGCGGTTCAGCGCCTGGAGATCTCCTGGCCGGCGGGTCAGGGCCCCAACACGCTTTCGGTCAGCATGGGAATCGCCGTTTATCCTGAAGACGCGACGACCGCGGAAGACATCGTCAAGAAAGCCGACCAAATGCTCTATCGGGCCAAAAAGAACGGGAAAAATCAGTTCTGTATCTATGGCCGGAGTCCCCGAGTCCACCCATGAGCGTCTGGCCGTTCATCCACTTTTTTAGTTTCCTTCTCTATGTTGGCCTGGCGGCCTTTCTCATCATTAAGAAACCTAAGTCTTCCCTCCATCGCGTCGCTGCCCTGGTTATCGCTTGCTTTGCCCTGTGGAGCTTTGCTCAGATCTTTATTCATAATCCGGCCTCATCCCGAGAACTGATGCAGTCCTGGCGGAATATCAGCTCCCCGGGATGGATTAGCTTGAGCAGTTTCGTGCTTTGGTTTTTCCTGATCTTTACGCAAAAGTATAAAATTCTCCGCTGGCGGCCTTTTTATCTCCTCCTCTTCGCCGTTCCCTGCTTCTTTATCTATAAACAATGGTCAGGCGTATTAATCAGAGACGGTATCCGACAACCCTATGGGTGGGGTATCGTCTGGGCTGATTCTCTCTGGTCCTACCTTTTTCTAGCCTATTTTAGCTCCGTGATGGCCATCTCTATTTCCATTTTCATCGCCTTCTGCAGACGGACCCTGGATCCGGTTAAGAAAAGGCAGGCCCAGATTATCCTCCTCCCCACATATATCACGCTCCTGGTCGCCGCCCTCACAAATTTTATCTTGCCCATGTCGCATATTTATATCTTTCCCGACCTCGCCAACATCGTCGGCCTGATTGTTTTGGGAGGATTGGGCCACGCCATGGCCAAGTACGATTTCTTTGCTCTCACCGCGCCGGCCGCGGCGAAGCAGATTGTCTCCACAATCACCGATTCTCTGTTTCTTCTTGATCCGTTCGGGAAAATAATCACCGCCAATAAGGCCGCTGAGGAGCTTCTCGACTATCCCCTCAACGAACTGACTGGGAAACCTTTGGACTTCATCTTGGCTGACCCTCACTTGAGAGCCTCCATCCTTGGCCGGATCGGGAAGGGCGAAGAAATCCTGAATTCCCATGAGTTTTTCAAAAATAAACGGGGACAGCTTCTGCCGGTTATCCTTTCCTGTTCAGCGTTGGCCAGAGAATCAGAAAGCGTGTTCGGGATCGTGTGTACCGCCCGTGATATCACCGAGCAAAAAAAGGCGGCCGAGGCGCTGCGCGAGAGCGAAGAACGCTATTCTCTCGTCACCAAGCAAACCGGACAGCTTGTCTATGATTGCGATATCAAGGCGGGAGAAATCACGTGGGCCGGGGCCATCGAAGAGGTCACCGGTTTCAAACCTGAGGAATTCCGACTGAATAGTGACGAGTGGGCGGCCCGGATTCATCCTGAGGACAGGAGGCCAGCCACCCTCCTCCTGGAGGACGCCAGGGAGAAAGGCAACAAGTACAGCGTCGAATATCGATTCCGGGGCAAAGACAACCGATACAGGTACATCAAGAACACAGGAGTTTTCTTGTCTGACCAGATAAGAAGAGCTGATCGCGTTCTCGGAATCATGGCGGACGTCACCGAACAAAAAGCCATGGAAAAAGCTCAGTTAGCCATATATCAGATCGCCGCAATCGCCACCTCGGCCCCAAATCTTGACGACCTCTTTCGCTCCCTCCACGGCGTCATCAGCGAATTGATGCCCGCCAAGAATTGTTATATCGCCTTCTACGACTCAGAAACCGGCTGGCTCAGTTTCCCTTATTTCATCGATGAATGTGACGAACCCCCGCCTCCGCGGAGACTCGGCAGGGGGCTAACGGAATATGTTCTTCGGACCGGCGAGCCGTTATTCTGTCCCCCGGAAATATTCGAGGAGCTTAAGGCCAAAGGGGAGGTCGAGTCGATTGGCTCCGCAGCCATCGATTGGCTGGGAGTTCCACTCAAGACAAAGGGCAAAACGCTCGGAGTGCTCGCCGTCCAGGCCTATGCCGGGGACGTGAGGTACACCGAAAACGATAAAAATATGCTCGTGTTTATTTCGGCTCAGGCGGCAACGGCGATTGACCGCAAACGCATGGAACAGGCCTTCCAAGAATCGGAACATCGATACCGTTCGATTTTCGAATCTTTCCGTGATGTCTATTATCAGACAGACCAGGAGGGACGAGTCGTCTTGATCAGCCCCTCGGTCTATGCGACGGCCGGTTATGATCTCCAGGATGTGATCGGTCATCCGCTTTCGGATTTCTTGGCGAACCCCTCTGGCCGCCTGGGCTTAGAACAAGTGCTGAAAGAACACGGAGCCGTGACTGATTATGAGCTGAAATTGAAGGCCAAGGATGGTCGCATCATCGAGACCTCGGCCAATTCCAGCCTCATACTGGATGAGAACGGCCGGATTCAAGGCACAGAGGGTGTCCTGCGGGATATCACGGCCCGCAAACAGGTGGAGAAGCAACTGGAAACGGCCAAGGAAACGGCGGAGTCGGCCAACCGCGCCAAGAGCGGATTCTTGGCCAATATGTCTCATGAACTCCGGACTCCTTTAAATGCCATTATCGGGTTTTCAGAAGTCCTGGCCGACCAATTTTTTGGTCCTCTGAATAAGAAACAGATGGAGTACATTTCGGATATCATGGACAGCGGAAAGCATCTGCTGAGCTTAATCAATGACATTCTTGATCTCTCGAAGATTGAAGTGGGCAAGTTCGAACCCGAATTTTCTGAGGTCAGGATCGGGGAGTTGCTCGGAAATTGCCTGAGCATGGTGAGGCAGAAGTGCCTAAAGCATCAGATTAAGTTGGATTTATGCCTGTCACCGGAGATAGAGAAACTGGAGATCAGGGCCGATGAACGCAGGCTCAAGCAGGTGATGCTGAACCTGCTCAGCAACGCAGCGAAATTCACTCCGGACGGAGGCCGAATCGAGGTCGGCGCTCAGAAGAACGGCGAGGGGCTTTTGATCAGCGTTGCGGACACGGGAATCGGCATCGCCGCCGAGCATCAGCCGAAGATCTTCGACCCGTTCTATCAGGTGCAGAGCGGGATGCGGAACAAAACTCCGGGAGCCGGTCTGGGCTTGAACTTGAGCAAGCAAATTGTGGACATGCACGGCGGCCGGATTTGGGTGGAGAGTGAGGGAATCGGCAAAGGCAGCCGCTTCACCTTTCTCTTGCCGCTGCGAGCTCCGCTCTCCGGGGAGAGCTGAATCTTCTTCTGAGCTTTTTTCCGGCCAAATCCGGCCTCCGTGCAACTCCACTATGCGCTTGGCCAAGGCCAAACCCAAGCCGGTCCCGGGAGTCTTGTCCCTCGTCCCGCTTCTATTTTCGTCTGGGTCTCCAAGGTTCAACTCTTCTGCTCTTCTTCCTTGATTCCCATGCCCTTGTGGACCAAGAGGAGATGATTGTGCAGGCTTTCATCTCGCGAATTCGGGGCCAGAACGGGTTCGAGCTGAGTCCTGGAAATTACTTGTAAACGACTCCGCCTTTCATCACGAACTTGACCCGCTCGAGCTCTGTGATGTCCTGGAGGGGATCGCCGCTCACGGCAATGATGTCGGCATATAAACCGGGCGCTATCGCCCCCACCCGGTCGGACCAGCCGAGGAGGTCCGCCGCGCTCACGGTTGCCGCCTGGATGGCCTGGAGCGGTGTCATCCCGCATTTGACCAGGAAGGCGAACTGCCTGGCGTTCCACCCGTGGGGAAAGACCCCGGCGTCTGTCCCGAAGGCTGTCTTGACTCCGGCTGCGACCGCCCGCTTGAGATTTTCGCGCTGCAGCTCCCCGACCAGGGTTTCCTTCTTGAGTATCTGTTCCGGGTAACCCAGCCGCTTGAATTCCGCCATGATATACTCATGGTTGTAGGCGTCACCTACTAGATAAGTGCCTCGCTCTTTCATCAGCCGGATCCCCTCGTCATCGATCAGGCTGCCGTGCTCGATCGAGGCGACTCCGGCCCGAGTGGCCATCTTGATGCCTTCTGTTCCATGGGCGTGGGCCGCGACTTTCTTTCCCCACATGGCTGCTTCCTCGACCATGGCTTTCATTTCCTCGAAGGAGAACTGGGGTGCGCCGACCGATTCTTCCTCTGACAGGACGCCGGCCGTGGCGATCATCTTGATCAGGTCGGCCCCGTTCTTGACCTCGAATCGGACAAGCCTCCGGATCTCATCGATCCCGTCGGCGATGCCTGAGAACTGGCCGAACTTGAGGTAAGGGGAGAAACCGACCATGTCGGCGTGGCCGCCTGTGGCACCGATTGCCAAAGTGGCGACCTGCATTCGCGGCCCAATGACCCGGCCGGAGTCGATCGCCTTGCGGAGGGCGACGTCGATAAACTCGGGTTCGCCGACGTCGCGTATGGTGGTGAATCCCGCTTCGAGGGTCCGTTTGGCGGCAAGGTGCGCGGTCACGGCGATATCGATCGGGCTCTTGCGGAACATGTCCTCGTAATAATTTCCGGGTTCGTAGCCGATGTGGGTATGACAGTCGATCAGGCCGGGGAGGACGGTGGACTTGGAGAGGTCGATGACCTGGGCGCCCGCCGGGATCGCCAGGTTCGGGCCGACCGCCTTGATTTTTTCGCCCTCGATCAGGATGACGGCGTTCTGGATGGGGGCGGCGCTCCGGCCGTCGATAAAGTGTCCGGCGCGGATGACGACGAGCTTGGGCGGCTCGCTCTTGGCCGGCTGCTGGCCGGCGCCGAGGAAGACCGGAAAGACGAGTGACGAGACGAAAACGGCCAAAAGCAAGATCTTGATAGTGACTCTCATGGTTTCTCCTTTGGCGGGCAAAATATCACCCGATGTCCTTGATCAACTTCAGGTACTCGTTGATTTTTGCCTTCAGAGCTTCGTCCTGGACCTTGGGCAGGACCTTCTCCAAGAGCTCGCGGGCCTTGGCGGGTTCCTTGATGTTGATGTAGGCGATCCCCAGGTTGATGATCACGTAGATATCCTCGGGCGTATACTGGAGCGCAGTCTGGAAGCTGGGCAGAGCGTCGGCGTACCGATGCATCTGGTTGAGGATGACACCCTGGAGGTTGTAATAAGCGGCCGACTTGCTGTTCTTCTGGATCGCTTTCTGGGCTAGTTCGAGGGCCGGCTCGAGTTTATTCTGTTCATAGTAGAGTTTGGCCAGGCCGAAGGCGGCGTTGGCGTTGCCGTCTATGGCCAGGGAAGTCCGGTACTCTACCTCGGTCTTGTCGGCCATTCCCAGCTTCTCGTAGGTAAGGCCGAGACTGGTGTGGGCTTCGGCATCGTTTGGGCGCAGCTCCAGGTATTTCTGGAAGGCGGCGGCCGCCTCGCCGTAATTGTTCTTCCTGAACTGCGCGTTTCCGAGAAAGAGGAGGGAAGGGGCATGGGCGGGGTCGAGGGAAAGGGCCAGGTTCAGGTATTTGAGGGCCTCGTCTTCTAGGCCGTAGCGCATCGAGATGACTGCCTTTTCATACTGATTTTGCGGGTCTTTCTCCGGGTCCTTGATGGCCTTCTTCTGCGTCGTGGCGCAACCCGCGATGCACAGAGTCAGCGCAAAAACTGCGAAAGCGTTCCTGGACATCGTCGTTATCTTCGCATAAATAGGTAACATGATGCGCTGCCTAGAAGGATTATGTCGATATTGATCATCATCGTCAATACTCCCATCTGGCGGTGATGGA
>Ga0315277_10007099_pt1 | contig 14538 bp, 16 predicted proteins | sample YL17G05_15_MG_FD_203695 | JGI IMG/M metagenome (GOLD analysis project Ga0315277, IMG submission 203695) | Sediment microbial communities from Yellowstone Lake, YNP, Wyoming, USA - YL17G05_15 | ecosystem: Environmental > Aquatic > Freshwater > Lake > Sediment | place: USA: Wyoming | collected... | reverse complement strand
TTCTGGTCTTTATCGCGTATATCCCGTATGTCCTGGGGGCCATACGCGGCCTTGCGAAACCGAACCGCGCGACTTGGTTCATATGGTCGGTAGTGAACATAATCATCGCCGCCAGCTACTGGAAGGCCGGGGCGGGGAACACCATCCTGGTGCCCCTGCTTAACGCCTTCGGAACGACGCTGATCGCCCTTCTTTCGCTCAAATATGGCGAGGGCGGATGGACGAGACTTGACAGGGCGTGCCTGTTCGCTTCCGGGATAAGCCTCATCCTGTGGTGGCTCACCGGGAATCCGGTGATAGCGCTCACTATCAACATACTGATCGACGCAATCGGAGCGATTCCAACCATGGTGAAGACATACCACGACCCAAAACACGAGAACGGGAGCGCCTGGACAATCTGGATGGTCGCTTATCTCATCAACCTTTTCGCAATCGAATCCTGGACTTACGCCATCGCAGCTTACCCGGTCTACCTTTTCGTACAGGCGTTGATCATGGTATCGCTGGCCTATGGAATGGGAAATAAAAAGTCGTAAAGGCGGGGTTCACAGCAGCTTTATGACGTTGTCCGCAGCGCCGCTCGTGCTTTCCATCCGTTTCTGGCCCAGCAGCCCGTCTCCATATGGGAAGAATGCCAATGCCTTCTCAAGGACCGGGGCGAGCCCCTCCTCGCTAAAGACCCTTGTCGTCAACCCCTGCTCATTCAGGTAGGACTGGTAATCATACTTCGGATTCATGCCCGGGACGTAACTTATCACGTTGTCCTTGCCGCATATCTTGGCGGTCTCGAGCGGGTTGTTGAACGTGCCCACGATGATGTCCGCCGAATACAGCAGCTGCTCCATCGTATAATCGTTCGCCGGGTCGGCTCCGCGGGCGGTAATAGGATTGTGCAGGACCTTCGCGAGATTCGGGGTCTCGCATGCGAATGCTTCTCCGGCATCACTGTTCCTGAATGGGTGGGGGCGCACTATGACGTTCGGCAGCCCGATCCCGCCCGCTATGCTGTCGAGGACTTTCAGGAAAGACCTGAGGACGCTTACCTCGGTGAAACCGATGTCCGGGCAGGAGTCCATGGAATCGCTGAAGAACACGACCAGTTTCTCGTACTTGCGGAAAGGCGAGAACACGGGTCTTGCAAGCAGTTCTTCGCGCGTCGCCGGGCTGAGGCTGGCGAACCTGCCTGCGATGTATTCGAAATACGGGTTGCCGGTCACTTCGAGAACCGACGCGGGGAAATCAAGCTCGAGCATCCGCGCCCTGGCGAACTCGTCCATTATCGCAATCTTATCCGGAAGGCGGCTAAGATGAGAGATCTGCAGCCCTCCGGGCACGATTTCAAGGTCGCTGAACCTCTGGATATAATTCGCCCAGGTATCGAGAACGGCCACGCTCCTTACCCCTACTGCTTTCCCCATACCCCAAAGCATCTGCTCTAACGTGATAGGATGCTTGTCATCCTGGACCTGCGTCCCGGTGAGGACCGTTGCGGGCCGGAACGCCGCCATCTCGGCAGCGCATTCCACCCCGAAAACGCCATCGAGAATCCGGTCGGGCTCTATCTTCATCGCCCGGAACGTTGCTGTTGCGGCCGCATACGAGAGAACCCTGACGTCGCTTCCCTTTTCCCTCAGCCTGAGAACGACCGGAGCCACGGCCTCCGCCCCGCCGTTCGTGGATGCCGCTGCGAGTATTCTTTTATTAGTGGTCATATGTTAATAATGATGAAAACAGTTTAAAAAACGCGCGGTTACCTATCAATGAAAGACTCTGTAGGCAGTATAAGTTCCAAGACCTAACAGGTCAATCAAGTTCACCGTAATATGTTGTCGTATCATTGCATTTGATATGAACCGGATAAATCCCATAGTTCGTTTGAACATAGATAAAGGTGGAATTGTCGTGTAAGCTTGCATTTGCGTTAACTTGCCCGTAGGGACCGATGATCTGCTCAGTCATAACCGTAGAAATTCCGTTTACGGTAACATTGATATATATCGGATTTGTCAAATTCCCGGTACGATCTTTTGTAGGGGTTGAGTTTACATTGATGCCAGCGATTAGACTTCTATTAATGTCTAAATGTAAATCTTCATCAGGCCCCAAATCGCTGTATACTCTAAAAAATAATGGTGATTCATGATAATTAATTACCCAAATAGAAAAAGGAGTCGAATCTTTTGAACAGGAAGAAGTTTTTACGATAACAGGGGGGTATTCTGAAGGTACTAGCATCCCCCAAGGCATGTGTTGTAGAAGATAAGGTAAAAAAAGTAACGTCGCGGTAGTTTCTGGAATTAATAATAAAAGCACCACAACAACAGAAACTAGTGGTTTTATGCGGGAAGGATATTTCACCTTATTTAAAAAGTCGCTGCACTTTCTAGCAGAATAAGCCACGAAGAAAGGTAAGAATAAGAGAGCTGACACAGATAACGAAACAGATAACGAAATTAACCCTCTGAGGATTATTCCAAATGGAGAGTTAGATAAGAAATATGGCTTCCACAACACCTGATCAGCATTAAATAGAAATTTGAGGATAGACGGTATATCGAGTATCATTGGACTTATTACATAAAATGATATTCCAATTAATAGAATGCAGGTAACATCCTTGAAAAAATCGAATTTTAATTCGGACTGCAGTATTAATTCGGGTTGCATTTGTTTTGACTTTATTTCAAATTGTTGAATAAAACGGAGCATATAATACAGTATTACTCCGGGCAGAATAATGCAAAATAAAAATTGTGCAGGATTAGCAACAGGCAAAGAAGCTAATGTTGATATGTCCATGAAATCCCTTTTTAGCGAAATCTATAAAACATGAGTTTGCAATCACTCGTCCACGTATTCCAGCCAGCCCATGTACCGCTCGTCCTTCCCGTTGACGATGTTGAAGAACGCGTCCCTCAGCTTCCTGGTCATGGGGCCCGGGCCCTTCGTTATCTTCCTGTGGTCGACCTGGGTGACGGGGGTGATCTCGGCGGCAGTGCCGCTCAGGAAGACCTCGTCGGCGGTGTACAGCTCGTCGCGCAGCAGGGACTGCTCGAAGACAGGCATGCCCAGGTCCTTCGCGACCTTTATCAGCGAATCCCTCGTTATCCCGGCAAGGACCGCGTCGTACAGAGGCGGCGTGTACAGCCCCCCGTCCTTGACGATGAAGATGTTCTCGCCCGTCCCCTCGGACACATGGCCCTCGTCACTCAGCATGATGGCCTCCTCGAATCCCTCTTCCATGGCCTCCTTCTTCGCCAGGACCGAGTTCATGTAATTGGCGCTCGCCTTCACATGCGGGGAGAGGATTGTCGCCTTTATCCTCCTCCAGCTCGAGACCATGCAGGTGATCCCTTTATCGGATTTATTTCCGTAATACTTGCCGAACGGAAACGCCGTGACAGCGAATCCGTAGGGCGCGCCGATGGTGTTGAGCCCGATGGAAACCGACGCCACATAGCAAATCGGCCGTATATAGCAGGAAGCGAGCTTGTTTATGCGGATAAGCTTCTTGACCGTGGCGGACATCTCTTCGATGGATAATTTGAAATCGAACTCGTAGGACTTTATGCCGTCCCTCATCCTGTGCAGATGGTCCCTGAGCCTGAAAACCGCCGGCCCGTGCGCGGTGTCGTAGCACCTCATCCCCTCGAATATCGCCGTCCCGTAGTTGAACGCGTGGGTGAGGACGTGCACGTTCGCGTCTTTCCAGTCGACGAACTTCCCGTTCATCCATATCTTTTTCGCAGGGGGCATCCAATCACGGTTCCCATAGCTTATCTAACATTTTTAACGATTGGTATGATTATCGTGCCCTCGGATTCGTCGCCTATGGGCCCGGCGCTTCCCTCAAGACACATCTTCCCCGTTAATGCGCAGCAGACGCCGTCGAGCTCGTCCTGCGAGAGCGCGCGCCCCGTAAGCGCGATTCCGCGCTTGCGGAAAAGCGAGCGGATGGCTTTTTTGTCTTTGCGTCCCGTCCCGAGAAGGTCGTAGGTCGCTCCGGGATAGACTTCGATGACGCGGGCTTCTGGGAGAGCGTGGGCGATTTTCCGTTTCAGCGCCATCCCCCTCTTCGTGAGCATCCGCATCGGGCCGAGCGTGATGGGAAAGAAGCGGATGCCCAGCTTGCGCAATTCGAGGTCGCACCGGCGGAAGTGGTGGCTGTCGCGCTCGTCTATGCTTTTCCTGCCCTTGGGAAGCGAGAGCGGAGCGTCAATCGCGACTATGTCCGGCTTGTCCTCCATGAGCGATGCGAGTATCCCGTCATCCGAATGGAGGATGGACGCCTTTGCCGACCTGCCTTCCAGGAAGCAGTATCCGGTATCGCGCTTCCCGCTCCCGGCAAGGTCTATGCCAACGGCCCTCATCGGAAAAGATTCGGAATCAGATTTTAAAATGTAGATGGATAAACTACAAAAAAGAGAGGTAATGTCATGGCTGAAAAGAAAGTAATCGTCTATTCGGCGGAATGGTGCCCCTGGTGCCACAAGGCGATGGATTTCCTCAAGGCGAACAAGGTCAATTTCGAGATGCGCGATGTGGACAACCCGAAGTATGCGGCCGAGGTCCAGCAGGTTTCAGGCCAGACCGGGATTCCCGTGATAATGATCGACAAGGAGGTCATCGTGGGCTTCAACCTGCCCGCGATAAAGAAATCGCTCGGGATATGAACCGGGCGGGGAATGAGCAAAATGACGGATGCTTACGATGTCATAATAGTCGGCGGGGGTGTTTCCGGTTTCTCTGCGGCGATGTACTGCGGAAGGCTCAGGCTGAGGACCATGGTCATCGCCGAGGCCCGCGGCGGGACTATAATGCTGACCGACCACGTGACAAACTGGCCCGGGACCAAGACGATAAAGGGCATGGACCTGGCGACCAACGTGGAGGAGCATGCCAAGGAGTACAATCCGGACATCGTGGACGGAAAGGCGGTCAGGGCGGAAAAGACGAAAGACGGATTCGCTGTCACGGACAGCGAGGGAAAGAGATACGAATCCGGGACCCTGATACTGGCGACCGGGACCACCATGCGCAAGCTCGACGTTCGGGGAGAGAAGGAGCTCGAGAACAAGGGCGTGCATTCCTGCGCGCTGTGCGACGGCGTGTTCTACAAGGAAAAGACGGTCGCCGTGATCGGGGGAAGCGACTCGGCCGTGAAGGAGGCCCTTCTCCTTACACAGTGGGCGAAGAAAGTCTATATCATCTACAGGAAGGAGGAGGTGCGCGCGGAGCCGGTCAACATCGAGCGCCTCAAAGCCAACAAGAAAATCGAGATAGTCAACAACACGAACGTGTTGGAGCTCGTCGGGAAGGAGAGGCTGGAGAAACTAATCCTGGACAAGCCGCACAACGGCTCGAACGAGTTCGTGGTGGACGGCGTGTTCGTGGAGATCGGAAGGGTACCGAACTCGGACCTCGCGAAACAGCTCGGCGCGAAGCTGAATGACAAGGGAGAGATAGTCATTAACCGGCACGCCGAAACGAGCGTTCCCGGGCTTTATGCCTGCGGCGACGTGGCTGACACGCTCTTTAAGCAGGCGATTGTCGGGGCAGGAGAGGCCGTGTTGGCATCGTACTGCGCTTACGAGCACCTGCAGAAGGCGAAGAAGAGTTAATTAACTGAGGAGCAGGCGCACTCTTTTTCTTACCCGCCCCGGGCATCTTTTCAGATATCCATCAAGTTTCTTCCTGTCGATTCTTTTTTTAATTTCCGCGAGTACGCCTTCCTGAAGGGGTTCCCTGAAGTAAACGAAGTCAATGAGCGTCTTCTCCACATCCGAAACCTGTATCCAGTAATCAAAGTAGCGGACAGTATCAAAGCCGAAGAACATCTTCCGGCCGATTCTCCTAACCATAACCTTACCGCCGAGCATATCTTTCATACCTGTCCTTACCCTGAGCGGGGTCACTATCACCGTATTGGTCTCCTGGTCCCAAAGATCCGATATGGAGAGTGCATCCTGGAGGCCATGGTAGGACGGCGAGAAGGCGAACCCGGCAAGCATCGGGTCCTCACCAAACGTATAAACCCCTCGCTTGATTTTTCTTAATTCCCCTTTCTTCACCAGGTTCATGAGCATCAGGTTCACATAGCCCCTGCGGGCTCCCAGCCCCTTGAGGAACAGCTGCGCGTCCCTTGCCGTGAACGTGGGGACCCGGGAGAAGTGCTCGCGGAATTTCAGCGTGTATTTCATCCGAACCGCCTCCTCAGCGCATCCACGATCTCCCTGAAGGAGGGCGCGATTCCAGTGTATATCAACGCACGCAGGTTCTTCTCGTCCACCGGCGCCGGAATATTAGCCAGAAAATCGCGGATTCCTTCGATGTCACGGCGTTCGGTGTGCCCGCTCAGATGGTAAATGTCATAGATATCCCGTATGTATCTCCTTCCCAGGTAGGCAGCCATCTTCTCCTTCATGAGTTCTTCGGGGGACAGCGTGTAGATGTCCATCGAGCCGCCGTCCGTCCTTACGTAGCTTTTCAGCACCCTCTCTGGTGGCTTTCTCCGTGTGACCTCGAGCTTTACCGTCGCAGTGCCGTTCGATATTTTCGCGAAGATGACATTGGGCGCTGCCTTGTATTTCACAAGCTCCAGGCCGCGGCTCGCAAGCGCCGTCCCGAGAGCCTTGTCAAAGCCATCCGGAACTTCACCATAGAAATCCAGGTCTTCCGAGAACCGCACGCCGTCATAGCAGCGCCATATCGCGGTTCCGCCATGCAGGACGGGCTCCGGGCCGGTGCGGAGCGAGTAGAAGACCTCCATGACTTCATCCTGCAGCATGGCGAGCTCTATGTGCGCCCTCTTCCGGAGTTTCTTCGACAAAGGTATTTTCATGATAATATTGAATAAACGTAGATTATAAAAAAGTATATGTTACGTTGATTCTATTATGCGCTCCCCGGCGCGGCGGTGCTGGCATCTTACTGCGCTTATGAGTATCTGCAGGGAAAGCGTGCCGGAAAGCCCGGGAGTTGATGGACAATTTGTCGGTTTTAATGTAAAATGATGTATTTAAAAAGACTTCGTAGCATAATATGATTATGGCGAATATCTTCCAGCAGCAAATCGCAGGTCATGGGAATGTGACTGGCAACGATAAGAATTTCAAGGCGCGAATCATCGAACCAGAAACGCCTTATATTCTTCCCACAGCAAAGAGGGTATTGACTTATAACGGACTGAAAATAAGGGAGATAGAACTAGCGACAGCAACTCAGGAAAAAGTCAAGCGGGGAGAAAAAGGCATTCTAAAGACCGTACTGGCTGGAACAATAGCCATGGGATGTTTAGCCGCTCTTGGTGCCCTATCGCAGTTGGTCAGCCCCGACACCCTGGCACCGGCTATGCAAGCCATTTCACCGACCGTAGAAAAAATCATAGATGGTGCAATGTTGATAAGTTTCGTAACGGGAATGATAAATGCCCTCCCGATCGGGGAAAGAAAATAACTATTTAAATCAAATGCGAAACCGCAGAAAATATCTTTTTAAATAACGAATTTCGCAGTATCAGCATGAAAAACATTCTGTTGGCGACCATTTTCCTGGCCGCTCTCCTTGTCGGCTCGGTCGCAATCGCGGCATTCGGCGTAAACCAGTTCTACAGGAACGTGGCGCCGTCTTCGTGCGAAGAGCTGCATCTCGGCAATGACAGTTCCGTCTGGCTTCCGCAGAAGGTGTCCGACGCCTTCATGGGCGATAAGGTGATATTCCACTTCGCGATGGTCAATGGCAATGAGATAACATTCAGCGGGGTCGTGGAGAAGGGCGGGATAGCGCAGTTGCGCTGCGGAACGATCCCGGATTACGATTACGAGATATGGATGAGCGATGCGAACGCCCTGGAACTCGCCACATCAACGAAACCGGTGACCACCGGAGCGAAGCTCTGGAGGAGCGGCCAGATAAGGATAAAGGCGGGCAGCCCCGAGAACGAGAAGAAATTCGCTTATGCGGACCAACTCGTGGCAGAAGACGACGAGCCGGTGCCGGAGTGGGTTAGGGCGCCGCTGATGAATTATATCAACGGAACTCCGGACTTGCATGGATTGCCTTCCAGAACGGTTCCTGTGTCATGCAATGAAGCGAGCGTGAATAAATCCTCCATACCGCTTCCTGATGCGGTCTCAGACCTGTTCGCGGGCGACAAAGTTGTCCTCCACATCGACATGGCGGACGGCAGCGAGGGAACCGTGAACGGCGTGGTCCACAAAGGGATGATAGCGGAACTCCACTGCGGCAGCGCGCCGGACTATGATTACGAGATATGGATTGACGAGGGAAGCGCGATGGAGCTCGTATCCTCTCAGCAGCCGGTGGCAGCGTTCGTGGCTCTCATGAAAAACGGGAAGATAAGGATAAATGCCAACGGGGCGGAGAACCAGAAGAGGCTCGCTGATGCTGCGGGGCTGGCGATACAGGGCAACTGAAGATTCCCTTTATTTCTTCTCGAAATAGAAGTACTCGCCCGCCGCCCTCTGCTCGGTATCGAGCTGGCTCCCCGGCTTGTTGATGCGGGGCCTGTGGGAGTCCTTGTCCCTGCGCATGGTCACGCCCGCGACCTTGAGGAATCCGTTCATGCCGTCCCGCTTGTCCATGGGCTTCGACGCATGCCCTTTTATCGAGCTCTTCCCCTCGAATACGACCAGCCTGTTCGCTATGGCGTCTATGAAGACTATGTCGTGGTCGACCACGAAGGCGGCCTTTTCCGACTCGCTTATGACGCTTCTCAGGAGTTTCGCGAACTCGAACCGCTGCTCTATGTCCAGGAACGCGCTCGGCTCGTCGAAAAGGTAGATGTCCGCCTCCCGGCTGAGCGCCAGCGTGCACGCCACCCTCTGGAGCTCCCCGCCCGAGAGCTCGGTGAGCTTCTTCTCCATGAGCGGGCCGATTTTCAGCCTCCTTTTCGCCTCCTCGAAGACCAGGCCCCCCACTCCCTGGGAGGAGAACATCTCCTGGACCGGGACCTCCTCCGCGGTGATGTACTGGGGCTTGTAGGATATCTTCTTCCCGAGCGGAGCGCCGGAATCGGGCTTCTCCACCCCGGCCATCATCTTCACGAAGAGCGATTTCCCGAGCGCATTCTTGCCCACGAGGCCGAGTATCTCGCCCTTCCGTATCTCGCCGGAGTCGGAAGAGAATGCGAATCCGCCGCCGCTTCCGAATGATTTCCCGAGAGGCTCGTACTTTAGCAGCGCGGGCGTCTTTATCTCCCCCTCGCTGTGCCTGGAGAACTCAATCTCGTTCTCCCTGAACCGGACGTTTTCGTCCTTGAGGAATCCGGTCAGGTACTCGTTTATCCCGACGCGGGCGTTCTTCACGTGGGACACCACGCCATAGGCGTTCTCTTCGCCGTACAAAAGATAGACGTAGGTGCTCACGTAATCCAGGATGGTCAGGTCGTGCTCGGCCATGAGCACCGGCTTCCTCTCGGCGAGTTCCTTGAGTATGACCGCCATGCGCAGCCTTTCCTCTATGTCGAGGTAGTTGGTGACCTCGTCGAAATAGTATATGTCGGAATCCTTGAGGTACGCGGTGGCTATGGCCGCCTTCTGCAGCTCCCCCCCGCTCAGCTGCGAGATGCGCCTGGAAAGTATGTCATCCAGGCCGAAAAGCCCCACGGCGTCGGCGGTCTTCTGCTCGTCCGCGCCCGCGGTCTTGAGAAGCGTCCTGACCGTCCCCTTGAAGACGCCCCTCACCTTGTCGATGTATTGCGGCTTCGCGCTCACCCTCAGGCTGCCGGCGAGGGATTCGAAATACCGGCGTGTCTCGATCGGAAGCTTCGCAAGAATCTGCTCCTCGGCGGGCTCCGCTTCGAATTCGGCGAAATTCGGCCGGAGCTGCCTGCTCAGCAGCCTTATCGCGGTCGTCTTGCCTATGCCGTTCTTGCCGACCAGCGAGACCGCGCCCGTGTCCTTGGGGAGAGGCAGCCCGTAAAGCCTGAACGCGTTCACGCCGTACTGGTATATTGGGTTCTCGAGCTCCCCCGCGAGGTTGATGATGGTGATGCAGTCCACCGGGCATTTCTTCACGCAGAGGCCGCAGCCGATGCACAGCTCCTCGGATATCACGGGGAAATTGGTGTCCTTCTCGACCACTATGCATTCCTCGCCCATCCTGTTGGGGGGGCAGACCTTGGCGCACAGATAGCCGCATTTCTCCCGGATGCAGATGTTCCTGTCTATGACAGCGATTCGTATTGGCATATACCCAAGTTGGACCGGAGAAACCTTTAAATTAGTTGTCTTCACTATGGGTAATGCTTCTTGAAAAGTCACAGAAAACGTCAAAGACGGCTTGAAGATTGGGGTGAAACCGATGGAATCCGAAGCGAAAGAGGTAAGACGGGACGACAACATAGTATACGTCGGGAAGAAAAGCGCGATGGGTTACGTGCTCGCCGTGGTTACCCAATTCAACAACGGCGCGAACGAGGTTTCGGTGAAGGCGAGGGGCAAGCTCATATCGAGGGCCGTGGACGTGGCGGAGATCGTGAGGCACAGGTTCATGCCGAATGCACAGCTCAAGAACATCGGCATAACGACCGAAGAGCTGACTTCCGAAGACGGCTCGATAGCCAAGGTCTCGGCAATCGAGATTGTCCTGAGCAAATGACTTTTTTTTAATTTTCACGCTTCTTTTACGGTGGACGGCTTGGCCAGGGCGCTCGACAAGGAAGGTATCATTCTCGCCCTTGCCATGGGAGCGGTCATATTCCTCAGCGGAGGCGCGGGCTACCTCATCCTGATGCTCATCTTCTTCGCGCTCGCCCTCTTCGTCACGGGCTACGAGCACGGCATGAAAAGGGAGATGGGCATATACGAGCACGAGCGCGGATGGGAGAACGTCCTCTCCAACGGCTTCCTTCCCACGGTCCTGGCGTTCATCAGCCCGATGACGGGCCCGATGCCGTTCATAGCCTGCGTCGCGGCAGTGACCGCGGACAAGTTCGCATCCGAAATCGGAGTCCTGGGAGGGGAACCGCTCAACCTGGCCACCCTGAAACCGGCCAAGCCGGGCGTGAGCGGCGCGGTGACGGCGCTCGGAACGGTCGCATCCCTCGCCGGAGCCACCGCCATCGGCTTCTGCGCGATATACGTGTTCAACATAAACGCGACGCTGGCGCTCATGGTCGGCCTCGCGGGGCTGGCCGGCTCGCTCGTGGACAGCGCGTTCGGGGTGCTGGAGGAGCGCGGCATCGGCACCAAGGGGACCACGAACTTCATATGCTCGCTGACCGGAGCGATTATAGGATATTTGTTGCTAAGGTAAATAAACAAAGAAAAGGTGATTTGGATGAAAACATTCGTTTTGTGCGGAGGCGAGGGGACGAGGCTCAAGCCATACACTTACTTCTTCCCGAAGCCGATGCTCATGGTGGGCGGAAAGCCGATACTCTGGTACGTCATCGAGAACCTGAGAAGGAACGGGCTCAAGGACCTCGTGCTCACCGTGGGTTACAAGCGCGAGCAGATAATGGACTATTTCGGAGACGGCAAGGAGTTCGGGGTGAAAATCGAGTACGCCGTCGAGAAGGAGCCACTTAACACCGCGGGCTCGATACTCCCCTACAAGGGGAAGGTGAATGAGACCTTCGCGGTCGTGATGGGCGACCACCTCACGAACATAGACATGAAGGCCATGATGGAGCATCACAGGAAGGAGAAGGCGGTCGCAACCATAGCGCTGCTCAAAGGCCGGATGCCCATCGAGTACGGGGTTGCGGACATAGACGAGCACTCGGTCAAGGGATTCAGGGAGAAGCCCCTGCTCCAGCACAACTACAACGTCGCCATATACGTTTTCGAGCCGAAGGTTTTCGACTACATCCGCGAGAAGGAGGATTTCGCCAAGAACGTCTTCCCCCGCATGCTCGAGAAGGGAGAGCGCATCGCGCCCTATGTCTTCGAGGACGTGTGGTTCGACATAGGCAGGATATCGGATTATGAGAGGCTCAACGAACTGTTCCAGGTGGTGCGGCTCGCGAACGACCTCAAACTTTAAATACCATAAAGTATAATATAATAACGAGACTCATGAGGAATAAACGGACAGGCGGAGCCACCGCTGAATTGGCGTTTCAACGGGCCTGGGGCACTGTTTTCCACGCGGCTGACGAGGCATGCCGGGCCCATCTGGGAGGGAGCACGCCAAAGGGCTTTGCGAAGAGAAGCGAACTGATTGAGAGCATAACTCTCCTGCCGAACATAAGCGCAGAAGAAGCCGCCAAATTCGGGGTGGACAACGGCTTCAGGTCCGCAAAACCGGGATACACCGTGCAGGAATGGGCCGAGGCGTACCAAGCGGTGCGTTCGGCACTCGGATTCAACCCATTCGCCATGCTGCCCGCGGTGTCGGAATTGGGCGAAGGAGAAAAGAAAGAAGCGGAGCCTGCGATGGTTCCCGACGTTGAAAATCCCAAAGCAGTGGCGCTCGCCAAGATAGTCGCTAATGTAGATGAACTTCTTGATCTATTAATAAGGAACTGGGCAAACGAGGCTTTGTTTTATTATAATTGTACTTGGCCCAAGTTAACAAGCAATACGTATGCGTTAGCTGCAGCGCTTTACTCCCTTAACAGAGACTACGAAACCGTGTTTGATGATGTACTGTTGCAAAAAATTACGGAAAAATTCGAAGCGGCCCTCTCTCTGTATACGCATACGAAATATGTTAGCTTGGACAGCTTGCACAATAGCCTGCTCATTGAGTTCAAGAGAGCACTGATAGGTGAGCAGCTCTTTGGTCCGTGCTTTCGAGGAGACGGAATGGACTGTGCAGCCTCCAGATTCGCTTCACTTGCATATTGGGTCACACCAAGGATACCGGTGATGGAGAAGAACGCGTTTTATACTGGAGCGGACAGGCGAAAGTTCCAGATGGTTGCAATGGAAGCGATAGAGGCAGAGATAAGTATAAACGGAAAAAATTTAGGAAAAGATAGCATTTCATCTGTTGTATTACAGCTATTTGATATGGCAATGATAACAAATCTTCGAAAAGAGCACGATGTTTCCTGCCGTTCACTGCAACTTGTCTCAAAGCTCATACACCTTTCAGGGAAAGACAATCTGGACAATTACGCCCATAAGGACCTGGTGCAGAGACTTCCTGTATTGAAGCAATATGCAAATATGAAGCAGGTCAAAGACGCTGTAGACGGGGTATCCGAAGCGCTTCTTGCTGCTGCGTGAAAATTCGAAATGTTCCAGTCGTGCGGGCCAACGACCTCGGCATCTAGATGTTGAGGTAGACTATCGCGAGAAGCACGGCAGCGACCAGCGCCTCCAGGATTATGAAGAAGCGGACCAGGTTCTGCTCGCTTATCCCGTTAGCCTTCTTCATCACGAGCTGGCAGAAGCCCCTCACCTTCCCTTCCACGGGATAGAGCTTTCCGTCGCGGTATTCGCCCCACCACTGGCTGGAGGGGAACCTGTTGGCGGCCTTGATGAAGAAGTCCGCCACATAGGGGAGCATGAGTATCGCGCCAGCGCTCTCGAAATTGCCTATGATGACCGCGGTCGCGAGGGCGGCGCCTATCGTCAGGTTGCCAACGTCCCCCGGGAACACTTTCGAGGGGAACAGGTTGTAGCGCAGGAAGGCCAGCAGGGCGGCGAGCATCGCCACCGATATCAGGAGCATCTCCACCGAGCCCTCCTTCACCGCGATGATGCTCATCGTGAGGAATATGACCGCGCCCATGCCCGCCTCCATCCCGTTGAAGCCGGCGAGCATGTTGGTCAGGTTCGACGCGACCGCCACGCCTATCGGGATCAGCACGAGCACGTAGATCAGCCCGAGATTCACGATGCCGATGACCGGGATGTCCATCGTGGTTATCCCGGCCTTGACAGCGACGAGCGGGATGGCCGCGAACAGGGGGAGGAGGGCCTTGAGCTTCTGCGGGATGTCGAGCAGGTCGTCTATCGCGCCCATGAAGGAGATGGACAGGATGGTAATAATCGCCGCCAGGACGTACACGAGGTTGAAGTTGAAGCCGAAGAACGAGTTGAAGAAGATGGCGAGCAGGAGGCCTCCGGTGAAGCCCGCGACGATCGCTATGCCGCCCATCTCAGCGGTCTCGGGTTTGTCCGGCTTGTTCACGTCCTTTCCTATCATCCCGAAGCGCTTGAGCCTGGGGATGAGGAAGTGCGAAAGGACGAATGTTATCAGGAACGACGCGATTCCGACCAGGAGGTAATACAGCAGGGTCATGGGGATCACTCATTTCCCGAAACGGATGTCGTCCAGCACCTTCTTCGCGGTCTCGGAGCTGAAGTCCTTCATCTTGGCGAGTTCCGCCGCCACGGCGTCTATCTCTTCCGGAGTCTCCGCCCCGGCTATGACGGCTATGTTCCTCGCGTGGAGCTTCATGTGGCCGGACTGGATGCCCACCGTGCTAAGCGCGGCGAGCGCCGCGAGGTTGTTGGCCAGCCCCACGCACGCCATGCCCATGGCGAGCTCGCGCGAGCCTTTCACTCCCATGACCTTGAGCGCGATCCTAGCGGTGGGACTGGAGTTCACGACGCC
>Ga0315277_10007098_pt1 | contig 14540 bp, 14 predicted proteins | sample YL17G05_15_MG_FD_203695 | JGI IMG/M metagenome (GOLD analysis project Ga0315277, IMG submission 203695) | Sediment microbial communities from Yellowstone Lake, YNP, Wyoming, USA - YL17G05_15 | ecosystem: Environmental > Aquatic > Freshwater > Lake > Sediment | place: USA: Wyoming | collected... | reverse complement strand
GAATTTATCACAAGCTCTCATATAATACAAGGACAATGAAAATAATCTACACGATCTGGATGTGGCTGGTCCTGGGGGCGTGCACCATTTTCTGGGGAACCCTATATCTGATCTTCTTCGCGTTTGATGGCCGTAAATTCTTTTACGATCAGATCTCGCGCTTCTGGGCCCGGAGCATAGTTTTCCTTAGCCGCGCGAAAATTGAAGTGGAGGGGCTGGAAAAGATTCCGGCCGGGCCGCGCGTGTTTATGGCCAATCACCAGAGTTATTTTGACGCCATCAGTCTGGTGGTTTATCTTCCTCCGCCGGTCCGGTTCGTGGCCAAGAAGATTCTGCAATACCTCCCGGTTTTCGGTCAATTGCTCTGGATCACCGGCCAAATCATCATTGACCGGTCCAACCCGAAGCAGGCGTTCGCCGAGCTGGACAAGGCCGCGGAGAAAATCAAGCAAGGCGCCAGCGTGCTGGTTTTCCCGGAAGGAACCCGTTCTCCGGACCATAAGCTGGGGCAGTTCAAGAAGGGCGGGTTCATCTTGACCATCAAGGCCGGGGCGCCGATCGTTCCGATCAGCATCAGCGGCACCCAATCAATGATGCCGAAGGGAAAATATTCCTTTAAGCGGCCCAAGCTGGTCAAGATCAAAATCGGAGATTTGATCGCCACCAAGGATTTCGGCGCGGAACAAAAACAGGAGTTGATGTACCAGGTGCGGCGGGCGATGATCTCTGGTTTTGATCCGGAAACCGAAGAGGCTAAAGCCAATCAGGGGGAACTGGAGAGTCCTGGTCCGAAGGTTGCTTGAGGAAACCGATCAGCCTTTGGTTTGATCCGCGATTTCCAGCCGGGTCAAGGCTCTTTGGAGAGCGGCGCGTGCGGCTTGAAATTCTTGTTCGTCTTTGACCGGGTCCAGTTTTTTCAGGTTTTCCTCGGCCCGGGACCTGGCTCTTTGCGCCCGCTCCACATCTATTTCATTGCTGAGCTCGCAGGTCTCGGCCAGGATCCTCATTGAGTCGTAATCCACTTCGCAAAATCCGCCATTGAGCGCGGCAGAGAGCCAGTGTTGATCCTGGCGGATTTTGAGCCTCCCGATCTTGAGCGAAACCAGGTAGGGCTTGTGCCCGGGCAGCACGCCGAATTCGCCCAGGAATCCCGGGGCATAAACTTCGCTCACTTCGCCTTTGAAGACCACCCGCTCCGGGGTGATCAATTGCAACTGAAATTTATCCGCCATTTATCATCTCCATACTGTGCTGTGCGAGCGACTTTAGCCGCGATTCTTTATTACGCCGCCAGTTTCTTGGCCTTTTCCGCCACCTCGTCAATGGTTCCGGTCATATAAAAGGCCTGCTCCGGAATCTCGTCCATCTTTCCTTCCGCAATCATCTGGAAGCCTTCAATGGTATCATTGATCTTGACATAGCGGCCCGGCCGGCCCGTGAATTGCTCTGCGACATGGAAGGGCTGGGACAGGTAGCGCTGAATTTTTCTGGCCCGGGCCACGGTCACCTTGTCCTCGTCGCTCAACTCGTCCATACCCAGGATGGCGATGATATCCTGAAGGTCCTTATATTTCTGGAGGATTCTCTGAACTTCTCTTGCCACCCGGTAATGATTCTCGCCCACCACCAGGGGATCCAGGATTCGGCTGGTGGAATCCAGCGGATCAACCGCGGGATAAATTCCCAGCTCGGTCAGTTGCCGGGAGAGCACGGTGGTCGCGTCCAGGTGCGCGAAGGTGGTTGCCGGGGCCGGGTCGGTAAGATCGTCGGCCGGCACATAGATGGCTTGCACCGAGGTGATGGACCCTTTTTTGGTGGAGGTGATTCTTTCCTCCAGCTCGCCCAGGTCGGTGCCCAGGGTGGGCTGGTATCCGACCGCGCTCGGGATTCTTCCCAGGAGCGCGGACACTTCGGAGTTGGCCTGGGTGAAGCGGAAGATGTTGTCAATGAACAGGAGCACATCCTGGCCGGCTTCGTCGCGGAAATATTCCGCGGCGGTGAGCGCGCTCAATCCCACTCTCGCCCTGGCTCCGGGCGGCTCGTTCATCTGGCCGTAAATCAAGGCGGTCTTTGCGAGCACGCCGCTTTCCTTCATCTCCAGCCAGAGGTCATTCCCTTCGCGGGTGCGCTCGCCCACTCCGGCGAACACGGAATATCCTCCGTGATGAAGCGCGACATTATGGATCAATTCCATAATCACCACGGTCTTTCCCACGCCGGCTCCCCCGAACAGTCCGATCTTTCCGCCTTTCAGATACGGTTCCAGGAGGTCCACCACCTTGATCCCGGTTTCAAACATTTCAATTTTGGTGCTCTGCTCGGTAAAGGCGGGGGCGTGGCGGTGGATGGGCAGGAACTTGTCGGATTTCACCGGCCCCCCTTCATCCACCGGTTTTCCCACCACATTGAGAATCCTTCCCAGGGTGGACTCTCCCACCGGCATCTGGATCACGCCTCCGGTGTCCCGGACTTCCATCCCGCGCACCAATCCCTCGGTTGAATCCATTGCAATACACCGGACCGTGTTCTCTCCCAGATGCAGGGCCACTTCCAGCACCAGATTGTCCGGCTCGGCGCTGATGGCCTTGGAGCTCAAGACCAGCGCGTTATAAATGGGCGGCAGGTCTCCGCCTTCAAAATAAACATCCACCACCGCTCCGATCACCTGGGACAGTTTACCGATACGCATTTTCCAACCTCCTTCGTGGCGCGGACACTCCTGTCCGCGCACCTGTACGGGCGGACCCTTGTGTCCGCCCCCATAATTCTGGGCGCGATAAATCGCGCACCTGTACGGGCGGACCCTTGTGTCCGCCCTCATAATTCGGGCGCGATAAATCGCGCATCTGTACGGGCGGACCCTTGTGTCCGCCCTCATAATTCCGGGCGCGATAAATCGCGCATCTGTACGGGCGGACCCTTGTGTCCGCCCCCATAATTCCGGGCGCGATAAATCGCGCACCTGTACGGGCGGACCCTTGTGTCCGCCCTCATAATTCCGGGCGCGATAAATCGCGCATCTGTACGGGCGGACCCTTGTGTCCGCCCCCATAATTCCGGGCGCGATAAATCGCGCCCCTACTTCTTGAGCGCTTCCGCGCCGGTCACGATGTCCAGCAATTCCTTGGTGATGGATTCCTGCCGGGCGCGGTTCATTTTCAAAGTTAAATTTTGAATCAAATCTCCGGCGTTCTGGGTGGCCAGGTTCATTGAGCTCATCCGGGCCCCCAATTCGCTGGTCCGGTTTTCCAGCATCGCCTGAAACACCTGCATCCGGATCTGCCAGGGAAGAAGCTGATCCAGGAGCGTGCCCGGGTCCGGCTCGTAAAGATAATCCACATTAACGATCTGGAGCTGTTTCCGGGGCCGGAAGGGCAGGAGTTCCACGATGGTCGGCCGTTGCATCAGGGGACTGTGAAACACCGAATACAGGACGCTGATGGAATCAACTTCGCCGGCAAGGAATCGCCGGATCAATTCGTCGGCAATGCTGATGGCCCGGTCCCGACCGACCTCCCGGATCGGGTTCAAGTATTGTTTGCTCACCTTGACCGGCTTCTTCTTGTAATAGTCCATTCCCTTTTTCCCGGCCAGGGTCAGGGAGACCTCAGGGAACCGCTCCCGGTTTTCTTCCAGGAACAATTCCGCGGACCGGAGCAAATTGTTGTTAAACGCCCCGCACATTCCGCGGTCGGAGGTAAAGACCACCAGCTCGGCTTTTTTTTCTTCGCGCGCCTGCAACAGGGGATGCTCGCGTTTTTCGCTCCGGATCATCACCCGGCTGATGATTTCATCCAGGGTCCGGGCGTAAGGCCGGGTGGCTTCCATCTCCTGCTGGGCCCGCCGCAGTTTGGCCGCGGCCACCATATACATCGCGCGCGTGATCTGCTGGATATTCTTGACGCTCTGGATCTGTCGGCGGATTTTGCGGAGGGTAGCCATTATTCCGCTCTCTCCATTATGCCCTGGAATTCCGTTTTAAATTCCGTGAGCGCTTTTTCAATTTTGTTTTCTAAATCTTCCTCAAGTTCCTTCTTCTCTTTGATGGTCTTGAGCACATCCGGGTGTCGGTTTTCCATAAACTTGAACAGCTCGGCCTCGTATTTTTTCAGGAGGCTCACCGCGTATTCATCCAGCCAGCCGTTGGTTCCGGCGTAGATAATCAGGATTTGTTTTTCCACCGGCATCCCCTGATACTGGGGCTGTTTCAGGATTTCCATCAACCGCTCGCCTCTCTTGAGCATCTGGAGAGTGGTCTTGTCCAGGTCGGTTCCGAATTGGGCGAACGCGGCCATTTCCCGGTATTGAGCCAGGTCCAGCTTGAGGGATCCGGCAACCTGCTTCATCGCCTTGATCTGGGCGTTTCCGCCCACGCGGCTCACGCTCAAGCCGACATTGACCGCGGGCCGGAACCCGGCGTAAAACAGGTCGGATTCCAGGAAGATTTGTCCGTCGGTGATGGAGATGACATTGGTGGGAATGTAGGCGGAAATGTCTCCGGCCTGGGTTTCTATGATCGGGAGGGCGGTGAGGGAACCTCCTCCGTGTTTGTCGCTGAGCTTGGCCGCGCGTTCCAGCAAACGGGAATGCAGATAGAAGACATCTCCGGGGAAGGCCTCGCGTCCGGGCGGACGGCGGAGCAGGAGCGACATCTGTCGGTAGGCCTGGGCGTGTTTGGAAAGATCATCATAAATGAGCAGGGAGTGCTTTCCGCTGTCTCGGAAATATTCGCCCATAGTGCATCCGGCATAGGGGGCGAGGAATTGGAGGGGAGCGCTTTCGCTGGCGGTGGCCGAGACCACGGTGGTATATTTCATGGCGCCGAACTCATCCAGCTTTTCCACCACCCGGGCAATCGTGCTCTGCTTCTGTCCGATTGCGACATAAATACAGAAGACATCGGTGTCCCTCTGATTGATGATCGCGTCCAGGGCGATCGCGGTCTTGCCGGTCTGGCGGTCTCCGATGATCAATTCCCGCTGGCCTCTTCCGATCGGGATCATTGAATCAATGGCCTTGAGCCCGGTCTGGAGCGGCTCTTTCACCGGCTGACGGAGCACGATTCCGGGGGCCTTGATCTCCACCCGTCGGAATTCCCTGGCGTCAATCGGGCCTTTACCGTCAATCGGCTGTCCGAGCGGATTCACCACCCGTCCGATCACGGCGTCTCCCACCGGCACTTCCACGATCCGGCCGGTGCGCTTGACCATATCGCCTTCCCTGATCTTGTAATCTTCTCCGAAAATCGCCACCCCCACATTGTCCTCTTCCAGGTTGAGCGCCATTCCGAAGAGATTGCCCGGGAACTCTATCAACTCGCCGGCCATGCATTGCTCCAGGCCGTAAATCCTGGCAATGCCGTCTCCCACCGAGATCACCACCCCGGTCTCGGACATTTCAATCTTCTTGCCGAATTCCTGGATCTGCTTTTTGAGAATTTCACTGACTTCATCAACCCTGATCTCTGGCATCTTCTCTCTCCTTAAATAATTTCTTTCCTTTTCGCGCGAGCGTCCTGTCACGCCTGCTCGCAGACCTGACAGGATTAGTCGCGATATCTATAATCTGTAATCATATTCTCCTGAGCTTCTCCGCCATCAATTTCAACTGCGCCCGGACCGACCCGTCCAGGAGCAAACTCCCGATCTGAACCTTCACTCCTCCAATCAACTCCCGATCAATCCTGAATTCCGCCACCACCGTCTTTCCGGTTCTTTTTTCCAACGCCCGGATCAGCCGGCGGCGGGAATCTTCCGGGAGCGGATGCGCGGAATAAACCTGGGCGCGCTTGATCCCGGAGGCCTCGTCGGAAAGCAACAGATATGCTTCATAGATTTTTTTTAGATACTCCAGCCGGGCCTTCTGGTTCAGGAGCAAGATAAAATTTCCGGTGTCCGGGCTTAACCCCAGAGCCGGAATCAATTGCCGTAAAATTTTTCCCCGCTCCTGCTTGCCCAGGGCCGGGCTTAAGAGCTGGGCGAACAAATCCGGCACCCGATCAAAAAAACCCACCACCCGGATCAACTCCTGCTTGGTCTCGTTGATCCGGCTCTGCTCCCGGGCAATCATCAACAGAGCCCGGGCATAGCGGCGAGCAACGCTGGTTTTAACCGCCACGCTCCGCCTCCCGCAAATATTCCTCCAGCAAGCGACCCTCGTCCTCCAGAGTCAGCCGGCTTTTTAAAATCTCTTCCGCGATTCTCAGCGCCTTGGTGATCGCTTCTTCCCGAAGCCGAGCCTCCGCGGATTTGACCTCCTGCCGCGCCGTGAATTCAGCTTCATTCTTGATCCGCTCCATTTGCTTCCGCGCCTCTTCCAGAAGCCGGTTCCGCTCCCGTTCCCCTTCCTCCCGAATCCGGCTCTCAATCCCGGCTATCTCATCCTCAATCCATTCCATCTTATACTCATAATCCTGATATGAGCGCTCCGTGTCGTCCCTCATCTTCTTCGCTTCATCAATGGACCCGGCGATCTCGGTTCTGCGTTTGGACAGATAGTCCTTCAACGGGTCTTTGGCGAAATAATAAAGCACGCTGACCAGGATCAGGAAATTGGCGATCTGCCAGGCGTTGGCCCGGGCCGTTTCAATCCCGATTTTTTCAAACAGGGGGGTCAAGCCGAATCCCAGGGCGGTCCAGAGCAGGATTAAATAGAGCAGGGGGTTCCTGATAATTTTGAAAACGATTCCGGATTTAACTTTTTCCTGACTCATCTCCTTAATCAACCCTTTCCTAAAATCCGCCCGGCAATGCTCTTGCCCATTGCTTCTGATTCATCCTGAATCCGCTTGAGCGCCTCCCGATATTCCAGCGCGATTTTTTCCCGCAAATCCGCAATCGTCTCATTGGCTTCGGTTCTTGCCACCTGAACTATTTCTTCCTGCTCTTTCCCGGCCTGGCGTCTGATTCTCTCCCGCTCTTCCTGCGCCAGCCTTCTCGCGGCCCAGAGCTGGGCTTCATAATAGACCACCATCTGGTCCACTTGTTTGGAAAGCGTTTCCGCCTTTTTGCGATTGCCCTCAATCAAGTCCTCGCGCTCATCCCAGAGCTTGAGCAGAGGCCGGAAGAGGAATCTCTGGAGAAAGAACACCATTGCCAGGAACAAAACTATTTCTATGAAAAAGCTATAGTTCAAACTGATCATCGTTTCTGTCCTTTCCCCTGTTCTCAAACCAATTTTTTTACCCGATCCCTGCCTTCCGGTCAAATAAAAAAGATCAAAGTAATTAAAATAAAAATCGGGATCAAGATCAAACCGGACCAGAGCATATATCCAAAGAACGAGGGCATCTTGACGCTGTTTTCCTCGGCAATCACCTTGACCATAAAATTGGGGCCGTTTCCAATGTAGGTGTTGGCTCCCATAAAGACCGCGCCGCAGGCGATTGCTTCCAAAATTATATGACTGATCCCTGAACCGGAATGGAGCATAACTTCGGGTGGAAGGTTGAGTGATTCTGCCAGACTTAAATATACCAGATAAGTGGGGGTGTTGTCAAGGAAGCTGGATAAAATGCCGGTGGCCCAGAAAAATTGCCAGGGTCTGGTGATTCCCATCCCGGCGCCGTGATGATGGAGTAGAATTAAAGCCGGAACCATGGTCACAAAAATTCCAAAGAAGAGCACCGCCACTTCAATGATCGGGTTGAAGGTGAACTTGTGCGCCTCGCGCACGCCTTTGGGAGTGGTGAGCCAGGAGATCAGGCATAAGGCGATCATCGCGAGCTCGCGATAGGGGCTTTTGATGCCGAAGAAGATGATCAGGATGATGGCGATCAGCCAGAGGAAATTGATTTTGCCGTGGAGGCTGAGCGGGAGCTGATATTTTTCGTCCCAGCGCTTGGATTCTATTGATTCTTTGGCCCAGTAGTGTCGGTCAATTAGATAATAGACCAGAAGCACCAGCCCGGAGGCGGGCAGCCACATTTGCCAGAGCCGGAGGGTCCAGAGAAAAGGTACGCCCCGGAGATAGCCCATATATAAAGGCGGGTCTCCGAGCGGGGTGAGGGCGCCGCCGATGTTGGCAATCAGGAAGACGGAGAAAATAATTGTGTGCTTCGCATATTTTCTTTCCGAATTGGTGGAGATCAGAGGACGAATCATCAACATTGCGGCGCCGGTGGTTCCGATCAGGCTGGCCAGGATGGTTCCGATCCCGAGCAGGATCACATTGTTTTTCGGGCGGGCGTAGATGTTTCCGTGCAGGTAGATTCCACCGGAGATGATGAAGAGGGATCCGAGCAGGACGATGAAGGATATGTATTCGCGCATTTCATAAACCAGGGAATGGCGGTCATTGAGCAGGATATAAATCCCGAACGGAATCGCGAGCGCGAAGGTTATGATGGCCTTGTTCCGGTTGGATTCCCACCAATGCGGTTTCAGGAGCGGAATCATCGCGATGGCGCCGAGCATCAGAACAAAACCAATTACGCTCCAGAGCGGCGGCTCCCATTCCGGTTTCGGAGGCTCAGGAGTTTTGCTGACGGTCATCTCAGTTCTCTGCTCAAGTTTCAAGGTGGACAAACTTTGCTCGGGTTCCTGATTCATTCCCTGGGCCGGGAGGCTTCCGGCCGTTAAAATAAAAATGATTCCCGTAAAAAGCAATGCTAATAGTAATCTTGGCGCGCCATTGGAAGTTTTTTTCATTTTTTTATAAGCTGACGCGAAGTTACATTATCTTCTTATCACAAGATAAGTTTGACGATGCGCTTGATTTCAACCGCAAGATATTTATACCGGCGAAGTTGATTCCAACAGAGAAGTGTCCATCGCGCTCTTAGCGGTATTGCCGGGTCCGGACATCTGACATTGGCCGTCAAAAACCGCGCCTTCCTGAACCATCAGGACCGGCGTAATGATATTTCCTTCAATCCGGGCCGGCGGTTGAAGTTCCAGTTTGCCTTTGGCATTAATGTTTCCCTTCACCTTCCCGCTGATCACCGCGCTCTCCACCCAGATCTCTCCTTCCAGATCGCCGTGCTCGCCCACCACTAATTTTCCTTCCGAATGAATCTCTCCCCGGAACTTGCCGTCAATCCGGACCGTTCCCTCAAAAATCAGTTTGCCTTCAAATTGACTGCCTTTTCCCAACAGCGCGTTCAACTCGCTGGGCGGAGCCCCCATGGTTTCTTTCCGATTCATACTATCCCTCCTTGCCGGTTCCCGGAGCAGGGAACCCAGATCCGCGGACGCGGTTTTATCTTTTTCTTTGAACCAGCTCAATGATTCTCTCCAGTTCTTCCAGGCTCTGATAATAGATCTCTATTTTCCCACGGTTTTTGGAACTTTCAATCAGCTTGACTTTTGCGGAGAGCACCCGGCCCAGGTTCCGCTCAATTTCTTCCAGGAAAATTTTGTTCTCCGCAGATACTTTAGACTTTTTAGGCTTGGCTTCTTCCAGACCGGACAGCTTTTTTGCCAGCGCTTCCGCCTCTCGGACATTAAGCCCTTCGGCGATGATTTTCCGGAACAGGCTCTTGATTTTAGGCGCTGAGTCCAGTGAAAGCAGGGCGCGCGCATGCCCGGGAGTGATTTCCCCTTTTTCCAGCTCGGCCTGAATCTCTTCGGGCAGTTTCAAAAGCCGAAGCGTGTTCGCGATCGTAGAGCGGTCTTTGCCGATTTTTTTCCCGATCTCTTCCTGGCTCCATCCGAATTCCTGAATCAGCCGCTGAAGACCTTTGCCCTCTTCAATCGGGTTCAGATCTTCGCGCTGGAGATTTTCCAGCAGGCTGAGCGCCAGGGAATCTTGCTCGGTCGCGGTCTTCACCAAAGCCGGCACTTTGTTCAAGCCCGCGATTTTGGCCGCGCGCAATCTTCGCTCTCCGGCGATCAATTCATAATTACCCGGTTCCGCCTCAAGAGGCCTGACCAGGATGGGCTGGAGCAATCCCTGGGCTTTGATGGAATCCGCCAGTTCTTCCAGGTTTTTTTTAGAAAAGTTTTTTCGGGGTTGAAGATGAGAAGCTTTAATCTGATTAAGCTCCAGATAAACCAGCTCTCCCTGGCCGAGAACCGTTCCGGCTGGAATCAGGGCATCCAGGCCCCGGCCCAAAGCTTTGCGCGCACTCATCGCTTTTCCTTCCTCGCCAGAAATTCCCGGGCCAGCTCCAGATAGCTCTGGGCGCCGGCGGAATTAATGTCATAAAGAATCACGGGCCGGCCAAAGCTGGGAGCTTCTCCGAGCCGGACATTCCGGGGAATTAAAGTCCGATAAACTTGATCCGGGAAATGCTTTTTCACTTCTTCCACCACCTGCCAGGATAGATTATTTCTTCGGTCAAACATCGTGAGAAGAATTCCTTCAATCCGGAGCGAGGGGTTAAGCCGTTCCTTCACCAGCTTGACGGTTCTGACCAATCTCCCCAGGCCTTCCAGCGAATAATACTCGCATTGCAAAGGCACGATCACGGTCTGGCAGGCAACCAAGGCATTGATGGTGAGCAAGCTCAGGCTGGGCGGACAATCAATAATGATGAATTCAAACTGATCCTTGACCCGGTCCAGCGCGGCTTTAAGCCGGAATTCCCGCTCCGGAAGACTGACCAGCTCAATCTCGGCTCCGGCCAGCTCTTCATTGCTCGGAACTAACTTCAGCGTTAAAAGCTCGGTATCGCAGATCACCTGACCCAAATTAAGGTCTTTGACCAGAGCCTGATAAATGTTGGAGCTCAGCGCCGAGCCATTGATGCCCAGGCCGCTGGAGGCATTGGCTTGCGGGTCTATGTCAACCAGAAGCACCTTTCGCTCCGCCGCGGCTAAAGCGCTGGAAAGGTTGATCGCGGTGGTGGTTTTTCCCACGCCGCCTTTTTGATTCGCAATTGCGACAATCTCGGCCATTGACGCCAATTATAAATTGTAAATGGTAAATTGTAAAATTTAACCCGAAACGCGGAACCCGAAACTATTTTAAGTATCCCAGGGCTTCCAGATTCCTGCGCGTCTCAGGACTGATTGATGCCTTTTCCAGGTCCGTGCCCGGGGAGGGAAGGTCAAGATTGAGCAGGGCAGGGGGGATTTCCGATGCGGGAAGGGGATTTTTTTCTTTGGGGTCAATGACCAGATCAAAATAAATTTTCTCGCCGGCCGGTCCCAGGATTATTTTTTTAAGTTCCCGATTCAAGATGGCGCCCTTCAGATGATAAAACAACGGGAATTCGCTGAAAAAGTATTCCAGGGAATTCTGATTGCTCTCGGCGATGCTGATCAGATCCGGAAAATTTTCCGGCTTCTGATTTGCCAGGGCGAGCAAAGTGGAATAAATCTGAGCGGTGCTGACCGGAATGGATATCCTTTTCCCTTGATTCTTATTTCCCGGGAGTTTAATGAAAAGCGGCACCTTGATCAGCTCCTGATAAAAAGATTGGCCGTGGCTGAAGCTGTAATGATCCCAGAACTCTTCCCCGTGATCAGCCGTGAAGATGATCGCGGCATTGGAGTATCTCCCTTCCTGCTCCAGGAACTTGAGCAATCTGCCGAAATGAAGATCCGTATGAATTACCTCGCCAACATATCGCTGATGAATAAAATCTTTGTCCTGCTCGGTAAGATGACAATACGAACTCCGGATCGGCTCCATATTCGGCCGGTTAACCGCCCGGACAATGGCCGGGTTAACCCCTTTGACAGAAACCGGGTATTCGCGGTGAGCGGTATAGGGGAGATGCGGGTCAAAATAATGGATCCAGATAAAAACCGGATGTTGCTCCCGATTTTTTTTAAGCCAGCGAATGGCGCAATCGGTAAGCCATCCCGCGCCCGGATCTTGATACCTGCCGCTGAACAGGTAATAAGCGGCCCGGAACAATTTGATTCCCATTAAATCCGGCTTTAGCTCCGGCGGATAAAACAGAAAGAAATAATCAAATCCCCGCGAGAAGCCGAACTCTCGGAACCAGTCATTTTCCACAAAAGCCGCGGTATAATAGCCCTGGCGTTTCAGGCGCTCGGTAATGGTGGGCAAAGAATGGGTGATGGCGGAAAAAGTGGATTTGTCCCAGGAAGACCCCAGAACCACCTTGCCGGCTTTATGCTCGTGCGGCCATTGACCGGTGAGCCAGGAGGCAACTGCGGGCAAGGTCCAGTTGGAGGCGCTGATGGCGTTTTCAAAAATCAGCGAATCCTTCGCCAGGCGGTCAAAGTTAGGGGTCGTGAATTTTCCCGCGGAATACGCCCCGAGATGATCCTGCCGGAGCGCATCCACGCTGATTAAAATCAAATCCGGGAGATTGCTTGCCGGTTTCGGCCGGACCATTTTTTGTTGGCTCTTGGATTTCACCGGCCCATACAGAGCAAAAAGAGCAACCGGCAGGACCAAAATCAGCCAGAGCCTGGAGAGCGCGATCAAGCGCAGAGAAGCGAAAAAGGAAAGCAATAAGCCAACCGCTAATACCGAGGCGATCACCATTGCAAAAAAGACCACCGGCCCGAACAAAAAGCCGAAATTAAATCCGGGAGCCAACAGGCTTTGCCGGTAAACCAACAGCCCGGCCGGGAAGACCAGCAGGCTGGAAATCATCATTTCATTTTTTAGATGCTGGAATCTTTCCAGGGTCACCCCCAGGAGCCAGAGCAGGAAGGAAACCAGAAAAATCAAACTGGGCAGCAGAATCAGGATCAGCTTCTTCCAGCCGAATCCGACCAGTTGTTGCCGATGAAAATCAATCCAGAGCGCCAGAAACAACGCCATCAACCAGAGCCCGGCAGAAACCTCGGCCCGCCGCTGATTGGTGATCAGCCAGGCCAGGAAATAAATGATGATTCCGCAGGCGATCCAGGTCAGGTATTCAATCCCTTGCGCAACCCCGGGATGAAAATTATGCGTGAGCAATAACTCCAGCAGATAAAAATAAGAAATATTAACTAGCAGCAGGCGGAAACTGCGATACCCGGAACCCATCTCAACCCGCCGGCGGCTTCTGATTGATCAGCAACTTTTTCTCGCCGGCTTTTTCAAATTTAACCTCCATCAGACTCCGGCCCCCTCCGCTCCTTCGCACCCTCATCACCACCCCGTATTCCTTCCAGTGCGGATGATGAATGGTCTCTCCCGGCTGAAAGCCCTCCCACGGATGATACTCCCGAGCCTTTTCCGGCGCAATCTTATATGCCACCTCCGGCTCCGCTTCCTTCTCCTTGCCCGATTTCTTCTTGCTCGGCTTTTTTTTTGCCGGCTTCTTTTCCCGAACCGGCTCCACAATCAGTTCCTCCAGATCGTCTTCTTCCACTTCCTCTTCCCGCTCCCCGGCCAGATTTTCCCCCTCCGGTAACTCCTCCCCTTCAACCTCCGCCTCCTCATGCAAATTATCAGCCACCTGCGCAATATCCACCGGCTTGGTCTCATTACATTTCGGACACCGAACCCAGATCAGGTGCGGATTACTGGAATCCCGCTGAACCACCGGCATTTCTATCTCTTCATCACAACTCGCACAATACTCCATTATGGTCTTGCCCTTTTTCATTTCTCAACTCCTTTGCAAACCCTGAATTCAGCTCAACTATTCGTCCAGGATCTCCAGAATATACCGCTTCCCGTCCTTCCCGCTCGCCGCCATCAGCAAGGTCCGAATCGCCTGCGCATGCGCTCCCTTCTTCCCGATCACCTTCCCAATGTCCTCCTTGGCAACCTTCAGCTCAATCACACAGGAATGCTCCCCGCTTACCTGATTCACCTGCACCTGCTCCGGATGATCCACCAACATCCTCGCAATCATTTCCACTAACTCTTTCATCGTCATCTCCTCCCTCAACTTTGACCTCCTGCTTTTTATCCCTCCATACCCAAATCCACACTTTCAAATCAACGACCTCATTATAGTTTTTTTCTCCCGAAATTGCAAACCAAATTCTGCCAGCGCCTTCGTGGTGCGGACTCTCTTGCCTGCCCTGCGAAGCTCGCAAGAGCGAAGCAGGATTACTCTTTCCTCTTTCCTCTTTCCTCTCCTGCCCTGTCAAGCTCCTAAGGAGCGAAGCAGGATTTCGGGTTTTATCTCGCCACTGGCCACTTGCCACTCGCCACTCGTAACAATTTACAGACGAACTAGATTCGCCCTGGTCGCTCTCTGGGAACACCAATAGCGTCAAATAGCTTATGATGTTTCAAGGGCAAATATTTTTTTGCCCAGGCGCCAGGGCGATCAATCAGAGACATTGTTGACGCTGAATGGCACGCGGAAGACTCGCTTCTCAACATCTTCGTGCGAGCGACTTTAGTCGCGATTCCTTCTTCCCTCCATCCGCACATCTTCCCCTTGGCTCGCGCTGAAAATTACCCACGCCCTGCGCATTGGCAAAATAGACTAAGTTGGTAAAATTGGTTAAGTTGATTAAATCGATGAATTTGCATCAGCTTTATCAGCTTTATCTTTTTAATCAATTTTATCTCTTTGCCAGCAGAGTCCCGTGGGACGCATCTTGAAAGAACCACTCGCAGATCACATGGTCTCGGCTCGGAACAGATCGTCAGCAACTCAAATTCATAAATTTAATTCCGCTTACGCGCTGAAAGCGCTTTGGACTGCGGTGCCGGCGGCACCGCTT
>Ga0315277_10007096_pt1 | contig 14543 bp, 8 predicted proteins | sample YL17G05_15_MG_FD_203695 | JGI IMG/M metagenome (GOLD analysis project Ga0315277, IMG submission 203695) | Sediment microbial communities from Yellowstone Lake, YNP, Wyoming, USA - YL17G05_15 | ecosystem: Environmental > Aquatic > Freshwater > Lake > Sediment | place: USA: Wyoming | collected... | reverse complement strand
GCGACGGTAGGGGACGGCGGCCCGGCCCGCCGGCGGCAGGACGCCGGGCGGCAGGCTCATGGCGACCTCGGCGGCGGCGGCCTCGGCCTGCTCGGGGCCGCGCACCGTCGCGTGAGATAGCACCTGCATCTCCCGCGAGCGGTCCCGGTAGATGGTGATGCCCTTGCAGCCCTCGCGGTAGGCGAGGAGATAGGCCTTCTCCACGTCGTCGGGCGTGGCGGTCTCGGGGAAGTTGATGGTCTTGCTGACGGCGTTGTCGGTGTGGCGCTGGAAGGCGGCCTGCATGCGCACGTGCCACTCGGGGGAGATGTCGTGGGCGGTGACGAAGACACGCCGCACCGAGGCCGGTACCGAGCGGCGGCGGCCGGCGGAGAGGGCCTTCAGGCTTCCCACCCGGGCCAGCTCCTCCATGAGCTCCGTGGAGTGGAAGCCCTCCCGGCGGGCCGCCTCCTGGAAGTACTTGTCCACTTCCGAAAGCTGGGTGACCCGGCCCGGGTCCTTGGGGTCCAGGAAGTGCTGGCGGACGAAGGCCAGCGCAAAGACCGGCTCGATGCCCGCCGAGCAGTCGGCGATGATGGAGAGGGTGCCGGTAGGCGCCACCGTCGTGCGGGTGGCGTTGCGCAGGCGCCGGCCGGCCTTCTCATAGATCGAGCCCTTCCAGGCGGGGAAGACGCCTCGCTCGCGGGCCAGCTCCTCGGAGGCGCGGTCGGCGTGCTCCTGGATGAAGGTCATCAGGTGCTCGCCCAGGCTCAAGGCCTGCTCCGAGTCGTAGGTGATGCCCAGCCGGAAGAGGAGGTCGGCCCAGCCCATGACCCCGAGGCCGATCTTTCGGGTGAGCTTCGTTTTCTCCTCGATCTCTGGCATGGGGTAGAGGTTCATGTCGATGACGTCGTCGAGGAAGCGCACGCAGAGGGGGATGAGCTCCGCCAGCCCTTCCCAGTCCACGTCCCCGCCAGGAACTGGGAACTGGGAACTGGGAACTCGGGCCCGCCGCCCCCTGCGTTGCTCGCTGCTTCCCGCATGTTCCTGCCGCACGAACTTGGAGATGTCAAGGGAGCCCAGGTTGCAGGACTCGTAGGGCAGGAGAGGCTGCTCGCCGCAGGGGTTGGTGGCCTCGATGCGGCCCAACTGTGGCGTTGGGTTGTCGCGGTTGACGTGGTCCAGGAATACGAGGCCGGGGTCGCCGTTCTTCCAGGCGTTCTCCACGACCTGGCGAAAGACGTGGCGGGCGTTCAGGCGGCGCGCCACCTGGGCGTTGCGGGGGTTGACCAGCTCGTACTCCTCGTTGCGCTCCACGGCGCCCATGAACTGGTCGCTGGCCGCCACCGAGATGTTGAAGTTGGTGAGGGTGACCATGTCCGACTTGAGGTTGATGAACTCCTCGATGTCGGGGTGCTCGACGGCCAGGATGGCCATGTTGGCGCCGCGACGGGTGCCGCCCTGCTTGATCGCCTCGGTGGCGGCATCGAAGACGCGCATGAAGGAGACGGGCCCGCTGGCGATGCCGCCGGTGGACTGGACGCGGTCGCCGGCGGGGCGCAGACGGCTGAAGGCGAAGCCGGTGCCGCCGCCGCTCTGGTGGATGAGGGCCGTGTGCTTGATGGCGTCGAAGATGCCTGTCATGGAGTCCTCCACGGGGAGGACGAAGCAGGCCGATAGCTGCTGGAGGGGTCGACCGGCGTTGCCCAGGGTGGGAGAGTTGGGCAGGAAGCGCAGAGAGGTGAGGAGGGAGTAGAAGCGCTCCTCCCAGGCCGCCACCTGCTCCTTGGAGGCACCGTAGCCCTTCTCGGCCGCCGCGATGTTGTGGGCCACGCGCCGGAAGAGGTCCTCCGGCTTCTCGATCAGGCGGCCGCTCTCGTCCCTGGCCAGGTAGCGCCGCTCGAGGACGACGCGAGCGTTGGCCGAGAGAGGCAGCCTGGAGCGGCGCGGGGCTCTGGGTGAGCGGGTGGAGGTGCGCCTGGTAGCGGTCATGGCACCCTATTTTAGCACGTTTGTCCGCCGCGCGGGTGCTAGAGGTGTCGAGAATTTGTGGCGGCGGGCTCCGATGGGGAGTCCGCCGCCACTGCTCTCACGACGGGTCCGTGCCGGCCGATGGCTGGTGGCGGGGAATTAGAGATCGGCCGGCGGGGCGGGGTGAACCCGTCGCGATACGCCTAGACTATGAGCACCCGCTGGTGCTCCCGCAGTTCTCCATGTCTCCCGTAGGGGCGGAGCTTCAGCTCCGCCCAGGGCCGACCTGAAGGTTGGCCCCTACGAGGTTTGGCTCCGCCGCATCATGAGCACCCGCTGGTGCTCCCGCAGTCCTCCATGTCTCCCGTAGGGGCGGAGCTTCAGCTCCGCCCAGGGCCGACCTGAAGGTTGGCCCCTACGAGGTTTGTCCCCGCCGCATCATGAGCACCCGCTCGTGCTCCCGCAGTTCTCGCAGCGGTAGCACGATCCGCAGCGGGTCATGATCCAGCCGCAGTTCATGCAGGGCGGGGCGTCGCTCTCGCCGTTGCGCGACGTCCCGCCGTTGGCCTTGTCCACCTCTATTCGGAACTGGCCCTGAGTGCCGTAGTCGGCCGCCAGGCGTGCCCGCACCTCCTCCGTGAGGATGCCCAGCTCCGCCTTCTCTTCGTCGCTCAAGAAACGGGCAGCCAGCCAGCGGAAGATGTAGTCCACCACCGACTGCGCCACCGGGATCTCCCGGTTCTCCGTGCGGCCCGCCGGCTCGAAGCGCATGTGGCTGAACTTGTGCACCAGGTCGGCCAGGGGAACGCCGTACTGGAGGGTGAGGGAGATGGAGGTGGCGAAGGCGTCCATCATGCCTGAGATGGCGCTCCCCTCCTTGGCCATGGTGACGAAGATCTCCCCCGGCGAGTCGTCCTCATACATGCCGACGGTGATGTAGCCCTCGTGCCCCTCGATGGCGAACTTGTGGGTGATGGAGTCGCGCGTCTCGGGCAGGCGCCTTCGCACCGGCTCCGGCTTCGTGCTCGCCTTCCGTTCCCCAGCCGAAGTCGATAGGGGCTGCGTGCGCTTGGAGCCGTCGCGGTAGATGGCGATGGCCTTGAGGCCGTGCTGCCACGCCTGGACGAAGGTGTCCATCACGTCCTCGACGGTGGCGTCGCTGGGCAGGTTCACCGTCTTGGAGATGGCGCCGGAGATGAAGGGCTGGACGGTGCCCATCATGCGGATGTGGCCCAGGGAGGTGATGGAACGGGAGCCGTTTTCGGCTCGGAAGGCGCAGTCGAAGACGGGGAGGTGCTCCTCCCGCAGGCCGGACGCCCCCTCGATGGTCCCCGTGGCGTCCAGGTGGGCGACGATGGCCTCGATCTCCTCCGGTGCGTAGCCCAGAGTGCGGAGGGCGCGCGGCACCGTCTGGTTGACCATCTTGAGCACGCCGCCGCCCACCAGCTTCTTGTACTTGACGAGGGCGATGTCCGGCTCCACGCCGGTGGTATCGCAGTCCATCATGAAGGCGATGGTGCCGGTGGGGGCGAGGACGGTGACCTGGGCGTTGCGGTAGCCGCGGGCCTCCCCCAGGGAGAGGGCTTCGTCCCAGGCCAACCGGGCTGCTTCCAGCAGCTCGCCGTCGCCAGGAACTGGGAACTGGGAACCGGGAACCGTCCCCTGCCCCTGTTGCTTACTGGTTGCTGATTGCTGGTCCAACCGGTGCGCCGCGTCGCGGTGCTGCCTGATGACCCGGAGCATGGGCTCCCGGTTCTGCTCGCAGGCAGCGAAGGGCCCCATGCGGGCGGCGATGCGTGCCGAGGTGGCGTAGGCATAGCCGGTCATGAGGGCGGTGAGGGCGGCGGCGTAGGCGCGGCCGGCGTCGGAGTCGTAGGGGATGCCCAGGGACATGAGAAGGGCGCCCAGGTTGGCGTAGCCCAGGCCGAGCTGGCGGAAGTCGCGGGCGTTCTCTGTGATGCGCGGCGTCGGGTAGGTGGAGTTGCCGACGATGATCTCCTGGGCCAGGATGACCACGGCCACGGCGCGCCGGAAGGCCTCGATATCGAACCTGCCTTCGTCGTCCGTGAACCTCATCAGGTTGAGGGAGGCCAGGTTGCAGGCCGAGTCGTCCACGTGCATGTACTCAGAGCAGGGGTTGGAGGCGTTGATGCGGCCGCTGTTAGGGCAGGTGTGCCAGCGGTTGATGGTGGTATCGAACTGCATGCCGGGGTCGCCACACTCCCAGGCGGCCTGGGCGATGCGACGCAGGAGGTCGCGGGCGCGCACCGTCTCCAGCACCTGGCCGCTGGTGGCGGCGCGCAGGGGCCAGTCGCAGTCCTCCAGGGCGGCGCGCATGAACTCGTCGGTGGCCCGCACCGAGTTGTTGGCGTTCTGGAACTGGACGGAGGTCCAGGCCTCGCCGTTGAGGGACATGTCCCAGCCGGCCTCGCCCAGGGCGTGGGCCTTGCGCTCTTCATTCGCCTTGCACTGGATGAACTCGTGGATGTCGGGGTGGTCGGCGTTGAGGATGACCATCTTGGCGGCCCGTCGCGTCTTGCCTCCCGACTTGATGGAGCCGGCGATGGCGTCGGCGCCGCGCATGAAGGAGACGGGGCCTGACGCCAGCCCGCCCGAGGAGAGGGGCTCTTGCGACGAACGCAGCCGGGAGAGGTTGACGCCGGAGCCGGAGCCCCCCTTGAAGATCATCCCCTCGGTGCGGCACCAGTCCAGGATGGACTCCATGGTGTCCTCGACAGAGAGGATGAAGCAGGCAGAGCACTGGGGCTTCTCCTCCACCCCCGCGTTGAACCAGACCGGGCTGTTGAAGGAGGCCTTCTGGTGGAGGAGGAGGTGCGTGAGCTCGTCGGCGAAGGCGTGGGCCTCCTCCTCGTCGGCGAAGTAGCCGTCGTTCAGGCCCCAGTCCCTCAGGGTTCCCACCACGCGGTCGATGAGCTGGCGAACGGAGGTCTCGCGACGGATCTCGCCCTTCTCGTGGTGGACGACGCGGCCGCCCAGGGGCCCGCGGAAGTACTTGGAGACGACGACGTTGGTGGCGGTCTGCGACCAGAAGGCGGGCACCTCCACGTCCTTCTGCTCGAAGATGATGCTGCCGTCCTCACCGATTATGCTCGCGCTGCGGGTGTCCCACTCCACCTCGTCGTAGGGGTGGACCCGCCCTGTGGCGGGCCCGTCTGGGTCGGGCCTGGTGAAGAAGCGCTCGATGGGCAGCCGGACGGAGGCGTCGTGCAGGGGCGTCCGCCCGCTGGCGGACCCTATGGCGGGCGCCCCTACAGGGGCTTCCCCGGGCTTCGTCTGGGAGACGAGGTCAGTGCTCATGGTGGCCATGGTCTCACGGTTCCTTCCTAGTGCTGCACTTCGCTCGCGGTCCCTCCCCGCTCGGGATCTCCAAGAAGAAGGGACACCGCCCGCCCCCTCGGCGGGCGGCGTCCCAGCGTTTCGCGATGGCTAGGGGGCTGTCGATAAGCCTCCAGGGGGTTCGGCGCGACGGAGGTGAGCGGGCACGCCCTCGGGCTCTTCGCTGGCCGGCGGCGCTGCCTCATCGACGGGCCGTTGCTCCACGCGCATGCGGTAGATGAAAGTGCGGGGGCCGTGGGTCGGGTTGATCCTGAGCCTCAGACGCCGCTCGGAAATGCGGAGGGCGGCGCCACCATCCAGCTCCAGGGTCATGACCCCGTTCTCCCGCTCGAGCAGGCCTTTCTCCAGGGTAGGCCACATGCTGACCTGCGAGCCTTCGTCGCTGAGCTCGCAGAGGCCCTCAGCGATGATCTCGCCCTCCCTGTTGTACAGCTTGCACTGCTGGCGCAACGCGACCTCCTTCTAGCCGTCCCTACGGGCCTCCGTCTCCCTACGACGACGCCCGGTGGTCCTTCTGTTCGCCGGCCGGCACTCCCCTTGGGGAGACGAGGCCAGGGCGCGGGCCGGCCAGGGCTTTTCGCCCTGGCCGGCCGCGCCTAGGGGCGGGGCGTAGGGATGGCTCTAGCTGGGCGAGGACCTCGTCCGGGATCAGGGTGAGCTGGCCGGCCAGACGGGTCGCCTCCCGCGGGCTGGCCCCGGAGAGGCTCTCCAGCTCCTCCCGCAGTGATTCGACGTCGGCGAAGGCGCGGTAAACGCTAGCGAAGCGGATGTAGGCGATGTGGTCCAGGTCCCGTAGGTGGTCCATGACCAGCTCGCCGATGAGGGTGCTGGGGACCTCGGCCTTGCCCTGGGCCTGGAGAGTGGCCTCGATGTCGTCCACCACGGCCTCGATAGCGCCGACGGGGAGGGGGCGCTTCTCGCAGGCGCGGCGGATGCCGAGGAGGAGCTTCTCGCGGGAGAAGTCCTCGCGGCGGCCGTCCTTCTTGACCACCTGGAGGCCGACGGTCTGGACGCGCTCGAAGGTGGTGAAGCGTTCGCCGCAGGCGAGGCACTCGCGGCGGCGCCGGATGCCCTCCTCGCTGTCGCGGGAGTCGATGACCTTGGTGTCTTCAAATCCGCAGTAGGGGCAGCGCATAGCCTTCCCTGCTCAGCCAGCCCCATATTCGGTGGCTGGGGCCACAAATTAGCACAACATCTAGTGCCTGTCAATAGGCGCGCCCCTATATTTTGTGGTGAATTGACGTAAGACGTGGACAATAATGGCCGGGCCACGTTGACATCACCGGGCTCCGTATCGCCCCGATGGGCGAATTCCGGGTTCCCTTACACACTTAAGGGATCACTGCCTTCGGCTTTCCCGCTCCGGCACGTGTGGCGGGGCTATGTGAAGCACAGCAGGGTTATACCTCTCTGGGCGTGGGGGCTGCGGCAGCCCGAATATCGCCGGGGGCGGATCGCAAATAGGGGATGGGCCGTGCTGCCTGCGGCCAGTAAGGCCCATTGCACTGGGCGCAGAAGAGGACATTGCTCTGGAGGGGACGAACAGCCATGGGTGAGACCATCTCAGCGCTTCGGCGTCAGCTTAATATCTTGGCCCGGAACACTCACAATCCCTTATCGCCTGGTTCGCCCAGCGCCGCAGCGCCTGACGCCCGCCCTACAGGCTTACACCAATCGTGGTACCCGAGATCTGCCCGCTGACGGATACCCGCCACTTGAGACGCGTCGATAGTCTCCTTGAAGGGACGTTTGCGGTCGCCTATGCGTCCCTGGGGTCATGAACTTCTGCGAAGCGGATCGCAAATAGGGGATGGGCCGTGCTGCCTGCGGCCAGTAAGGCCCATTGCACTGGGCGCAGAAGAGGACATTGCTCTGGAGGGGACGAACAGCCATGGGCGAGGCCATCTCAGCGCTTCGGCGTCAGCTTAATATCTTGGCCCGGAACACTCACAATCCCTTATCGCCTGGTTCGCCCAGCGCCGCAGCGCCTGACGCCTTCACCGATCCCTTACCCCGCGTTCACCCCGCAGCTACCCACTATCGCGCTCTTTGGCCGTTATTGTGGCCGTTATTGTGTTTTGGTACGGAAGCGAATCGCCTTTCTACGGGATCACTACCGGTGACTTAGGGGATGTGTGGCGGTGAATTTAGTGATCCAGTTGAGTGTGTAAGGCCGCACTCTTCGGATAAGGTGAGTGTACCGAACACAACCTAGTGAGAAGGAGAGTCCACATGCTTACCCGATGGCACCTCCCGTGGCTCGTCGCCGCCGCCCTGATGATCCTCATTGCTCTGGCCGGCGTTGTCGCAGTCGCGGGCCCCGGCCCCGGTTCTTCAGTCACCATGGTTGGCGCCGAAGACGGAACGCCGACCGCCACGCCGACGCCCACGCCGCCGTGGTACTGCGTCCTGTACCCACAGCTCTGTTACACGCCGACGCCCACCAACACGCCGACGGCCACCAACACGCCGACGGCCACCAACACGCCCACCGACACGCTGACGCCTACGAACACGCCGACGGCGACGCCCACGCGCACTGCCACGCCCACGCGCACGCCCACCAACACGCCCACGGCCACCAACACGCCCACGAACACGGCCACGCCCACGAACACGGCCACGGCCACTCCCACATCGGGGGGCGACATCGAGATCGTTGACTGGACCGTCAACCTTGAGGACTCGCCCGACCCCTTCACGCAGGCTGAGGGCGAGTGGAAAACCTACGAAGTGGATGGGGTAACGCGTAACAACGGCCCGGAAGTGACCCGGGCGGCTGTGGGCTGGTATGCCATCTTCCCTCTCGGCACACCACTCCACGTCATCTGGGTCGCCGAGGTCGGGGACCGCTGCACTCTGGACGGTTCCCCCGTTGACTGTAACCCTGACCTTCCCGCCCCGGACCCTCACGACATTAATAACGTTAATTTTGAGGTGGACCTGCCCGACGTCGGCCAGCCGGTGTCCCTCCACCGCGACCTCGAGGTGCAGTGCTTTGACATCGGCGACTTCAGCGGCTGGCTGGTCAACGATGAAGTTCGGGCCTCCGATCTCTGGCCGGTAGACCCCACCCTCCCCAACACGGCCATCATCAATGTCACTATCGCCTGTAGGTCGGCCACCGCGACCCCCACAGCGACGCCGGTAACGCCGACCAACACGCCGACGCCGGTAACGCCGACCAACACGCCGACGCCGGTGCCGCCGACAGCTACCAGCACGCCGACGCCGGTGCCGCCGACAGCTACCAGCACGCCGACGCCGGTAACGCCGCCGCCCGTTGCGGACTGTACGTTCACTGACGATTTCGAACGGGGGACCCAGTTCTTGGTCACGGGCACAGCCGGTAGATTCACTGGTCTTGGCATCGACGTGGCTGGCGTCCGCGTGCTGCGGTTCGGCACGGTGGCGATTGCCGCGTACTTTGGGAATGGTGTCATGGTCACCGGCCGAGGCACCTGTCCCGCCGGTCCGGGGGCGTTCAGCGCGGTGAGGATGCTCCCGTTTACACGCTGGCTGCTGCAAGACGCGACCCCCTGAGGTTGAGCAGCTGAGGAGCGCTCCCCCAGTACCCGTTGGTACTGGGGGAGCGCTCCGGTGCGCCGGCTGCCAAGCGCAGCTCCACCGGCCCCTACAACCCCTCGGCTGGTACGACTTCTACGGCGTGCCGGCCCCAGCCCGCCTCCGGTGTGGTAGAGGAGATGGGCGCTGGTGCTGGTCTTACGCCATGAACCATCCTCTTCCGGCTCGATAGGCTGCGCCGGCCCGTTGGCGCAGGGCTCGCTTCGACAGACGCGATCCCGCGTGGCACAATGGGTCCCAGAGGTGTCGGTCAGAAAAGGCGACCCGCCCACGGCGAACGTCATCTCCCCAACCGCTCGCCAGGGGCGGGCCTAAGCGGCCCTTCTTGTGGAAGGGTGCTATTCCGGTCCTTCCGGGGTCGCTATGGCTGCTCGGCTAGACAGACACCTCCTCTCTTTCTCTTTATGAACCACCTCCCTCAGCGCGCCGCCACCGTGCGGCGCAGGAAGGTGGGCAACTCTGTGTCGGACACGGCGGCCATGGCCTCGGGCCGGAGGACGCGGTAGCGTTCCTCTTGCATCCCCCGCATCTCCGGCGTGACGAAGCCGGTGGCGATGATGGTCACCTTCACCTCATCGCCCAGGTTGGGGTCGGTGGCGGTGCCGAAGATGATCTCCGCCTCCGGGTCCACAACCTCGGCGATGATCTGGGCGGCCATGTTCAGTTCGTGGAGTCCCAGGTTGCGGGCCCCGGTGATGTTGAAGAGGACGCCGCGGGCGCCGTTGATGCTGACGTCCAGCAGGGGGCTGCTGATGGCCGCCTTGGTGGCCTCCACGGCCCGGTTCTCACCGCTGCCCCGACCGATGGCCAGCAGGGCTTGCCCCGCCTCGCCCATGATCTTGCGCACGTCGGCGAAGTCCAGGTTGATCTCGCCGGGCAGAAGGATGATCTCGGAGATTCCCTGGATGCCCTGACGGAGGACGTCGTCGGCCACGCGAAAGGCCTCGTCCAGGGTCGTCTTCACGTCGCAGACGGCGAGGAGGCGGTCGTTAGGGATGACGATGAGGGTATCCACCTTGCTGCGGAGCTGGTTGATGCCCTCGTCAGCCTGCTGGCGGCGCTTCGAACCCTCGAAGCCGAAGGGCTTGGTGACGACGCCGATGGTGAGGGCGCCGGTCTCCCGGGCCACCTCGGCCACGATGGAGGAGGCGCCGGTACCGGTGCCGCCACCCATTCCGGCTGTGACGAAGACCATCTCGGCGCCGCGGATAGCGTCATGGATCTCGTCGCGGCTCTCCTCGGCGGCCCGCTGCCCCTTGCCGGGGTCGCCGCCCACGCCGAGGCCCTTTGTCAGCTTCTCACCGATGCGGATGCGCAGGTGCGCCTCCGTTCCGGCCAGGGCCTGACCGTCGGTGTTCACGGCCACAAGCTGGACGCCGGGTATGCGCTCGCCCATCATGCGGCTGACGGCGTTACAGCCGCCCCCACCAACGCCTACTACCTTGATGGGAGGGAGTCCCTCCCGGTCTGACCTAGCCGTCAATGTGTCCTCCTTTCCCCCTCATTGTTGCTGTCCTATGACAAAGCCCGCTGCCACATCACCTCCCCTGGGTCCGCCGGCGGCGGACAGGCTGCCCCTTACTCGGGCAGCAGGACTTTAGCCCAGTTGGTGAACCGCTTCAGCCAACCGCCGAATGGCGCCGGCGGCCGCAGTTTCATGGTTCGGTAGCCGTACGCGCTCTCGCGGACGGCCCATTGCAGGAGGCCGACGCTGGCGGAGTAGGCCGGGTCTGCCAACGTATCGGAGAGGCCCTGGAGGTTGCGCGGCCGCCCTACTCGGGCCGGCAGCCCCGTCACTTGCTCGGCCAGGACGTCGATACCGCTCAGCTTGGCGGTGCCGCCGGTGAGGACCAGCCCCGCCGACACGATGTCGCCCTGGACGGAGCGCTTCACCTCCATGACCACCAGCTCCAGGATCTCCTCCGCCCGCGCCTGCAGGATCTCGCAGAGCTGGCGGCGGTGGACTGTCCTGCGCCTCTCGCTGCCGAAGGCGTCCAGCTCCACCGTCTCGTCCGGGTCGATGCCGCTGGGGATGGCATGGCCGAGGCTGGCCTTGGCTTCCTCGGCGGCGTGGTAGGGGCAGCGCAGGCCGATAACTACGTCTCGCGTCAGGTGGTGGCCCCCCAGCGCCAGGACGGCGGTGTGGTAGATCGCGCCGTCCAGGAAGAGGGCGATATCGGTGGTGCCGCCACCGATGTCTGCCACCACCACGCCCTGGCGCTTCTCCTCCTCCTCCAGGACCGCCTCAGCGCTGGCCAGGGGCTGGAGGATGAGGCTGTCCACCTGCACTCCAATGCCTTCGACGCAGCGGGTGAGGTTCTGGATGGCGCTCACCGTACCCGTAATGATGTGCGTCTCCACGTCCAGGCGCTGGCCGTACATGCCCAGGGGGTCGCTGACGTTGTCCTGGCCGTCCACCACGTAGTAGCGAGGGATGACGTGCAGGATCTCGCGGTTGGCGGGCAGGCTGACGACGCGAGCGCCGTCGAGGGCGCGGGAGACGTCATCGCCTGTGATGGGGCGTTGGCGTTCGGGGATGGCCACGATGCCCCGGTTGTTCAGCGACTGGATGTGGCTGCCGCCGATGCCGACGTGGGCGGAGAGGATGCGGGTGGCGCTGGAGCGTTCGGCCTTCTCCACGGAGGCCCGAATGGATTCGCTGGCGTCCCGGATGTTATCGACCATGCCCCGGCTAATGCCGGCGGCGGGGGCCACCCCCACCCCGAGGATGCGCATCTCGCCCTCGCCGGCGATCTCCGCTACCAGGGTGCAGATCTTGGTGGTGCCTACGTCTATGGAGGCAAAGGTGCCGCCCTTAGCTGTCACCTCGGGCCCTCCTTCCTCGCAGCGGATCTCCTATTGGTAGACGATCCGCTCGCCGAAGCGAAGGTCCACCGCGCGGACCTCCACTCCCTGTTGCTGAGTCTGTTCCAGCAGCGCCTTCAGTGCTGCTATCTTGTAGTCGAAATCACGGCCGTCGCCGAAGGTGACCCGCAGCCCCCCTTTGAAGGCCGCTGTTAGCCCGTCCTGATCGCGGTACTCCACGGTCGTCACTGTCAGGCCGAGGCGCTGAGGCGCTGCCTCCACTAGCTGGCGGGCCAGGGCCACCGCATCAGAGTCCACGCGGTCGCCGGCCTCCAGGCTGTGGGTGGCGTCCAACTGCCGGATGACGGGCGCCCCCTCATCGGGCAGGACGCGCTCCAGCACCACGCCGTCCTCATCGATGACGTAGCGTCGGTTCTGGACCTCCCAGAATCCCCAGGGGTGCCGCTCCTTGACGATGATGCGCATGTCCCGGGGCCAGGCCCGCTCGAAGGTGACGCTCTTCACCATGGGCTCGCTCTCTATGCGCTGGCGGGCCCCGCCGGTGTCAGGGAAGAGGATGCTGGCGCCGTGCAGGTCGGCGGCGGCGGCCACCTCTTCGGGATCGAGGAGCCGCGTTCCCTCCACCGTCACCTCCTGGATGCGTAGCAGGGGCGATTGGATGAGCCACCAACCTCCCACGGCCGTGGCCGCCAGCAGCGCCAGGAATGCCACACGGCGAGCCCGCCGCAGCATGTCGCCTTTCTTTGGTCGCCGGGCCACCGGCTCCATCGCCCGGCTGCGAGTCTGCCTGCCGGGCAGTCGCGTGGTGACGCGGGGTCGCTCAGGCACGGCGACGCTTCTCCTCGTGGCGCTCCAGGGCCAGGTCCACCAGGCGGCTGATGAGCTGGCTGTAGCTGAGGCCGCCCAGTTGCCAGAGCCTGGGAAACATGCTGATGGGCGTGAAGCCCGGGATGGTGTTGATCTCGTCCAAGTAGACGGTGCCGTCGGGCAGCAGGAAGGAATCGACCCGCGCCATGCCGGCGCAGTCGATGGCCCTGTAGGCCTGGACCGCCATCGCCTGAATGCGGGCCGCCGTCTCGGCGGGCACCTTGGCAGGGGCGACGAGCTGAGTGTTGGGGTCCAGGTACTTGGCCTCGTAGTCGTAGAACTCGCGCTGGCAGACGATCTCGCCCAGCGGCGAGGTCTGGGGGTCATCGTTGCCGAGGACGGCGCACTCGATCTCCCGGCCCTGGACGCCACGCTCCACCACCAGCTTGCGGTCGTAGCGAAGGGCAAGCTGGACCGCATCCGCCAGGTCCTCGCGGGAGCGGACCTTGGTGATACCGACGCTGCTGCCGCCGTTGGCCGGCTTCACGAACCAGGGGTAGGGCATGGCGGCCTCCAGCTCCCGCGTGACCGCCTGCTGGTCGCTTTCCCAGCGCTGGGCGAGGACGACGCGATAGTCGGGTATGGGCAGGCCAGCCTGCGCAAAGAGGGCCTTCATGAGGGCCTTGTCCAGGCCGACGGCGCTGGCAGCCACACCGGCCCCCACGTAGGGCACGCCGGCCATCTCCAAGAGGCCTTGGAGAGTGCCGTCCTCGCCGTAGGGGCCGTGGATGAGGGGGAAGACGACATCCACCCGGCTCAGGACCTCAATGGCCTGGGGTCGGGCTAGCAGGCCCTCTCCGCCTGCGGAGCCGGTATCCAACGTCTTCTGATAGAGGGCCTCGTCGCGGGACACGATGGCCTCCGTCTCCTGAGGCGTCAGCCAGGCGCCGGAGCGCGTGATGCCGATGGGCACCACCTCAAAGCGCTCCTTGTCGGCGGCGGCGATGACGTGCTGGGCGGACACCACGGACACCTCGTGCTCCCCGGAGCGTCCCCCGAAGATGATCCCCAGTCGCAAACGGCTACCGTCAGCGGCCATCAGAAGCCCTCCCCCACCAGTGCCACCTCCAGATCCAGGTCGAGGCCGAAGCGGGCCATGAGCCGCTCCCGTGCCAGATCGATGAGCGCTTTCACGTCGGCGGCGCGGGCGCGACCGGCGTTGACGAAGAAGTTGCTGTGCTTGGGCGAGATGACGGCGTCGCCGATGCGATATCCTCTCAGCCCTGCCTGGTCGATGAGCCACCAGGCCGGATGCTCGGGGGTGTTCTTGAAGATGGAGCCGGCGTTGCGGCCTCGGGGCTGCGCCGCCAGCCGTCGGCGGTCCAGCTCCGACACCCGCTCCACCAGCCGGGCGGCGTCGCCCCGCAGGAGGCGGAAGGTGGCGGAGAGGACGGCCTTGCCCTCCAGGAGGCCGCGGGTGAAGGCGCTGCCCCGGTAGGACAGACCCAGGTCGGCGGCAGGCACCTCATGCTCGCCCTTGCTGTTGGCGATGCGAATGCTGAGGAGGACGTCGGCCAGGCAGCCGCCGTAGGCGCCAGCGTTGTAGACGACGGCACCGCCGACGCTGCCGGGGATTCCGGCCGCCCATTCCAGGCCGACCCAACCCTGACGAGCCAGGCTGCGGGCCAGGGCGGCCAGGCTGGCGCCGGAGGCCGCCTCGAGCAAGGCGCCGTCACCGTCCGGCCGGGGCCCCTCGACCTGGGTAGCGTTGTTCTCGATGGTGACTCCCCGAATGCCCAGGTCTCCCACCAGGATGTTGCTGCCCGACCCCAGGACGAAGGAAGGCGTCTGGTAGTGATGGCAGAGGGCGAGGGCCCGGGCCAGAGCCTCGGGGGAGCCGGCCACGAAGTAGGCGTCGGCAGGCCCGCCGATGCCGAAGGTGGTGTGGCGGGCCAGCGGCTCCTCCTCTCGGAGGGGACCCAGCGTGGACAGCTCGGCGACCAGTTCGCGCGCTATCA
>Ga0315277_10007094_pt1 | contig 14545 bp, 14 predicted proteins | sample YL17G05_15_MG_FD_203695 | JGI IMG/M metagenome (GOLD analysis project Ga0315277, IMG submission 203695) | Sediment microbial communities from Yellowstone Lake, YNP, Wyoming, USA - YL17G05_15 | ecosystem: Environmental > Aquatic > Freshwater > Lake > Sediment | place: USA: Wyoming | collected... | reverse complement strand
GTGAGCACTTCGACCAGCATTATCGTCGCGGATGCAGTCGCTGAAACTCCCTCGAGCCCGAGGGCCCAGAGGAGCGTCGCGATGGACGTGCAGAAGAGGCCCAAGTAGAGTACGAACGCATATCCTTCGATCTCGATCGAGAAGTCCGCGCCAGAGACGAGGAGGTACCCAGTGGGGATCGTGAGCCATATCGCGCAAGAGGCTATCGCCGCAGAGCTGATCTCGACACCGGTGTACCTGTCCAGCAGCTTCTTGTTGAATATTATGAAGAAGGCCCAGCTCCATCCCGCGACATAGACCAGGAGGTCCCCGACGATCTGGTCAGGATCGAACACGAGGTCCTTGTTGAGCGTCAGGAAGAACACGCCGACCATCCCGCAGAGGATGCCTGCGACCTGAGTCCGTCCCAGTCGTTCTCTGAAGTAGAAGATGGAGAGTATCGCGACTGCCACAACGTTGATGTCCACGAGCAGAGCAGTCTTGGATGCGGTCGTGATCGTGAGGCCGACATATTGAAGAAGGAATCCTGCTGCGTTGAATCCTCCTATCATCCAGATCATCGGATTCTTGAAGATCGACAGCGACATCTTCCCGAGATAGAGCACGACGGACAACGTTATGACACACGCGACCGCGAACCTCATCCACAGGAAGAATATGTCGTTGCCGACATGGCCCAATCCCAGCTTAGTCCCGGGAAACGAAGTGCCCCAGACCAAGCTGGCGAGAACGGTCAGGAAGATCGCATTCCGCTTGTCTCTAGATGCCATCAGGCCCGTAGATTGCGCGGTTATATTAGAATCCTACTTAGGCTGTTCCTTAGGCTGTTCCTTGGGGAGGTCCACGTGGAACACGCTGCCCTTCCCCACCTGACTCTCGACCCATATCCTGCCGCCATGAGCTTCAACGATACCCTTAGCTATCGGAAGCCCCAGACCAAGCCTGTTGACCTGGTGAGAGAGGTCGTTGCTGGTTACTATGTGGAATCGGTCGAATATATTGCCGAGGTTTTCGAGCGGGATCCCGACGCCGTTGTCCTTGATCCACACATGTATCATCCTGCCCTCATCCCTTGAGCTGACCTGGATGCGCCCGCCATCCTGGGTGTACTTGAGCGCGTTGTCAACGAGGCTGTTGAACACGTCTTTGAGCCGACGGCGATCGGCCATTATCAGCGGCAGTCTGCCCTCGACCTCAAGGGTCAGCGACTGTTTCTTCTCCTCGGCATCATGCACTCGCGTCTGGATGATCTCCTCGAGGATGGCATCTATCCGTATGGGCTCCAGGTGTATCTGGAGAGAGCCCTTCTCGAGCCTGCTCACGTCGAGCATGTTCTCGACGAGAGCGTAGAGCTTGTCTGTGTTGGCCTTGATGATCTTCAAGCGCGAAGAGAACTTGGGGTCGAGCTTGGCCGTATACTCGGATTCGACTAGATCGATGTAGCCCCTCATGACGGTCAAGGGAGTCCTGAGCTCGTGGGACACAACGTCTATGAACTGCGTTTTCATCTTTGTGACGCGCTCGAGCTCCTGATAGGTCTGAGTGAGTTTCTCGTATGACCTCTCAAGCTGGTTCTGGAGTCTTATCTTCGAGGTGACATCCATGGCGACGAAAAGAATGGCGTCAATCTCGCCACGTTCGGACTTCAACGGCGTCACTTTCACGTGAAGGTATAACGCCTTGTCCGATCTGGGAACGACATGAACGTCCGCTCTCTCTCCATCGTGACCTTCCATTCCTTGCATCAGCAATGCGTCGAGGCCGGACTTAGCAATCAGGGGGATTTCGAACACACTTGTACCGACCAAATCTCCCTCAGATTCCCTGTCCAACATGAAAAGCATCTGTCGATTCACGGACCTGAAGATCCCCTTCGGGTCGCATATGAAGATGCCTATTGGCGCATAGGTGAGAATCCTATCAGTCTGCTGTTTCGCCGCGTCCAGTCGGATGTTCATTCTTAGGTTTTCCAGAAGAATGCCGATGGCGCCCGCAACCGAAGGAATGATTTCCTCGGAATCCGCAGAGAATCCCGGACCATCGCTTCTATTGGCAACCGCGATATAGCCCTGGAACTCGCCCCTGAGGATGATGGGACAGACGAGGGCCGAAGTCGCTTCAACCGCCTTCGCAAGAGGCTTGACCACCTCAGGCATGCTTTCCAGAGTATCATAGCGAATGGGGACAATCTCGCTCCTACTAGCAACACCTTTCCTGAAGGCCTCGTCAACGTGGACTGTCGGAAGTGTGCCAATCTTCGAGGAATCTACTCCAGAGAAGCCTGCAACTCTGACATACTGCGAGTCTTCGTCGACCAAGAATACGACAGCGTAGTTGGCTCCCGTCAGCTCGCGGAGCTCGTCGGAGACGATGCCGAACGCATCGGATGGATTCAACGTCATCCGTAGCTTTGAGGCCAGTCTAGCGACTCTGTCATAGAAATGCTCTTCCCGCTTCATTTCGTCCGTCAATGAGGGGTCCTCCGGGGGGAGAATCTCGCTCTGAGTTGGCGTTGTGGTGTCGCAGAAACAGTATTCGCGGTAGATAAGCTGTTCGTCTACAGAGGCCCGCTCGTCTGGGTCATGAAAGATATATTGGCATAGCTGTCGATTCGGGGTGTATGGTTCTCCGCAGATATGGGGACAAGAAACCTAGCCTGGGAGCCGATGTCTTCGTTGACGAGTCGGCGGTGCTGATTGGCGAAGTGAAGTTGCACGACAAGGCCAGTGTGTGGCCGGGCGCCGTCCTGAGAGCGGATGACGCAAGCGTTGAAATCGGACGAGGCTCCGCTATCATGGACACCGCGTTTGCCGAGGCGCCAAAGGGGAGGCCTGTGATCGTCGGGGACCGTTGCATCGTGTCACACTCCGCGGTATTGCACGGGTGCAGAATCGGAGATGAGTGCCTGATTGGCATCGGTTCAATAGTGCTCGACGGAGTGTCGATAGGCGAGCGGTCAGTGCTCGCAGCAGGCAGCCTTGTCACACCGGGCACGAAGATACCGCCCGATTCGTTCGTGATGGGCGTCCCTGCGAGGGTGACGAGGGCAACAACTCAAGCTGATCTCAAGTGGCTCCGCGACGAGTTGACGGTCCTTCAGGAGAAGGCCGCAAGATACAGGGCCCAGAGCTGAAGCACCTCGTGCCTGACAACTCACCTCGACTGGCCACATCGACGCACAAGACTGCAGCACCTGTTTTAAATACCACCAATCACATGATATCCGGCACAGGAACGCAGACCGCGAGGGTGGGGGAGCGAGTGTTCCGTTAGAGGGAAGCCACTTGGAAGTCCAATTCGGAAAGCCGGTAGTCGCCCGAGTCAAGAAATGCAGGCTCGTAGTCGTCAAAAAACGCCACAATCAGGACGAGAACGACGAGCAAGCAGTGACACACTGATTGCGACCACGGCCCAACCCCATTCTAGTAGTCGCCGCATGCGACATCTCGCACCTGGTAGTGTCATACTGACACGAGTCCTGGCTTAAATACCCCATCCGAAAAGGATATTACATATTGAGTCCATTATCGAAATGGAAGGGATAAAAATGGTTTCGGGACAAACACAAGGGCCAATGCAACAGGGTCCGTACCAGATGTATCAGCCAGTCTATCAAGTGCCGCAAAAATCGACCGCCGAGACATTGAAGACGATGTTTCTGTCCGATATGATGCTGGCCATATTCTTCGGAATTGGCTTGCTTCTGATCTGGCTCGGGTCGCTTATGTGGGGAACGGCTAACACATCTGACGGACGTGACTGGGGAATGATAGTCAAGTCCTTCGGCATGCTGGTGCTGACGGGCGCGATGCTATTGGCTGGGCTAGTCAGACACGACATGGAGAAGTGGGTCAGGGTGTTCCTCATCCTGGGCGCCGTGCTGCTTCTCATCTTCATCGGATTCTGGTCTGGGTTCTGGTCAGTGATCGGTATCGACCTCTCGAACCTCGCCTAAACCTGAGTCTGAACTCGAAGACGGTGAGCGAACAAAACCCTTTCATCTTTTGAGTTTCTTTCCCAGTTTCTCCTCAACTGAGAGTATCTTCCTGTCAATCATGCCCTTCGCCCCTCTCCTGTCGTCGATCTTGACGGTCGTGATCACCCTGGGGCACAAATCGACGATCCTCATATGACATCTCTTGACGAGCGCCATGACCTCGTCGTATTCACCCTCGACGACCGTTCCCATCGGGTTGATCTTGTAGCTGAGGCCGGAATCCTCGACTATCTTCATGCATTCCGCCACATACTGACTGACGCTCTCGCCCATACCTATCGGGACGACACTGAACTCTACCAACATCTCTTCAACCACCGTACATGTTTGTCCATCAATCCGCTGGCACTTTCCAGTGGAAACGAAGCTGGCTTCGGATGCCGCACTCGTCATTGGCGAACATATTTATACGATGACTTGCTAGATGAATGTTGCGAAAACAAGCTCTTGTCGTGCAGATTGTAGGTTGTAGGGGGTTGTGTTGTTGTGAAGGGCAGCCGGGAGAATCTGAACGTTCTAACGAAGCTGAAGAAGACCGACGGGGAGACCGTTGGTTCGACCTTGACCGTCGAGCACCTGACCAAGGCTATAAAGAACAGCATAGACAAGGCGGGCATGCCCGAGGAGGAGGCGCGAGCGATGGCGCAACATGTGATGAACTTCTTCGGGTACAGCGAGCGGATCATCGATAATGTGCTCGAACCCGAGGACCGGGACGCATTCTACATGCTCGAGGATGCGGGCATACTCATGACCGAGCGAGAGGAGACGACCCTCTACGACGGCCGCGAGTGGAGGATCCACTACTGGATGTTCCGCAAGGAGCGCATACACGAGCTCATCTCCGGAAGAAAGGGTATCGACATGGGCCCCGGTGGCGCGGACAACGTCTACGACGAAATCCCCGACGACCTCTGGAACAGAGAATAGAGAAACCATTTCGGAAGCATCTTTTCTACTTTCACTCCGCCCAGCGAAAGCACTTAGGCCATCTCGAGCCTAGTCCCGGATGTATGGTACTGAGAATCTTCCCCTATGAGCCGCGCCCGGGGCAGGAACGGCTGATGGATCTTGTCAGTTCTTCCTGTCAAGACCGCGCGCACCTTGTGCTCGAGAGCGGGACCGGGACGGGCAAGACCGTATGCGCGCTCTCCTCTTGCATCGACCACTGCCAGTCCAGAGGGAAGAGGATACTCTACGTCACTCGAACGAATTCACAGCAGAGACAGGTCATGCTTGAGCTGCGGCAGATCGCGGAGCGCAAGGATGTGTTCGGGGTGGCGCTTCAGGGGCGAAAGAACATGTGCCCGTTGGCTCGCACGGACTCAGAGCTTACTCAGGGGAATCCGGAGGAGCTGTCAAAGGTCTGCAGCGAGCGCAAGGCAAGGGTCATCAAGGGAGATGACGAGGCGTGCAAATTCTACGCGTCGACGGTCTCCGAGGACCTGCAGCCGGTCATGCGCTACGCTAGAGAGGAACTCCCGACAGCTGAGGAGTTTTGCTCATATTGCATCGACCGCGGGCTCTGCCCGTACGAGATCAGCAAGATGCATGTGCCTGCCGCAGACGTTGTCACCGCGCCATACATCATGTTCTTCGACGAGTTCATTCGCCACGCCTTGCTTGACTGGATGGCCTGCTCGCTCCAGGACATAGTGTTGGTCGTCGACGAAGCTCACAATCTGCCGTCGTATGCGCGCGAGCTCGAGTCGGTAGCGCTCAGCGAGGTCGCCCTCAGACTTGCGGAGAAAGAAGTCGATGAGTTCGGCGACCCCGAAGTCGCGGACGGGATCAGCTTGGATGACTTCGTGCTGATGGTCGAGGATATCCTCGACAAGGCGGTCGATGAGTACCTCATCGACGAGGATGGAATCATCCCGCAGTCTCACCTCGAAGAGGAGTTGATGTTCGGCACCCATCTAACAAGCAGAGGCTTGAGCGGGGTGCTTTCCCAGGCGTCGAATTTCGGGGAGATGGTTCGCGACCACAGAAAGCTGGCAGGAAGACTCCCGAGGTCCTATGTACATGGGACGGCCCGTTTCCTGACCTTCTGGCAGAGCCTTGAGGAAAGCGAGTACGTCAAACTCGTCACCAAGTACGAGGATGCCAAGGCGTTCGAGGCGTATTGTCTCGATTCCGCAATAGCCTGCAAGCCGATAGCCGAGTGCCATTCGAGCGTCCACATGTCAGGAACCTTGAAGCCGCTCGAGGAATACAGGGACTCGATCGGTCTCTCCAAGGATGCTCGCCTGGCCGACATCCCCTCGCCGTTCCCGCCCGAGAACAGGCTGGTCCTGTTCGTCGACGACCTCTCGACCAAGTACGAGGATATCGAACGAGACGACTCGATGATAGACAGGATAGGGGACCGGATATCGGACCTGATCTCGATGATACCCAGGAGCACCATCGTTTTCTATCCTTCGTACGCGCTCATGGAGAAGATATCGTCGAGGACGAGGCTCGCATCGGGCGGGAGAAGCGTGTACTTCGAGCGGCGGGACATGGACCAGGGACACTTCATGAAGATGGTTAGCGATTTCAAACTCGTCCCTGGGAAGGCGCTGCTCCATGCGATCGCTGGGGGCAGGGTCAGCGAAGGGATCGACTTTCCAGGTGCGGAGATGGAGCTCGCGGTCATTGCCGGCATCCCGTACCCGAAACCAACCGCGAAACAGCGGGCCTTCCAACACTTCTGCGAACTCAGGTTCGGCAGGGGGTGGGAGCACGCGGTCAAGGCGCCCACTGCGAGGAAGCTGCAGCAGGCTGTCGGGAGGCTGATAAGGAGCGATACCGATAGGGGCGTCGCCCTCGTGCTGGACAAACGAGCCGTCCATTTCCTCGACACGCTTGGCGCGAGGAGGACCAACGACCCGGTGAGCGACATCGAGGAGTTCTTCTCTTCCGAGCCGAACAGCGTCCCGCTCGCGGCGCAGAAGGAAAACGCAAGAAGAGGGCTCCAGCTGTAGCGGCGCCGTCCATGCGTTTCAATTAATACGGAGTTCTGCAATACAGCCCGCAATGACCCCGACCGAGGCAGCTCTTGCGGGCCTGTGGCTGATGCTGCCCGCCCTTATCCCCAATTCCGCAGCCGTCCTCTTAGGAGGGGGCGCGCCGATGGATCTGGGGAAGAGCTGGAGAGGGAAACGGATCCTGGGCGACGGCAAGACCTGGAGAGGATTCCTGGGAGGGGCAATGTCGGGAACGACGATCGGTGTGCTGGAGATCGCCCTAACACCCGTTCTGGGCATCGACAGCATATGGGGATTCGGCGATTGGCCATGGTCCCTGTGTGTCGTGCTCAGCCTGGCTTTCGGCTCCATGATCGGGGACAGCGCGGGATCGTTCGTGAAGCGCAGGCTTGACCTGGGTCAAGGGGACAAGGCGCCCATCCTCGACCAGTATAACTTCGTCATAGGTGCTATTGCCCTCGTCATCGCCTTCCAGAGCGGCTGGTTCTTGGATCACTTCATCCGCGGCAACGGGATCTACGGCCTCATCTTGTTCCTGATCGTGGCTCCGCTCCTGCACAGAGTCGTGAACATCATAGGTTATAAGTTGGGAAAGAAGGATGTGCCATGGTAGAAGGGGAGACCGTGCTGAAGCAGTTGTTGAAGGACATGAAGGTCGTTCAGACGGGCGAGTTCATCCTAGCATCTGGCAAGAAGAGCAACTACTTCGTGAACATCAAGCGCGCGAGCACAAACCCACAGGTGCTGCGCGAGATCGGCAAGGCGATGGCGCCTTATGTCGGCGAGGCCAAGATCGCGGGAATGGCATTGGGAGCAGTCCCTCTGGCCGTCGCGGTCGCCCTGGAGACGAACAGACCATTCGTCATGGTCAGGAAAGAACCGAAGGACCACGGGACCAAGGATCTCATTGAAGGCGAGGTCCTGCCGGGCGAGAAGTTCGTCATCGTCGAGGATGTCGCAACGACCGGGGGATCAACCATGAGAGTGGTTTCAGCGCTCAGAGAGAAGGGCGCGAATGTAGCGAAGGCGGTTGTTGTCGTGGACAGACAGGAGGGTGCCAGGGAGATGCTGACAGAGCATGGAATAGAGCTCATCTCCTTGTTCACGGCGAAGGATCTGGCATGACCTGCGGCAGGATAGACCTAGGTTGTACGAAGTGTCGTCTCTCAGGGAAGCGTACGCGCGTGGTGCCAGGCGTTGGTTCTCGCAGCTCCAGGATCGTGTTCATCGGAGAGGCGCCTGGCAAGGACGAAGACCTGAAGGGGGAGCCATTCATTGGGAGATCTGGAAAGCTGCTTGACCTGGCACTGGAGGAAACAGGCGTCCGAAGGACACAGGTCTACATCTCCAATCTGGTCATGTGCCGACCACCCAGCAATCGCCGACCCAGAAAGGACGAGATCAGGACCTGCACTTCGCTGTACCTGGAACATGATATGGCAGAGATCGCGCCCCAGGTTGTCTGCGCGCTCGGCCAGACGGTTGCCGAGCATTTTCTTGGTCGGAAGCGCACGATGAAGGATATCGTTGGGCGGGAGTTCGAATTGACCGTTGCCGACCGGAAGACGAGGCTGTTCGTGGCCTATCATCCTGCTGCATGCCTATACCAGAGGAAGAACCTCGCGAAGTTCAAGGATAGCATCAGATCCAGTTTGGAAGCCGCTGGCCTCGTTCAGAGGGCCGCTCGGCGATGAAATGTTAATTTACCCAGTTCGCACTAATACTGGGGGATGACCTGGGCGCGGCGGACCATAGCATCGTTTGTATTGTTATCGATCACAGTGGGCCTCTTTCCTATCGCGGGGGGTTCAGCTGACAGCGTCCGTGCCGACACGACTTGGACGGTGATGGTCTACATGGCGGATGACACGAGCTACCCGCTCCCTTGGGAGGACAACATAAACTCGATGGAGGCGGCGACACAGGCCCCAGGCACCAGCATCCTGGCGCTTGTTGACCTTCCCGGCACTGGCAACTCCCAGATCCTGAAGATCACGCATGACCCGAATCCGCAAGACGCGACTATCGTCTCCCCTGCCGTCGACGACGGCGGTGCAGTCATCCCAGTCGACAACGAGGTGAACATGGCCTCAGCAGCCACCCTTCAGGCGTTCATCACATTTTCTGTCGAAAGGTATCCCGCCGCTCGCACGATGCTCGTTCTGTGGGGGCACGGAGATGGCTGGCGCGGACTGTGCCCCGATGGTTCCGACCTCCTGACTCTACCGGAGCTTGGGTCAGCACTTGCGTTGGCAACCGCAACGATGGGCAGAGGGCTCGACATCGTCGCCGTTGACTCCTGTGCTGGGGCGACTTTCGAGATGCTCTACGAGCTGTCCGGCCATTCTGATTTCCTCGTTGCATCCGAGAACAATGTGCCGTTTCAAGGGTTGCCATACACTCAGATCATGAACGGCCTCGCGGCCGAAACTGGACAGAGTCCAGAACAGTTCAGCTCGGATATCGTCCGAGACTACATCGGAACCGCTTCGATCGGCACGCAGTATTCCACTACGATGGCTGCGTTCAACCTCTCTTCCATGCAGTCTGCGTTCGATCATCTCTCGACCCTGGCTACCACAGGAAGTAAGTACGACAGGATATTCCACTCCGCCCTCAATGATGCTCTAGCTTCGGCAGAACACTACGACACGGAATGGTACGTGGATTTTGGGGACTTCATGGATGAACTCCAGGGTCAGAGTCAAATGCCCCTCGAGTTGAGGACGCTTGCGATAGAGACTGCTCTGGCATACGATGCGAGTATAGCCAGTTTCGCCAAGTTCGACAATCCCGACCCGACTGATGGCATACACGTAGCACACGCAACTGGAGCGGTGATTTACGCGCCAAGTGGTGGGTTCCCGGATGTCCCCTATGAAGCCCTGGCCATCGCGGGGACTCCTTGGTACGGCTTCTCAGAAGCCTCGCGAAGAACTGCGTTCACAAGCGACAGAGTGCTCGGACCGACACCGACCTACGCGGACTCGTCTACAGACAATGACAATCTCTCGGATTCTGTTGAGCTCACATGGCCCGAGAACCATTCGAGCGTCGAGGCGTGGGTTTTTAGGCTAGAACCCGGAGGGTATGTGTTGTGCGAGAGAGTGGTTTCGACGGGCCAATCTCTTAGTGTGTCTGCTTATCTCGGCCACTTGCTGATAGCGGCGAGCGCATCGGACGGTGGCGTTGCGGTCTCCTACGACGAGCTCAACGTCACGCTCTCCGGGACGGGCGGCATAACGATCCTCGTGATGAGTGATGGCAGGCTGTCGCAGAGTGCTTATGATGTGCGAGTGACTGGAGGAAACTACGTCAGGTCCTCCACCGCATCGAACGGAGTCCTCGTGATGAACATCTCGATCCCCACTGAATTGGGAATCGGTGACATGATCATCGTCGAGATCTTGGACCCGGGGTCAGACACTGTGTTGGGCACTGCGTATGTTGTCGTGCAGCCGATTGACACGACCGTCGAGATCGACGTGTTCTCGCAAGAGGGGACTGGTTCGGGGTTCATCCTGCTGGCGTTCTTCTCAATACTGCCGGGGCTGCTGATCCTCCTCTTCGCAGCAATGACGTACAGGGACCTCGTCAAGAAGAAGAGCGAGTGAATTCAGAATCTCTTCCTGAAGAGGTACTTCAGATTGCCAAAGCCGTCGTTCCACGAGTTCAGCTTGACATCGCCAAGCCGAAGGCGGTATGTTATCGGCACTTCGGTTGCTCGCGACTTCTTGAAAGCCTCGATCTTGATCTCCTCGGAGAGAGCCATCCAGTCGCTTTCCAGCGCGAGATCCTTCAGGATCGATTTCCTGAAGACCCACATGCCACTCTGCGAATCCTTGACCTTGACCCTGAACAGTAGGCGGGTGGTGGCAGAGAGGACCCAGTTGCCGAACCTGTGCTTCGCCCCCATCGCACCCTTCTGGAGGCCCGCAAACCTGTTGGTCGTGATGAAGTCTAAGTCCCTGCTTTCAAGCATGTCGAGCAGCGACGGTATCTCCGATGCAGGGTAGGTCATGTCCGCGTCGAGTGTTGCCAGGAACTCCCCGCTCGCCTTCTCGAACCCTGTCTTGTAGGCCCTGCCGTAGCCGCGCCTGGGCTCCTCCACCAAGATGGCCCCGCGCTCAACCGCGATCTCCCTTGTCCGGTCCTTCGAGTTTGTGTCTATCACAAGGATCTCGTGCGGTCTCTGCCCGAGGGCGCTGTTAACCTCATCGATCACTAGGCCTATGCTCCTCTCCTCGTTCATCGTTGGGATGATGACAGACACCTTGCCCTTTTCCAACGAATCATCTCCCAGGGAATACGAGTCTGAACCGCCTGGGTTTCCTGCCGGCAGGCGGAGTGTAGGGTGAACTCTCGTAGAACTTGCACACGAAGTAGCCGAGAACCGCTAACAAGAGTCTGGCTAGTGCCCACAAGGACTTCGATGTCTCTATCAGCCTCTGAGGCTTGTAGCTGGACCACAGTCTGCCGTGTTTCATCGTTAGTTGCTTTCTCCCCCAGCCATTCCAGAAAGCCTGCTTGAAGAACTTGATGAAACTCTCCTTCATCCTGTGGTAGACTATGGCGTCCTCGTTGTATCCGAGTCCGTAGCCCAAGGAGACCGCCCTGTAATTCAGATCTATGTCCTCCGCTGTGACGAACCAGGGGTCGAACCCGACCACATCGTCCAAGACCTTTCGTCTCCAGGCCATGTTGCCACTGGGGTACGATATGTCCATCCCTCGATGGTAGAGCTCGACGCGGTCGAGTTCCTGGAACGCGTGATAGCCGATATTGATAGTCTTCCCAGCGGCTATGTCGTGGTCATCCAGCGTCTTTCTCAGCTCTTTGAGCCAGAACGGGTTCGCGATACAGTCGCCGCCGATAGTGGCGATCGCGTCCCCCTTCGCTTTCATAAGCCCGAAGTTGGTGCTCTCGCCGCGTGTACCCTGCTTGTGATACAGATGGATCTCCGGGTGCATCTCCATGTACTTCTTGATGATTGCGACGGTGCCGTCCCAGCTGCCAGCATCGACGATGATTATCTCGAAGGGCTTCTCCTGGGTGACCAGGCTGTCAAGAAGGTCCCTTATGTGACGCTTCTCGTTCAGGAGATTCAGGACGATGCTAATCATCATGGTATTGATGCCTTCTGGAAACGTTTACCCCGTATTATGACTTTCATGCACCGCTGGCCTATTGCCGGTGAGCCAGTCCGTAGCCTATCCCCAAGTAGCGCGCTCCCGCTTCTCTGACCGCCTCGGGTTCAAGACACCTGCGTCCGTCAACTATCACGGCCTGTCTCATCTTGGAGAACTCCTTTCTCCCCAGTTTCTTGAACTCTGGCCAATCCGCCTGGACGATGCAGCCGTCCGCACCTTTGAGACACTCCGCGGCGGACTGCGCGTACTCAATCGTCGGCATGATCTTGATGAAGTTGTCCATGGCCATGGGATCGAATGCGACCACTCTCGCGCCCCTGGCCAGCAGCTCGATCACGAGGGGGAGAGCACGGGTCTCCCTGACATCGTCGACGCCGCCTTTGAATGAGAGCCCAAGGACCGCGACTCGCTTGCCTCCGACAGGACCGATCGCCGTCTCCAGAAGTCCAATGCCCTCAATCGGCTGACGGCTGTTTATCGCAAGAAGGGCAGAGAGCAATCTGGAGTCGTAGCTCTCAGAGCGGGCCTTGTCCTTCAGGGCCTTTACGTCCTTCGGGAGGCAGCTTCCTCCAAATCCTAGACCAGGCATCAGGAACAACGGCCCAATCCTTGGGTCCATGCCCGCAGCCTTCAACACGGGTCCAGAATCTATCCCGAACCTGACACACATGTTCGCGATCTCGTTGGAATACGATATCTTCGTGGCGAGGAACGTGTTGGAGGCGTACTTGATCATCTCGGCAGACCTCATATCCGTTCTGAGCTTCGGCGATTTGATGGGTCTGTAGAGCTTCATCAGAACGTCCCCAGAACGCTTGCAAGCCGAACCCACGACGATCCTGGAAGGTTCCATGCTGTCTTTCAGAGCGCTCCCTTCTTGAAGGAATTCTGGGTTCATGCAGAGGCCGAAGTCCACGCCCGATCTCTTCCCAGATGCCGTCTCGAGGATGGGTCGTACCACCGAGTCCGTAGTCGAGGGGACGACGGTGCTCTTCATCACGATGACCTTGTAGTCTGTGCACTTGCGCAGAGCCTTTCCCACGCTTCTGGTCGCGGCCTTTACAGGGCGAATATCGATGCGCCCCGATGGCAGCGAAGGCGTCTGAACGCAGATGAAAACGATGCTCGAGTCCGCGACAGTAGAGACCACGTCCTCCACGGCCTTTAGTTTTCTGGTCCTCACGAGCTTCGCGAGCTCCTTCTCAAGGGGAGGTTCATAGAAAGGCAGCTTTCCTGAGTTCACCATCTTGACTCGAATCTCATCAATATCGGCGCAGACGACGCTGTGGCCGAGCTTTCCGAACATCACCGCCGTGGCGAGCCCGACATAGCCGGCGCCTATGACGCATATCCTCATCGGCCCTTGAACTGGCTGGACTCATAATAACCCTTCTGCTCCCCCATGTCGAAGTGCCAGGAAAGAGTTATATTCACCCCAACCCTTCAATCGCAGGATGAAGGTCGTCATCCCCGCGGCAGGGCTCGGAATACGGTTCCTGCCAGCGACAAAGGCGCAGCCCAAGGAGATGCTGCCAGTCGTCGACAAACCCGCCATACAATACGTTGTCGAAGAGGCGGTCGCGTCGGGAATGACTGACATAATCATAATCACGGGAAGAGGCAAAAGGGCGATCGAGGACCACTTCGACAAGTCCTACGAGCTGGAGCACAAACTCAGGGAATCTGGCAACTCTGAGGCTCTAGCCGAGGTCCAGAGAATCGCGTCGATGGCAGACATCTTCTACATCAGGCAGAAGGAACAGCTTGGCCTCGGGCATGCAATCCTTTGCGCGAAGAAGCACGTGGGGAACGAGCCGTTCGCGGTCATGCTTGGAGACGACATCGTTGTGAACGAGCGACCTTGCATCGGCCAATTGGTGGATGCCTTCGAAGAGATGGGGTCGTCGGTGGTCGGCGTCGAGCAGGTCCCAAAATCCAGGATCCACAGGTACGGGGTCATCAAGGGCAAGAGGGTCAAGGACGAGATCTACAAGGTGGAGGATCTAGTGGAGAAGCCCTCGCCGGAGGAGGCGCCTTCGGACCTAGCGATAATCGGGAGATATGTGTTCGAGCCAGACATATTCACATACCTCGAGAAGATTGGCCCCGGCAAGGGCGGGGAATACCAGCTCACGGACGCGATGAGACTCCTCTGTCACAAGAAAGGACTCTACGGTCTGCGTTTCAAGGGACGGCGGTTCGACATAGGTAGCAAAGCCGATTGGGTCAAGGCGACGATTGCCCTGAGCATGGACCGAAAGGACCTCGCGGAGGAGCTGAAGGGCATCCATGACATGTTCGACAAGAAACGCTGATGTCTGGACCAGCCACCAATGTTTTCGGCACCGCCATAATCTATTATAGCTACACCGGGATTCCGCAGTCAGAGGTCCTATCTTTGAAGCTGATGGCCAAGTACTACAGCA
>Ga0315277_10007093_pt1 | contig 14545 bp, 13 predicted proteins | sample YL17G05_15_MG_FD_203695 | JGI IMG/M metagenome (GOLD analysis project Ga0315277, IMG submission 203695) | Sediment microbial communities from Yellowstone Lake, YNP, Wyoming, USA - YL17G05_15 | ecosystem: Environmental > Aquatic > Freshwater > Lake > Sediment | place: USA: Wyoming | collected... | reverse complement strand
GGGGAAAACAGAAGCCCAAGGATTGGCAGAGCTTGCAGATCCCTAAAACGGGTAAACAGGCCCTTTGGGTCTCCCATGCAGGTGTAGGTTCCCATGTAACCGTTGGCATTCTCAGAAAGAGCTGGTAAACCCTGTCCATTTTCCTGAAGACAGGGTTCCAACTCGGAATATTCCTACAAAATCGTACTTCATCCCGTCTTATAAGGCGTGGATTTAATGGTACAGGGTAAAGGAGGAAAGAATCGATGGTAAAGAAAAAGACACAAACAAAGAAAAAGAAACAGATAAAGAAAAAGGAAGAGATAAAATTTATTGGCAAGGTCACTAAAATCCGTCAGACCGAACCGCGTACAGTGATTGAATGGCCACGAACGCTTACCCATGTTCATACCTATGGGATGCTATCCCCGTTTTTTAAGGGTCTCAGGGAAGGGAAATTGATGGCCACCCGTTGTCCAAACAAGAATTGTCCGGAAAACCGTCTCTGGATTCCACCCCGGGCTCATTGCCCAGATTGCCACACCGAAATGACCTGGAAGACTTTACCTAATCCGGTGATCGGCAAGATTTATAGCTTTACGGAAGTCGTATATGCTGGAATTGGCATTGAGCTTTCCACCCCCTACTGGCAAGTAGATGTGGAGCTTCCGGGCTTGGCAACAATCCCAAAAAGTTATTTATTATATGGAAAACCATATATCGGTATGAAGGTCAAGGCTGAATTCAGAACGAAAAACCCTACGAATACGGTGCTCGACTATTGCTGGGTGCCTTATGAGGGATAAATAAATTTAGGGTTCAAGCCTGCCTGCCGGCAGGCAGGGATTCCAGGGTTCGAGGGTTCAAGGAAAAGTTTTTGACTTGACCCCTTGAACCCTTGCCCCCTCGAACCCTTTGGAGGTTATTATGCCACTCGATTTTGATTTGAACGAAGAACAACAGATGCTACGAAAGATGGTCCGTAGCTTTGCTGAGAAGGAGATCGCTCCTGTTGCTCAAGAGCTCGATGACAAAGAAGAATTCTCCTACCATTTGACAAAGCGAATGGGTGAACTTGGACTGTTCGGCCCCTTTGTCCCGGAAGAATATGGTGGGAGCAATGTGGGTTATGTCGGTTATATTATTTCTGTGGAAGAGATTGCACGTATCGATGGATCCCAGGCGGCTACATTGGCCGCCGGAAACTCCCTGGGAATCTCGCCTATTTACTATTACGGAAACGAGGAACAAAAACAGAAATGGCTCCCGGACCTCTGCTCAGGAAAAGCCCTCTCCTCCTTTGGCCTGACCGAACCGAATGCAGGCTCGGATGCGGGAGCCTCCAAAACAAACGCAGTTTTGGAAGGAGACCATCGGGTGATCAACGGGTCCAAAATCTTCATCACCAATTCCACCACCGATATGAGCAGGGTCTGTGTGGTTCAGGCGGTCACGGGAAAAAGAGAAGATGGCCGGACTGAAATCTCTTGTATCCTCGTCCCGAATGGCACGCCCGGTTTCACAACCAAGACCATGCATGGAAAGATGGTCTGGAGGGCATCCAATACCGGCGAACTTTACTTCACAGACTGTAAAGTCCCCAAGGAGAATCTTCTTGGACGGCGGGGAGATGGGTTTCATCAAATGCTTGCTACCCTCGATGGAGGAAGGCTCAGCATCGGCGCAATGGGATTAGGTGGCGCCCAGGGTGCATTTGAATTGGCGCTTAAATATGCAGGGGAACGGGAACAATTCGGAAGACCTATCGCCACGTTCCAGGTGAATGCTTTCAAACTAGCAGACATGGCCACCGAGATTGAATTGGCAAGGCTACTGCTTTATAAAGCCTGCTGGTTGTGTGAACAACACCGATCCTTCTCGAAAGAATCGGCGATGGCAAAAATGTTCTGTTCCGAGATGTATCACCGGGTGGCCAACCAGGCCGTCCAACTTCATGGCGGATATGGATTGATGAAGGAATATGCCGTCGAGCGCCATTACCGAAACCAGAAACTTCTGGATATCGGTGAGGGGACTTCAGAAGTTCAGCGAATTGTTATTGCGAGACACATCGGCGTTCCAGGAAGAGCCCTGTAGAATAATGAATGATGAGTTGAGAGTTATGAGTTATGAATTATAATGAGTTATCAGTTATGAATTTCAATTCTAAACTCTTAACTCTAAATTCTGCACTCTTAAACTCTCATTTTATCGGTTGCTTCTTCTACCCAATTCTGATAATTTATTGAAATGATGAGTCTAGCCAAACGCATCCTCGACGGAGATATTCGGGCGGCTTCCAGGTTGATGAGGGATATCGATGACCGAATCCCCTCCGCCATGGATGCCTTAAAAGAACTCTACCCCCGAACAGGAAAAGCCTACATCGTTGGCATTACAGGTCCTCCGGGCTCTGGCAAATCCACCATCGTCGATAAGATGGTGGATATCTTCCGTAAGGAAGAAAAGACCGTGGGAATTGTTGCTGTCGATCCCACCAGCCCCTTTACCGGAGGAGCCATCCTGGGCGACCGGATCCGGATGCAGCGCCATGCCACAGACGAAGGCGTCTTTATCCGTTCTCTCGCAACGCGTGGCAACCTCGGAGGACTTTCTCGCTCCACCCAGGATATCGTCAATGTGATGGACGCAATGGGCAAGGACATTATTATCGTCGAGACCGTCGGCGTCGGACAGGATGAGGTGGAGATTGTCAATACCGCGCATACCTCGATCGTTGTTCTCGTCCCCGGTATGGGAGACGACATCCAGGCTATCAAGGCGGGAATTATCGAGATCGGAGATCTGTTTGTCGTCAATAAATGTGAGCGGGAGGGGGCGGAGAAGGTGGAACGGGATCTCCGGATGGTCCTCGAAATGGGTCGAAAGAGAGAAGACGGCTGGGAACCTCCCATCTTTAAAACCGAAGCCATCCTGGGAAAAGGAATCTTTGAATTGGTCTACGGGATTTACCGCCACAAACAGGTGCTGGAGCAGGGCCAGGCTCTGGAAAAGAAGCTAAGGGAAAGGGCAAAGACCACTCTTCTCGAAGTCCTTGAAACAGAGGTCATGGCTCATTTTATTGAAAAAATGGATCAAGAGGGACAGTGGAACAAAATCGTCGATGACCTGGTCAATCGTCGGACAGACCCTTACTCCATTGCTGAAAAGATGATGGCCGAAGAATTTAAGAATCATCGAAAAGTGCAAATTGAAAAATGAGTATCATTTTAGCTCTTTGAAAAAGGTTATCTAATCCCCCTTCATCCCCATTTGGTCTCCGACCCAGAGCGGTCTCTGACCCGGAGGGCAAAAAGGGGAAATATTTTCTCCTCCCTTTCGCAAAGGGAGGTGGGGAGGGATTTTAAAAGATTTATTTCAAACACTAAATTGATACAAAAATGAAACGTTAGCAATAGAAAGAAATAGAAATATTGACAATTTTGCAATGCTAATTTTGCAATTTGCAATGACGTCTTGGTAAGAGGAGAGGAGAAGCCATTCATGAGATCTATCGAAGCCATACGGAAAGAACTGGAGAAGAGGAGAGCGGAGGCCTCACTCGGGGGTGGTCAGGAAAGAATCGACAAACAGCATAAAGACGGAAAACTGACTGCCCGAGAACGAATCGATCTTCTTCTCGATCCAGGAACGTTTGTGGAGCTGGACAGGTTTGTCACCCATCGCTGCCATGATTTTGGAATGGAAAACAAGAAGTTCTGGGGCGATGGGGTCGTGACCGGTTACGGGAAAGTGAACGGACGTCTCGTCTACGTCTTTTCTCAGGATTTTACGGTTTTTGGCGGCGCCCTGGGAATGGCCTTTGCGGAGAAAATTTGCAAGGTGATGGATCACGCCATGAAGACCGGAGCGCCTGTCATTGGTCTTAATGACTCCGGAGGAGCAAGAATTCAAGAGGGGGTGGAAAGCCTTGCGGGGTATGCCTACATCTTTTTAAGAAATACCCTCGCCTCCGGTGTCATCCCTCAGATCTCGGCAATCATGGGACCCTGCGCCGGAGGTGCGGTCTACTCTCCCGCCATTACTGACTTCATCCTCATGACCAAAGGCACAAGCTACCTGCATATCACCGGTCCTGATGTAATCAAGGCGGCCATAGGCAAAACAGAGACCCAGGACGGAAGGCCCATCACTTCCGATCTCTTGGGCGGAGCCAAGGTCCATATGGAAAAGAGTGGGGTGGCTCACTTTGCTGGAGAGAATGATCAGGATACCATTCGCCTCATCAAAGAACTCCTCAGCTTCTTCCCTCAAAATAACCGTGAGAAGCCCCCTGAGATCCCTTGTACCGATGATCCGAGTCGAATGGATGAATTTCTAAAAACGGTTGTCCCGGAGGATTCTAAAAAAGCCTACGATATGAAAAAGATCATCCTGGGCACTGTTGACAATGGCTATTTTCTTGAGGTGCAGAAGGATTGGGCAAAGAATATCGTTGTCGGCTTCGCCCGGTACAATGGAATGCCCGTGGGCATTATCGCCAACCAACCCAACTGGTTGGCGGGTTCTCTTGATCCGGATTCTTCGGTAAAAGCGGGCCGATTCGTTCGCTTCTGCGATTGCTTCAACCTACCCCTGATCACCTTTGTCGATGTCCCCGGGTTTCTTCCAGGTATTGACATGGAGGCAAGAGGCATCATCCGGCACGGAGCCAAACTCCTTTATGCTTTCTGCGAGGCTACGGTCCCGAAGATTACGATCATCACCCGCAAGGGCTATGGTGGGGCCTATGATGTGATGTCGAGTAAACATATTCGAGGAGATATCAGCTACTGTTATCCCACGGCTGAAATTGCCGTCATGGGCGCCGAAGGAGCGGTCAATATCATCTTCCGAAATGAGATCAAAGAGGCGAAAGATCTCAAGGAGACCCGCCAACAACTGGTCGCTGAATACCAGGAGAAATTTGCCAGCCCTTATAAGGCAGCAGAGTTGGGGTATGTGGATGAGATCATTGAGCCCGAGGAAACCCGCCCCAAAATCATACAGGCTCTGGATATTTTAAAGACCAAAGTCGATACCAACCCCTGGCGGAAACACGGAAACATACCGCTGTAATCAGAAAGTTGAAAGTCGAAAGTGGCAAGTGGTGAGAAATTAAACCACAATCCACTCTCCACCCTCCACCTTCTGGAACGGAGTGACTTATGGCTAAAAATGTTCGTGAAGAATTTGAACGATGGGAAAAAACCACTCTGAACAAAGTCATCTCAAAATCCCCTGAACGGGAACCTTCTTTTAAAACCACCTCCCATATTGAACTGAAACGTCTCTATACCCCCCTGGATCTCGCTGAATTGGATTATTGTGGTGAGTTGGGATTTCCCGGAGAATTCCCATTTGCCCGGGGAGTTCAACCCACCATGTATCGAGGCCGATTTTGGACTATGCGGCAGTACGCCGGATTTGCTACAGCCGAAGAGACAAATAAGCGCTATAAATTTCTCCTTGAGCAGGGGCAGACCGGATTAAGTGTCGCCTTCGATCTTCCCACCCAGATTGGCTACGACTCCGATCATGCATTGGCAGATGGTGAGGTGGGAAAAGTCGGCGTGGCCATTGACACCTTAAGGGATATGGAGATTCTCTTCGACGGGATTCCACTGGATAAGGTTTCCACTTCGATGACGATCAATTCCACGGCCGCCACCCTTCTGGCGATGTATATTGCTGTGGCGGAAAAGCAGGGTGTAAAATCCGATCTCCTTCAGGGAACGATCCAGAATGATATTCTGAAGGAGTACGCCGCAAGGGGAACTTACATCTTTCCTCCTCTCGAATCAATGCGAATCGTGACCGACATATTCGCCTTCTGCAAGAATCATGTCCAGCGATGGAACACGATCAGCATCAGCGGCTACCATATGCGCGAGGCAGGTTGCACCGCTGTTCAGGAGGTCGCCTTCACCCTTGCAGACGGTATTGCCTATGTGGAGGCGGCCATTCGGGCAGGTCTGGACGTGGATTCCTTTGCCTCCAGACTCGCTTTCTTTTTTTGCTGCCATAACACCTTCATCGAAGAGGTTGCCAAATTCAGGGCCGCCCGTAGGCTGTGGGCAAAAATCATGAGGGAGCGATTTAAAGCGAAAAAGGATGATTCGTGCATGTTGCGGTTTCACACCCAGACAGCCGGATGTTCTCTCACAGCCCAGCAGCCCGACAACAATGTGGTGAGGGTTGCCTTCCAGGCGCTGGCTGCCGTGTTAGGAGGAACACAGTCGCTTCATACCAATTCCAGAGATGAAGCCTATGCTCTGCCGACAGAGGATTCCGTGAGGATTGCCTTAAGAACACAGCAGATCATCGCCTACGAAACCGGAGTGGCGGATATGATCGATCCTCTATGTGGGTCATATGCTGTGGAAACCCTCACTAATGAGATAGAGAAGAAGGCCGTCGACTATATCGAAAAGATTGAGGCCATGGGAGGAGCCATCAAAGCCATTGAATCGGGCTATATCCAGGGAGAAATTGGCGAAAGTGCCTACCAATATCAGAAAGAGATTGAGAGGAAAAAAAGGATTGTTGTGGGACTGAACCAATTTCAGATCGAGGAGGGCCCTCTGAAAGAAATCCTTCGGATCCGGCCTGAGGTGGAGCAGTATCAAAAAGAGAAACTCGCAAAGGTCAAAAAAGAGAGAGACAACAAAATAGTCAAGGAAACTCTGGCCGCCTTGAAGAAGGCAGCTCAGGGCAGTGAGAACATCGTTCCGCACACCTTGGGAGCGGTCAAGGCTTATGCCACCCTCGGAGAAATCTCAGACACCCTGAGGGAAGTCTTTGGGGAATACAGGGAACGATAAAGAAAGTATAGGGCATAGAGCATAGGGTTAAAACCTTTTTTCTTTTGTTTTTGACGCTATGCCCTCTGCGCTATGCTCTTTGCGCATGGAGGGTTTATGAGTCGGAAGATTCGGGTGCTTATCGCAAAGCCAGGATTAGATGGTCATGACAGGGGCGCGAAGGTTATTGCCCGTGCCTTGAGGGATGCCGGAATGGAAGTCATCTATACGGGTATCCGGCAGACCCCTGATCAGATAGCCAATGCCGCGATTCAGGAGAGTGTCGATATCGTGGGCCTCTCAAGTCTGTCCGGCGCCCATAATAGCCTCTTTCCAAAAGTTGTCCGTATCCTTAATGAGAAGAAAGCGGATGATATTCTTGTTTTTGGAGGTGGCATTATCCCTGTCGATGATATTCCAGCACTTAAAAAGGCGGGAATCAGGGAGATCTTCCTCCCAGGGGCCTCTACCGAAGACATCATCAAATATATCCAGGAAAATGTGAAGACCACATGAAATCTAAAATTCGAAATCCTAAATCCGAAGCACGAAACAAATTCAAAATTCTAATTTCCGAATGTTCAAAACAGTTTAGTAATCGAATTTTGATCATTCGGATTTGTTTCGAATTTCGATATTCGAATTTCGGATTTAAAGGAGTTAAAAATGCTCAAAAAAATCAATCACATTGCCATTGCGGTAAATAACATTGAGGAGGCAACAAAATTCTATCAGGAGGTGATGGGCCTCACCCTTTCAGGGGTCGAAGTGGTGACAGCCCAGAAGACGAAAGTGGGTTTCTTTAAAATCGGGGAGTCGAACATCGAACTGGTTCAACCCGCTGAGCCGGATTCCCCACTGGTGCAATTCCTGGAAACGAAAGGACAGGGAATCCATCACATCTGTTTTGAGGTGGAGGATGTTGAGGCAGAGGTCAAAGATTACCTTGATAAAGGAGCCACTCTGATCGATCAAAAACCCAGGCCCGGAGCCCACAACACAAAGATCGCCTTCATCCACCCCAAATCCTCAAGCGGTGTTCTGATTGAACTCTGTGAACTTCCAAAAAACCATTAAATATTTTTATTAGTCTTTTGATCGATGACAAAAACGTTAGAATATTCGAAGACTTATGAGGTGATAAGTTATTTAAAATAAAATATTATAATATTTATAATATTTTGCTTGACAAAACAATGTTTTTTATGTAAATAATTCGCATTTATTCTATCTATAACAAAAATTCTTGATGTCCAATTCGATTAAGTAGAATAAGGTTTCTGAACATATCAACGAACAGATTCGAAGCGCCATCTTCGAAGAGAGATTGATACCGGGAGATAAACTTCCCTGCGAAAAAGAAGCTGTTGAAAAATTTAAAGGCTGCAAAACCATCCCGCGGTATGGATTATGTGATGATTCAAGTTCATTCGAGAAAAATTGAAAAGAAAATTTAAAATACAAGAAAGGAGGCTCTATAATATGGCGCTTTTAGAGGAACCGATTAAAGGCATTAAAGAGGTAAAGAATTACATCAATGGCGAGTGGGTTGATTCGAAGGGGAAGATTGTGGATGTCGTCAATCCTGCAACCGGAAAGGTGATGGGGAAATGTCCCATCTCGACCAAAGAGGAGATCAATGCTGCCGTGGAAGCGGCGAAAGAAGCTTTTCCTGACTGGAGAAGGACCACCCCTCTTGCCAGATCGAGGACTCTCTTCAGAATGAAAAATCTGCTTGAAGAAAATTTTGAGGAATTGAGCAGAATCCAGACCATGGAGCATGGGAAAACCATCGATGAATCCAGGGGTGAAACGAGGCGAGGAATCGAAAATGTGGAGGTCTCCTGCGGTATTCCCACATTGATGCAAGGTTATTATTCAGAGGATATTGCGAGCGGCATTGATGAGTGGGTCATCCCAACGCCAATAGGAGTTTTCGGAATCATCGGCCCTTATAATTTCCCGTTTATGATTCCTCTCTGGTCAGCCCCTTACGCGGTGGCGACTGGAAACTGCATTGTGATCAAACCTTCGAGCGAGGTGCCTTTTAGTCAGATGAGGCTTGCTGAATTGGCAGAGGAGGCCGGTTTTCCACCCGGGGTTTGGAATGTCGTCAATGGTGGAAGAACTGTGGTGGATGGCATGTTAGAGCATAAAGATATCGTGGGAATCACCTTTGTTGGCTCCACCCCCACAGGAAAAGATGTGATTTACAAAAGATGTGGTGAGACAGGTAAAAGGGTGATTGCCCAGTGTGGTGCGAAGAACTTTATGGTCATCATGCCGGACTGCAATGTCAAGGCAACTGTGCCTGCTTTGATGACCTCCTTCTTTGGCAACACAGGCCAAAGGTGCCTGGCAGGAGCCAATCTCCTCATTGTGGGTGATGACAACAAGTTTTATAACAGTTTTATGGATGAAGTTACAAACATGGCCTCCAAAATCAAGATGGGTTATGGGTTGGATGAATCCATCCAGATGGGTCCTGTGCGTGACAAAGAGAAAAGGGATAACATCATGGGCTACATCGAAATTGGCATCAAAGAAGGGGCCAAGCTGAGACTCGATGGAAGGAAGCCCAAGATTGAGGGTGGCTGCCCTGAAGCCTGTTTTGTGGGTCCGACGATTTTTGAAGATGTTAACTCTGATATGAGAATAGGGAGTGAAGAAATCTTTGGTCCTGTAATGGGTGTTTTTCGAGCCAAAACCCTGGATGAAGCGGTCCAGATATGCAATGCAAGTCCCTTTGGGAACGGCCATGCGATCTTTACCCAGAATGGTAGGAGCGCCAGGGATTTTCAATACAACGTGACGAGCGGCAATGTCGGCATCAATATTGGAATCGTAGCTCCCGTGGCTCTCTTCCCATTCAGCGGGATGAAAGATTCCTTCTTCGGAATCTTGCACACCCAGGGTCAGGAGGCAGTTCGCTTCTTCACGGAAAGCAAGGTCATCATCCAAAGGTGGTTTTAGGATAATAGATAATATAGGAGAATAGAGGAGGTAAATTCTGATGGGAATCAGTACATGTTCGGAGGCGATCAGCCTTTCAAAAGAACTGGAAAATAATTCTGCCAAGTTCTATCAGGAGTTGTCAAACAGATATGAACAGGAAAAAGAGCTTTTTCTTGCTTTTGCCAAAGAGAATGAAAAATATGTTAAACAGATTGAGCAAACTTACTACGGCGTGATCACCGATGCCATCGAAGGTTGTTTCGCCTTTGATCTCAATCCAGAGGATTTTCAGATTAAAGGAACACTACCGAAGGACGAGAGTTATTCCAATGCCGTGAAAGAGGCATTGGCGATGGAGGAAAAGATCATTAATTTTTATAAAGTTGCAGCGGAACAGTCCAAGCACTTGATGGCAGATGTTCCGAGATCTTTTACGCTGGTAGCCAAAAAGAGAAGCGAACGTTTAACCAAGCTAAAGTCTCTCCTTGAAAAATAAATAGAACTAAACGGATAGGAGTCCTTTGGTTTCTAAATCGAAATCAAAAAAAGGGAAGCTTCCGAGAGGAGATTGGACATGGGAATTAAGATTGACCCGTTAAAATGCACTGCCTGTATGGCTTGTGAAATGGCCTGCGGTTATCACAGAGATGATGGATTTGCCCTTCTTTCGGCCTGTATCATGGTCACTCGGGGAAGGGAGAAGAAAGATTATTCTGCCGTAGTTTTGAAGGAAGAAGAAAACATTGTGATCGCCAGGCCAGAAGGATTGGAAATTCGGAGAATCGGTGCTGTGGGGGAGGAGGCCGGAGCTGACCAAAGCAAGGGAGATGCCTCAGCAAAACCACTCCTGTTGAGAGAGCCCTGTGATCTATGCAGCGATCGGGAAGAAGGGCCTCTTTGTCTACAGTTCTGTCCCGTGAATGCGATCTCTATGGACTAAAAGGGGAGATGAGAGATGGAGTATTTATCAACCAACAAAATAGCAATCATTGATTTGGCGACTTCTAAAATCACTGACCGGGAATTGGATGAAGATCTGGTGAAGGGAAAGATAGGTGGAGCAGGGATCACGATGGCTCTCTATGAGGAATATCAAAATGAGGATCCAATTGTCTTGGGAACGGGACTTTTAACCGGTACCCTTGCTCCTGCATCGGCTTTAGGCATGATCACGGCAAAAAGCCCTTTAACCGGTAAGGTTGGGCATGCCCCGCTCACCTTATATGCAGGGTTGGAGTTAAAATACTCCGGGTTTGATTATGTCGTGATCAAAGGCAAATCCCCAAAACCTGTTTATCTATGGATTCATGATGGCGTGGCGGATATCAGCGATGCCAAGGAGATTTGGGGAAAGGATGTTTGGGCCTCCACTGATACAATACGGGAGTTGATGGGAGACAGCTTGATCCAAGTCTTCGCCATTGGAAAGGCAGGGGAGTCTGAATCCGATTTTGCACAGGTTTGTATTAACTATTGGGCGAGCGGAGACCGGTGGGGATTCGGCAAGCTATTTGGCGAGAAGAAGTTGAAACTGGTGGCCTTAAGAGGGATGAGTCTTTTGGAAGTTGCAGATGCCGAGGGATTCGTTAAACAATGTAAAGAACTGCTTTCAGCCGCCAAAGGTGGAGCTTTTGCAGATAAGAAAGGGATTGAAGAAATTCCAGTGGCCATAGGAGAAGAGGATATCCGAGAATGGATTTGCCCTCTTGTTCATAGGCATCAATCCTGTTTCAACACACCCTATCCCACCAATACCTTTGTCTTTCTTGATGAAGACCCCAAACTTTTAATGGAGAGCGAAAAGAAAGAACCTGGGTTTTTAATCACGGATGTCTATGGTTTATTGGGATTTAAAAAATTAGGTTTATCCGCTGCCGATGCCTGTGCCTTGCTGAGAGAATGTGCAAAATATGGGATAGACGCCGTCGCTGTAGCAGAGTTGGGCCAAAAAGCAGGCAAAAAGAAACCCGATGAGATCAAAAAATCCTTTTCCGGTTTGAAAGGGACTCTGGAGAACATAGGAAAGGGAATGTTCAGCCCCTGGTGTCCGCATTTTGGTCTGCCTGCTAACGAATGGGAGAGAAGGCAGGCCGTGGCTTATATTTTCGGAATCCATCCTATCTTTGCCCTTATGTCTCCTGAACTGAGTGAAGAGAAATTGATTGAACTGGCCAATCTCGGAACCGGGTTAGGATTTACTTCAGAGATCTTGGACAAGGTGATCGCTGATATTTCAAAGTGATTTCAAAAATGTGTTGAGAGTTGGACGGTTATATAGAGCCTTTCGGTCTTCAAAAATTTAAGCATGTTTCCCATTTCAAATCGTGATCATCTTCTGCATCCCCCCCCAATAGGCATCTATACGGGAAGCGGTGCCTCTCACTCATGGCTCTGGTTTGTTGAAATTCTTGACCGAATGGGTTTTTGTAATCTCCATTTTGTTGACGAGCGAGAGATCCTATCAAACGGCTTAGATCCCTTAAACGTTTTGCTCATGTCAGGAGGAGATACCTTCGCCATCGCAGAAGGGCTTGGAGCAGAAGGCTCGGGTAAGCTGAGGAATTTCATAGAAGGAGGAGGGCTCTATATCGGCACCTGTGCCGGAGCTTATCTCCCCCTGAGATCCTCCATGGATTTTTTGAATCAATTTAATTTTATCAATGTGAAGATTTCGAATATTTCTCGAAGACTTTCAGAACTTGAACGGCATTCATTCGAGAAGGTTGCCTGCAGCGTTTATGGTTGTGATTTTGTCTTTCATGTTGTGAGAGAGGAGGTCGTTTTGGAAATGGTGAATGGTTATCAAGCCGATGGGAAAAAAGAGATCATCGCCCCCCTTTATGGGGGCCCATCGATGTTACCCTCAGAGGATATTGAACCTATCGCCATCTATAAGGGTTTCACAAAAAAGACGAAATTTCTTGTCGAGGAAGAACTGGCTGAGAAGACCTTGATCGGAAACATTGCCGTGGCCAAGAAGTCAATGGGCAAAGGCCATCTCTATATATTCGGACCCCACTTCGAGCATCCCCATTATCCTTCCTGTAATCTCTTTCTCGGGGAGATTATTCTTAAAGAGCAGAATGGAAAACCTTTTCCTATTCAAAAAGATTTTTCTGGAGATTCCCAAAATCGAGTTAAAGGGGAGGCGCTGAGAGGATTATTAAAAGATTTGAAGAGGGAACTGAGTAATTCGCGTATTATGGCTTCGGGCATGGATGACTTTTCTGTAAGTTGGTTGATTGGAAATAAATATTATGAACCGGAAAAGATAAGTGTCTTTATTAACACGGTTTGGGATAAGCTAAAGGATCTCGAGTCCATGCTTGATTTGGGGGTGGATAAAAATCTGCTGCTTCGATGTGTGGAGATTTCTAAAGAGATTGCAAAAGATATAAAAACGATCAAATCCGAGATGGGAAATCAGGGAAATGCCACCCTTCTGGCATCGAAGTTGTTTCTAAATTTGAAGACACTGTCTTCCAACTTTTTTACGTTTTACTTCAGAGCAAAAAGAAATCGGATCCAGACCCAATCATTGGGGGAATAAGTGAATAAGATCAAATATGGCATGGTCATCGATCTTCGCCGGTGCATAGGCTGCCATACCTGTGAAGTGGCCTGCAAGATGGAGAACAGAGTTCCTCTCGGTGTTTGGCCAGCGTGGGTCAAACAGATCGAGAAGGGATCCTATCCCAACGTGAGGAAGTCATTTCTACCCATTCTCTGCGATCACTGTGACCATCCCGTCTGTGTCACGGTCTGTCCTACCAATGCCTCATTCAAGCGGAAAGATGGGATCGTGATGATCGATCCCCATATCTGTATTGGATGCGGGTATTGTATGATGGCATGTCCTTATGCGGTCCGGTATGTCCATCCTATCCAAAAGATCGTTCAGAAGTGTTCCTTCTGTTCGCACAGGATAGATGCTGGACTCAAACCCGCCTGCGTGGAGGCTTGTGCCACAGGGGCGAGGGTATTCGGAAATCTTCTCGATCCACGAGAGGAAGTGGCAATTCTTAGAAATACGCATCCTGTTCAAACGATCAAACCGGAATACGGGACCCACCCCAATATTTACTATATTGGTCTGGATAAAGATGCCGTTTCCTCTGTCGGTAAACCCCGTTAGAAGGTCTCTGGTCTTCTAATGGGACAAGCAGCGGGGTTTTCTCTAACGGAGTAAAGAAAAAAGGGTAGTCTCATCATGATTGATATTTTGTACAATGTGGAACATCAAGAGGCGGCAGGCATCTTAATCGCCGTCTATTTCTATCTGACAGGAATCAGTGCGGGGTCCTTTATCCTCTCCACATTGGCCTATGTATTTGGTCAGACGAGATATAAGCCGATTGGAAAGATCGCCGTGATCCTGGCGACCGTCGTTCTGATCATTGCTCCGATGGCATTGCTCATCCATGTGGGAAGACCCTTTCGGGCATGGAGACTCTTTTACAACATCAACTTCACCTCCCCCATCTCCTGGGGTTCATTTTTACTAACCCTCTATCCGATCAACTGCATCATCTATGGGTATTATATCTTTAAGAACAATGCCAAGATGACTAAGCTTTTTGGAACCATCGGCATCCCTCTGGCTGTTTCTGTTCATGGATATTGTGGATTTATCCTCGGCTTTGCCAAGGCCAGACATCTCTGGAATACGGCCCTGATGCCAATCTTATTTCTTGTCTCGGCCATTGTATCCGGAATTGCTCTGGTGATCTTTGTGGTGTATCTCAAAGATAAGTTTTTCTCCCAAGAAAAGAAGGTGAATGAGGAACTGATCTTTGACCTGGCAAAAT
>Ga0315277_10007092_pt1 | contig 14549 bp, 13 predicted proteins | sample YL17G05_15_MG_FD_203695 | JGI IMG/M metagenome (GOLD analysis project Ga0315277, IMG submission 203695) | Sediment microbial communities from Yellowstone Lake, YNP, Wyoming, USA - YL17G05_15 | ecosystem: Environmental > Aquatic > Freshwater > Lake > Sediment | place: USA: Wyoming | collected... | reverse complement strand
GCGCCCCGCGCAAGAGTACTGGTTGCCATCACCCACATTGTCCCTCACTACTATCGAACGGGGCCAGTGACTACCGCCCGGCTGTATCAAGGCGGTTCGCTGCGGCAGGAGAACACCTATGGCAAACGGTGGGCGTCAGCATACCATGGCATGGCCGCCTGCATTGCCCATTCGCTTCTCATCGTTCAGTGTGCATACACGCTACTAGACGTGTTACGCAGGAGGCGTCGGTTCGATCTGTACATCGGCGTCCAACACCCCTTTCCCTTGATCGGTCTGCTCTTGCGGCGGCTCGGAATCGTGAAGAAGGTCATCTACTATGACCTAGACTACTTCCCACCCGGTGGAGGCCTGAGCAAGCGCGCCGCTGGAAGCGCGTTGATACGCTTCATGGATCGATTCTTCATAGGGTCTTCCGATGCGGTTTGGCACCAGACACCCGCGCTCAGGCGTCTCAAGAAAGCGCAGGTGGCCAGACGGGGAACTCCGGCAATCGTTGTCCCAATAGGCATCGATGCGGCGCTTCCCCCTGCCGCTCCGTCAGACACAAGGACCGCGCCAGTCATCGCATACGTCGGTGAACTGACGGAGAGGATGGCGCTCGACGCCTGCATCGATGCGGTTGACCAGGTGAGACGGTCGATCCCGGACATCAGGCTGCGCATCATCGGGAGAGGCCCCGCCGAAGCCGCGCTAAGGAACAAAGTGCAGAGCCTGGACTTGATGCGCAACGTCGAGTTCCTTGGGTTCGTTGAAGGTCAGGACGGCGTCCGCGCGGTCTTGGCGCGGTGCGCGGCAGGGATCGCGCCGTACGTGACAGCTCCGTGGCAACCAGCTCGCTATGCGGATCCCGCCAAGGTCAAGCTCTACATGGCAGCAGGCTTGCCTGTCATCGTCACGCGCGCGCCAGCTCTGGCTCAAGAAATCGAGAGAGCCGGTGCCGGCCTTGTGGTCGAGTGCACTGCAGAGGCCTTCGCTGATGCCTACGCGCGTCTGCTTGCGAGCGAGGAAGTCCTGCAAAGCTACAGGGTGAACATGGCCTCCCTGGCCCGGGAGTACGACTGCGAGACGCTGTACCAGCAAGCGTTCGACCAGACGCTGCGAATGCTGTACCAGCACACTGATGGTGAGCCGTCGTTCGGGAAGGATGGCGATGGCCAGGTATAGGCTTCCGGCTATAGTCCTGGCCGAGGCTCTTCTCGCCGCGCTGATCGCCTACCAGCTTTGGACAAAGGCTTTCCCGCTGGGGGTCTACCTGGCAGGCTCGGCCGCACTTGCGATCATCGTGGGCTTCTCGCTGCTACTCTACCGAGAGCATCGAAGTCTTGTGATTATTCAGGTGTTTTTCGTTGCTTTCCTCATAATGCACGTTTACGGCCTGGCCACCCATTACGCCGTGCTGCCGTGGGGCGACCCCTATGGTCAGTATTGGGTGCTGTCAACCTCTCTCCAGGACGGCAAGGTATCCCTGGCACCAGAGTATGCGCCTGAGCGCGCAGTGACCTCGCTGTACAACGGATGGCCAGGGATCCATTTCGTGGGTGCGGCACTCTCTGAGGTGGGCAACGTGGCGCCCCTAGATGTGGCCATGTTTCTGCCCTGGGCGCTATTCGCAGCCTTCCTGCTCTTGGCATACCTACTGCTCAGAGAGTTCGCTTCCGATTTTTCGTTCGCGAACGGCCTCCTGCCCTTCTCCCTGCTGGTTCTGGTGACATCCCCATTTCTGAACGAGGGCGTCCCGCCGCTCTACAAGTACCAATACATGGCAGTGGTCCTACTGTTGGGGTTCTTCTATCTAGCCTACAGACATCTTCACCGACCGTCGCCGGCCCTCAGTCTTCTCCTCATCGTCGTCACGGCCGCTCTGGTTATCACCCATCACTACACCTCGTTTCTAGCAGTCCTCTACCTGTTCGTTCTGGCTTTGATATTGACCGTTGCCTCCAGATACTCGGAAGCGCTTGGGCGACGTGACTTCTTGGCAGCAGCATATCAGTTCGCTCCCTTCTTCATGCTCGGAGCGATAGCCGTGGTCTTCCTGTTCCTCTGGTGGAATGAGGCCGCCACCGTTATCTGGCCGTATGTGGGCAATGTTGCCGACAGGTTCAGCAAGATCCTGCGTTCGGGGGCGGCGGAGCCCGCCATCTGGCAAACCGGTTACACTTACCCCTCGCCCTGGTGGGCGGTGGCCATCTTAGTTCTGCGAAATGTTCTCATGTTCGGCGGAGCGATCCTGGGCTTCGCCTTCATCGTCGTGCGGCGAAGATACACCCCGACAAGGCTTTTCTTCATTTCTGCCATCCTCCTCTTGGCAATACCCGTCGTGGCAGACACCGCCTTCAAGTACACAGGCCCTCCCTATAGGGCAGTGGGGATCTTCATGCCTTTTGTAGCGTTTTGCGCGGGCGTCTTCTATACGCAGCTAGCAGGTCGCCTGGCCCCTATGCGGTATGTTCCGGCCGCCATCCTAGTGGGGGTGGCAGCCCTCTTCGTGTTCTCTTCCATGATCGGTCAGTGGGGAAACCGATACATACCTCAGCACTTGTACAACCCCTCGGTGAGCTGGGTGCAGGGCGGAGAGCACCCGACCGAATGGAGGAGACTCGAGAGCGCTCTCGACGGCAGGGTAACGTATGAGGAAGTCGAGGTGTTCCTGACTGACGAACGGTATGCCATGGGTCTGATTCTTCCCATGGATCAGTGGGACAAGATCAAGGTCGTGGGAACGCAGGGGGCAGATCTTTCCCCAGGGGATTTGGTGGTCGCCTTCAGAGGGTTGGACCCCTATTCGTACATAGAGGAGGCCGACCCGGCGAGGTTCGACCCGACGTTTGAGCCAGAGAAGTTCCAGGAGAGCGTGTCTGAAACGTCGAGCCGCATCTATGACGATGGAAGCTTTCAGATATGGCGCCGCTAAACAGGACACCGCCCAGCATGATCGGTCGACGCCCTACAGCGCGGAGGCTCTGGTCAGGCGGCTGCGCTCGAAGAAGTACTGCCCGGTCGCTATGGCTGCCGCGATGCATTGGGCCGCAAGCCAGGCGATGGCGACTCCTTTGACGCCCAGCGACGGCAACAAGGCGTAGCCACCCCCAAGAGTTATCCCTGCGATCAGCAGTGACATCAGGATAAGCCTGCGGACGGCCTTTCTTACCCGCTCTACGCCCACGTAGACACTTGTAACGCAGGCTGGCAAGGCCGCCAGAGCCAGCAGTCTCATGACATCCTTGCCCTCTCTGGCGTAGTCGCCTCCAAAAGCCAAGAGCAGCTTATCGCCAGCGACGAGCAGGACGCTTGCCCCGAGCGCAGAGACGACAAGAGCCGGTCCGAGCGCTCTCCAAAGATCCCGATGCAAGCGCTGCTGGTAATGGGATCCCTCCGAAAAGAGAGACAGAGACAACGACACGGGCACAGTGACGATTATCATGCTTACCGCCCATGCCACGAAGAAGTAGGCGCCTGACTCGCCTCCCAGTCGGCTGACAACGATGAGAGGCAAAACGAAGTCGGGTGCCGACAGAAGGAGCGTCGAAATGTGGTTCCCGAAAGAGTACGACAGCATGTTCAGGGCGGGCCATCTCTTGAGGTTGATCGCTGGCCGGTAGGCGGCGTGGGCGCGGCGCAGCAGCCAGAAAGAGCTTACTGCCACGCCCAGTACGGCAGCGCTTGCCCAAGCGCTCACGATAGTGAACGGAGCCAGGAATGCGGCCAGCGCCAGCGGCAGGCCGAGCTTCAGGACACTTCCCGCTGCGGATGCCAGGAGAACGAACTCGGCTCTGCGTAGAGCCACGAAGGCTTGCATCTGAATGGACCATACGGTGACAAAGATCGCGAACAGCGCGTACAGAACGAACTGGAGCGGTTGCTCCCGCAGGAAAGCAAGGGATGGCGACCATGATGGCAGCCCCAAGAGGAATATGGTGGCGATTACCGTAGCCGCGAAGGCCCCCAGCGTGAAGGAGCCATTGAGAAGGGAGCCAGCTCTATCGCCCGCCTCAGGCAGAAAGCGGATCAGGCCAAGGCCAAGGCCGAGATTGGACACCACTCCCAGCAGCATCAAGGCAGAGACGGCAGCGGCGGCCAGCCCCACGTCTTCGGCGTCGTAGAGCCTCGCCACCACTACCCAGAAGATGAGCCCGGAAGCGGAGGTGACGACAGCATTGGCCCACAGATAGAAGGCGTTGGCGTAGAGCCGTGTGCCGAGAAGCCTTCGCAGGATGCCCCCTAGCCGCTGCGCGGCACTAGCGGCTTCTACCCCAGCCTCTGTCCCGACCTCCAACTGACGCCCTCCAGTTCTTTGAGGCTACTTGACAGGTTTTCCGCCTTTGCGATCTGCGGCAGATATGTTAACATAACAGCGCTCTCCTGGCGACCATCACCTTGTGGGGTCGAGCGGTGGGAGAGCTGCCGTTGCTGAGGGGAGATAACGAATGGTGTGGGTGGCCCGTCGGCATCGTGAACCGGAAGCCGCAGCCGTGACCGGCAGGCAAGAGGCGCGCAGCACGGAGAGGCGGCGGCTGCGGACGGCTCACTACGGCCTGGGCGAGGTCGGTAGGCGGGTGGTGGCCCTCCTGATCCGGCGCGCGGACGTTCAGATTGTGGGCGCTCTGGACGCGGATCCGCTGAACGTTGGCAGGGACCTTGGTGATGTTGTTGGCCTCGGCTATGGCCTCGGGGTCACCGTCTCCTGCGAGCCGGAGATCCTAGTTAGCGGCGTTGACGCTGATGTGGTGATCCACGCCACCAGCCCCTACCTGAGCGTGGCCTCGCCCCAGCTACTGCCCCTTCTGGGCAGCGGCAAGAGCGTCATTTCAGCCTGCGATGAGCTGGTCTATGCTTGGACGAGTCATCTCGAGATGGCGTCAAGGCTGGATGCAACAGCCAAAGAGGCTGGTGTAACCCTACTTGCCGTTGGCACGAGCCTCGGGTTCGTCACCGATTCGCTGCCGTTGTTCCTTGCCTCTGCCTGTGTGGAGGTGGAGGCCCTATCGGTGACCAGAGTGATCGACTTGGCCAAGGCGCCTTCGGCTCTGTGGGCCGCCGCCGGCGTTGGCATGACCGTGGATGCTTTTCGCCAGGCCGCCAGCGAGGGGTTAGTAGGCTTGCCCGCGCTTCTGGACTCCGTCGCCCTGATGGCCGCAAGCCTGAGCTGGCGACTCGACAAGGTGACGGAGACGATCGAGCCGATCCAGGCCACGAGACGTTGGGAAACCGAAGCTGCGATTGTGGCGAAGGGCAGGATAGCGGGCCTGCGACAGCTCGCCCGCGGCTATAGGAGCGGCACCGAGATGCTGAGCCTGGACCTGTGCGCCTTCCTGGGAGCGCCTGACCCCCACGACACCATCGTGATTCGCGGACGGCCCCCGATCAGCGCTCGCATCGAGGGCGGTATCCCCAGCCACCTGGCCACCGCCGCCCTCATGGTTCACGCCTTGCCCGCTCTTGCGACAGCGCCTCCGGGCCTCCTCAGCGCCGCGGAGCTTATAGGCACGTATTCCCGCCAGTGAGGTCGCCCATGGCTCGCCTCGTAGGGATGCGCGGCTCCGGCCAGTACAAATGGCGGTGGCCGCTGCCTGATGAAGACCAGAGGCCGCTGCCCATGAGGCCGCCCAGCAGGGCCGAAAGAGGCCTGCTTCTCGAAGCGGCGGCGTGGCCAGGGCTGTCGCTTTTCTCAGTCGTTGTCGTGCCGGCATACGTTGCCGCCATCATCGCGGCTGAGGTGGTGACAGAGCTGGTCGACCCTCGCTGGGGCGTGGGCCTTCACGTGGCCATTCTTTGGGCCTTGCTCGTCCACTTCTCCTGGGCCAATGAACGTTCGGAGGCCAAACTTGTCCTAGCTCTGTGCCTGGTGCCGCTGATTCGCATCCTTAGCCTCGGCATGCCCCTGGAGGATGTGGCTCTTGTCTACTGGTTCCTTATCGTGGGTGTGCCGATGATTGTGGCCGCCCTCCTCGTTGCGCGCACCCTTGGGCTGACCCGGTACGACCTCGGGCTGACTGTCCGCAACTTGCCTCTGCAGTTGCTAGTCGGCGCTTTGGGTGTGGGGTTGGGCATCGCTGAGTACCTCATCCTGAAGCCTGACGCCCTCGTTGACGAGCTTACCTGGCAGCAGGCTTGGTGGCCCGCACTGATCCTGCTGGTCGCCACGGGGTTCGCTGAGGAGCTGGTCTTCCGAGGCGTGATGCAGTCCGCGTCGGCAGAGGCCCTGGGCAAGGCGGCCATCCCCTACGTTGCCATCGTGTTTGCCGCGCTCCACGTGGGCTACAAGTCAGCGCCGGATGTGGCTTTCGTGTTCCTTGTGGCGCTGTTCTTTGGCGGGGTGGTAGCGAAAACCGGCTCGCTGTTGGGTGTGAGTTTGTGCCACGGAATAGCCAATGTGGTCCTCTATGTCATAGTGCCCTTCACGGCCATCGCCGCCAACTGATCGGGGCTGCCGGCGTCATGTCGGTTGGCTAGCAGCCTTACCCCGACTGGCACAAGAAGGGCTCCCTCAGCGAGGGAGCCAAAGCCATGTCTAGATAGGGTTTTGCCCTACAGGATTTCCACCAGCTTGGCCGCCACGATAGCGGTGAAGACCATGAGAAGAGGAACGATGGCGACGTTGAGGCCGCGCCCGAGCCGCTGCACCCGCGGTGACTGAGCGGCGCTGGAGAGCTCCTTGGCCACCAGGACGCTGGCGAGCGCCAGCAGAGCGATCAGTGCCAAGGAAGCGGCGAACCCCTCCGTGCTGTTGATAGTCGAAACCGTTGTCGTCGTGATGCTGGAAATCATGGCCGTATCTTTGCTTGTAGCACCAAATAACCAACTTGTCAAGTACTGCGGGCCCTCAATTTCGTACAGAGAGGGCGGGCGACCAGCGTGTACCGCCAAACCTAGGTCTAGATGCGCCCGGTCGCTATTAGCCGTGCGAGGCGCCTCGGCTCATAGAGCCTGGACCTGACGGTCAGGATCACCAGGACGGCTAGACCCGCGGCATCGATCAAAAGTGACCGAAAGCCTGCCTCGCCATAGGTCACTAGAACGTTCCCGATCCGATCTCCGATCCGGTCCGCATACGACTGGCCTGCTGTCTCCGCGAGGCAAGTCGAGATATGGATGTTGTGCAGGTCAGCTCCCAAAAACGGCCAGAAGAGCTGGTGAGCGGACGGACATTCCAGGTCAAGCAAGAGATGGCCTAGGGGGAGCACACCATATATCCACAGATCGCGGCGAATGGCCACCAAGATGGCCAGCAGCACAAGGTTGAAGAGAAGAGTGTGAGCGAAGAGCCTCCCGGATTCGGCCTCAGGTATCACGAACACGTACAGGAGGCGATCGATGACGTCGGGCAGGATGGCCATCAGGAGGACCAGGCGATAGTCGAGAGGTCGCTTGAGGACGAGCTTCTGCGATATCCTGACCGCCCCTGTCGTGCAGCCTAAGTGTGCCAGAAGAAGCAACTTGTCACCCCCAAGATCCCTTATGCTTCCGGAGGCTGGCCCTCCACGTTCAGCCACAGGTGGAGAGTCCTGTAGGGCACGCCGCTGTCCCCTTTGTACAGGGCAAACTCCAGTTTCAGATTGCTGCCCGGCTGCGTGGCCGTCAATACCAGGGGCCTTTCCCACTTCTCGTTGTTGGCAAGTTGGAGGCTGTCAAGGCTCACAACGAGCCGACCGGCTATCGTTGCCTGCACCTGGTATCTGGCTTCTTCGCCTTCATGATTCACAACACCCAGGATAAGCGTGAACTTGTCTCCGACATCGACTGTCCTGGGGTACTCTTCAGCCTTGCCGCTCGGCCCCAAGACATAGAACTGCGTGAGCTCCTCCGAACCGGTCGAGGAGCTGGCCAGAAAGTAGGTGCCGACCCCCAAGCCCACCAGTGCGAGCACAAGAAGGGGCCACAGTAATCGGTCCGCCAGGCGGACTCGCGACCATTTCGGGAGGGCGAGATTCAGGGGAATACCCATGGCTTCGTCGGAGGGCAACGTCAGTCTTCTGCACATGGCCACACCGGCGGCGAGGACGATGAACAGGGTTACGAAGGCCAATGTCGGATTGAGCCGAATGCCCCAAGGAGAGTAGTTGAGCCCTAGGCTTATCAGGGGAACCACCGCAATGCTCAGGCCGAGGCTCAGCGCCAGCCGCTCAACAAGCTCTAGGTCACCCTTCCGAGGATAGAGGGCGGCCACAAGCACATACCCCGGCAGGAAAAGGACAAAGGCGAGGCTCAGGCCGATGCGAGCCGGTCCAACAGAGGGGGCAAGCAGCGCTATAAGGGTGGTCGCCAGTGCCAGGCCGACCGCCACAGCGATGTCCCCAACAACCCACGGCCACCGCTGCCAGCGGACCCTCTCGGGCCCGAGCGGTTCCCAGGACCAGCTCCAGGCCCGTTCCAGCCCGCTCCTACGGCCTACCGGAATACGCCTGCCGGATCGAGGCCACGGCATGTCAACGAGATCCTTCTCTGCTTTGCTTCAGGAACCCAGAATGCGCAGGTCGTGATTTCAATGTGACATAATGTTCGCTGGATTGCAAGAGAACCTGCCGCATCGAGGGAGAGAGCTGGCAGGGAGTTGGGGGGGAGCGAGACGTCGCGGACGCTCGCCTGGAATTCGACATAAGCCTCCCTCTTGGCTCACCCGATAGGGCTGCTACAATGGGGAGCGGGACGAACACCCCCAGGATTTCAGCTACGCGAAGGAGGTCACCACATGCGCGAGGCGGTAATTTGCAGCCCCCTACGAACCCCGATAGGTCGCTATGGCGGCAAGCTGCGTGAGGTTGATGCCCAGACCCTGGCGGAGGTCATCGTTCAGGGCCTGCTCGAGAAGTCGAAGCTAGACCCCAGCGTTGTCGATGAGTGCGTATTCGGCCAGTGCTATCCCACGATGGAGAGTCCGGCCATAGGCCGAATCGCTGCCCTAGCGGCCGGCCTGCCTGTTGAGGTGCCGGGTTCCCAGGTTGACCGCCGCTGCGGCTCCGGGCTCCTGGCTATCTGCGTAGCGGCCATGCAGGTGCAAACGGGCGTGGCCGATGTAGTCATCGCTGGCGGCGTGGAGAGCATGAGCACCGCCTACTTCTACAACACTTCCATGCGCTGGGGCCCGAACCGTGGCGTGATTACCCTCGACGACGCCCTGAACAGGGGCCGGGTGACCGCCGGCAGCCGACGGTATCCTGTGCCAGGCGGAATGCTCGAGACGGCCGAGAACCTCCGCCGGCAGTACGCAATTCCCCGCCAGGAGCAGGACGAGTACGCCCTTCGCTCTCACCAGCGGGCCGTCGCGGCGTGGGACGCCGGCAAGTTCGCCGCCGAGATCGTGCCTGTGCCGGTCAAAGGCAAGGACGGCGAGGCAGCGCTCTTCGATCAGGACGAGCATCCGCGACGCGATACGACCCTCGAGAAGCTCGCCTCGCTGCGTGCTGTGCTCGTCAAGCAAGACCCCGATGCCACGGTGACAGCCGGCAACGCCAGCGGCGAGAACGATGCGGCCGCCTGCTGCCTCGTGACGTCGCCGGAAAAGGCAGCGGAGCTCGGCCTGAAGCCGATGGGCAAGCTGCGATCCTGGGCGGCGGCCGGAGTCCACCCGGCGTACATGGGCATCGGCCCGGTGCCCGCAGCCAAGAAGGCTCTTGAACACGCGGGGCTCAGCCTGAGCGACATGGACATCATCGAGCTGAACGAGGCGTTTGCGGCGCAGGTGCTCGCCTGTACGCGCGAGTGGGGATTCACCGAGCGCGATTTCGAGCGGATGAACGTCAACGGCTCCGGGATAGCGCTCGGCCATCCCCTGGGGGCCACCGGCGCTCGCATCATGGCCACGCTGCTTTACGAGATGGAGCGGCGGAACGCCCAGTTCGGGCTGGAGACGATGTGCATCGGCGGCGGGCAGGGCATGGCGGCCGTCGTCGAGCGCGTGGCATAGGGCCCGGCGGGGAAAGGGGCGGGGATCGCCCTCCGTCAGGAGCTCGCCGTCCTTCGCCGCCAGTCGCGCAGACCAAGACTCAAGCCATCTGACCGCCTCTTCTGGTCATGGCTCTCTCGCCTGTGGTCTCGTTGGTGTTCTATCGTCGCCCTCGCGCAGGCCTGTAGGCGCTGGCCCCCCAAAGAGCGGGGGCATGCGCGAGTTGAGGCCGTGGAGCCTGGCCTGCAGGAGAATCCACAGCGAGCGGAGGGGATTCAGGGGCACCATGGCCATCGGCCTGACCTTCATCAGGGTCGCCAACCCGGCGGTTATGCCGCGCAGGTCATTGTGGGCGTCCACTTCGATGATCCGGCGGTCGGGGTAGCGCCGCCGCAGGTCCGCCCCCCGTTCGTCGATGGCGCACGGCCCTACCACCAGGATGTCGCCGGGCAGACCCTCTAGGTCGGCCTCGTCGAAACCCTTGCCGAAGACGATAGTGAAGCCGCCCTGGCTGGGATAGTCGTTGCTCATTATCTCCAGGGCGCATTCCGTGTTCCCCTTGCAGCCCTCGACGCACGCCCGCTCGCGACCCTCGACGATGCGCACGTTGGGGTGGAAGCGGCGCAGCAGGGTGTACGGATAGCGCTTCCGGAAACGGCCGAGTTCGCCGATAAGCTCGATGCGGTCGAGCTGCCCCTCGCCCAGACCCCACTCCGCCGCCAAGCGGAGGTGCTCCACCTCTTCGATGGCATAGCCCATCACCTTGCAGCCCACGCTGTCCACCGCCACCGTGTCCTGGCCGCCAATGAGCACGTTGAGCCGCACGCTGCTCTCCTCCAGTAGGGCCGTCGGCGGCACGTGCCCGTTGAAGATCGCTGTCACCCCCTCGATGATGCAGAAGTCGGGTTGCACCATCCGGTAGAGGCGGGCGAGACGAGGGTGCAGCGTCTCATGGTTGTGAAAGTGCATGCGGTCGGCATCGATGGGGAACGCCTGCTGGTTCTTCACCCCCAGGGTCATGGTCGTCATCGAGTGGGTCTTCAGCTTGGGCAGGCTGAGGTAGAAGTTGCCCGGTCGCCGCGAGGGGTCAATGAAGGACTCGTAGAGCCGGCGGGGGATGCGGATCGGCACCTCCTCACCCTCCAGCGTGTAGGGCACTGTGCCTCCCTCGTCTAGATAGACCGGCTCGGCGCCGTGGCGGCGGGCGATAGCGGCGTAGCCGTTCACCGCGAATACAAGGCGGGTGGAGACGCCGTGGGTGGAGTTCTCCATCAGAGTCAGGCGGCGATAGCCGTGGTCGCCCAGATAGGCCAGCAGAGCGTCAACGACGGCAGGATCCGTGTGCATGCCCGCCGAGAAGTGGACGCCGTTGGGCTTTAGGTGGACCTTGCTGCCGGCGGGGATCACCTTGGCGATGCCGCCGTATGGCGCAAAGATGGCGTCGAACGCGGCGGGCAGGCCGTTGGTTGTATCGGCGATGGTCACGATGGGGCGCATGGCAGACGCCTTCCGACGTACCTCTGCCTTCAGTCTAGCAAGCGGAAGCCGCTGGCGAAAGGAGTGGGGTGGCACGCGTAAGGTGCTGGCAGCAATGCCCGTTTGCCTGCTCCCCCCCTCGCTTTGACAAAGCCCCCGCTCCCGTCTAGACTGGGGCCAGGATTGAGCCGTTGAACGTCGCTGTTGGCTCGTAGGAGGTCGCGACATGATTTTCACACCGTTTCGGCTCGTGCTGGGGGTGGTCGGCATTGTTGTCGGAGGAGCGGCGTTGGTGGTTGTTCTCACTGCAGCGGCGGCCTTCGTGGGCAGCCCCGGTGAGTGCGACAGCGGCGGCCGCGAGGTGCAGACCAGCGCCGCCCTGGCTCAGCAATTCCAGGGCAAGCTAGACGCATTCAACGACCAGTTGGATGCGGGGCAGCCGGCCTCGTTCACCTTTGACGAGAGCGAGGCCACATCCCGCGGGCGCCAGTTCCTGGATGAGGAGAACTCTTCCATCGGCGACCTGAGGGTGTGCCTCAACCCCGAGGGGCCGTCGGCGTCGGGGAACCTCAACGCCGTGCTGGGCCTGGACGTGAGCGTGAAGGTTTCCGGCCACCTCGACCTCGGCGGTGGGCATCCCCGTGTCGAAGACCTCTCCGTTGACGTCGGAGGCGCGCCCGGATTCATCACCGGTGGCTTCGATGGGGTCGTAGAAGGCGTGATCAACGACCAACTGGCTCACATCGACACCGAGCATCAGCTCGCGATAACCTTCGGCGAGGGCACGGCCACCCTGAGCGGCCAGCCCTGAACCAATGGTGGCGAATCCCTCTTTCCGACGCGCAGCGATGAGCGGCGGGTTCGCGCTGCTCTAGAACTCTCGTTCCAGTAGGAACTTGGCCACCGCCCCGAGTTCGCGCCGGGCTCCCGGCTCTATGTCTGCTAGCGCCAGCTCCGCCAGGGCTTGCTCAACACGCTCTTGGGCCATCTGCTGGCAGTATTCGTAGGCCCTGTGGCTGTCCAGCAGTTGGAGGACAACGCTTACTTCTTCGTCACGTGGCGTCCCCTGGCTGTAGACCCGCAGCAACTGCTCTCGCTCTTCAGCCTGGGCCATGGCCATAGCGTAGACCACCGGCAGCGACTTCTTGCGGCGGCGAATATCGGCCGCGACTGGCTTGCCGGTGACATCGGCGGCGCCCCAGATGCCCAGGATGTCATCGCGAATCTGGAAGGCTAGGCCGAGGAGGTGGCCGCAGCGGGCAAAGCGGCCCACCTGTGGCTCGTCGTCGGTGGCCACGAGGGCGCCCAGGTGGAGGGATGCCCCCAGGAGAGCGCCTGTCTTCCTGGCGATCATGTCCAGGTATGCCTCCACGCTCACTTCCCGCTGATCCTCGAAGCCTATATCCAAGCATTGTCCTTCGATCATCGTGAGGCAGGCCTTGTCCAGCACGCGACAGGCCTCCATGACCTTGGCTGGAGCCACGCCTCGCTCCTCCAATCGCAGCATGACCAGCTGGCCGAGGATCAGCAGGCTATCGCCCGCATTGATGGCCTGGGGCTGGCCCCACAGGCTCCAGACGGTCGGTCGATGGCGCCGCTCCCTGTCGCCGTCCTGGATATCGTCATGCACGAGTGAGAAGTTGTGCACCAGTTCCAGGGCGGCGGCCGCCGGCAGGGCGGTTTGCCAGTCACCGTTCAGTGCCTGGCAGGCCCAGAGACAGAGGGTGGGACGGAGGGCTTTCCCCGCGCCCTCGGCCAGGGGGCGGCCCTGCTCGTCCTCCCAGCCAAGGTGGTAGAGCATCATGCGATAGAGGAGCGCCGGGCTGCCCTCCGGCAGGGCCGATCGGAGATACTCCCGCAGCTCGATGCGATAACGGGCGAAGACGCTGGGCAGCTCCACCCTAATCTCCCACCATCTGAACGACGACCTCCCGCTCTCGCCCCCGGTCGAGCTCTATCAGGAAGAGGCGTTGCCACTGTCCCAGGAAGAGCTGACCAGCGACGATGGGGATGGCTTCGCTTGCCCCCAGCAGGAGCTGCTGGCAGTGGGAATGGCCGTTGGGCTGCTCGCCGTCGCTCATGTTGGTGGTGCGGTGGCTGAGGTCATTGTGGTTGTAGTGGGCATGGGAGGGAGCGACCTTCCTCAGGAACTCCTCCATGTCACGCAAGAGCATGGGCTCGTTCTCGTTGATGCGGATGGCTGCCGTCGTGTGGCGGGTGAAGACGATGGCGAAGCCGTTCCGGATGCTCGACTCTTGGACGAGGCGAGCGACCCCATCGGTGATGTCGATGAAATGGGGCCCCTTGTCTGTGCGAATCATAAGGCTGCGCAAGGAGAACTTCACACCCGGCGAGTCGTCGCACCGTTCGCTCATGGCTCCTTGGCGTAGATTAGTCAGTGCTTCCTCGTGCTTCCTCACGGATGCCCAACCGCGTTCATGGTTTCGCCGATATCCGGCACTTTACTGGTGGGGCATGTCTTCCTGAGGTGGTTCACCCTTTGCCATCCTTCCACAACCCCGCAGTGTATCACGCTTCGTCAACACAGGCACGATCTATCTGGATGGGGTGATTGCCTTGGAAAATAGGTTAAGAAGTCTGGAAGATGCTCACGACATACAGTCACGCATCTTCTGCACTTCGACCGCAAATATGTCCGTCGGCGCTTTGTCCGTGCTGCGCGTCCGGTCAGTCGACAGGTCGTCCACGCTCATGCGCCCATGGATGGCTAGTTGGAAGGGCAGTTCATTCATGAAGTTGACCCGCTCGCCTTCGCCCTCGACTCCCGCGCGGCGGCACCGAGTATGCCCTTCGTCATCGTCGCGGTCTCATGGTCGACCCTCGCCCCGTAGATCTCCGCCCGCAGCTCGTGCACCTTTCGATTGTCGGGCTCGGCGGCCGCCGCCCACTCGATGACGTGACAGCCGAGGCGCAAGTTCCCCTGCTCCATCAAGGTACGCGCCCGCTTCACCAGGACGGATACTCCACCCGCGAGGTCGGCTACCTCTGCCGCCTGCTCCGCCTCCGGCGCCGGCTTCACATGCGACGGGTTTCCGTCGTACCAGCCGCCGTACAGCCGCCAGACGTTCCTCACTATGTACTCCGGCTCGTCGTAAACGGGCTGCAGGAAGGGGCGGTCCTTGAGGTGCGCCGGCGGCTTGACAGTGTGAACGATGGCATCGAGCGT
>Ga0315277_10007091_pt1 | contig 14551 bp, 10 predicted proteins | sample YL17G05_15_MG_FD_203695 | JGI IMG/M metagenome (GOLD analysis project Ga0315277, IMG submission 203695) | Sediment microbial communities from Yellowstone Lake, YNP, Wyoming, USA - YL17G05_15 | ecosystem: Environmental > Aquatic > Freshwater > Lake > Sediment | place: USA: Wyoming | collected... | reverse complement strand
ATTTGAGCGCCATCGAATCCAATTTGAAACCCCGTTTGTTGTGGCTCCGATTTAAAATCATATTGAAAATCATCCACCAAAATCTCTGCATAAAATTCCTTATTTTTAAACCAGGTCAAGGCCAGATCAAAAGCCCATAGAGGATTGTCATCCACGTCTTGGTTATATTGCTCGCCGTAGTAAGGCAAAAGAGGATTCAAATAATAGGGTTCCAGGTTCCTATTTTGACCCCCATAAACAACCACCTCAGAGATTCCCATCTCTAATCCGAATTTCAGTTTAAGATTTACTCTGTGTCCTGAGAGATATCTTTTGGCAAAAAAACCCGGTGATAATTCCCCCGCATCTGGATAGTAGGGAACCCAAATTCGATCCAGAATAGTGGTAAAATAGATAAATTTAAATGAGCCCAGTTTGCCTTCTAATTTGAGCATATCAAATGGGGGGATCTGGTCCGAAAGCAAAAGCACATCCTCTTTACCCGGTCCCCATCTTAAGTGCTCTCTTCCCAAAAGAAGATAAAAATATTTTAAGTCCACTTGAGCATAAGCTTCGTCAAAAACTCCGGTCAAATCCTTTTTCCATTTTCTTCCCCAATATATTCTTTCCTTTTCGGCTTTGGTGTCGATTATCACCCGATCCTTCAAAACGAATCTTTTATCAAACTCAAGTGCCGCATCAAATTTCGCTTGCAGACGACCATAGGAACTGTCATTTCCTGTGATATTACCAAAAAATACGGGATATGTGCCATATTTCAGGATATGACGATTTTCTTGGTTCTGCTGTCTTTTTTGATAAAGCTCTTCGATTTCAAAGCGAAATTCTTGGTTCAATTTTTCAAGAAGCCAGAGCTGAGACGCGGTCAATTCTAATTCTTGTTTTTTTTGCTTTTGGTTTATCTCTAAAATATAGGAGGCAATCTCCCCTCTGGTGTAGGGTTTAACATTTCCATGGAGTTGCGGAAACAAACCTTGGGAATAAAGCTCATCCAAGGTCGGATATACCCAACTATCCAAAGGTATGTTTTCCAATAGGGTGGCTTTTGAGACAGAAGAGAAAACACAGAAAATTAGAAAGAACAATAAGAAGCTAATTCTACAAATTCTTTTTCTCAAAGTCTTCCAGTTTCCTTTTAGTTCAGAACTGTCCCGAGGTGATTTAATTGCAAATATTCCTTACTTCTGTACCCAAGCCTGGGGGAGTGAGTGACGCTAAAGCAGGAGTAGCAGAGCTTGCTCTGCCTGTGTATTAAAACGCGAGACAAGTCTCGCTACTCCAATCTTAAAAGTCCTTCACACAAAACGATTTTTACAATTTTACAATTTTCTTCTGATTCCCTCGAACATTTTTGGTGGCGTTTCGGGTATCCATGACCAACTGTGAGTTTTGAACTATAAAGTCATAATCATAAGCGGTGTGATCGGTGACGATCACCACACAATCTGCCTTTTGTAAAAGATCCTTGGTCAATTCGACTGATTTCATCACCGAGTCGTCCATACGAATGGATGGGACATGCGGATCATTATAACTGACTTCCGCCCCTCCGTTCTCCAAAAGCTTTATCACGTCTAAAGCCGGGGATTCCCTCACATCTTTGATGTCCCTTTTATAAGCCACCCCCAAGACCAATATCTTCGATCCTTTCAGGCTTTTCTTTTTTTCATTAAGAGCCCGGTTTACCCTTTCCACCACATATTCGGGCATGTGGGAGTTTATGTCACCTGCCAGTTCGATAAATCGGGCATAGTAATTCAAAGACTTAAGTTTCCATGAAAGATAGTGCGGATCAATGGGAATACAATGTCCGCCCAATCCCGGACCCGGATAGAAGGGCATGAATCCAAAAGGCTTGGTGTTGGCGGCATCGATTATCTCCCAGACGTCGATTTTTAGCCTATCGCACATCAAAGCCACTTCGTTCACCAACCCGATGTTCACCGACCGGAAAGTATTCTCCAAAAGCTTGACCATCTCCGCACTCTTGGTGGAGGAGAGCGGAATGGCTTTGACTATGGTCTGCTCATAGAAAAGCTTGGCTATTTTTGTGCATTCAGGGGTGATACCGCCCACCACTCTGGGGGTATTCTTGGTACCATACGATTTATTCCCCGGGTCCACTCTTTCGGGAGAAAACGCCAAAAAGAAATCTTTGCCCACCTTAAGTCCGGTCTCTTGTAGCATGGGGAGGATCAATTCCTCGGTGGTTCCCGGATAGGTGGTGCTCTCCAAAATTACCAACTGCCCCGGATGCAGATATTTTTGAACTTCCCGCACCGCCGCCAGAATGTAGGAAACATCCGGGTCCTTGGTCTTGCTTAATGGGGTAGGGACGCAGATGGGAACGCAATCTGCTTTCTCTAAGGCAGAAAAATCGGTGGTGGCTTTGATTATTCCAGCCTTTACCAACAGTTGAAGCTCTTCATCCTTGACATCATCTATATCTGATTTGCCCGAATTGATCAGATTAACCTTATTGGGATTTATGTCGATTCCGATGACGTGAAAATTCTCCTCTCCTAACTCTACCGCCAAAGGTAGCCCCACATATCCCATGCCGATAACCCCCACCACCGCAGTTCTGTTTTTAATCTTCTGCTCTAAGGTTTTATACAAAGTTGTTCCTCCTTTTAATGACTAATGACGAATGACGGATTTTGAATTCATCCTCCGCTATTGATACAAATGTACAATTTTTTTTACGTCCTACTTGGTTTCCCCCTAACCCTCTCCCCACTGAGACTGTGTCATAATTGTGTTTTGAGGTTGTAGCCGTCCATATGGACGTAAGTCATTGGAATTCAACATCTCGATTTCGCAGACTAAAGTCTGCGGCTACAAAAACCAAAATTCTGACACACCCTCACAGGGGAGAGGGGATAGCAACGTCTGAGAAATAATTTACGCTCGTATTAGGTGTATTTTCTCCTCCAAAAACTCAATGTATCTTCTAACGTCTTTTCAATTGAAATTTTCGGTTTCCAACCTGTGGTTCTTTTTATCTTTGAATTATCTCCCACCAAAACCGGAATCTCGGCTGGTCTATTCTTTTTCTCATCCACCCCAACTCTTATCTTCTTTTTCGACAAAGAGATCAAAACTTTGAGCACGTTTTTTATGCTATACGCTTTTCCTGAGCAGATGTTATAAGCTTCCCCGGCTTTCCCTTTTTTCATCAAGAGCTGGTATCCCTTCACAATATCCCTGACATCAGAGATATCCCTTTTGCTTGATAGATTACCCACCTTCATAACCGGGGGGAGGATACCCGCTTCAATCTTTGCTATTTGTGAAGCAAAATCGGGGACCACAAATCCCATTCCCTGTCTGGGACCGGTGTGATTGAAGGCTCTTACCCTTATGGTTTGAACTCCATAGGACTTGAAATATTGATATGCCAGAAGATCACACATGGCTTTGCTGGTTCCATACGGGCTCACCGGCAGAAGAGATTTTTCTTCGGTTATAGGAATATCTTTTGGTTTAACCACCCCATACATGTCGCTTGAACCAACGATCAGAATTCTGACTTCCTTTCTTCTATTCCTCAAAATTTCCAATAGATACAAGGTGCCGGAAACATTTGCCTCGATAGTATCTTTTGGATGGGCAAAGGATTTTCCCACCGAGCTTAAAGCCGCCAGATGATAAATTTCGTCAGGATTTATTCTCCTTATAACTTTGGAGAGCTGGTCAAAATCGGTGATGTCGCAATTGGTTAAATGCAAATCTTTTTTGATCTCTCGGATATTTTCCAGACTCTCACAAGCCAGGCATATCCCAAATACCTCATCTCCCTTTTTTAAAAGAAGCTCTGCCAAGTGAGAACCAACAAATCCCGCTATGCCCGTGATCAAAACCTTCATTTTGGGGGTGTCCTCGGTTTAGTAGCTGAAGTTTTTGATGAAGATAACAGTCTTTTGAAGACCTCTTCCCCCGTCCCCCTCTCTACATTTGTGGAGAGGGGGAGATAGGGGGTGAGGCTGAAAAGCCATATTTGCATAAGTATCTACTGTAATCTTACGTATTCTTCATAATCTGTTTGCATCTTTCCAAATCAGCATCGACCATCATCTTGATTAACTCTTCAAAAGAGACCTCTGGTTTCCAGCCTAATTTCTTTTGGGCGTATGAGGGATCGCCCAAAAGCACGTCCACCTCGGCGGGTCGAACCAGTTTTGGATCAACTTCTACAAATTTTTTATAATCCAAGCCCACATGCTCAAAGGCGATTTGAGCCAGATCCTTAACCGAGTGATTTTTTCTGGTGGCGATCACGAAATCCTCGGGCTCTTTATGCTGGAGCATGAGCCACATAGCTTTCACATAATCGCCTGCAAATCCCCAATCCCTTTTTGCCTCCAAATTACCCAAGAAGAGCTTTTTGGCTAAACCCAATTTGATCCTGGCAACTCCGTCCGTGATCTTGCGGGAGACAAACTCCAAGCCTCTCCGGGGAGATTCATGATTGAACAAAATCCCACTCACCGAAAATATTCCATAGCTTTCACGATAATTGACCGTGATCCAGTGAGCATAGACCTTTGCCACTCCATATGGACTGCGGGGATAAAAGGGGGTCTTCTCATTTTGGGGCACCTCTTTGACCTTGCCGAACATCTCCGAGGAGGAGGCTTGGTAGAATTTGATCTTTTTGTTCACCAATCTGATCGCCTCCAGCATCTTGGTCACCCCCAGGGCATTAAACTCACCGGTCAACATAGGCTGTTCCCAAGAGGTGGGGACAAAGGATTGAGCGGCTAAATTATATATCTCACCCGGTTGGCAATCCTCAATCAATCTGACCATAGAAAGCTGATCCAATAAATCTGCCTGCCTTAAGTGGATCTTATCCCGAATATGATTTATCCGATCGAACTTCTCAGTGGAGGACCTCCTCACCATTCCAAAGACCTTATAGCCTTTCTCCAATAGAAGCTCAGCCAAATAAGATCCATCCTGACCTGTAATTCCCGTGATTAATGCGTTCATATTTCTCCTTGTAGTGAGCTTGTCGAACCTGTCTTTTCCTTCAGATATTTAGTTTTGTGCTATTGCATCTTGAGACCTAAATATAATAACTTAATCCCAACAAGTCAACCCAACTTTTCCTCTATTATATATACTAAATACAATTCGCAGACTTTTTGAGAAAAAAAAGTGAACCGCACCTAAGAGGGAGACGGTCTGGGAAAGAATCTGGATAAGCATAAAGCGATTATTAAAAGACCTCTGTTAGTCCTGAGGAATCAGATAGCTTATAGAGAAACTATGATCTTTTTTGGAGAATTCCCTCCAAAACATCCAAAACTAAATCATATTTTCCAAAGGAGGGCATGAGGTAGACCCCGGAGACTAAGTCCTTGGCCTGAAGTAAAAGCTCCCTTGCCATCTGGATCCCTTCCTCTTGGGCTTTGTCACCAGCTTTTCTCATTCTCTCCCTTTGCTCCAGGGGAATTTGGATGCCCGGCACTTCATTATGCAAAAATTCGGCATGCCTGAAGCTATGCAATGGAAGTATTCCTAAAAAAATGGGAATTTTAAGATGGCGGGTTTTATTCAAAAATTTCTCTAAGGTCTTTAGTTCATACTGCGGTTGGGTAAATGCAAATTTAGCCCCGGCTTCAACTTTTTTTTCAAATCTATTAAACTCCTTTTCAAAATCATAAGCGGCTGGATTGACTGCCACTCCCACACAGAAAGAGGTAGGTCCCCCAATGGAGTTGCCCGCCCAATCCATTCCTTGATTTAGACGCTGGATTATCTTCACCAAGCCAATGGAGTCCACATCATAAACTGCAGTAGCCTGGGGGTAGTCTCCCAAACTGGGAGGATCACCGGTCACAGCCAAAATATTTTGAATCCCCAGAGCATGCGCACCCAACAAATCAGCCTGCAATCCCATTAAGTTTCGATCCCGACAGGTGAAATGAAGCACGGTCTCCATCCCTATTTGGGTTTTGATAAGATAAGCCACGGAAAGACAGCTCATCCTCACCCGGGCCATGGGACTGTCGGCAATATTCACCCCATCCACCCCGCTTTCAAAAAGCTTTTGAGCGCTTTTTAATATTTTATTCGCATTGATTCCCCGGGGCGGGTCCAGCTCGACTGAAACCATAAATTTCTTTCCCAATTTAGAAGCAAAGGGGGAGACAGCTTTTGGTTTTTCCAGTTTTTCCTTTTCCTCAATTTTCTCCTTGACCGGAAAGAAGAGCTTCGTCTCTTTTACTTCTTGGGACCTCATCTCTTCTATTGCCTGGGCCATGGCTTGGATATGATCGGGAGTAGTCCCACAACAGCCGCCGATTATTTTAACCCCGGCTTCCACAAACTTTTTGGCATACTCGGCAAAATACTCTTTGGAAGTGAAATAGATATATTTACCGTCCATGATGCGAGGCATTCCCGCATTAGGTTGGGCCGAGAGAAAAGCTTGGGTAACCTCCTTAAATCCATAAATCACATCCAACATCTTTTGAGGTCCCACACTGCAATTGGCTCCAATCACATCCACACCCAATTTCTCCAGCTCCAAAGCCACTTTCTGCGGGGAGTTTCCCATAAAGGTTTTTCCGTCTTCACCAAAACTCATTTGGGCAACAACGGGAAGCTGACAGATTTTTTTTATGGCTGAGACGGCTAAAATAGCCTCTTCCAGATCGAAGAAAGTCTCAATTATAAAAAGATCCACTCCCCCCTCCAGCAAAGCCGAAGCCTGCTCTTCAAACAACTTTTCTGCCTCTTGAGGAGGTATCCGACCAAAGGTGGCTAAAGGATTTCCCAATGGTCCCACAGATCCCGCTACGAAGACCTCCTCCCCGCTTATATCCCGCGCCTCCCGAGCAATCTTTGCCCCTCGAAAATTGATCTTTTTTACTTTATCCTCCAGACCGTGTGCCTTCAAACGAATTCTGTTAGCTCCAAAAGTGTTGGTCTCGATTATCTCCGCTCCGGCTTTGATATAATCCAAATGAATTTGTTGGACCAATTGGGGATTGGAAAGATTCTGCTCATCGAAGCAGCGTTCATAGGGAACTCCTCGGGCATAAAGCAAAGTCCCCATGGCTCCATCACAGAGGATCACCCCTTTTTTAATTCTTTCTAAAAATGTTTTTTTCATTTCTAATTATGAGGCCTCAGAACCTTTGTTCTGACACCTTTCAAACGGGTTTTCCCTAGACGGGCAGGTCCGTGCATAGCTGGCAGGCGTCACCCACCGTTCATATCCCGCTGGTATGAACCGTATGGTTCATACTGCATAAATTTAACAATTTTTACAAAAAACACAACATTTTTCATAATCAACGAAAGAAAAATAATCCCAGACGGGGTCTCAGTAATCTTTGCCCCGCCAAAGGCGGGGATATAACAATCAAGGGGGAACGATACCCGCATTCAAAAAAACACAAAAAGAGCTCTGAAAAAGTCATTTTTGCGGGGCTGGGAGCCCCGCCTACGCGGGACTAAGTTATTTAATACCCAACCGCGTAGGGCCCGCCTTAGGCGGGCCGAAGTCTGGCACTTTTTCAGAGATCTCACAAATTTACTTTGACGCACTCCATTTTTCTGTTGTATTCAATCAAAAAATCCATAAATTATACAATTTGGAGTAGCGAGAGGTATATGCACTCATACGAATTTGTCCCGCTTCTTAAACCTGACTTAAGAGAAGGGAAAATTGCGGAAAACAAATAATGCATTTAAAATCAAATAATAGGAGGAGAGATGACCTATAACATGGTTGAAAGCCAGCAAAAAGTTCGAGAGATGGCGCGGGAGTTTGGAGAAAAATACATAGCTCCCATCGCTGTGGATATGGATCGAAGGCCGCCAGAGTTTCCACGGGAGTTGTTTAAGAAGATGGCGGAGGTTGGTTTTTTGGCGTTTCCCATGGCAAAGGAATATGGTGGTTTAGGAAAAAGCAAGATAGAATACGCAACCTTAATCGAGGAGATCGCCTGGTTCGATGCCTCATCCGCTATTATCATGGCGGTGGATAATCTTGCTTCTTATCCCATTGAAGCCTTTGGCTCAGAGGAGCAGAAGAGAAAATATTTGCCCAAAGTAGCTTCAGGAGAGCTAATAGCCGCCTTTGCCCTCACCGAGCCGAATGCTGGATCGGATGCGGCTAATCAGCAGACCACAGCCAAAGTGGAGGGAGACTATTTTGTCATCAACGGTGAAAAGATCTTCATTACCTCCGGAAACGTCGCAGATATAACCGTGCTGATCTGCAAGATCGTGGAAGAAGGAGAAAAGGACAAGGTATCTGCCATCATAGTGGAGAACGACACCCCTGGTTTCTCGTCTGAAATACTTAAATGGAAAATGGGACTCCGAGCCTCCACCACTGCCCGGCTTAAACTGAAGGACGTTCGGGTGCCCCGATCACAACTTCTGGGAGAAACGGGCAAGGGATTCAAAATGGTTTTGAAAACCTTGGATGGTGCCAGGACCGGTGTGGCGGCTCAAGCTCTTGGAATCGCCCAGAGAGCTTTCGATGAGTCGGTCAAGTATGCCAAAAAAAGGGAGCAGTTTGGTGCGCCCATTGCCAAGCTTCAGGCTATACAATGGATGATAGCGGACATGAGCACCCGTCTGGAGGCGGCCAGAGCTCTAACCTACAAAGCCGCCATGATGGAGGACCGAGGAGAACCTATCAATCTGGTAGCGGCACAGGCAAAGCTTTTTGCCTCCGAGGCGGCTAATTTCATCTGCGACCGAGCTATGCAGATTCATGCGGGATATGGATATATCGGCGACTTCTCAGAGATAGAAAAGCTTTATCGAGATCAGAGGATCACTGAAATCTATGAAGGAACCTCGGAGGTGCAGAGACTGGTCATCTCCGCCAATTATTTGAGATAACCTCACCCCCTAATCCCCCTCTCCATTTTATGGAGAAGGGGAGAAAGGGGGAGAGGCAAGTGTTCCCTCTCCCCTCGGGGGAGAGGGATAGGGTGGGGGGCAAGCTTCGTAGAACAACTGCGTTCCCGACATAAGAGGGAAAGACGTGAAACTCGGAAATTTTGAAATCTTCTCTATCGTAGAAAACAGCTTCAAGATCGATGGCGGAGCCATGTTCGGGGTGGTCCCCAAGATCATCTGGGAGAGACTTGCTCCGTCAGATGAATTCAATCGAGTCAAGCTGGACATAAACCTCCTTCTGGTAAAAACCAAAGGAGAGAACATCTTGATCGATGCTGGAATGGGCGACGCCTTAAGCGAAAAACACAAAAAAATCTACGGAATTGAAAAGCCATCCAACTTGGAAGGAAAACTTTCCAAGCTTGATTTGACTCCTGAGGATATAGACTTGGTGATATTAACCCATCTCCATGCTGATCACTCAGGCGGCGTGGTGAAGTTGGATAAAGCGGGAAAGAAAATACCTCGTTTTCCAAACGCACGGCATATCGTACAGATAAAAGAATGGAATGACGCCATGTCTCCGGACGAAAGAACTTCCGCCACGTATCTTACCGAAAATTTGAAGCTTTTAAAAGATTTTGATCTCTTGGAACTAATAGATGGAGAGGATGAGGTGACAAAAGGGATAAAGGTTACCAATACAGGGGGACATACTGCCGGTCATCAAGCAGTCTTAATCGAAGATGGCGAAAACAAGATTTTATGCGCTGGTGACATCATACCTTCCGCTTCTCACTTGAAAATACCCTATGTAGCTTCAGTGGATCTTTTTCCTCTGGAAACAATGACGGTGAAAAGAAAATTTTTGGATATGTGTATAAATGATGGTTGGCTTTTGGCTTTCGATCATGATGTGAATATCAGGCTGGGCAGACTTGAGAAATTGGGGAATGAGATAAAGGTGAGCAAAGTAATTTTATGAATTAAAAATGCAAAATTAAAAATGAAAAAAGTGAATCATTTAAGTAGGTGAAAAAGCCATGTCTTTAGAAGAAAAGATTGAGCACTTGAAAAAATTGCGGGAGCAGGCAAAATTAGGAGGGGGACAAAAACGCATAGATGCTCAACATAAGAAGGGCAAACTGACTGCAAGAGAAAGATTGGATCTCCTTCTGGACGAGGGAAGTTTCGAGGAATTCGATATGTTTGTCCAGCATCGGTGCAGGGATTTTGGATTAGAGAAAGAGAGATATTTAGGCGACGGCGTGGTGACCGGCTGTGGCACCATTGATGGACGTTTGGTCTTCGTCTTCTCTCAGGATTTTACCGTATTCGGTGGTTCTCTATCCGAAACTCATGCGGAAAAGATCTGCAAAATCATGGATCAGGCTTTGAAAGTGGGAGCGCCGGTAATCGGTCTCAATGACTCCGGTGGGGCGAGAATTCAGGAGGGAGTGGAGAGCTTGGGCGGGTATGCGGACATATTTTTGCGTAATACTTTGGTTTCTGGCGTGATCCCTCAACTCTCAGTAATATTAGGTCCATGTGCCGGTGGAGCAGTCTATTCTCCAGCTATCACCGATTTCATCTTCATGGTGAAGAACACCTCCTATATGTTCGTCACCGGACCCAATGTGGTCAAAACCGTCACCCATGAAGATGTAACCTTTGAGGAGTTAGGCGGACCAGAGGTGCATAGCACTAAATCCGGTGTAGCACATTTTACATGCGAGAATGAAGTGGAGACCCTGAATCTGGTCAGAAAGCTCTTCAGTTTCATTCCTCAGAACAATATGGAAGACCCTCCTGAGATCGAATGTAACGACCCGGTGGATAGAACCGATGAGGACTTAAATTTTATCGTTCCGGAAAATCCCAACAAGCCTTACGACATAAAAGAGGTGATAAAAAGGGTTGTCGATAATGGTGATTTTCTGGAGGTGCACGAGCATTATGCTCCTAATATCGTGGTCGGTTTTGCAAGATTAGGAGGGAAATCGATAGGAGTGGTGGGAAATCAGCCTGCGGTTTTAGCTGGCGTGTTGGACATCGACTCCGGCATAAAAGGAGCAAGGTTTGTCAGATTTTGCGATGCATTTAATATCCCCCTGGTCACCTTTGTGGATGTTCCCGGCTTTCTGCCCGGAACTGCTCAGGAGTTTGGAGGAATCATCAAACATGGGGCAAAGCTTTTGTATGCCTATTGCGAAGCCACAGTGCCCAAATTAACCGTAATCACCCGTAAAGCTTATGGTGGCGCCTATGACGTTATGTCCAGCAAACATGTGAAGGCTGATGTCAACTATGCCTGGCCCACCGCAGAGATTGCGGTGATGGGACCAAAAGGGGCAGTGGAGATAATATTTAAAAAGGAGATAGCAGAATCTAAAGATCCGGAGAAAGCAGTGGAACAAAAGGTGGAGGAGTTCGTAGAGAAATTCGCCAATCCTTACATTGCGGCAGAAAAAGGCTATATTGACGATGTGATCGAACCCAAAACCACCAGACCTCGCTTGATCCGAGCTCTGTCCATGCTTGCAAATAAGAGAGATTCTCTGCCCCCAAAAAAGCACGGGAATATACCATTATGATATTTGTAGTTGCTCGATTCATCGAGCGAAAAAACGCCCAATAAATTGGGCAACTACTGATAGATAAAGGAAAACAATTATATGAATTATAAAAGAGGTGAGTCTGATGAAAAGGTTATTGCTGGTTATCTTTGCGATGGCTTTTTGTAGCCTCATTATAAGTTCACAAGGGTCAAACGGAGAGACAGAAAAACTGCCCTGGGGGGAGGGCACGGTTTCGATTGATGATATAAACCTAGCTAATTGGACTTATTTTCGAGGTATGGAAAAAGCTGACGACACTCTTCGAGCTTTCCTAAGAGAAACAGCAGGATTCGCTACAACAACAATTAAGGTAGGGTTAACAGCAGAGTATTTCCCAAAGGAGGAATGGTCGGAGGGAAGTATAGTCCTATTTAAGCTTTACAATCAACTTAAAGGGTCTGGTAAGTACTTTCAGGACTTCGGCCAATGGTTATTAATTAACGAAAAAAAATTCATAACCTTCGATATGGTCGTCGACGAGGTCTCATTCAGGGATCTTCTAGATGCCATGTTAGAGATCTCTGAAGATGTCAAGAACTTGGATAAAGATGGAACGAACCCAGACCTAGAATTGCTTAGGATTGTCAGGATAGCTGCTGGGATAGATAAAGCTTACAAGGAGAAAGAAAGCGAGTTGCAAATCGAAAGAAAGGCACTGTTGACTATGTTTAGTAAACGCTGAAGTAGTTAACCTCAGAAACAGCAAAGTTGCTCGATTCATCGAGCTAAAATATGCCCAATAAATTGGGCAACTACAAACATATAGTATGTTAAAGAAAGTTCTCATAGCTAATCGGGGGGAGATAGCAGTCAGGATCATTCGGGCGTGCAGGGAGATGGGGATAAAGACGGTGGCGGTCTTCTCGGAGATCGACCGAAAAGCTCTGCACGTTCGCTTTGCGGATGAAGCTTATCTCATAGGTCCGGCACCATCCACCCAAAGTTACCTGGATATGGAGAAGATCATTGAGAAGGCAAAAGAATCTGGGGCAGAGGCGATCCATCCGGGCTATGGATTTTTGGCGGAAAATCCTGTCTTTGTAAAGATGGTTGAATCCGAGGGATTAGCCTTCATCGGACCTCCTTCATCTGCGGTGGAGCTTTTGGGAGATAAGATAGCCGCACGCAAAACCATGAAAAACGCAGGCGTCCCTATTGTGCCGGGAACCGAGGTGGAAATTGCATCAGAAGAGCAAGCAATCTCTATTGCTGAAAGGATCGGTTTTCCCATCTTAATTAAAGCTGTTGGTGGAGGCGGTGGAAAAGGGATGAGAATCGTGAGACAAAAATCTGAACTCAAAGAGGCATTAAGGGGCGCAAGCTCGGAGGCATCCTCCGCCTTCGCCGATCCCAGAATCTATATAGAAAAATATTTGGAAAGACCCCGGCATGTGGAGATACAGATATTGGCAGACAAATATGGCAACGTGATTCACTTGGGCGAAAGGGAATGCTCCATCCAGAGACGTCACCAGAAGGTGGTAGAGGAATCCCCTTCACCCATTGTGGATGAGAAGATGAGAAAAGCTATGGGGGAGCAAGCGGTTAAGGCGGCTAAAGCCGCGGGTTACGTTAATGCTGGAACTATGGAGTTTTTGGTTGACCAAGATCGAAAATTCTATTTCTTAGAATCGAATACCCGTCTTCAGGTGGAACATCCGGTCACTGAAATGGTCACCGGAATTGACCTCGCAAAAGAACAGATAAAAATAGCCAGCGGAATGAAGTTGAGTTACAAGCAAGAGGATATTAGATGGAAGGGTTCCGCCATCGAATGCCGAATCTATGCTGAGGATCCGGAGAACAATTTTCTCCCCTCAGTGGGAACAGTTCATTCTTATGTCGAACCTTCCGGTCCTGGAGTCAGGGTCGATTCAGGACTTTATGAGGGGATCGAGATCTCCCTTTATTATGATCCTTTGATTGCCAAATTACTGGTTTGGGGAAATGATCGGAATGAAGCTATCGAAAGAATGAAAAGGGCATTATCCGAATATCGGATCTCCGGAGTCGCCACCACCATCCCATTTCACCTCAAGGTGATGAATAATGAAAAATTTAAAGAAGGAAAGATCCACACCCATTTCATCGAAGAAGAAATGGAAAAAGAACAATTGATTGTAGGTGGAGACTCAGACGACATTTTTAAAGCCGTGGCGGTCTTTTCTGTTCTTTTGGATTATCAAGAGAAAAAAGGAATTAGAACCCCTTTCTCAGAACCCAAATCAAAGGATAGTCCCTGGAAGATAGAAGGAAGAAGAATGGGATTGAGGTGATTTAAACCTCTCCCCCTGTCCCTCTCTCCTCATTTGTGGAGAGGGGGAAAAGAGGGAGAGATCAACTGTAGTTGCCCAATTTATTGGGCGATTTTTTAGCTCGATGAATCGAGCAATTATAAAAAAGCAGACCAAACGCGTAGGCAAGCCTTCACGGCTTGCAAATTTTGTAGACAAAAAGAGCTTTACATGAAATACATAGTCAAAATAGAAGACAGAAATTTTCAAATAGATATTACCGAAAGAGATGGGGAATTAGAGATTGATCTGGATGGTCAGCCGGTCTCGGCAGATTTCATGGAGATAAAAGGGAAGAACTTGGTTTCCTTTTTATTCAACCATAGATCGTTCGATCTGGAGTTTTCCAAAAACCAAAACGAGGTCTCGGTCTTCTTAAACGGAAGAAGATACGATTGTCTCCTGGAAGATGAAAGAAGCCTCCGGCTTAAACAATTGGGTGGACTTGAGGTTGAAACCAAGAAAGAAAGGGAATTTAGAACTCCCATGCCCGGGCTGGTGACCGCAATAGAGGTGAAAGAAGGTGATTTTGTCAAAGCTGGACAGGGATTGATAATCGTGGAAGCCATGAAAATGGAAAACGAGCTAAAAGCCAAATTCGATGGAAAGGTGAAATCAATCAAGGTGAAGGAACATCAGGCAGTGGATAAGGATGATATGTTGATCGTTTTTGAATAAAAAGGGTAGCCGCCCATTTGGGCGGTTTGATCGCAGTTTCTTAGGTCAAGCATGTCCGAAGGACTGCCTGACAAAAATAGCTGAGAG
>Ga0315277_10007090_pt1 | contig 14552 bp, 9 predicted proteins | sample YL17G05_15_MG_FD_203695 | JGI IMG/M metagenome (GOLD analysis project Ga0315277, IMG submission 203695) | Sediment microbial communities from Yellowstone Lake, YNP, Wyoming, USA - YL17G05_15 | ecosystem: Environmental > Aquatic > Freshwater > Lake > Sediment | place: USA: Wyoming | collected... | reverse complement strand
GTAGCAATGACTGACGATCAGGCAGCGCGCCTGAAAGCTGTAGCCCAGTAGCACGAACCGTTCTTCGTCCCCTGAGTGATCCGGGTCATCGATCAAGCGGGCGCTCTCGTCCAGAAAAACAGTCTGTGCCTCCTCGAAGGAGACGCCGTGCTTTACCAGGTTGGATCGAGCCTTGCGGCGGTCCCAGGCAAACTCAATATTGCCCACAGCATTATTTTAGCAATATCTAGCCAACTGCCGAAAGCCAACCCTCGCTTCCGCTGAACGAACTCCCTGCGCCGGCGATCGGTATCACTCGGTAGCGGTGGAGAACCACCCAGAGCGCCGCGTAGCAATGGCTCGGCATGTTGCGTTCGAACTGCGTCTCACAATTGCCGCCTTCCTCTGTTCCGCGCCCGGAAATGCTTCGCACCGCACGGCGTTCTGATCGCCGCAACCCGACGCTGCTCCGTCCATGGGAGCCACGGTATCGGTTGGGACGCATCTTCCTGTCCACGCTCCCCAGTACCCGCGTCTGCCGCGCGTCCGGCGGAAACCACTGGTCAGCCGGCACATCCTGCGCTCCGCCGCTTGGCGCCTCCACCGTCCGGTCTTCCCCGGCGATCTCGAGTGCCCGGTCCGCCAGCGCTCCTTCGCCCGCATCCAAACACCGCGCAGGTCGGGCGACAAAGAAATCCGCCCAAACCACCCCGTTGGGCTGACCTCGAGGCGGGGCACAATGTGCGCCGGAGCCTTATCCATGCGCCTCCGGCTACACATCCCAGTCCCACGCACTTCAGCCCGCGAAACCCTAAAATCTCCGCTTGCGGCATCCCACGGAAAACCCACCGAAACCCGCCCGCACCCCACCGCCGCGTTCCCCGACATGAAAGGGGACGGCGTCCAATTCGCCGCCTTGGACCCGCCCGCCCGGACATGGTTTCATGTATCATATTCTCCAGCCGGGAACGCAAGCTGGATGATCCGGTCAAGAACATTGGGAGGACACCGAGATGTTGGGCATTCAACTGGGCCGCATTTCTCTCGCCGCCGCGTTGCTCGCCGGCGCGATGCTGGCGCAAACGGCCGGGACCGGCACGCTGGTCGGCACGGTTACCGATACCACCGGCGCGGTCGTCGCCGCCGCCAAAGTCACGGTCGTCAATGTCGACACGTCATTTGTCTCGGAGACGGTGACATCGACCGAGGGTTCCTACTACGCGCCGTACCTGGCGCCGGGCACCTACCGCCTGAGCGTGGAAGCGGCCGGCTTCAAACGGCACGTGCGCGAAGGAATCGCCATCCGCACGTCCGAGGTGCCGCGCGTGGACGTGCAGCTCGAAGTGGGCGCGCTCACCGAGAGCATCAATGTCACGGGCGCGGCGCCGCTGCTTGAAACCGAGACCTCCTCGGCGGGCCAGATTCTCTCGGGCGACGTGTTGCTCAAAATCCCCCTTTCGCAGAAGCGCTCCATCCGCATGATGTACTACTACCCGGGCACCAGCGCGATGAGCGGCTATCACGTGCTCGGCCAGCGGCAAAACATGATCGGTTACACGCTCGACGGCGTCAATGGGAAGGAGCCTGGTACACAGAGTGTCGGCGGGACCGACGACCAACTATCGAGCACCCAGGACGCCTTCGAGGAGGTGAAGGTGCATACCACCGGCGTGCCGGCCGAGTACGGCCACGCGGCGGGCGGCCTGATGTCGGTCGTCTTCAAGTCCGGCACCAACCAGTTCCACGGATCGGGCGAGGACCGCTACATCGGGCAAAGCATGATTCACCGCTCCTACCTCGAACAGGCACGGGCCACCAATCCGTTCAGCTACCACGAAACCAGTTTCCTGGGGTCCGGACCGGTCTTGCTGCCGAAGCTCTACAACGGCCGTGACCGCACATTCTGGCTGTTCGGATGGGAGCGCCACCGCGAGATCGGCGGGACGACCGCGGCGCGGACCTCTGTCCCCACAGCCGAGATGTACAACGGCGATTTCTCCTTTGGCGGACAGACCAGCCCGCGCCCCCTGCCGGTTTACAATCCGTTCACCACCCGTCAGGAAGGCGCCACCTGGCTTCGCGATCCGTTCCCCGGTAATATCATTCCGAAGAGCCTCTTCGACCCGGCGGTTCAGAAGTTTCTGGCGAAGAATCCGTTCACCGCGCCGAACCAGGCGGGAATCCCCAGCGCCACTGGCCCCACCGAAAACCTGGTGATGGATCAGGAGAAGCAAATCCGCCGCACCCGCATGGACGTCAAGATCGACCACCAGTTCACGCCCAATCACAAGATCTTCGGCCGCTACTCCGAGGCGCGGCACCGCGCCTTTAAGGCCGAGTATCTGGCGCAGTTCGCCTGGCGCGACATCGACCCCAACGCGCAGTTGGCGCCGGTCGATCAGAGGAACTTCGTTCTCTCGGACATGATGATCCTCGGCCCCACGATGAACAACGAGTTTCGCGCCGGCTACAATCGCCGCGCCCGCCGCGAGACGGCGCTCACCAAGGACCAGGGTTGGGCGAAGCAGTTCGGCATCCCCAACGTCGACGATGCCACTTTCCCGAATTTCAACATCGGCTACGGGCTGAGCGGACTGTCGAGCTTCCAGAACGTCGGCGATGACATCACCGTCCAGGACAACTTCACCAAGATCTGGGGGAAGCACACCCTCAAGCTGGGCTACGAACTGATACGCACCCGCTACAACGCCACCGTGGCGGCGCTTCCCAGCGGCACTTACAATTTCGGCGGAACCAACGCTCCGTTCGTTCCGAACACCGGCCAGACCTTCGCTTCCTTCCTGCTCGGAACCGTCACCAGCGCGACCTATACTCAGAATTTCGCCAGTTGGCTGCCGCGCTGGTGGTCGCACCAGTGGTACATCCAGAACGACTGGAAGCCGCGCAACGGGCTCACGCTGAATCTCGGGTTGCGCTGGTCCTACGAGAGCCCCTTTGAGACCAAGTACGGCCTGAACTCGCAGTATGACCCGGCGGCCAAGGACCCGATCACAGGGCGGACGGGCGCCATCGTCCACAATCCCGGGCCTCTCGCCAAGAAAGACTTGAACAACTTTGCTCCGCGCGTCGGTATGGCCTGGAGTTTCCGCCCGAAATGGGTGTTTCGTTCCTCGTTCGGCGTGAGCCACCAGGACATATTCTCGGTCGGCACCGGCATCCTGTTCGAGGAATACCTGGCCACGGCCACCATTCAGGCGCCCACCGGCGACCCGCGCCATGTCTTCCGCCTTTCCGAGGGGCCGCCCAGCTTCAAGTACCAGGTGCAGGCGGATGGTTCGGTGCCCTTCATCGGATCGAACTACTCCTCGCGATCGGCGAGCCGGTGGGACCCCAACATGCGGATGCCCTACGTGATGAACTGGTCGGGAGGAGTGCAGTGGCAGTTCTCCGGCCAGTGGCTGCTGGAGACGATGTACCAGGGCCAGTCCGGTGTGGGCCTGGTCAACAGTTGGGACACCAACGCCATCCCGCTGGATGTCTCCCGCGATCCGGCCGTGCTGAACCAGATCTATCAGGCCACCCAGAACTACAAGCCTTCCACGCAGTTCGGCTCCACCAACCTGTACTCCAACTACGGCCACAATTCGCATCACTCCGGAACGCTGCGGTTGGAGAAGCGGTACTCGGCGGGTTTGAGCTTCAACGCGTTTTACACGTATGGAAAAACCCTGGCGGAGACCGACTCGGAGGGCGGCGGCAGCGGCATCACCTACTACAACCGGCGGCTGGAAAAGGCCCGTGCCAGCTATGACCTGCGCCACCGCTTCGTCAGCGTTCTCAGCTACGAGGCGCCGTTCGGCAAGGGACGCCGCTGGATGAACGGAGGCGGGGTTTCCAACTATGTGCTCGGCGGCTGGGGAATCACCTGGGTCCAGACCTTCCAGTCGGGTATGCCGTTCAGCGTTTCCTACTCCGGCAGCCCGAACCGCTATCTGCCGGGTGGATCGCGTCCGAATACCTTGACCAGCGTGGAGAACGCGGAGGTGACGGACTGGGAGATCGGCCCGAACCGGTTCCCCACCTCGGCGCAGAATCCCTACCTGAAGTTCGATTCCTTCGCTTACCCGGATGCGTTCACTCCCGGCACTCTGGGCCGCAATATCTTTGAAGGACCGGGCATGAATTGGACCCAGATATCGCTTGCCAAGTGGTGGAGGTTCGCAGAGCGGTATCGCGTCCAGCTTCGCTTTGACGGCAACAACTTCCCGTTCAAGCAGCCGAACTTCGCGAACCCGAACTCCAGCTTCAACCGGAACAGCCCGGGCACGTTCGCGCGCATGACCGGCGTCCAGGGCTCCTTCTCGAACATCGGCTCGGGGAGACCGAACATCTACGCGATTGTGAGGTTCGAGTTCTGATCGCCGGTGGCAGGGACTGAAGGCCAGGTGTGGTGGCACAGCCTTCAGGCTGTGGGTATGAGATCACCCTGGTCCTGCTGTTGATCGCCGCCCTGTGCCGGTCAAGCATTGCGGCGCCCGGTTGCGCGTGTCTGTCGGCGGCAATCCGGCCGGGATGGTCCGTTTCGAATGGGAAGCTCGCCAGTCTCGGCGCCCGGCTTTGGCCGGACAGCCTTCGGACACGGTGCGAGTCGAGTTCCGTCTGCCCGAGAAACTCACCTTACGGCACAGCGAAGACGGCCGGCCGGGCGCCGCCATCGCCGCTTTTGGGCTTCGCCAGCATCGACTACCCGAGTTCGGAAGAATCTGTTATCGTTGATACCTCAGCCTTGGGAATCCGGCGATGCTGTTTCGTCTTGCACTGATCGGTCTCCTGGCTGGCTCGATCGGTTTCGGCCAGCTTGCGACGGAGCAGAAGGTCGCCGACTTCCGCCACCTGGCCGGCCTTTACGCCAAGCAGTACGCTCCCTACGAGTGGAAACTCGCCGTCGAGCGATTCGATCTGTTGGACCTCGGCGGGTGGCTTGACCGTGTGCGCGCCACCCAGGACGACCTCGACTTCTATGATCTGATGATCGAGTACGTCGCGCGGCTGAACGACGCTCACGATGTCTACACCCTGCCTTCGAACTTCTCGGCCACGCTCAGCTTCAACGTGGACATCTACGACGGCAAAGTGCTGGTCGATTCGATCAGCCGCACGCGGCTGCCGTCGTCCGAGTACCCGTTTCAGATCGGAGACGAATTGATCTCGGTGGACGGCCGCGACATGGAGAGCCTGATCGCGGAGCTGTCGAAGTACTCGACCGCCGCAAATCCGCGGAGCACGCGGCGCAGCGCGGCCGGACGGATCACGACGCGCTCGCAAAGCCGCATTCCCCGAGCGATCGAACTGGGCGACCGCGCCGAGGTCGTCATCCGGCGCGCCAGCGGGGATCCGGAAACCTATTCGCTCCCCTGGGTCAAGACCGGACTGGCAATGACGATGGTGGGGCCGGTGCCCACCCCGCAAAGTCGCGGGCTGGCCGCGGAAACCGCGAGCGCCGTGCCGGACTATCTGGCGCCGCTTCTGGAGTTGCAGAATTGCGAGCTTCCGGAGAAGGCGGCCGTGCTCGGTCAGGGATCGCGAACTCCCATTTTCGCGATGCCCGCGGGGTTCAACCAGCGGCTGGGCCGGTCGCCGTCGGACGTGTTCTTCTCCGGCACGTTTCAGGCGCAGGGCTACCGTATCGGCCTGATTCGCATCCCCAACTACTCACCCGCGGACACCACCGCGGCGCTGGCGCAGTTCCGGCGGGAAGTGGCCTTTTTTCAGGAGAGCACCGACGGCCTGATCGTCGACCAGATGCGGAATCCGGGCGGGCAGGTGGGGTACACCAATTCACTGCTCCAGTACCTGGTCCCGTTCCCCTTCCGCTCGCTCGGCTTCGAGATCCGCGCCACTTCGTACTGGGTGACCAGATTCTCGTCCGCGCTCGAAAGTGCGCGCTCGCGCGGAGCCGAGCCGTGGATCGTCCGCCTTACCGAAGCGATCCTCCAGGATATCGTCGCGGCAAACCGGGAGAACCGCGGGCGCACCGGGCCGCTGCCCGTGGACGACGTTTCGCTCGAGCGCGAACCGGCGCGCGACGCCGGCGGAGCGGTGCTCGCCTATACCAAGCCCCTGATGGTGCTGGTGGACGAGTTCTCCGCTTCGGGCGGCGATGCCTTTCCGGCGACCATCCAGGACAACCAGCGCGGCCCGATCTTTGGCATGAGAACCATGGGCGCCGGCGGCAGCGTCGTCACGCTTGGCGTGGGTAGCTACAGCGAAGGCTCCGCCGGCATGACCCAGGCGCTCATGAACCGCAAGTACCCGATCGTGACCTCCGAGTATCCTGCGGCGCCGTACGTCGAGAACATCGGCGTGCGGCCGGACATCGAGGCCGATTATATGACCCGCGAGAACCTGCTCAACGGCGGGCGCGCTTTCGTCCAGGCGTTCACCGCCGCGATGGTCGATCACATCCGCAAGAACGGAGATCCGATCCGCCCATGACCACGCTTCGCCTACTGGTTCTGTGGACCGCCGCCGCCACCCTGGCGCCGGCCCAGTTGACCACCGACCAGAAGCTCGCCGACTTCGGCCACCTGGCCGGACTATACGCCAAACAGTACGCGCCATACGAGTGGAAGCGGGAGCTGTTCGGTTTCGATGCGCTGCGCATCGACGCCTGGCTGGAGCGTGCGGCCCGGACCAGGGACGACCTGGAATTCTACGACTTGTGCATCGAATACGTGGCCAGTTTGCGCGACACCCACGACGCCTACTCGTTGCCGTCGAACTTCGCCGCCACGTTGAACTTCGCCGTGGACATCTACGACGGCAAGGTTCTCATCGACTGGATCAACCGCACGCGGCTGCGCCCGGCCGAGTATCCGTTCGAGGTTGGCGACGAGCTGGTTTCGGTGGACGGCAAACCGGTGGACCAGCTCCTCGATGAACTCGCGAAATACGCCGTGCAAGCCAACCCGCGCAGCATGCGGCGCCGCGCGGCGTCGCGCATCGTAACGCGATCGCAGAGCCGCATTCCGCGCGCCCCGGAGGTGGGCGAGTCGGCGACGGTCGCGATCCGCCGCGCCGCGGGTGCGCCCGAAACGTACCGGATTCCGTGGACCAAGACGGGAGTGCCGCTTCAGGTGGGCCCGGTTCCCACGGCCAAGGCCCTGGCGCGCCCGCGCTCCGCCGCCGGAGATGAACAGCCCGAGTACCTGCGCACGCTTGCCGAACTTCAAACCTCGATGGCCGCCGAACCTTACGCCGAGCTGAGCAGCGGCTCGCGCACGCCAATCTACGCGCTGCCGAGCGGATTCGTCCAGCGGTTGGGCCGCGCCTCGACCGACTTCTTCTACTCGGGCGCTTTTCTCGCTCACGACTATCGCATTGGCTACATCCGGATTCCCAGGTACGATCCGCCCAGCACGGCTACCGCGCTCCAGCAGTTCGAGGCCGAGATCGCCTACTTCCAGCAGAACACCGACGGGCTGATCGTGGACCAGATGCGGAATCCCGGCGGGCAGTTGTGTTTCGGCGAGAACATCGTCGCGCGGCTGACGCCCTACGACTTTCGCCCCACCGGCTATGAGCTGCGCGTGACCTGGAGCCGGGTCAGCAGCTTTTACAGCAGCCTCACGCAGGCGCGGAACCAGAACGCCGATTCCTGGGTGATCGATCTCTACCAGGCGCTCTACAGGGACGTCAGCGTGGCCTATCGGGAGAACCGGGGCCGCACGGGGCCCGTCCCGCTCTGCGGGCCGGGCATGACTCGCACGCCGGCCACCGACCGCGACGGCAAAGTGATCGCCTACACCAAGCCGCTGATGGTGATCATCGACGAGTTCTCCAGCTCCGCGGCCGACGCGGTTCCGGCCATGCTCCAGGACGCGCGGCGCGCAATCCTGTTCGGCATGCGCACCAACGGCGCGGGCGGGACCAACACCAGCCTTTCAGCGGGAGCCTACTCGGAGGGCACGGCGGGCATGACCGTGGGCCTGATGACGCGCGCCGCGCCCGTGGCGACGCCGGACTATCCCACCACCCACTACATCGAGAACGTCGGCGTGCGGCCCGACATCGAAGCCGACTACATGACGCGCGACAACCTCCTCGAACGCGGCCGGCCGTTCGTCGAGGCTTTCACCGAAGCCATGGTGGACCACATCCGGCGCTCCGGCAACTAAGATGAGGCGCCACGGGCCTGCGGTGGCACAGCCTTCAGGCTGTGACCGGCCGTGGAATTCGGCTCCGTCCCCGGTTTCCTTGTGCTATGTTGGTCAAAAGGGCAGAGGGGAAGTTATGAACCGCCTGATAGATCTACTTCACGATCGCCAGATGTTTTTTGTCGAACCGGCGCGGACGGTTTGGGAAGTTGCCCGTAAGATGAGCGACTTGCACGTCGGCGCCATCCTGGTTCTGGAAGACGGCCGGTTGCGCGGGCTTTTCAGCGAGCGCGATCTGATGACGCGCGTGGTGGTCGCCGGACGGAACGCGGAGGAGACCCCGGTCCGCGAGGTCATGAGCACGGAATTGGCAACCATCGAGGAAACCGCCACCAGCGAGGACGCCATGGAGATGATGCGGCGTCAGAACTGCCGCCACCTCCCGGTGACGCGCGGGCTGGCGGTGGTCGGCATGATCTCGATGCGGGACCTGATGAATTACGAGCTGGAGCGCAAAACCGACGAGATCCGGCACATGCGCGCTTACATTTCCGGATCCGGGTGATGAGTGGCACACACAGCCTAAAGGCTGTGCTACCGCCAGGTTTTTTTCACAGCTTCCGAGCGCCGGCGGCATCCAAGCAGGTGATGGTCCAGAACACCGAAGCGCGGCTTGTCGCCTGGCGCGACATTGGTCCGGAGGTTCGCCACTTCCTGTTCGAAGTTCCCCGGATTTCACGATTTGAGTTCGCTCCAGGGCAGTTCGTATCGCTTTTCGGGGAGTTGGGCGGGAATAGGATAACCCGGGCCTATTCCATCGCCTCGCCTCCCGGTGGCAACCGTTTCGAGCTTTCTCTGAACCGGGTCAAGGAGGGCATGTTCTCGCCGCACCTGTTCGAACTCGATCCCGGCGATGCGGTCCGGATCAAAGGCCCTTACGGAGTTTTCATCCTCCCAACTCCGGCCAACGATTCGGTGTTCGTGGCCACCGGCACCGGAATCGCGCCGTTCCGGTCCATGTTGTGGTCCCGGCTGCCCGAGGACGCGAATCATCGGTTCACGCTGCTGTTTGGCTGCCGTTACGAGGCTGGGCTGTTGTATCGCGACGAGTTCGGGCAACTCGAACGGGATCACCCGAATTTCCGTTTTCTTCCCGCGATTTCGCAGCCCGGCGAGGGCTGGCCGGGCCGGCGCGGGAGAGTGCAGCAGCACCTGGAAGAAGCGCTCGCGGGCCGGCGCGACGTGGACGTTTACATCTGCGGGCTGAAAGAAATGGTGAACGACGTCCGGGAGCGGCTCGCCGGGATGGGCTTCAACCGGAAACAGATCCGCTATGAGAGGTACGACTGAGCCGTCTCCACGCGGCCCGTCCCGTTGGTTCGTTATAGTTGAGTTGATGTCCTCGGTGGCCGCGCGCGTCGCGATTCTGACCGTCCTCGCTCTGATCGTGTTCGGGGTCGTGGGGGCCATTCTGCTGCGGGTTCTTCCGGGACCCCATCAACCAGCCGACTTTCTGGTGATCGGCACCCTGGCAACGCTGGCAACGCTGGCGGCGCTGTTCGTCACGATCATCGCCGGCTGGCTGAAGATGCGGGACATCTTCTACAAGCGCCGCCAGAAGCCGGGTCCGTGAGGTGGCACAGCCTTTAGGCTGTGATCTGTCACTTTCACAGCCTGAAGGCTGTGCTACCACCCCTACGCGGAGCGGATCTCGACTTGTTCATAGACCGAACGGGTCTGGTCGAGGGATGCGAAGGCAAGACCGGGGAGCCTGGCGGATGCCGTGCCCGCGGCAACGCCCCAGCGGATGGCGTCGGGAAAGTCGCGGGTCCGGGACATGGCCCAGACAAAGGCGGCCGCCAGCGCGTCGCCCGCGCCAATCGGACACACGGCATCCACTCGAGGCGGCAGCGCCTCATACAGGCGGCCCTCGAACGAACCCACGGCGCCGCGGCTGCCGAGCGAAAGGACTACCGATTCGGCGCCGTGGTCCCGGATTCGCGTCGCGGCCTCGATGAAGTGGTTTCGCGTCAGAAGCGCACGGCTCAGCAGCCGTTCGGCTTCCTGCTGGTTCGGAGTCGCCACCGTTGGGCCTGCCTCCAGACCCGCCAGCAGCGATTCCCCGTCGGTGTCCAGCACGGTGTTGACCCCACGCGCGCGGGCCACTGCGATCAGCCGGGCATAGAAGTCGTCCGGGACGCCGGGCGGAAGGCTGCCGCAAAGCACGAGCCAGGTTGCGTTTGCCAGCGCCGTGGTGACCGCTTTCTCCAGCCGCGCCAGTTCTTCTCCGCTTAGTCTGGGGCCGGCCTCGTTGAGCTTTACGGTGAGTCCTTGTCTGTCGCTGATAGCCAGGTTGGTGCGGATCTGGTTGCGGATCTTCACCAGTTTCACCGGAAACCCGCACGCCCCGATCAGCTCCTGCAACCGGCGGCCCGATTTGCCCCCATAGGGCGCAATCGCCAGCGTCCGGCCTCCGAATGCATGGATGACGCAGGAGGCGTTGATCCCCCGGCCGCCGGCGCTCTCGCGAGTCGCCAGGATGTAGGCGCGGTCTTCGAAAACCAGGCGATCGGCCATTACATTCCGGTCGATCGCCGGATTCATGGTGAGGGTGACGATCAAACCTAAATCATACAGCCTTCCGCCGCGCCAATCACTCTCCGGTCAACGATGATTTCAACGTTGCCCGGTCACTCTGGGCAGGGCTGCCGCGCCGCCAGGCGCCCTGCCGCCGGGGCGCCCTCCGGGCCAGGCGCCCACCTTGTGGCGAGTGCCCACCTTGTGGCGAGTGCCCACCTTGTGGCGGGTGCCCAACTTGTGGGCAGTGGCTCTCCAGTCAACGACGATTGGGACGTTGACTGCTCCGTCCGGGCAGGACCGTTGCGCCGCCAGGCGCCCTGCCGCCGGGGCGCCCTCTGGGCCAGGCACCCACCCTGTGGCGGGTGCCCACCTTGTAGCGGGTGCCCACCTTGTGGCGGGTGCCCGGCCCAGAGGGCACCCCTGTGGGCAGTGGCTCAAAAGCGCTCGATGCACTCGAACAGGTCTTTGGGACGGATGGGCTTGGGGACGTAGGCGTCCATGCCGGCCTCCAGGCATCGCTGCTGGTCTTCCGCCATGGCATAGGCGGTCATAGCGACAATGGGGGTCCTCCGCGGCGAACCCTCGCCGCCGGCCACGGCCCGCTCCAGAGTCCGGATCGCCATTGTGGCTTCCAACCCGTCCATCTCCGGCATCTGGACGTCCATGAGAACCACGTCAAAGCTGTTGCCGGCGACAGCCTCGACGGCTTGCTTTCCATTTGTGGCGAGGGTGACGATGTGGCCTCGATTCCGGAGCAGCCGCAAAGCCACCTTCTGGTTGATTACGTTGTCTTCGGCGAGCAGGACCCTGAGCGGGCGCTGGCAAAGGCCGGCCACTGCGGACGCGGGAGCCGGATCCGTGACGCCACGGCCCTCCCCCGATTCCGACATGGCCCTCAGCATCCCCTGGAGCAGGTCGGGCTGGACGACGGGTTTGGAGAGGTAGACGATTCTTCCGAGTTGCTGGCAACGGGCTAAATCCCCAACCTGGCGGGCGGAAGTGAGGATCACGATCGGCAGCGGCGCGGTGGGGGGATTGTCGCGGATGGCGGCCGCCAGTTCAAACCCGTCCATCCCAGGCATGTTCACATCCAGGATTGCCAGATCGAACGAACTCCCGGCGCGCGCCGCCCGGGCCAGTTTCTCGAGCGCGTCCGGACCGCTGCCGGAGAGGACCGGGGCCATCCGCCAGCGCGTGAGGAGAGCTTCGAGGATGCGGCGATTGGTGTGGTTGTTGTCGACCACCAGCGTCCGGAGGCCCTCCAGGGAGGTTTTGGGAACCGCCTCCCGGGAGTCCTCGGCGGGCGCAATTCCGAGGTCGACCGTGAAGTGGAATGTGCTGCCCTTGCCCGGTTCACTCTCCACCCAGACGCGCCCGCCCATCAGCCCGACCAGACGCGAGGAGATAGTCAGGCCCAGGCCCGTACCGCCATGGCGGCGGCGGCTGGAACTCTCCACTTGAACGAACGGCTCGAAGACACTGGCCAGTTTCTCCTCCGGGATGCCGCAACCGGTGTCTTGGACGGAGAAATGGAGCCTGCTAACGCCGGCATCGTGGGCTTCCCCGCTGCGCTCGATGCGCAGGACGATTTCGCCGGCGTCGGTGAACTTGATCGCGTTTCCGACCAGGTTCAGCACCACCTGGCGCAGGCGGCCGGTGTCGCCGTCTAAACGCTCGGGAACGTCCGGCTCGACATCGCAGGCCAGTTCGAGGCCTTTCTCGTGAGCGCGAACGGCGACCATGTACAAGGCTTCACCGATGTCGGCGCGGAGGTCGAAAGGCGCGAGCTGAAGTTCGAACTTGCCGGCCTCGACCTTCGAAAAATCAAGGATGTCGTTGATGACGCCGAGCAGGTGTTCCGCGGAGTTTCTGGCCCCCGTGACGAACTCGTGCTGGTCGGCGGTTAGGGAGGTTCCCAAGGCCAGGTCGGTCATGCCGATGATGCCGTTCATCGGCGTTCGGATCTCGTGGCTCATGTTGGCCAGAAACTCGCTCTTGGCGCGGCTGGCGACCTCGGCGGCCTCCTTCGCCTGCTGGTAGCGTTCCAGGGTGGTCTCAAGCGTGGCCGTTTTCTGCCGCACCTCCCGTCGCAGCATCACGCTCCAGCCGAGAGTGAGAAGGAAAATGAGCGCCAGGAGCCCGAGCGCGCCGAGAATGCGCTGGGCGCTCCACCAGGGAGGCTCCTGCAGCACCATAATGTCGGCGGCCGAGCGGACCAGGACCTGAAACCCCTGCGGCGCGCGGTTCTCGTCTACCTGCACCACGCAGATACCGGTCAGGCGGAGCACGCTGTCACGCCGCAGCAGCGCCCGCAGTCCCGGCGCGCCCTGTGTGCGCGGCGCCCAGGCTTCGAAAACCCGATTGCCCGCCCGCATGGTCAGGACCTCATCGTCATTGCGTTCGGTGTGGTCGACGTAAGTGCCGTCGACAGTAATCAGTTCCGCGTCGTAGTCGCCGTCCAGGACACGCTCGGCGTTCACCGCGCGCCCTTGCGGCGCCGGGTCCCGCCCGACTTTTCGAAACAGGGCATTGTGCAGCACCGGCGCGTACTCTCCCACTTCCACAAAACCCACAACTTCCACCCTGTCGCCAGGTTCGACCGGACCAGGGTGCGACATCTCCACGCGCAGTCCATCCTTCTGGTCGCGTATGAAAACCACGCCCGAGGGGCGGCTCAACGTGACCACGCCCGCGACCTTGATGCGGTGGCTCGGGGCGGCGTCGGAGTCGAACCGGAGCAAGGAGCCGGCCTCGCGCAAAGGCGCCGCAAAAGGGTCCGGGTGCGAAAGCGCGTCGATGAAGAGATGCTCCGGCGCCGGGATCAGGAGGTGGAAGCCGGTGAACTGCCGTCTTTTGTTGAAGAGGCTCGCGCAGACGCCATGTAAGCGCACCTCCGCATCGACGTACCAGTCCGGGTTGACGCCGGCGGCGTTGTCGAGCCGGGCATGGAACTGCCGGCCGCTATTTGAGATGATCAGGTCCAGCCGATCGCCGCTGGTGACCTTGGCGGCCTGGACGATGCCTGCAACCTCGACCCACTGTGTCGCCTCGCGGCCCGTCGCCATGGCTTCGAAAGAAGCCTTCTTCGGCGCCGGAAACGAACCGTCGCCGAGCACTCTGAGCGTCGTCTCCCGTATGTTCGGCGCGAACTGGCCCACCGTGCTTTCGCCTTCCAGCTCCACCAACTGGCCCGCCTTCAGCGTCAGCTCCGGTCGCCTCGACTCCACGTAGATGCCAGCGCTGCCGTCTTGGAAATAGAATGGACCTTTCCCGGGGCCGATGAAGGTGATCACCCCGCGAACGCGCACCGGCAGTCTGGCGGCGGCCTGCTCGATCGTCAGGCGGTGCACCTGGGCCGCACTGGTCAGCACTTCGGATTCAGGCCGCGCCGTCGAGGCCGCGGCGGGCATCGCGAGGGCCCACCAGAGGACTGCGGCGCAGCGACCGGTGGTCGCGATTTGGCGGGTCGCCATTCTCATTCCGGACAGTCGTCCAAATTCCATATCGGCAGGAATTGTCGGATTTCACTGCCCCGCTACGGAAAATCGATGGCTGGCCGTTACCTCAGGGTGGGCGTCAGGGCCGCTTCCGGAGGACCGCCCGGATTACCCTGCCCGGAGCGTCGCCGGCCGCCCGACTGTCGCGCCGCCCCTCGCCGTCGGAGTACCGCTCGAGTCGCGGACCCGGGAGCTGCCGGGCAAACAGGTGGCGGACCGGCGGTTCGCGGAAGTTGCCTTCGCAAACCACGCATCCGCCCGGGCGTCTTCAACCTTCCGAACCGCTCTGACTTCGACCTTCCCAATGCCGTGTCTGAAGCGTCCAACTTCGGGCGCATCTTCAACACCTTCGGGCGGACCCTCGGATTGGGCGCGTCTT
>Ga0315277_10007088_pt1 | contig 14556 bp, 3 predicted proteins | sample YL17G05_15_MG_FD_203695 | JGI IMG/M metagenome (GOLD analysis project Ga0315277, IMG submission 203695) | Sediment microbial communities from Yellowstone Lake, YNP, Wyoming, USA - YL17G05_15 | ecosystem: Environmental > Aquatic > Freshwater > Lake > Sediment | place: USA: Wyoming | collected... | reverse complement strand
GCCGTGCCCGTAAGGGCAGATGTATTCAGTTCCCGGGCGATCCATGACCAGGCTGCTCCAGGAGCCGGTGACAACCGGCATGCGCAACCGGCAGAGGCAGACCGGGCAGCGCGCATTCTGATCGAACACCGCCCAGCGGATCACGCCGCAGCCCAGCAGCAGCAACACCCACTCGAAGGCGATGCGGGCGCCGGAGAAGCCGGCCACCTCGTCTCTCAGCCGGACAGCCCCGCCGGTGACCAGCACCCAGATGGTTAGCAGGATCAGAAGGCCCGCGCCGGCCTTCATCAACAGGAAGGCCCAGGTGCGCGCCGCGCTCAAGAACCGTTCGGCTGCGGAACCTCCGGAGCGCCACAGGGCGTAAACATAACTGATGCCGATGCAGCCCACAGCCATCAGGCCCAGCATCGTCAAAAAAAGCGCCGTGCGGCCATCCGTGTACAGGTAGTCCTGCAACAGGCGCAGGGGCATGGGCCGCGCCGCGCCGCTCAGGCGCTTTTCAATTTCCAGGACTTCAGCCCGTGCCCGGCGCACGCCGGCTTCGGGCCGCACGCGGGCCACCGTGGAGACGAAATAGTTGGGCCGCGAGGGGAGCAGCACCCAGAACTGGACCCCGCGAGAGAGGAACCAGAAGCCCGGCGGCATGACCGCCCGGATCGAATATTCCTTACCGTCCAGCGTCAGCGTTCGGCCGACGATGTCCGGCGCGCCGCCGAAGTAGCGGCGCCGGAACGCGTCGCTGAGCACTACGCGGCGCTCGTCGGCGCCCGGCTCCGGTTTTCCTTCTTCTGAGAACACACGGCCCAGCGCCGCCCGGACGCCGAGAACCGCAAAAAATTCCCGCGAAACCCGGCTCCCCTGCACCGTTTCAACGGTCCCCCCGATCGAAGGCACATCGAATTTCTGCCAGTGAAATCCCGCCAGCCCTTCCAGCGCGCGGTTCTCGCGCTGCCATTCGATCAGGCTGAACGAGCCGCGGCCTTCCGGGACAGGGTCGAGGGGCTGGTAGGCGATACGCTGGAAGCAGATAAACAGGCCGGCGGGGTTGCGGTAGGGCAGCGGCCGCCTGAGGGTGTCGCGCACGAACGGAACCGTGACGCCCGCCGTTGCGGCCACCACCAGCGTGAACGCCGCCACAGTGCGGAGGAATGGCGTGCGTAGGACCATACGAAAGGCAGCCACAGCATTATGACACCGCCGGCCGGCCCGAGGTTCCACCGAACTTCAGACCTGAGACTTGAGACCTGAGACCGTGGGCTCGGGGACGTCTTGCGGTCTCAGGTCCCAAGTCTCAGGTCCCAGGTCCCAGGTCTCAGATCTCAGGTCCCAAGTCTCAGGTCCCAGGTCTCGGGTCCCAGGTCCCAGGTCTCAGGTCCCAGGTCCGGTTTAGATGTACTCGCCGCGCTGCGCCGGGCGCGCCTTAGGAAGGCTTCTCGCCGGAAGCGACCATCCCCGTTCCGGCTGATTGAGACTCTATCGGCAGGACCGCTTGGTTTAGAAGTGTGGCGGTAGGTATTTAGCGGCAAGTATCTTGACTTGTGACTTTCCAACTGGTACGCTGCGTCTACTTTCCAGAGCGTTCGCCATAGGTCACCGGGGGGATCCTTCAGACAACGCGCCGGGGAGGAAGGCTATGTCATCCCTGGAACGGCACCGCGCCACATCTTGCCCAACGCCCCCTCGCGTCTTCAATCGCTCAAGCCTAGTTTGGCAAGGTACCGATGGCTTTTCTGCGTTGGCTGATCCAGAGAAGCGGGGAGATGGATTATGAAGGCGAGAATCCATGTCATCGGGATGGTCCTGCTGTTTGCCGGCAGTTCGGTCTTTGTTGAGCGCTCGATCGTAGCCGTTCCGGCCCGGGAGGGCGGCGCGGACTGTGCGACCGACCGCACATCGACTGGGGTCAATTTCTATGCCGCGTAGAGCAATCATTTCTGTCAGCCTGCTTTTGTCTTTGTGGGCGGAAATCCCGCTCGGGGCGCAGGGAACCATCACCACGGTCGCGGGGGAAAGCTGGGTGTTCAACGGCGGCGGCGCGGCGGCGAACGCGCCGTTGGGGCGAACCCTGGCGGTGGCGGTGGACCCGGCCGGCAACGCTTACATCACCGACAAGGACAACAACATCGTGGTGCGGGTCTCTCCCGCAGGAGTGCTGACCGTTGTCGCGGGAACGGGCACGGCCGGTTTCCACGGCGATGAGGGTCCGGCGACGCAGGCGCTTCTGTATCGTCCCTACGGCGTAGCAGTGGACCACTCCGGCAACATCTATATCGCGGATGAGGGCAACAACCGCATCCGAAAAGTGGACACTGCCGGCCGCATCAGCACGCTGGCGGGCGGAGGCGCTTCTCTGGGCGACGGTGGACCGGCGACCGCTGCGCTGCTGTCGGCCCCTTGCCACCTGGATCTGGATGCGGCCGGGAATCTCTACGTTGCGGACAGAAACAACCACCGCGTCCGCAAAATCACGCCGGCCGGTGTCATCAGCACCGTCGCCGGCAGCGGTACGGCGGGTTTCTGGGGCGATGGCGGCGCGGCCACTGCCGCCGCGCTCGACTCCCCCGAGGGCGTAGCGTTGGACGAACTTGGAAACCTCTACGTGGCGGACGGCCGCAACGGGAGAGTCCGCAGGATCAGTTCAAACGGCATCATCCAGACGGTGGCCGGCAACGGGTCCTGGACGTCTTCCGGTGACGGCGGCCCGGCGGCCAGCGCCGGCCTTTCCCCTTACGACATTGCTTTCGATGCGGCCGGCAACATGTACATTGCCGAGCAGAGTGGGCGCGTCCGCCAGGTCACCGCTGGCGGCGTCATCCGTACCGTAGCGGGGGGGAGCTACGGGTTTTCGGGGGACGGCGGCCCAGCCACCGCTGCCGCTTGCCGCCGAGTCTTCGGTGTGGCAGTGGACACGGCCGGGAATCTCTACATTGCCGATGCCGACAATGGCCGCGTCCGCAAAGTCAGCGGGGGCACAATCTCGACCATCGCGGGCAACGGGCTTTACAAGTTTGCGGGCGATGGCGGCCAGGCCAGCGATGCCTTGCTCAATCGCCCGGGGGCGGCCGCCGCTGGGGCCAACGGCGACATCTACATCGCCGATACTTGGAACCATCGCGTTAGAAGAATCGATCCCACCGGCGCTATCAGAACGGTCGCGGGCAATGGCCAACCGGGTTTCGCCGGCGATGGCGGCCCTGCCGCTTCCGCTTCCTTGTCGGCTCCTTCCCACGTGGCTGTGGATGCGGCCGGCAACCTGTATGTCGCGGACACTCTCAATAACCGCATCCGGAAGGTGAACACCGCCGGGCTGATTTCCACCGTGGCCGGCGGCGGTCTTTCTCTGGGTGACGGCGGGCCGGCCACCGCGGCGCAGTTGAGCCAACCCATGGCGGTGCTCCCCGATGCCGCGGGCAACCTGTGGATAGCCGACACCGGCAACAACCGGGTGCGAAAGGTAGGCCCCGACGGCGCCATCACAACGTTCGCCGGAGGCGGCAGCGAACTGGGCGACGGCGGCCCGGCCGCTGCCGCCGGTTTGTACACCCCGAAAGGCCTGGCCCTGGGCCTCGGCGGAGACTTGTATATTGCCGATACCTACAACAGCCGAATAAGGAAGGTGGACGGCGCCGGAATCATCACCACGGTTGCCGGCGCCGGCAACTTCGGAGCTTCCGGAGACGGCGCGGACCTGGGCCGCCCCAGCCAGGTTGTTGCGGACGGTTCCGGCAATCTCTATGTGGTGGACGAAGCCTTGCACTGTGTTCGGAGGGTGAGGCCGGACGGAACAATCAGCACCGTGGCCGGGACCTGCGGCAGCGCTTCCTTCTCCGGTGATGGCGGCCCGGCCACCGCTGCCGGCCTGGACAGGCCGCAAGGGCTGGCCATCGATTCCACCGGCGATCTGTATATTGCGGACACTTACAACGACCGCATCCGGAAGGTGACAGGGCCCGGCACGGCGCTGCCGGAACCGGCAGTCTCCCCGGCTTCCCGAATGGCAGTCACAACCCTCTCGTCCTCCCATGCGAAACTCTCGGCGGCGGCATTGCCTTCGCCGCGGATCGGGAGCCCGGATTTTTCGCTGGCGGTGTCCCCGGCATCACGCTCGGTGCCCGCCGGCGTCTCCGCCGCTTATTCGGTGTCCATCACCTCCATCGACGGTTTCAACGCGCCGGTGACTCTCCAGTGGAGCGGCGGAGGCGGCGCGGGCAGCGGCACCGGCCCGTGTCCCGGAACGCCAATCCTGGCCGGGCAGACCTTGAACGGCAGTCTGGCCGCGGACTGCCCTTCCAGCCAGCGCCCCGGACGCTTCGCCAGGTACTACGCCTTCACCGCAACCGAGGGCCAGCAGATCACCATCGCCATGAATGCGGGGGGCTTCTACGATTCGTATCTGTATCTGTTGGGACCGACAGGGTCGGTGCTGGCAAATGACGACGATTCGGGCGGAACCAGCAATTCGCTGCTCACATACACGGTTCAGGCGGCCAGCACCTACACCATCGAGGCCACCTCGTACAGCGTCGGCGTCACCGGGGCCTTCACTGTCAGCCTTACCTTCGGTTTGCCCGCCGGAATCACCTGTACGTTCACGCCCAACCCGGCAACGCCGGGCGCCGCCACCATGGTGGTGAGCACCACGGTGAGCGCGTCGGCGGGCACGCTGAACTTTGCAGTGACGGGCTCGAGCGGCTCGCTCAGCCACAGCGCTCCGGCCAGCCTGACGGTGACCGCGCCGGCGGCCCCTGCTTCCGTCACCGTCGCTTCCGGCAACAACCAGAGCGGACCGGCGGGCGCTGTCTTGCCCAACGCCGTGGTGGTCAAGGTGGCCGACGCTTCGAACAACCCACTGGCCGGCATCAAGGTCAGCTTCGCGACTACGGGCAGCCTGCGCGGCAGCGTCAGCCCGTATTCGGCCATTACCGATAGCAACGGACTGGCCCAGGCCGGCTGGGTGCTCGCCAGCCTGCCTGGAACAAACTCGCTGACCGCGACCGTGAGCGGCCTCTCTCCGGCCACTTTTACCGCTACAGCTACCGCGCCGGTGACCGGGCCGGGCATCATCACCGTCGCCGGCAGCGCTTGGGTGTTCCCGGCTTCGGCCGTCGGCGGCCCAGCGGCCGGCGCGCCGCTCGGGACCGTGCGCGGTGTGGCATCGGACTCGGCAGGAAACGTGTACATCGCCGACGACAGTCACGACATGGTGTTCAAGGTCTCGGCGGCGGGCCTGCTCACCGTCGTGGCAGGCACCGGCATCCCTGGCTTCTCGGGTGACAACGGGCCGGCCACCGCCGCCCAACTGAACAATCCGACCGCGGTGGCGGTCGATGCCGCCGGCAATGTGCTTATCGCTGACAGCAGCAATTACCGCATTCGCAAAGTGAGCACCGGCGGAACGATCACCACGGTGGCGGGCAACGGGAGCTACGGGTTTTCGGGCGATGGCGGCCCGGCCACCGCCGCTCAATTGTACTATCCCCGAGGCGTGGCGGTCGATGGGTCCGGGAACCTCTATATCGGGGACGGCAGCAACTACCGGGTGCGGCGCGTTGACACGGCCGGCATCATCAGCACCTTTGCGGGCACCGGGAGCTACGGGTTTTCGGGCGATGACGGCCCGGCCACCAACGCATCCCTGACCTATCCCTATGGCGTGGCGGTCGATCCGGCCGGTGCTGTCTACATAGCTGACTTCTATAACTATCGTGTTCGCAAGGTGGAAGCGAACGGCATCATTAACACGATTGCGGGCAACGGCGCACGGGGCTTCTCGGGCGACGGCGGCCCGGCCACCAACGCATCCCTGACCTATCCCTACGGCGTGGCGGTCGATGCGGCCGGTGCTGTCTACATAGCTGACTGCTATAACTATCGTGTTCGTAAGGTGGAAGCCAACGGCATCATCAACACGATTGCGGGCGCCGGGAGCCACGCGTTCTCGGGCGATGGCGGGCCGGCCACCAGCGCATCCCTGAACTATGCCTACGGCGTCGCCGTGGGCGCGGCCGGTGCTGTCTATATCGCCGACTACTATAACTATCGGGTGCGCAAGGTGGAAGCCAACGGTGTCATTAGCACGCTTGCCGGCAACGGCCTGTTCCGTTTCGGTGGGGACGGCGGGCCGGCCACCAATGCCCAGTTGTCGTCCCCGTATGGGGGAGCCAGCGACGGGGCCGGTAATTTTTATATCGCCGACCAGATGAACCACCGCGTCCGCAAGGTGGCGGCCGACGGCACAATCACCACCATTGCCGGCACAGGCGCGGAAGGCTCTTCCGGCGACAACGGGCCGGCGGCGGCGGCCAGGCTGGCGCGGCCGTCCGCTGTGGCGCTGGATGGTTCGGGCAACCTGTACATCGCCGATACAAACAACTACCGGGTTCGCAAGCTTGACCTTGCGACCGGGATCATTACTACCGCCGCCTACTCGGGCAACACGTACGACGTTGCCGCCGATGCGGCGGGCAACGTTTACTATGCGGGATACAGCGTGGTCGGGAAGATCACGCCGGGTGGGACCATCAGCACGGTGGCCGGCACGGGCAGCTACGGGTTTAGTGGAGATGGCGGACCGGCTACCAACGCATCCTTGAACTATCCCCATGGCGTCGCCCTGGGCGCGGCCGGTGCTGTCTACATCGCCGACTACTATAACAACCGGGTGCGTAAGGTGGACACAAACGGCGTGATCACCACCATTGCCGGCAACGGGAACTCGAGCTCCTCCGGCGACGGCGGCCTCGCCGTGCTTGCAGGCTTGTCCTATCCGCAAGGCGTGTGGGTGGACTCGGCCGGCAACGTGTACATCTCGACCTCCGGTCGCATTCGCATGGTGACACCCGGCGGCATCATCGCCACCGTCGCCGGAACCGGAAGCAGCGGCTTCTCCGGAGACGGCGGGCCGGCCATCAACGCGCAGCTTGCCAACCCGCGCGGGCTTTGGACGGATTCGGCCGGCAGCCTGTTCATCGCCGATACGGACAACCATCGCTTCCGCAAGGTTTCGAGTTGGGTCGCAGTCCCGGATTTTGCCGTCGCGGTCTCGCCGGCTTCCGTACCTGTTTTGGCGGGCCGCCCCGGCGCCTACACCGTAAGCATCACCGGCAGCAGCGGCTTCAATTCAGCGGTGAATTTGAGCTGCGGCAGCGCCAGCGGACTGCCGGCGGGCGTCACCTGCGCTTTCTCGCCCAACCCGGCGCTTCCCGGCAACGCCACCCTCACGGTCAACACCCTCGCCACTACGCCCACTGGATTATCAACCTTTTTCGTTGTCGCCAGCAGCGGTGGAATCAAACACGTCGCCTCGGCTGACCTCAACGTGGCGGGAACGGCGGTGCCGGTCGGCCTCACTGTAGTTTCCGGCAATACCCAGAGCGGGCCGGCGGGCGCCACCTTGCCGAACGTCCTGGTGGTCAAGGTGGCCGACAGCTCAGGCAACCCGATCGCCGGCATCGGCGTTGACTTCTCTGGGGCGGCGGGCAGTGGCACGCTCACGCCCTCGACCGGGACTACGGACAGCAACGGGCTGGCGCGGGCGGGTTGGATACTGGGGACGCTCCCCGGCGCGGCCAATACGGCCACGGCGGCGGTGCCCGGACTCTCCTCGGTCACTTTTACCGCCACGGCCACCGCTCCAGTGACCGGGCCCGGCATCATCACCGTGGCCGGCAGCGATTGGGTGTTCCCGGCTTCGGCCATCGGCGGCCCGGCGAGTGGCGCGCCGCTCGGGACCGTGCGGGCCGTGGCCTCGGACTCGACAGGCAACGTGTACATCGCCGACGACAGCCAGCACATGGTGTTCAAAGTCTCGGCCACGGGCCTCCTGACGGTGGTGGCCGGCACCGGCGTTAAGGGCTTCTCGGGTGACAACGGGCCGGCCACCGCCGCCAAATTGAGTTCTCCGTCCGCGGTGGCAGTGGACTCGACTGGCAACGTGTTCATCGCCGACACCGGCAATAGCCGCATTCGCAAAGTGAGCGCCGTCGGGACCATCACCACCGTGACGTCAGGTTTGTACTCGCCCCGGGGCGTGACGGTCGATGCCCCCGGGAATCTCTATGTCTCCAGCAGCAGCCGGGTGCAGCGCGTCGACACCTCCGGCGCCATCAGCACCGTGGCGGGCACGGGGAGCTCGGGCTTCTCGGGCGACGGCGGGCCGGCCACCAGCGCCCAACTCAATTCCCCTTCCGGCCTGGCACTGGATAGCGCCGGCAAAATTTACGTGGCTGATACCGGCAACGACCGCGCCCGGAAGATCGACAGCAGCAGCGCGATCACAACGGTGGCAGGCGGCGGCAACGTCCTGTACTCCGGCGGCGCGCCAGCCACCAACACCTACCTAAGCGATCCTTATGGCGTGGCAGTGGATTCCTCCGGCAACCTGTACATCGCCAGCACGTACAATTACCGCATTCACAAAGTGACCACCAACGGAACGCTCACCACCATTGCGGGCGGCGGCACGCGGGGGTTCTCGGGCGATGGCGGGCCGGCCACCGCCGCGTTCCTGAACTATCCCTACGAGGTAGCCGTGGATGCGGCCGGCTCCGTCTACATCGCCGACTATTACAACTATCGAGTGCGCAGGGTGGACGCCAACGGCGTGATCGGTACGCTGGCCGGCAACGGCCTGTTCCGTTTCGGCGGCGACAGCGGGCCGGCCACCAGCGCACAGTTGTCGTCTCCGTATGGGGGCGCCAGCGACGGAGCCGGCAATTCCTATATCGCCGACAATCTGAACCACCGCGTGCGCAAGGTAGCGGCCGACGGCACAATCACCACCATTGCCGGCACAGGTGCGGAAGGTTTTTCGGGCGACAACGGACCGGCGACGGAGGCCAGGCTGGCGCGGCCGTCCGCCGTTGCGCTGGACGGCTCCGGCAATCTCTATATCGCTGATACGAACAACAGCCGGGTTCGCAAGCTGAACCTCGCGACCGGGGTCATAACCACGGCTGCCAGCACCAGTACGCTTTACGACCTGGCCGCCGATGCGGGGGGCAACGTTTACTACGCGGGATACAGCGTGGTCAAGAAGATCGCGCCGGATGGGACCGTCAGCGCGGTGGCCGGCACGGGCAGCTCTGGGTTTAGTGGGGATGGCGGGCCGGCTACCGCCGCCCGGTTGGGCTATGGAGCTAACGCCATCGCGCTGGATTCGACCGGCAATCTATACATCGCCGACCGGAGCAACTATCGCGTGCGCAAGGTGGACACAAGCGGAGTGATCACCACCATCGCCGGCAACGGGAACTCGAGCTTCTCCGGCGACAACGGCCCCGCCCTGCTTGCCGGCCTGTCCTATCCGCAAGGGGTGTCGGTGGACTCGGCCGGGAATGTGTACATCTCGGAAGGGGCTCGCATTCGCAGGGTGACACCCGGCGGCATCATCACCACTGTTGCCGGAACCGGGAGTAGCGGCTTTTCAGGCGACGGCGGGGCGGCCATCGCCGCCAGCCTCAACAACCCACAGCACCTCTGGACAGATTCGGCGGGCAGTCTGTTCATCGCCGACACAGACAACCACCGCATCCGCAAGGTCTCCAACTCGATCCCCATCAACCAGCCGGCCCCCAGCGCCACTTCCCTGTCGCCGAACAGCGCCTGGGCGGGCGGGAAGGCCGTCACGCTTACAGTCTGGGGCAGCAATTTCGTCAACGTATCAGTAGTGCGCTGGAACGGCAGCGACCGCCCGACGGCGTACTTCGGCTCGTACGCATTGACGGCACTGATCTCTGCCACCGATATAGCGGCAACCGGCACGGCGCAAGTCACCGTCTTCACCCCGGCGCCGGGCGGCGGAACATCGGTCGCGCTGACCTTCACGATCAGCCAGCAGCCCGTGCCCACGATCTACTCGTTTTGGCCGGCCAGCATGCTGGCGGGCGGGCCGGGGTTTACCCTCACCGTGGAGGGTTACAATTTCAGCGACGTGTCGGTGGTGCGCTGGAACGGGAGCGACCGCCCGACCGCGTACGACTACTCGGGCCGCGTGACGGCCTCGATCACCGCGGCCGACATAGCCAGCAACGGCACCGCGCAAGTTACGGTGTTCAACCCGGCGCCCGGAGGGGGCACGTCCAACGCAAAAGCCTTCACCATCGGCCAGCAGCCCGTGCCCACCGTCACGTCCTTGTCGCCGCCAGCCATCCAGGTGAGCGGGCCGGCCTTCGCCCTCACGGTGAGGGGCACCAGTTTCGTCAATGCATCGGTGGTGCGCTGGAACGGCAGCGACCGCGACACGCTGTACGTCAGCCAGTCGGAATTGACGGCATCGATCGCGGCGGCCGATATAGCGGCGATCGGCGAGGCGCAAGTGACCGTGTTCAACCCCACCCCGGGCGGCGGGCTGTCGAACGCGCTGGCATTCGGCATAACCACCCCACCCAGTAACGACAACTTCGCCAACGCCGTGGTGATTGCCACGAACACGTTCACGCAGACCGAGGACACCAGATTGGCCACGACCGAGAGCAGCGATCCCTTCTCGACTTGTGGCGGCTCGAGCAGGAAAAACTCGGTTTGGTTTTCGTTCACGCCCACTTCTGCCGGCTCCCTCACCGCCAACACGCAAGGGAGCAACTACGACACCGTGCTCAGCATCTACACCGGCTCGGCGGGCCAGTTGACGCAGCGCGCCTGCGACGACAATGGCGGCGGAAGCCTGACTTCGCTGATCTCTAATTTCCAGGTGACGGCCGGAACCGCCTACTACCTGATGGTTGCCTCGTACAGCTCGGGCGGCGGACAACTGCAGTTCAGCAGCAGTTTTGTTCCGGTGAACCCAGCTCCCAGTGTCAGCTCCCTCTCCCCGAGCAGCGCCCCGGCGGGCGGAGCGGGGTTCACCCTCACGGTGACCGGGACGAATTTCATCAACGGATCGGTGGTACGCTGGAACGGCGCGGACCGTGCGACCACCTTCGTCAGCGCCACCCAGTTGACCGCCTCCGTCACCGCGGCCGACATCGCCACGGCAGGGACCGCCCAAGTCACGGTGTTCAACCCGGCGCCCGGCGGCGGGACTTCGAGCGCGGTGACCTTTACGGTGACGGCCCCCAACCCAGCGCCGGCGGTCACTTCCCTTTCGCCGACCAGCGCGGTGGCCAGCTCGGCGGCCTTCAACCTTACGGTCAACGGAACGGGATTCATCAGCGGCTCGGTGGTACGCTGGAACGGCGGGGACCGCGCGACCACCTTCGTCAGCGCCACCCAGTTGACCGCCTCCATCACCGCGGCCGACATCGCCACGGCGGGCACCGTGCCGGTGACGGTGTTTAACCCAGCGCCCGGCGGCGGCACATCGAACGCCGCGACCTTCATGGTGACGGCTCCGAACCCGGCGCCGGCGATCACTTCTCTCTCGCCGACCAGCGCGGTGGCCGGCTCGGCGGCCTTCACCCTCACTGTCAACGGAACGGGATTCATCAGCGGCTCGAAGGTGCGCTGGAACAGCACAGATCGAACGACCAGCTTTGTGAGTGCCACGCAGTTGACCGCTTCGATTACGGCGGCTGATATTGCCACCGCCGCCACGACGCAGGTGACGGTGTTCAACCCGGCGCCGGGCGGCGGCACTTCCAATGCACTAACCTTTCTAATCGCCGCTGCCGGAACGTACCTGGTAGGCGACGTGTTTCCCGTCGCAGCGAGCGGCGGCGATTTGAATGGCGATGGCGACACGCTCGATGCGGGCGAGTTCGGCGACGGAACGCTCACCATTCTGGACCTGATCTACACGTTGCGGGCTGTAACGAGCGTGCCCGGGTACCGGCCGCCGGCGTGCTCGGACCGCTTCGATGCGATGGACGCGTTCCCGAGAGACACCGAGACAACGCGCGGTGGCGATGGAATTCTGAACACGGTCGATCTGATCTACACGCTGCGGCGGGTGACGAACGTCGATACTTCCCGACCACAGCGGTACACGCGGGGGCCGGCATGCCCGGCAGCGGCGCCGGGGGTCGTGACGATGGGCCGCAGCCCCGACGGCGGGCGAGCCCTAGCGACCGTAGACTTTGGGGCGGCCGAGTGGGGGGCTGACGAACTTATTCGCACGCCGGTCTATCTCAGGGCCGTCGACGAGTTGGCGCTTGCCGGTCTCAGTCTGGCGCTCGGAGTAGAAGGGGCACCGGACAAGCCACAGCTACGATTCGTGGCAAGTGGTCGAGCGCCCGCGCCCTCCCTGGTGGACGGCGACATCCCCGGTGCGTTGGCGTTGGCTTGGCTCGCCGGCTTTCACGCTGCCGCCGGCGAGCGCGTCTTACTCGGCTGGGTAGAGACTGCGGCAACCATAGCAGGGGCGCCCGCTTTCCGCCTCTTCGGCCTCGATGCTGCTACTGGCGACGACCGCTCACAGCCCCTGGCCATGCCTCGCAAGTGAGTTTTTGCCGGTCTACTTGAATTGTCCTATTGCACGCCGATGGTCACAACGTTGGAGGCAACGCCGCCCAGGCTTACCACCACCGGAACGGCGGCGCCCACAGGCGAGTTCGCTGGGACTTGCGCGTTCACCTGGTAAAGCCCGACGAAACCGGGAGCAAGACCCGAATAGCTGACTACGGCCGGCACTCCGCCAATGGTCACAACGGGGGTAGTGACGGTCATCGAGAGCGGCGCCCCCTGGGCGGCCGCGCCGCTGGCCGGCTGGTTGGCCACGGGGCCCAGCCCGGTGCAGAAGATCGAGATGTACTCGCCGCGCTGCGCCGGGCGCGCGCCGGGGAGGCTTCCTGCCGCCGCAGCGAGCGTGCCGGTGTTGGCCATCAGGATCGCTCCCTGCCCGCCTCCCTGCTGGTTGATCGAGAGAATGCCCGGGGTGGCGGGCGCCAGCGTCCCTCTCCAGGCCGCGGCGGTAAAGCCGTTGACGGTCACCGTCACCGAGACCTGCGTCTGGCCCGCCACCTCCCAAGGTATCTGGAGATTGATCTGGGCCGGCGAAACGTAGAAGAGGGGCGCGGCAATGTCGTTGATCCGTACGGTCACGCCGGCTAACGTCGTCGGCAGCGGCACAGATTGCGCGGAGACAGACGCCGGCGCCAGGTTGGCCCCGAAAATCGAGCTGATCAGCGCCGGCGATATTGGCCCTTGCGGCACGAAGCTGGCGCCGTTCACGGCCGCGCTCACCTGCGCCGCCCCGCTGAGCACTCCCACCGGAACTGTCGTTGGGGTTATCACCAGGTAGGTATCGGCGTATCCGGCCGGGTAGCCGGCTATAGCCTGCAGATCGTAATTGCTGTTGAAGACGAAGCGGCTGCCATCGCGGCTCACCGAGATCTTGGGCTGATAATTGTAACGGTCCAGCGGGCGGCTGCGGTGGTGCGCCAGGCGCCGCACTTCCGAACCGTGCAGCTTGATCTGGAGCAATTCGTTGGTGTACGGCGCCCAGGCCGGGGTCGCGGGATCCAAATCGGAGGGCGCGTAGGTGGAGACGAAGGCCCATACGCTGTCGGCAGCCGAGATGTGCACCGCCAGGCTCCAGTCCAGCGACAACAGGCAGGTCTGCTGCCCGTCCGACAGCCGGACCTTCACAATCGCGTTCCCGCCGCACTTCGACCGCGGGGCATTCGAATCTGTCCAGATGAGCACCGGATCGCCGTTCAGGTCTTGCGACATGTGCATGTGCCCTCCGCCCTCGGTCAGTTGCCGGACGAAGTTCATGTTGTTGTCAAAAAGCTCGATGCCGCGGTAGCGGCCCGTCCCGCTCTGCGTCCAGGAAACAGTGACGTAGTTGTTGGAGGCAATGTAGACGCTGTCGAAGTTGTGGCCGGCGGTGTCGAACGCCGGGCTCGTGCTGTCGGCGTTGATGTCGTAAATGAACACGTAACGCCCGTTGCCCACCAGCACCAGGTGACCGCCGTCGCGGGAGATGTCCATTTCGCCCGCGCCGTCGATGGTGGAATACTCTGTGAAGGTGTGAATCGCCCACCCGGTACGCTTCGCGACGTCGTAGAACTTCAGTTGGTTGCCGGCGTGATAGAAGAGGACGGTCGGATCCAGGCGCGACCAGCGCGGCTCGCTGGAGGCGTTAATCTCCCCCGGAAGCGCGCCCAGGAAACGGTCCTGGCCATCGAACAACCCAAAGTAACTCTCGAAAATCAGGATAAGCCGGGAGTTGTCCGCGTTGAACGGCGAGGCGGTCGAGTACTCAGGCTGAATCCACGACAGGTTCCCGCGGCCAAGGGCGTTCGGGGTGGCCGGTGCGTTGGTGATTCGCCCTATGGGCGTGCCGAAAACCGGGTCGGTGTAACTTGCCCCGACCGCGGGCGGCTGAAACGAGTTGTAGTTTGGCGGAACCGCTACGCTGTTGTTCGCTACGCTCCCAAGACCCGTAATCGCCCACAAAAGACAACAAAGGCCGGCACACATCCCCGGCCGCACAAGTGACTGCATTTATGAACCTCAAACCGACCGGAACCGGTACGGGCCGCGACCCGCCGGTTTCCGACTTGAACTCTTCCGGGGCCGCATGCCCGGTTGGGTTTGGCGTCCCTGGTTGATTCTCGCTGCGCCCAGGCGCTGAAGCAGAACCACCTATAATTGACGCGGCAGCCGCGCACAACG
>Ga0315277_10007087_pt1 | contig 14556 bp, 13 predicted proteins | sample YL17G05_15_MG_FD_203695 | JGI IMG/M metagenome (GOLD analysis project Ga0315277, IMG submission 203695) | Sediment microbial communities from Yellowstone Lake, YNP, Wyoming, USA - YL17G05_15 | ecosystem: Environmental > Aquatic > Freshwater > Lake > Sediment | place: USA: Wyoming | collected... | reverse complement strand
GTCACATGCTGCCTTGTCTGCCCTGATGGCCAGGGTTCTGGTACAAGTGTAGTCGCTCTTTCTGATCACTATGTCTGTTGGATGGGTCAGAGCTAGTCGCGAATTTCCTGACGCGGTGACAAGCTCAGTGTCCTTGCCTGCTGCAATTAGGATGGTCAGCTTTGCTTTGTCGTTGCGCATGATCTCTTTGAACGTTGGACTTAGATCTGCCAACGCCTTGCTTGCTGAAACTGCAACTATGCATGTGCCTTCCTTGGTAAGATGGGGATCCTTCGTGATTTCCAGCGTTGCCCTGTGTGTGGCCTGGATGTTCTGATGTCCGTATGCAAGGATCTCTTCAGTGGCTTTCATGACTGTGCATCTCTGGCTGTTGCAGGACCAGTTTCAATATTATTGCGTCATGCCCTATGCCAAAGTAATCCTGCATAAAACCGATTATGCGGAAATCATGCTTGTAATAGAATGGTATTGCTGAAGCGCACATGTAGTGGACCTCAGCGAAAACAGTTTTTGCGCCTTTTCTTTTCAATGCTTCTATCTCTTCGTATAGCAGCGTTTTCCCTAGTTCCTTGTTTTGGTATTCCTTGGCGGTCGCTATGTCTTCAAGCACTGCACTATCATTTTGGACCTTAGCTTGTATGTAGCCAACTACTTTTCCATCAACGGTGACTACAAGGTACAGGTCTGGATTCTCTTTCAGCTCGTCTGAAACATGCTCTTTGTACTTCTCCTTGTCTGCGTGTGGATTCGCCAACATAGCTAAATCATAAACCTCAGCTAGATCCTCCTGACGCATTTTTCGGATAGTGGCTTTCACTATTGTCACTTCATTCCAGTCGACTATTCGAGAACCTCGATTGAATCAACTTTCCCATCACTGTCGAGATCGAATCCTTGAATGACGGTGGCAAACGTGTCTTCGATATGATAGTTTTTCAGGGTTTTCTTCCAGAAATTTGTCAAAGCAAGGACGCAGGCTTTTGTGCCGACTGCCTTGTTGCCGGCCAAGACTATGACTTTTTTGGTGTTGTCCCACGGGTTCGTGATCTTTGCGATTAGTCCTGCCGTGTCTGCAGTGTAAACGCGCGACGTTTTCTTTGAAACCAATCCGCCTAGCAGGAAGCCTTGTTCAGAGGATTGCATGTTGAATCTTATCGGCAAATTCTCATTGACCTCTTGGGCGAGAACGTTTGTTCCGGGTCCACCCACAAGGATGAGGTTGTTTCTTTCCTCCTTCTCGGCTTTCATGTCAACGTCAAGCTTTATGGCGAATTCGTCAGGCATCTTGGCAAATTGTCCCAGAAAGAATGTCAGGTACGAAGTATAGTGTCCATCTCTTGCGCTTGTTTTGAACGGTCCGTGTGGTGTGGGGCTGCCGACGACAATTTTCCCTTCAAACGTTCCATCTTGCTTGATGAATTCTTTGAAGAATTCTTGAAGTTGTTTGTCCATACTTAGAATGGACAGTTTTCTTATAGTCTTGTATTCTTGTGGAAGCTCTATGCCATATGCTGGTGAGATTGGCCTGTAATACCTTGCAGTTGCTCCTTTCTTTTCTTCCTCTCTGACGACTGTTATTGCTCCTGCCTTTGCCAATTTTCTCATGTGATAGTATACTTTCTGTTCGTGGACGCCTAGTTTTTTCGCCAGTTCTAGCGGGTACATTTCCTTTTCAGAAAGCGCAACGAGGATTTTCCAGCTCAGCTTGCCCAAGATCATTCCTAGTTTTTGCGGGTCTTTCATCATCACGATTTCTTTAACCCTTTGCACTTCGCCTTCTTCTTGTAGTAGCAGTTTCTTGTCCATGTCTGTTCATGAGCATAAAACATGTATCCATTATTAAAATTTTGTTTATGGTGCCCTCTGAAGCTGCGGATCACTCACCATTATAAGATTTTTCTTAATGCTTTCCAAGAAGTGGCACTAGTTTTCGGCTTAGACCACGGTGCTTTAGGCTGAGGGCTTGAAAAAATTTTTAGAACTAAAAATCTTCTCCTAAAAATGCTTATTACCACCGAGGAAGTCTGGATACGGCCTACTGAATCCAAAGCTAAATGAAAGAGGTCTAGAAATGTGCGGCATATTTGGATGCATCTCGAAAGATGGAAATGTTGCGCCGACGATCCACGCGGCGTTGAAAAGGCTTGAGTACCGCGGTTACGACTCTGTCGGCGAGGCGACAATACTCAACGGTAGGCTTTTTCTGAAGAAGGATCAGGGCAAGATAGATGAGGTTCACAAGACCCGTAACCTTGATGATCTGCCTGGTAGCCTGGGTATTGGGCATACGCGGTGGGCTACGCATGGTGCGCCATTGGCAGTTAACGCGCATCCGCACCTTGATTGCAGCGGGCAGATCGCTCTGGCGCACAATGGCATTATCGAGAATTTTTCTGAGCTGAGGGAGGAGCTTGAGAATCGCGGTCACAATTTCAAGTCTAAAACTGACACTGAGGTGATAGTACATCTTGTTGAGGAGACTTTAAAAACTAATCCTTCCCTGAGTTTAGCTGATGCTGTTCTCGAAAGCGTGAAGAGGCTCGACGGTTCATACGCCATAGCCGTGATTTCGACCAGCGAACCTGACAAAATAGTATGTGCCAGACACGAAAGTCCACTTGTCTTGGGACTGGGTGAGAACGCGGTTTACTGCGCTTCAGATATTACTGCATTTCTGCCCTTAACCAACAAGGCAGTCATAGTTGAGGACGGAGAGCTTGTTACGCTTTCATTGAAAGGTGCTGAGATAAGGAAAATTGCTGATTCAAGGCCTGTTGTGCGCGAACCCTTGCTTATAGATTGGGCGCCTGAAATGGCTGTCAAACAAGGCTATCCTCACTTCATGATCAAGGAGATCCATGAACAGCCAGACTGCCTGAGGAATACATTGAGGCTGCAGGAGCACTATCTTGATTTGATGGCTACCTTTCTTGACCGGGCGCGAGAAGTGTATCTTGTGGCGTGCGGAACATCCTATCATGCTTGCCTGGCTGCTTCGTACATGTTTTCTAAACTCGCTTTCTTGGGGACTTTTCCAGTGATTGCATCTGAGTTTGTTGAGCAGCATGGTAAATCAGTTAACATTGAAAGCACGATTCTGGCCGTGAGTCAATCAGGCGAGACAGCTGACACTTTGGCATCTGTAAACGCTGCACGTCAGAGAGCTGCAACCATTCTCGGACTAACTAATGTTATTGGTTCAACTCTCACAAGAGTGTCAAGAGTCTACATAGGCCAACAGTCAGGTCCAGAAATCGGGGTGGCAGCCACTAAAACGTTCACCTCACAGCTTTCAGTACTGGCTCAGCTGGCGCTGAGACTTGCGAAGAAGAGAGGCAAAATTTCCCAAGACGAGATGGATTATCTGGCTGAAAGACTGTGCAAGTTGCCTGAAACGGTTGAAACCATAATCAAGACACAGGAAGAAAAGATAAGACAGATTGCCAAGAAATACAAGGACAAAGGAACTTTCTTCTTCCTCGGTCGCGGCATAAGCACGGCTACAGCGTATGAAAGCAGACTCAAACTCATGGAAATAGCCTACGTGCCTGCCATTGCCTTCCCAGCAGGAGAAAGCAAACATGGACCAATAAGCCTAGTTGAACAAGGCTTCCCTGTCGTTTTCATCTGCCCAAGAGACGAGACTCACAAAACATTGATTGGCAACATCATGGAAATGAAAGCCAGAGGAGCGTCAATAATCGCTGTCATAGAGGAAGACGATGAAGAGATAAGGCGGCTGGCTGACGATTACGTTGAAGTTCCGAGAGGCATCCCTGAAGCCCTGTCGCCAATATCATTTGTGGTTCCAATGCAGCTTATGGCATATTACATGTCTGTTGAAAGAGGCCATAACCCTGACACGCCGAGGAATCTGGCAAAATCAGTTACAGTAAAATGACACTTCCAACAGTTCTAAGCACGTCGAAGGAAAAATGATTTACAAGCTGAAAGAGAACGGTCTAATTCTGGACCGCCTCTATGAAGATTACGTTTGCTATGCCGAGGAAATATCGATAATAGAGGAAGACTATCTTTGGCAAAATGTTTCCGTCTACGTTGATGATCCGCGTTCTATCAAAGACTTCCTCATTGTCTGCTTGCCCTTTTTCTGGAAGGGCAAGAGCTTCAGCGTCTATATGTCAGCCGGAAGCCCGTCGATAATTCGTGAGTTTGCAGGAACCTTGGAGGAACTGCGTGATTCCCAGGTACATCTGCAAACCTCAGCTGAAAATGAACCTTACGTCAACCAATCTCTGAAATGGTTGCCCAAAACCTACACAGCACGCTACTGCCGGGCTGACTTCACAACCTTCAAGCCACACTGTCTACTCAGAGAAAAGGCCATTCGTCTGACACCCACCAACATCAAGAACCTTCAACCCTCAGCTTCTCCTCACTTCATAAAACGAATAGAAACAGCGCCTGTCTACGGCTATTTGAGCGAAAATGGGAAACTAGTGGCAACGTCAGGCGTTGGTTTTCTCAACAAGAAATCCTTCGTGATCAGCTATATTGAAACAGAACCTGAGTACAGAAACAAAGGAATAGCGAAATGTCTAACATCCCTCGCCTCAGAACCTCTGATCAGAAAGGGACTAGTAGGCGTGTATTCTACTGACGTCACAAACGAACCGTCACTCAGAGTTGCAGAAGCCTTGGGCTTCATACCATATCTGGATCTGAAGTGCTTCCACAACTAGTGAACACGGTCATAAGTACCACTTCAATGTGAAGGCATCTTCGACCCTGGCATCTCATAGCCAAACAAACAGCCAGTCATGGCTGCTTTTTCTCATTCCGACTGCAAATACGTTAAAAGTCCAGTTTACAATTATCTATATCGGTGCCTCGTGTTGGATAAGGCAGATTGGGAAAGACTCATTGAAAGTCTGATGAGAGAAGGCATTCTTCGATCGCCGAATGTGATTAAGGCAATGCGTTTCGTGCCACGTGCTCAGTTCATGCCAGAAAATATGCAGTCTTACAGTGCTGTTGACACGCCGCTTCCGATTGGTTTTGGGCAGACTATTTCCGCGCCACATAGCCTCGGCTTTAAGGCCTGGCTAGGCGAAACATGGTTTCAATAATGAATGAAGCCCTGCAATTGGAAATCGGTCACAAAGTGCTGGAAGTAGGGGCAGGTTCAGGGTGGCATGCTGCGACGATAGCGGAGATCATTGCGCCTAGGGATTCGCCTAGAAGCAACTGGGGGCACGTTTACACGGTCGAGATAGTGCAGGACTTGGCAGATCTTGCTAGGAAGACCATCATGAAGGCAGGGTACGGCGACCGCGTAACAATAATGCACGGAGACGGTTCGATGGGCTTTCCTGAAGAGGCTCCGTATGACAGAATTGTCGTGACGGCTGCGGCGCCAGATGTTCCAAAACCGTTAGTTGAGCAGTTGAGGCCTGGAGGAATTATGCTTATTCCTGTTGGAAACTTGTCTCTGTTCCAGAGCCTCATGAAGATCACGAAGGAAAGTAATGGGAAAATTAGGGAAGAAAACCTAGGCGGCGTGGCTTTTGTTCCGCTAACTGGGCGTCATGGCCACGCGTTTTAGATCTAATCTATCATAAGTTTTTCTTTGTATGCCTGCAAGTCTAGGAATCCATGTCCGCTTATGTTCATGCAGATGACTTTTTCTTCTTTGGCTTTTTCGGCTTTCAATGCTTCGTCTATTCCAGCCCGTACTGCATAGCTTGATTCAGGTGCGATCAGCCACCCTTCTGTCTGTAGGAACGTTCTTGCGGCTTCAAAGATTGCTTTTTCGTTCGCCGGATAGGCAACTGCCTGCAAGAGGTTGTGGTGTCGAAGAGCGCTCATCAAAGGCGCTGCTGCATGATAGCGCAAACCATCTGCCTTTATCGGGGCCATCTCGGTCTTATGCCCAAGTGTGTACATCTTGAGGAGGGGTGTGTGTTCTGCTACATCGCCGAAATCATAGCGGTACTCACCCTTAACCAAGTTAGGCGCAGCTTCTGACTGGGCGGCGAGGAACTCGCACTTGCGTTTTTTCTGAAGAACCTCGGCAGCGAACGGCAATGCTATTCCGCCGAAGTTTGAACCTCCGCCTAGACAGCCTATAACCAAGTCCGGAGAATCATCGGCAAGTTCGAACTGCTTGATGGCTTCGAGACCGATGATTGATTGGTGTATGAGCACGTGATTCAGAACAGAACCGAGACAATATACGCTTCCCGCGTGGCTTTCAGCATACTCCAAACCTTCAGAAACGGCTATGCCCAAGGATCCTGAATGAACCGGATTCCGGCTCAAAAGCTCCCGCCCAACAGCTGTTTCCTTGCTTGGCGAAGCATAGATTTCTGCACCCAGAAGCTTCATCAGGGTTCGTCGGTCTGTCTTCCAGTTGTGCACAGCCCTAACCCAGAAAACCACGCAGTCCAAGTCCATCAGCGAGGCCGCGTACGCAAGCGCACTGCCCCACTGTCCTGCTCCCGTCTCAGTGATTAGCGCTGTTTTTCCCTCTTTAGCCGCATAATACGCCTGTGCCAGCGCGGTGTTGACCTTGTGCGAGCCTGTGGGCGAAAGGTCTTCACGCTTGTAGTAAAGCCTCACCTTTTGTAATTTCAAGTGTTTTTCCAGTTTTCTTGCTCGGTAGAGCGGTCGGGGGCGTCCAGCCTGAATATACAGTTCCCTTATTTCTGGTGGGATTGGAATCCAGGGTTCGGTTGACATTTCCTGCTTTAGGCATTCGCCGGTCATTGTTCTGCTGAGAAATTCCATTCGTGAAGGGCCGGTTTCGGGTTCTTTGGGCGGTGGCAGTGGTTCAGGCAAATATGGGATTATGTTAAACCACTTAGTCGGTAGCTCATCGACTGGGAGGGAAATCTGGTTCTGCTCCAAAATTCGTCACCGTTTTGGAGCAATGTATTATGCTGGGATAGAAGTTAAAGATTTCCGTAAAAGATGGAGACTAGCCGAACCATTGTTCCAACGTAGTTTTCCCTTTGAACTTCATGGTTCCCGCCTGCATTCTCTCCAAGGTCTTTCTCACGCGGTCTTCTGAGAAGTCTCTTTCTCTGACGATGAAGTTTACTACGCCTTCAGCGTCAGGCTCTTTCCATTCTATCTTATAACTGTCCGTGATTGGCGGTTTCAGAAAGATCTCCCTGATTCTTTCTGGTTCAGCGGGAAACTGCGCGTTTTTGACGAATGGTAGCGCGTTCTCTAGTGTGCCGTGCTTCTTTATCAGTTTTAAGGCAGTTTTGGGTCCGAGGCCCTCTATGCCGTCAGGATTGAAGTCTGTTCCGATCAGAATGCCAACGTCAACTAGCTGTTCATATGTTATTTCACATTGTTTCAGAACTTGGTCAAGCTCAACTATTTCAGGCACGACTTCGATGAAAACGTTCTTGCTGGGAAGCCTCCTTCTCCCGGAAATTGTGACGTTTCTTATGAGTTTTGGAGCGCCAAACAACAGGCTGTCGTAGTCTTGGCTTGCGCAGTAATCCGCGTGTCCACGCTTTGCTACGTGTGCGGCTTGTGCTTCTCCTTCGCTAGGTGCCTGAATCCACGGTATACCCATGAGGTCCAATAGTTTCTTGCTGTCTTCTGCCATGTAATCCTTCAAGCGCGACGTTGCCTGTGCGTAAACGCGGGCCTCTTCGATCTTTCCTTCTTTTATGGCTCTTTCATACCTCACGGCCGCCTCCTCCTTCACCTTCGCTCGCCTCTTGATTTCAACCCCCTTAAGCGTAGGCGGCATGCCGTCAAAAACGTAAATCGGCTTGATGCCCATCTCCACAAGATTGCTCGTCCTGTAAAGCAGTCCGCTCAAGTGGCTTGTCACTCTTCCAGCTCCATCCTTTAACGGCGTTCCATCTGGCTGGCGGATAATTGCCAAAAACTGGTACAGAGCGTTGTAGGCGTCTATGGCTATTGACTTTCCACCCAGATCTTCAAGCCTAACGGCAGTCTTCGGAACAAGATCGCGAAGGTTCACGCCCAAAAATGATCCCGTCAATTATTGGCATTGAACTGCAATAATAAACTTACGAAGCCAAATAAAGGAGCTTAGTGAACGAGCTCAGCCCGATTATTGTTGAATAAGGGTCCGTGCATGTCCCATCTTACTCTGCAGATCCTGAACATATAAGATATAAGGAAGTCCGACAATTACAGAATCCACCGTTGGGATGACCACGATGACTGAGAAAACCGCAACATTGACTATGGTTGCGTGCACAAGCTGCGGAAAACCGATTCCGCCTGCAGCGGAGGCCACGAAGTTTCTGTGCCCAAACTGCGGGGAAATTCAGATGAGGCGTTGCAGTAAATGCAGAAAGTTTGGTCGTCCGTATAAATGTCCAAGATGTGGGTTTATAGGCCCGTAGAACATGCGATGGAGGATTGAAAATGGGTAGTGTTATAATCACGTACAAGGTTTTTCCAACAGACGTCATCATCAAATTTGATGATCTGAAAAAGAAGATTGAGGCTAATTTGCCCGAATTTGCTTCTGTTGAGGGATACGGAGAGGAACCAATAGCCTTCGGCTTGAAAGCTCTGCTGATGCAGGTCAAGTTTCCAGAAGACAAAACTGGTGTACTTGAAGAGTTTGAGAAGAAGCTGGAAGGAATAAGCGAAATAAGCCAGATGCAAACGCTTATGGTGCGAAGAACAAGCAGATAGCCCCAAAGCCAGCTTAAACATTTATATGAGACTGGAAGTTTATCTCGAAGTGCATTATGGGAATAGTTGTGAGAAGGGTTCTATTTGAGTGAGGTTCAATTACGTGTTGGAGACGCAAGACAAAGAGACGTGGGCAGAGGCATAGCCCGCATCGACCAGAGGACAATGCAGAAACTCGGCATATCCGCAGGTGACGTCATAGAGATATGCGGGAAGAGAACCACGTCAGCGATATCTTGGCCCGCCTACAGTGAAGATCAGGACCGTGACATTCTGCGCATAGACGGTTTTTCGCGCAAGAACGCCGGCGTAGCTATAAACGAATATGTCCTTGTGAAACCCGCCAAAGTTAAGAACGCCTTGAGTCTCACGTTGGCACCTGTAGATATGAGGCTTAACGTGGATGAGGATTTCACGAACTTCGTAAAGAATCGTCTGATGGAGAGGACGCTTGTTGAAGGCGATACAACCCTTGTCATGATGCTTGGTCACTCTATTCCATTCACCGTAACGAAAACTCGGCCGCATGGAATCACAAAAGTCACAACAGAGACAAGACTCACAATCCTAAATGAGCCAGCGCCTGAAGGAAAAGGCCTGCCTCGCACTACATACGAAGATGTCGGAGGCTTGCGCGAGGAGATCCAAAGAGTAAGAGAGATGGTTGAGCTTCCGCTTAGACATCCTGAACTTTTCCAGAGACTTGGAATAGATCCGCCGAAAGGCGTATTGCTCCACGGGCCACCGGGCTGCGGTAAAACCCTGCTAGCCAGAGCAGTTGCCAACGAGTCTGAAGCGAACTTTTTCTCAATAAATGGGCCCGAAATCATGAGCAAGTTCTACGGAGAATCCGAAGCCAGGCTTAGAGAAATTTTCCAGCAGGCCCAGCAGAACGCTCCGAGCATAATATTCATTGATGAACTTGATGCAATTGCTCCGAAACGCGAAGAGGTCACGGGCGAAGTTGAAAGGCGTGTTGTTGCTCAACTGCTCGCGTTGATGGACGGCTTGTCCGGTAGGGGGAACGTCATAGTGATCGGGGCTACTAATCGTCCAGGTGCACTTGACCCTGCTCTGCGCAGACCTGGTAGATTTGACCGGGAAATTGAGATAGGCGTTCCGGATAAGCAGGGAAGATATGAGATTCTGCAGATTCACACGCGTGGAATGCCCCTTGCAGAGGGTGTTGACCTCAAGAAGCTTTCTGAGATGACTCATGGGTACACTGGTGCCGATGTGTCAGCATTGGGCCGAGAAACAGCCATGAAGGCTCTGCGTCGATATTTGCCGCAGATAAACCTTGAAGAGGAGCGGGTACCGCCAAGTGTGCTTGAGAAAATGGAGGTCACCATGGAGGACTTCGCCAACGCTTACAAAGAGGTAACGCCGACAGCCATGCGTGAAGTGTACATTGAAGTTCCCACGGTCCACTGGGACGACATTGGTGGGCTTGACGAAGTCAAGCAGGAACTCAAAGAAGCAGTTGAATGGCCCATTAAGACTCCTGAGATATTCGCGAGAATGGGAATTAAGCCTCCTAAGGGAATTCTGATCTTCGGGCCTCCAGGCTGTGGCAAGACCCTCTTGGCTAGAGGAGTTGCCACAGAGAGCGAGGCAAACTTCATAACCATCAAGGGTCCTGAAGTCTTCTCGAAATGGGTCGGCGAATCAGAGAAAGCCATACGAGAGGTCTTCAGAAAAGCCCGCATGGCGGCGCCTGCGGTCATATTCTTTGACGAAGTAGATTCGCTGTCGCCCCGCAGAGGTCTAGGTTTCGCAGACAGTGGCGTAACAGAACGTGTCATCAGCCAACTTCTGACCGAAATGGACGGTCTCATAACGTTGGAAGACATCGTCGTAATAGCCGCTACAAACAGGCCAGACATAGTGGATCCAGCAGTGCTTCGTCCAGGAAGATTTGACAGGCTGATATACGTGCCTGAGCCTGATGAGAAGGGCAGATTGCAGATATTCAAGATTTACACTAAAGGCATGCCTTTGGCTAAAGACGTGAACATCACACAGTTGGCTACTTCCACGAGGAATTATTCGGGAGCTGACATCGAAGCTCTCTGCAGAGAAACAGCAATGTATGCATTGAGAAAAGACATCAACGCCAAGGAAGTCACGATGAAAGATTTCGAGGAAGCTTTGAAGAAGGCAGGCCCGTCAGTCTCGGCGGACATGGAGAAATGGTACAAGGGTTTCATGCAGCAGGTTCGTCAAGTACAGAAGCCGACGACGCCTGTTGCTTAGGAGAGTGCGACTGTGCCTATGAAAACTTGGAAAACACACCCAGTATACTTCGTATTGCTGGAAGTTTTAGCCAAGAAAGGAGCTATGAATGACACAGACCTATTCGAGGCGCTGAGTGACCAGTTCGAAGACATGGGCTTCAGAGACTTCAACGAGCTGCTGATGCGGCTAGAAGTCAGCGGCAAGATTCGTACAAGCTCCATGGCGCGTGGAAAAAGGCGAATAGAGATGGTAACCTAAGTTGCAAGCGTTCTCAAGTTGCAAGCGTGCAAAATGAATGAATGGTGTTGCAGACGTAATAGTCGTTGGAGGAGGCCCATGCGGCTCCACCGCAGCAGCAAGCCTCGCAAAGCATGGAGCAAAGGTAACAGTTTTCGAGGAACATGCACGGATTGGCACTCCATCTCATTGTCCAGGACATCTGAGCATCAAGGGTCTAAAGCAGTTGGGGCTGTTCCCGCTCCCAGCAAAAATCGTTGAGAATACTTTCTGCGGAGCCACATTCTACTCTCCGAAAGGAAACGCATTTTCGATTCGCTTCTCCGAACCTATCACATGTATTGTTGATCGAGTCCTTTTTGATGAGCACATTGCAGAGATAGCCAAAGCCGCTGGAGCAACCTATGAGTTGGAATCGCGTGTCGATTCGTTGTTGATCAGAGACGGCTTCGTTAGAGGAGCGGCAATCAAGAGGAAAGATCGAACAGATAAACTTTCAGCTGAAATCGTTGTTGATGGTGAAGGCATATCCTCACGGCTTCTCAAGCAAATCGGCCTGCAAACACTTGATCAACATGCACTTGCCAATGGCGTGGAAGCAGAGGTTGAGAATGTCAAGAATCTTCAGTCTGATATGGTTGAAGTGTTCTTGGGAAGAGAGTATGCTCCCGGCTTCTACGCTTGGCTTATTCCAAAAAATGACGAACAGGCCAAGATTGGACTAGCCGCGAAAATGGGAAATCCAAGGGAGCTTCTACAGAAGCTTATGCTCAAACACCCAGTAGCCTCTGAGAAATTGCGGAAGGCAAGAATTCTGCGAGCAGCGTTTCACCCTATAGCGCTGGGCGGTCTTATTCCTAGAGCTTATTCAAATGGTTTCTTGGCCGTGGGCGACGCAGCATCACATGTAAAACCCACGACAGGAGGCGGTATAATCCTTGGGATGACATGTGCGCAAATTGCAGCACAAGTTGCTTCCAAGGCTCTGCAAAGCAACGACCTTTCGACCGGTTTCCTGAGCTTATACCAGAAGCGATGTGAGCAGGTTTTAGGGTTTGACATGAATGTCATGCTTAGAATCAGAAGGATGCTCGATGCCATGTCTGATAGTGAAATTGATGGGCTCATCAGTGCAGGTAGAGCTCTCGGGTTGGACAAAACTCTTCTAAATATGAGGGACATAGATTTTCAGGGCAGATCTCTTCTGCATGTCTTGCAGAGTCCAAGAATGCTGGCATTCATTGGATATTTGCTCTTCCTTCATCTGACTGCGAATCCTTAAGAACCCGCAGGGAGGAAACTATTAGAAACGGCTGGGAGCAGTATGAGCGATTTCCTTTACAAGCAAGTCATAGTTTTTCATTCTGATTTGAAGCTAAGCAAGGGTAAAGCCGCGGTTCAGGCTGGGCACGCAGCGGTTTCCGCAGCTGAAGAAGCCCGCAAACGCCGCAGAGAATGGTGGGAAGACTGGATTGGTGAGGGACAGAGGAAAATAGCCGTTAAGGTCAAGACTGAAAAAGAGTTGCTGGAGTTGGAAAGACAGGCAAAGGAGTTGGAGCTGCCCTGCGCCCTGGTCGTAGACAGGGGTCTCACAGAGATACCTCCTAACACAATAACATGCTTAGGGATCGGACCTGCGCCTTCAGAAAGGATGGATAGGATAACTGGTCGGCTTCCTCTTTTGTAAGTGGACGTAGAGCTTTTGCTTGTTCCTAGATTAGAGAAACAAATGGGCATAGAAGTATATGCCACGCGTTCCTTGGGCATCGGCGGAGTAATCAGGCGCAGTATCGAGGATTTTGCTGTTGAGGAAGTGTTAGTCGACGGTTCCAAAGCAACCATCGAACAGTCTACCAGACTAGCCCACTTGGGTTCCTCCTTTGCAGAGAGTCGCTTTTTGCTCTGCATTTTGGCAAAACGAAACTGGGACACCATTTCAGCAGTCAAAGCTGTTGCAGATAATCTTGGGATAGGCGTAGATCGAATTCAGTTTGCAGGTTTGAAGGACACGAGAGCTATTACCGCTCAGCATGTCACCATCGAAGGAGTGAGTTCAGATGAGGCTGAGAGGGTTCACGTTAAGGACATAGAAATCCGTCCTGTGGGCTATATTCGCACTGAGCTTTCATCATACTACCTCCTGGGAAACAGTTTTCGGATAACAATCAGTGCAATAGACCATCCGGAATCAATCGTTAGAAAGCGAATCGCGCGGACGATGGAAGAGCTTGAGCAGGTCGGAGGTCCTCCCAACTTCTTCGGGCACCAGCGGTTCGGGACAATCCGTCCGATAACTCATCAGGTCGGGAAAGCGATTGTTAAAGACAACTTCGAGAAAGCTGCAATGCTATTTCTGGCTAAGCCAAGCCCGGACGAGCACTCTATGTCGAGACGGGCACGCGAGGCGCTGCAAGCAAGTGGCGATTTCAAACGAGCTTTGCAGGATTTTCCGAAGCAACTGCGGTACGAACGCATACTGCTCAGGCACCTTGTCGAGGAACCGCATGATTTCGTTGGTGCTCTTAGAAGGCTACCATTAAGATTGCTGGAGCTTTTTCCCCAGGCCTACCAGTCGTACCTTTTCAATAGGTTTCTCAGCAGGAGACTCGCGCAAGGGTTTTCGTTGAATGAAGTTGAGGTTGGAGACTACGCTGTGAATGTAGAACGTTCAGGTTTGCCATTATTAGCCATGAATAAAACCGTGAGTTCTGAAAGCGTCGTCTCAATCAACAAGTTGATTCAAACTGGAAAAATGAGGTTGGCAATTCCATTACTAGGGTACAAACATAAACGTCCATGTGGTCTCCAAGGAGAGATTGAAAAGGAGGTTCTTGATGCAGAAGATATTTCGGCGAGCAGCTTCAAGATCAACGCTATACCTGAAGTCAGTTTAAGAGGAAAACTGAGAACCGCTCTAGCTCCACTGAAGGATTTTTCCTTGAACGAAACCGCAGTCGACCTAATTGATCCAACAAAGCACAAGGGAAACATGAGTTTTACATTATCTCGAGGCTCGTATGCGACAATAGTCCTAAGGGAGCTAATGAAGCAGCGCAGTCTGATAAAAGCAGGGTTCTAGAGAATCATTTTCTAGGCAACTCTCGCTGCATTTGAACTCAAACTAAGAACTTGAGAAGGCAAAAGAACCTGCAAGGAGCGCAGAATGAAACCCTGCTAGGCTTCAGATCGAGCTTTGGCAACTTTGAATTAAATACTACTTTTCTAAGTATCACTATCTTGAGGCGCCCTAGTGCAGACTGGCTCAGTCATGGCCTTGGCAATCGTTGCTTGCGTATTCTTCTTCACGAACAGTCTTTCAGGTAGCTTTCTCACAGTTTACTATAACAAGGAATTAGGGCTAAGCGTACCTGAAATTATCGAGATCCTGCTCTTCACTTTCCCGCTAATAGGTATGCTTCCGCT
>Ga0315277_10007086_pt1 | contig 14556 bp, 14 predicted proteins | sample YL17G05_15_MG_FD_203695 | JGI IMG/M metagenome (GOLD analysis project Ga0315277, IMG submission 203695) | Sediment microbial communities from Yellowstone Lake, YNP, Wyoming, USA - YL17G05_15 | ecosystem: Environmental > Aquatic > Freshwater > Lake > Sediment | place: USA: Wyoming | collected... | reverse complement strand
GAGATATAACCGAAAGTTGTGTATGAAAGGAAAGAGCGTATCCTATGTTGATTCACCAAATTCAACAAGGACCTTGCAGGGTCCGGGAGGATACGCTCATGGACAAGATTACCGGAAAAGCGGACGAAGGTCGAATGATTTCGGAGTCGGTCCTGGATCAGTTGATCCGGGACGGCGCACGGAAGATGCTCCAATCCGCTTTGGACAATGAAGTGGCTGAGTTTATCGAGAGGATGAAAAGCCGGCGAACGGAAGAAGGCCTGCGGGAGATCGTGCGGAACGGCCGCTTCCCGGAACGCGATATCATCAGCGGGGCCGGTCCGTTGCGCATTAAACAGCCCAGAGTCCGAGACCGAAAATCGGGAACCCGGTTTTCCAGCCGGATCCTGCCGCCTTTTCTGCGGCGTGTCCCGAGTGTCGACGCGCTCATTCCGGTGTTGTACTTGAAAGGGATCTCGACGGGCGACTTCTCGGAAGCTCTCGAGGCCATCCTGGGCCCGAACGCGGCGGGGCTTTCGGCGACGAACATCGTCCGCTTGAAAGAGGGATGGAAAACGGAATACGAAGCCTGGGCGGCCCGGGATCTGTCGGATAAAAGGTACGTCTATTGGTGGGCGGACGGTATCTACTTCAACGTGCGCCTCGATCCCGAGCGGCCGTGTCTGCTGGCCCTCATGGGAGCCTTGGAGGACGGGACAAAAGAGCTGGTGGCCGTTTGGGACGGAATCCGGGAGAGCAAGGCTTCGTGGCTTGAAGTGCTCCGCGATCTCAAGGCCCGCGGGCTCGCCGAAGCTCCCAAGCTGGCCGTGGGCGACGGGGCCTTGGGATTTTGGGCGGCGCTCGAGGAAGAGTATTCCAGAGTCCGTGAACAACGATGTTGGGTGCATAAAACAGCCAACGTCCTGGACAAGCTGCCGCAGAGCGTCCAACCGTACGCCAAGAAGCTGATCCACGAGATGTATCTGGCCCCGACTAAAGAGAAAGCGCTCGAAGCCTACCGTCGGTTCCTTTCGGAGTACGAGGCGAAGTATCCCAAGGCAACGGACTGTCTGCGCAAGGACGAAGATGTCCTGTTCGCGTTCTACGATTTTCCGGCCGAACACTGGATGCACATCCGGACGACGAACCCGATCGAATCGGCGTTCGCCACGGTGCGGCACCGGACGCGGCAGACGAAGGGCTGCGGCTCTCGATCGGCGACGCTGATGATGGTCTTCAAGCTCGCGATGCAGGCCGAGCGCCATTGGCGGAAACTGAACAGCGCGCAGTTGCTCGCTCATGTGATTCGGGGCGTCGTGTTCACCGACGGCGTCATGGATAAAGTGGCTTGAATGGAGATCAACGGGATATGTTCAACCCCGGCTCATACACAACATTTGACAATATCTCCACGCACGCGCGGAATAAAAGACTGAACCGGGTATCGCCAAGCGCCGCGATCGGCGCTCTCATCCTGTTTGTTTCGCTCGCTCTCGTGGTCCAGCACGTCCTGTTCCAAACGCCCTATCCCATAGCCCGGACGGCCCTCTTCTTCATCCCCCTCTTCGCTCTATTCGCCGTCTTATCCCTAAGCTCCCTCGGTCGGATCGGCCCGCGGACGGCCGGAGCGGCCGCCGTCGTCCTTTTGGCTTTTCTGACCGCGCTGAGCGGGGTTCATTTCGCGGGAAGGGCGAACACGGTCATGGTCGCCGAATGGAGGATCGATGCCGACACGAAGCATCTCCTCGAGGACCTTCCGGCGATCAAGGCCGGGCTCGCCCCGAATGCGGCCGTTCTCCGCCTGGGCGCCGAGTGGAACTTCATTCCCTCCTTGACCTACTATCTGCGCCGGAATGGGCCGCCCTGGCTCGACATCGCCTCGACCGATCTCAGACCCGAAAACGACGTGTATTTCCTTCATGAAACGTTCGATCCCGCCCGGATGGTCCTGGTCAAGGAATATCCTGTTTCCGGAAACATTCTGGTCCGGGCTAAGGACGAGATGCCTCGTTCTCAGCCGCAGAGGTCTGGATTTTCGCCTTGACGGGCCGGGCATTCTCGTCTACAATCGACGGCTCTTGCTCCCGTGGAAGAGAAACACATGGACGGCATGAACACGCAATTGTGGAAGAAGCTCCTCCTCGCCGTCGCTTCGCCCCTCTTCTTTATCTTTCTCATCGAAGGCGCCCTGCGTCTTTTCAATGTAAATACCGAACTCGCCCGGAATAAGAACTTCAAGATCGGCGTTCCCATCTGGCTCTTAGCGGATCCGAATTGGGTCCATAATGTCAATTTCCGGATGGCCACGTCCGAGGGCGTCGACGCCGAGGACGTCGCTTGGCTGGCCCATTTCGAGGAGGCGCGCTACATTCAGTACCGGCTCAAGCCCGGTCTCGATATTCAGGCCGTCAATCCGTTCAATGACGTCGACGTCCAAAAGAACATCACTTTTCGCATCACGTCCAATTCCCAGGGATTCCGCACCCGCGAGTTTACGCCGAAAAAACCCGGGACGTTCCGAATCGTCACGCTGGGAGATTCAAGCACCTTCGGCTGGGGGATCGAACCGCAGGTGACCTGGCAGTATCTGCTGGAAAAGAAGCTCGCCGGGTTCCTCGGCGCGGTCGAGGTGTTCAACCTCGGCATCTCCGGCCATACGACGCGCCACGGGCTCAATGTCCTCCGCCATTTCGCCTGGGACCTCGAGCCCGACCTCGTCGTGATCAGCTATGGGGCGAACGACGCCCGGTTCGTTCGTCAAACGGCCGATCAAGTCCTGGCCGTCGATGAGACGTTCCTCGGGAGCGTCCGTTGGAGCCTCCTCAAGCTCCGAACGGCGCAGCTCCTCCGCAAGTGGATGTACTCGATCCACGACCCGCTCGATGCCACGGCCCGGAAGAACGATGCTCCGGCGGATGGAAAAGCCGGTCTTCGGGCCGTCGCCCTTCCCCAGTACAAAACGAACCTCGAGACAATGATCGCCGAAGCCCGGAAACGGAATACGGCAACCATCCTTTTAGCCATCTGCGCCCCGCCCGATTATACCGAGGCCATGAATCAGACCGCCGAGATGGAACGGGTTCCATTCATCGATTCCAAACGGCTGTTCGTCGATAACTACGAGGGGATCAAAGCGGGACGAATTTATCCGAAGGAGCTGGAATACGTTCGGTCGATCTTTGGGGATGAAAATATGACCAGGAACACCTGGCTCTATGTGACCCGGGATGGTTGCCACCCGAATCGGATCGGGACGAACCTCATCTCCGATGCCCTGGCCGACGTGGTCGACAAAACCATAGCCGGCCTGGGCGGGCCCTCGAAGTGATGCTCGTCCGCGGAAATTAGCCGCGGCCCGAGTACGGCGGAACGGACCCCGGTCAAGGCCCGGGGTGCCCGCCGTCGCGCTCAGAACAAGCTGTAGATGAACGGCCCGATGGCCGAGCTCTGGGAGAAGACCAGGACGAGGCCGATGGCGACCAGGACGACCAGAACCGGAATCAGCCACCACTTCTTGTTCTTCCAGAAGAACGTGAACAGATCGCCGATCACCCCGAGCTTGGCCCCGAAATTTCGGATCGCTCCCATCGTACCCTCTCTTCCCGCTTATTTCCGGACCATGGTGCGTTCAAGGACCAGGACGTCGATCCCGCTCTTGCTGAACGTGTTGAAGGCGTTCTCCGGGGTCGTGACGATCGGCTCCCCGCGCAGGTTGAACGACGTGTTCAGGAGCACCGGCACTCCGGTGGCCTGGCCGAAACGGTCGACGATATCGTAGTAGCGGGGGTTCCATTCCCGCCGGACGGTCTGGAGGCGGCCCGTGCCCATGTGGTTGACCGCGCTCACCGAATCCGCCTTGTCCTTCTTGAGGGGCAGGACGAGGAGCATGTACCGGGCCGGGTATTGGCCGGCGATGTTTGCCCCCTCGAAATAATCGGACGTCCGATTCTCCAGGATGACCGGAGCGAACGGGCGGAACGGCTCGCGGAACTTAATCTTGATGTTGACGGTATCTTTCATCATCTCGCTTCGAGGATCGGCCAGGATGCTCCGGTTGCCGAGGGCGCGCGGCCCCCATTCGAAGCGGTCCTGGAACCAGCCGACGACCTTGCCCGCGACGAGATCCTCTGCGACACGGTCGAGAAGCTTGCCGTCATCCTCGACGAATTCGTGTTTGATCCCCTTGCTTTCGAGGAACGTCCGGATCTCATCCTCGCCGTATGCTTTTCCCCAATAGGCATGTTCCAGGCGGAAGCCGCGCGGCTTTCCCAGCACGGCGTGATGGACGTGCAGGGCCGCTCCGAGCGCTCCCCCGCTGTCCCCCGCCGCAGGCTGGATGAAGAGCTCTTCGAACGGCGTTTCGAGAAGGATCCGGCCGTTGGCCACGGAGTTCAGCGCGACGCCGCCGGCCATGCACAGCCGCTTGAGGCCCGTGCGCCGATGAAGATCGTTGGCCAGCTTCAGGATGATCTCTTCGGTGACCTTCTGGATGCTCGCGGCGATGTCGGCATAGTGTTCGTTGAGCCGGCACTGGGCTTCGAAATCCGCGGGCTTCTCCCCGAAATAGGAAGGGAAGCGTGTTTCCGACGTGAAGAAATGCATCTTCGGGTCGCGCGGGGCCCCGAAGAGCTCGACAAAGCGCCGGTTGAACGTCCGCTCATCCGACTGGTGGAAGGAGAAATAATCCATGTTCAGCCAGAACGAGCCGTCCGCGGCGACCTTGACGAGCTTGTCGGTGATCTTGTCCATGTACCGCGGTTTCCCGTAGGGGGCCATGCCCATGACCTTATACTCGCCCTCGTTGACCTGGAAACCGAGAAAAGCGGTGAAAGCGCTGTAAAGAAGGCCGAGGGAATGGGGGAAGCGGATCTCGTTCTCGAGGGAGATGGAGTTGCCTTTGGCCTTCCCCATGGCCGCCGTCGTCCACTCTCCGACCCCATCCAGGGTCAGAATGGCCGCTTCGTCGAAAGGCGAAGGATAGAAGGCGCTGGCGGCATGGGACACATGGTGGTCGGCGAACAGGATCTTCGCGTTGGGCACGCCGAGCTTCGTCCGGATGAGGTTTTCGATCCAGAGCTTATCCCCGAACCAGCTGATCATGGCTTGCCCGAAGGGCCGCCAGGAACGCGGATAAGCTTGCAGCCCGGTCATCAGGATCCGCTCGAACTTTTGGAACGGCTTCTCATAGAAAACGACGTAATCGAGATCCCCGGCTTCGATCCCCGCCTCCTCGAGGCAGAACCGAATGGACAGGTCGGGGAAGCCGAAGTCGTGCTTGATCCGGGAGAATCGCTCTTCCTCGGCCGCGGCGACGAGGGCCCCGTCGCGAAGGAGGGCCGCCGCCGAGTCGTGGTAGAAGAAGGACAAGCCGAGGATGTGCATCAGTAGGGCTTTCGGGAGGATTCGAGCCCGGCCGGCGTTTCCGATCGCCGGACCCAATGCGTATCCGGGCCGCTTTTCTTGATCCGGAGCGGATCCGAAAACGCCTTGACGGCCAGGGCGACGGGACCGATGACGATGATGAAGATGAGCCCCATGAAGATCTGGCTCTGGAACGTTCCCGCCTTGAAGAGAAAAGCCCTCAGGCCGGGGAACCGTTTCGCCGAGAGGTGTTTTTCGAGATGCGGCTCGACGACAGAGGCGCGTTCGGCGGCGGAAGGGCCTTTGACCAGGCTGATGAGGAGCCCAACCAGGAAGCCCGCGGCGATCGCGGCCAGGATGAAGAACCAGGCGTTCATGCCGGTCCGGCCGCGCGCGATGGCGATGGCCACCCAAAGCGCCAGGATGACGGCGAGGTCGAGCGCCACGGGTTTGCGCGCACCCGCCTTCCCCGCTCTCAGGGCGTTGGCCACGGCGTAGTCGAAGAGCGCGAGCAGCATCGCCGCGATGAGGGACAAGATGGACACGGGCAAGTCTCCGTTCTTAAAAGAGCGCCATTTTATGCTGAATAGGGCGCCAATTCAAGGCTAAAGTCCGAAACTCTTGCGGACCTGTTTTTCGATCACGGAATCCGGAAGGAAGCGCTTGAAAAAAACCTGCGCGCCCGCGCCCCGCCCGACGACATAAAAGGGCGCCGGCCGCTTTTTCCGGAGGATCGAGAGGACCTTGTCCGCCACAACCTCCGGCCCCTGCGCCTTGGCCATTCCGGCGTCCCGCTCCCGGAAGAAGGCGTCGAAGCCGGCCCGGAACGTAGGATCGGCCGGCCGGAGGCTCGAGGGTTGGATCGTGGTGCGGATATGTGCGGGATCGAGGATCGCGACGCGGACGCCTCGCCGCAAGACCTCGTTGCGGAGCGACCAGGAATAAGCGGCCAGGGCCGCCTTCCCCGAGGCATAGGCGGATTGGAACGGGATCCCGAACCGCCAGACGAGTGAGCCGATGTTGAGGATGAACCCGGAGCCCCGGGCGAGCATCGCGGGCAGGACGCCCTGGATGAGCCGGACGGGGCCGAAGAAATCGAGCTGCAGGATCTCCCGGAGGCGCTCCGGCGGAGCTTCGGCGGCGGCCCAGGCGCTCGAAGCGCCGGCGTTGTTGATCAGGATGTCGACCGGTCCGGCGGTCGCCAGGCAGGCGTCGATCGAGGAGTCATCCAGCAGGTCGAGAGGAATGAATCGAACGCCGGGCGGAGGCTCCGGACATGTCACCGGGCTGCGGGCCGTGCCGAGGACTTCGAAGCCTTTCCGGGCCAGAGACGCGGCGATGGCCCGGCCGATGCTTTTCGAAGCTCCCGTGACGAGAACGCGCGCGCCGGCCACGGCGACCGGTCAGTCCGACGATTCGCGGGACAGCAGGGATTTCGCCGAGGAAAGGTTGAGCTTGAGGGCGTCGCGGACATTCTTGAACGCCGCGATCGTCCGGTCGATGTCCTCGTCCGTGTGGGAGGCCGTGGGGACCATCCGGAAAAGCAGGATACCTTTCGGAACGACGGGATAAATGACCCCGGTGATGAAGATGCCCTGGTCGCGCAGGCCTTTGATGATGGCCATGCCGAGCGGAAGGTCGCCGGCGGGGACATAAACGGCGCAAAGGGGGGCGGGAACGTCTCCGATCTCGAAGCCGAGGTTCTTCAGGCCGTTGCGGATCTTGGCCGAATTCTCCCACATCTTCTTCCGCCGGTCATTCCCGTCGCGGATCATTTCCATGGTCCGCTTCAGGACCTTGACGTAGATCATCGGCAGGCTCTTGGCGAAAACCTGGGTCCGGGCATTATAGCGGATCCACTCGCAGACGGGCTTGGTCGAGGCCGTGACTCCGCCGATCGAGGCGAAAGCCTTCGCGAACGTGCCGAAGAACAGGTCGAGCTTGTCGTGGAGGCCGAAGTGCTCTCCGGTTCCCCGGCCGTTCGGACCCATGACCCCGAAGCCGTGGGCGTCGTCGATATAGATCCGGGCTTCGTACTTGTCCTTGAGAGCGGTGATCGCGGGCAGATTGGCGATGTCGCCGCGCATCCCGAAAACGCCTTCCGTCACGATCAGGACGCCGCCATGGCGGTCTTTGTTGACATGTTTGAGATGGGCCTCCAGGCTGTCCATGTCGTTGTGCCGGTAGACCCGGAACTTGGCCCCGGAGACGAAGACGCCGTCGAGCATCGAGGCGTGGGAGAGCTTGTCGACGATGATCGTGTCGCTCGAATCGACCATCGAGGCGATCGTCCCCAGGACGCCGAGGTAGCCGTAGTTGAACAGGACGGCGTCCTCCTTCTGGAGCCATTCGGCGAAGGCTTTTTCGAGGGCGATATGGTGCTCGGTGTTTCCCGTCATCATCCGGGCGCCCATCGGCGCGCTGGACCCGTATTCGCGGGCCGCTTCGACGGCGATGGCCTTGAGCTCTTCGTTTTCGGCCAGGCCGAGGTAGTTGTTGATCGACCACTGGACGACCTTTTGGCCTTGGAAGCTCATCTCATGTCCCGGATGCGGGTCGAGGATGGGCCGGGTAAAGTAATGGTCGCCCCGGGCGCGGAACGGACCGAAATAACCGCCTTCACCGGCGGTCTTGTCGAAGATATCTTTCATGAGGGAGCTGCTCCTGATTGAAATAGAAGAACATTTTATCTCAAAGATTGCGCCAAAATCAAGGCGCCCGCGGGGCCCGCAGGCTGAGCAATCGATTGAATTCGGCGCCCTTTTCCTCTAAAATAATTCTCCCCGAGGGGGGACCACCGCGGCCGCGGACAGGCAGAAAAGAAAACCATGAAATTCACCAAGCTCCGGAAAAAATATCTCGTGCCGGCTCTCCTCGCCCTCGGGGCCGCGATCTTCCTTCTTCGGCCGACGCGGGCCATCGCCGTCTCCGGGACGGAGCTGCGGCCCCAAGACGCCCTCGAGACCGTCCTGGCCACGGGCCGGATCGTCGGGGAGAAGTCCATTCCCCTGGCCTTTCCTCGGGGAGGCCGTTTGGCCCGGGTTGTCGTCGAGAACGGCGACCGGGTCCGCGAAGGCCAGGTCCTTATGGCGCTTGAAAGCTCCCGAGAACGGAACGGGCTGGCCCAGGCGAAAAACGCTCTCGAGGTCGCCCGGCTCAATCTGGAGCGGGCGTCCACCATCGACCTCGTCGACGCCCGGGAGAAGCTGAAGCAGGCCGAAGCCGCGGCCGCCTACGCGGAAGCGAACTTCAAGCGGCAATCCGAGCTCATCGCCCAGAACACCATTACCGCCTTCCAGTTCGAGCAGGTCAAGAAGGACCGCGACCTAGCGGCCTCGGCCCTGGCCGCGGCCGCGAATCAGCTTCAATCCATCGAACGGACGCAAAAGCCCCTGGCGGGCTTGGCCGTCGAGAGGGCCGCCTCCGACCTCAAGCAGGCCGAAACGGCCCTTGACGAATCGGTTCTGCGCGCCCCGTTCGACGGTCAGATCGTCGAGCATCTCGCCGATAAAGGCGAATTCGTCCAAGCCGGCCAAAAGGTCGTCACCTTCATCCCGGAAATGCCCCGGACCTATGCCGAGATCCAGGCCGAAGAAGTCAGTGTCGGAAAATTCAGCCTCGGCCAGAAAGCCCTCATCTCCTCGGCCGCGTTCCCGGAAACGGCTTTCCCGGCCGTGGTCGAGCGCATCGGATCGATCGTGGATCCCCAGCGGGGAACGTTCGCCGTCCGCCTGGCCATGGAAAAGCTCGAGCCCCGGCTCCTGCCCGAGTCCTCGGTCTCGGTCCAGATCGTCGTCGGCGCGGCCAAAGGGGTCCTCCTGCTCGAACAGCGCTTCATCGTTCGCGAAGCCGGGGCCGCATTCGTATTCGCGGCGTCCGGCCGCCGGGCCAGGCGCCTCCCGGTCAAGGTCGTCGACCTGGGGAACGGCTATTTCGGCGTCTCGGAGGGAGTGTCCTCCGGGACGATCGTCCTGCCGCCCCAGGGCCTCGAGGACGGGGTCCGGATCAGGATCGTTCCGCCCGCCGGATAAGCGAGCATGTTCAACATCGTCGTCGCCTTTCGCTTCTTGAAGGAAGGACGGACCCAGACCGCTCTCATCCTGTTCGGCATCACCCTGGGAATCGCCGTGCAGATCTTTCTGAATTCGCTGATCGTCGGGCTCCAGGATAGTCTCGTGGCCAAGATCGTCGGAACGGCGCCGCACATCACCGCCTCCATGCCCGATCTCGTCCCGGAATCAGCAATACCTTCCGAATCCAGCCGGCCGACGCTGGCCCGGATCGTATCGAACCAGGGAAACGTCAAGCCGATCCGGAATTGGAGGCCGATCGTCGTTCAGCTGGCCAGACTGGGGGCGTTCCGGGTCATCAATCCGGTCGCCCGGGGAGCCGGATTCATCCTTCAGGGCGAAAAGTCCCTGCCCGTGACGCTCCAGGGATTCGATCCCGATCCGGCCGATACTCTTTACGATCTCCGCGGCCGGATGACCGCGGGCCGGTACGACCTGGGCGGAAACGGCATCCTGATCGGGAAGGACCTCGCCGCCAAGCTCCGAGCCGGGATCGGGAGCACGGTGCGCATCACCGTCCCGAGCGGGGCTGCGGACATCTTCCCCGTCGCCGGCATCTTCGATCTCGGCGCGCTTCCGGCGAACGAAGGATGGGTCATCATCAGCCTGACCCGGGCCCAGATCCTCTATGGCCTCGATCAAGGATTGACCGAGATCGAGCTCCAGGTCGGGGACGCTTTCGCGGCCAAGCGCTGGGCCGCGGACCTGCGCGCCTCCTTCCCCGCCCTGAAATGGCTGAGCTGGGAGGATACCAACACCGAGATCCTGGCCGCCCTGCAGAGCCAATCCAGCTCGTCGTATACGATCCAATTATTCGTCCTTCTGTCCGTGACTCTCGGGATCGCTTCTGTCCTGGCCGTGTCGGTTGCGCAGAAGCAGCGGCAGATCGGCATCCTCAAGGCGCTGGGAACCCGAACGCGGGACGTCGGGCGGATCTTCCTCATCCAGGGAGCCGCGCTCGGCTTCACCGGCTCCCTCCTCGGCGCCTTGGCCGGCTGGGGCCTGATCGGCCTGTTCCAATCCATCCCGACCGCGGCGCGGTTTCCCATCCCGGTCAAGCCCGGCGCGGTCGCCCTGACGGTGGCGATCGCCACGCTCGCCGGAACGCTGGCCGCCTTCGCCCCGGCCCGGCGGGCCGCGCGGCTCAATCCCATCGAGGTGATCCGCAATGGGTGAGATCGTCCTCCGCGGGATCCGCAAGGTCTACGGAAGGGACGTCCCGACCGTCGCCCTCCGCGGCGTGGACCTCGAGGTCCGGGCCGGCGAATACATGTCCGTCATCGGCCGTTCGGGATCGGGCAAGAGCACGCTTCTCAACATCATCGGAACGCTCGACCGCCCCTCGTCCGGAGAGATGCTCTATGAAAGCCGCGATCTCTTCGCCCGGGACGACGACGGCCTGGCCGCCTTCCGCAACGAGACCCTTGGGTTCATCTTCCAGTTTCACTATCTCCTTCCGGAGTTCAACGCCCTGGAGAACGTCCTCCTCCCCCATCGCGTCCTTCACGGCCGCGTCGATCCCGCGGTCCTGAAGCGGGGCAAGGAGCTCGTCGAGCGGGTCGGCGTCGGGGCGCGGATGACCAACCGGGCCAACGCTCTTTCGGGCGGGGAACAGCAGCGGATCGCCGTCGCCCGCGCGCTCATCAACCGTCCCCGGATCATCCTGGCCGACGAGCCGACGGGAAACCTCGACAGCGATACGAGCCAGGCGGTCCAGGGTCTCCTCCGCGAAATCAACCGCGAATTCGGTACGACGTTCATCATCGTCACCCACGACCGGCACATCGCCGCCGGCTGCGACCGGGTGGTCGAGATCGACGACGGCCGGATCCTCCGCGATTTCCGGACCGATAAGCAGAGCGGGGACGAAACCTGGGAACAGCTCGCCCCGTGCAACTGCCGCGAGCGGACCCGCGGCGTCGTTGCCCCGTCCGCGTGAGCGCGCCGGCTCACCCTTTGATCAGGCGCTTCTTATCGGTGATCGCCGTGAGGAGCTCCTTCGCGGTCCGGACGAGGTCCTTCTCCCCGAGCTCCGAGGAAATGATCGTGACCCCCTCCCCGTCGAGCCGGCAGGCGACGGCTTTCGAGCCGCGGGCCGTCTTGATCCGCGGATCGCTCAGGGACCGCTCGAGCGTCGTCACCTGGATCTTCATCATCTCGTATCCGGCGGCGCTGTAGAGCAGGACGGCGACATGGACGTCCTTGTTCGTATCGTCGTCGTCCGGGCCGCCGATGAAGAAATCCTGCTGCCGAGGGGAAGCGGACAACGGCGCGGCCGTCCCGAATGTCCGGACCTCGTCATAGACCCGGCGCAGGAGCGCGGCGGCCTTGCCCGCCGCTGCGCCGCTTTGCGGGAGCGCCCACGGGAAGGCCAGGGTGGCGACGAGCAGGACGGCGGCGGCGGTCATCGGTCAGGGTTTCTTCGTCAGGCGCGAGCGGACATAAAAGGCGAAGGCCAGAGCCAGGACGATCACCAGGCCGAGGATGAAATACAGGAAGAACGCCGCCGGCGTCTCTTCGGCGGCCGCGGCGGCGGGGACGATCGGAAGTTCGAAGAACGAAGGCCGCTCCATGCTCCGGTGGATCGTCATCGTCGGCGGCGGATCGATTCGCGGCGTGGCGGCATTGTCCTTGTCCGCACCGCTCAAGGTCAGGCGGATGCGGTTCCCGGCGTTGAAGACGTTCGACGTCGGTTCCATGCTGAAGACGAGTTCGACCGGCTCGCCGGGCTTGAGCGGCGCGACATCGCTGTCGAAAGCGCGATGGTAAGGCAGGCCGAGGTTGTCGTACGGGGATTCGCTCAGGGCGCGGACGGACGCCCGCAGGACGCCCTCCGTGATGTAGCGCGAGCCTCCCTCGGGATAGACCTCCTCGAGATAGGCGAACAGGTCCGCGTCGGTCGCGGTCGAGCTGAGCCAGGCGTGGACGACGGGAAATCCGGTCACCTCGACGTCGGCTTTGAGCGCCGCGGAGGTGTAGGTCAGGCTGCGCGCGTCATGATCGGCCAGGTCGGGATAGGCGAACCCCCCACCGACGGCGTTGTCCCATCGGGTGGCCGTTCCCGTGCTCACTCCATAGTCGACGACATAGGCGTCCGAACCGCTTTTTTTCGGAGGGACGGCGGCGAGCTTTCCGTCATTGACCGAGGCCGAGGTCAGGGATCGGCCGGCGGCAAGATATTCGCAGACGGGCTTGGCCTCCGGAAAGGGCCAGGCTGTGGCCGTCTTCCAGATGTTCTTCTTCGGCTCGACCATGACCTGATAATAGATCGGCGGCTCGTTCATGATCCCGTTTTCGACGCCCTTCAACCAGTGATCGAACCAGCGCAGCTCCTCGACGGCGATCAGGCGGATCTCCTCCGTGGAGATCTCCTGATCGCGCGGGGCGTGCGACCGGGCGCTGACGGCGAGGCGGCGCGGGGCGGTGAAATTGCGGTAAGCCAGGAAAGCGTGCCGGGTGAAGGCGTCGAACCAGCCGGCCCAGAGGTACACCGGGACGCCTGAGCCGTTGATCGCGGCAATGTGACCGGCGGGCTGCCATTCCATCGACGGAGCGACGCCCGTGACGGGATCGACCGAGTTTCGGAATCGCAAGCCCTCCATGATCGAGGCCAAAGGACGGTTCCCCGCCTTGTGCTCGGCCAGGGCTTTCTTGAGGAGTACCCCGCCGGCATCGCCGTCGACCGGCGCGACGCCCGGCTCGGTGTCGAGGCGGGTCGTCAGCTCGCTCCAGGTCTTGACGAAATCTTCTTTATAGACTCCGCCCTGGGACCCCATCTCGAAGAGATCGAAGAGCGCGACGACCGGAAAGATCGCCTTGAGGTGCGGCGGCTTCGTCGCTGCGGCCATGAACTGGGTGATGCCCAGATAGGAGCCGCCGAACATACCCACATTTCCGTTCGACCACGGCTGTTTTCCGAGCCACTCCGTGATCTCATAAGCGTCCTGCGTCTCGTCCTTGGTGAAGATGCCTTTGGACGCGCCGAAGGACGCGCCGGAGCCGCGGGCGTCGGCGGACGCGGCGACATAGCCGTGCATGATGAGATTGCGGATGTCGGGGCTGTCGGCGACGGTGACAAGGCGGGGGCCGGCCTGGAAGGCGCGGCGATAACGGTTGTGGGTCCAGATGACCGGAAGGGGCGCCTGTTCGACCTTGCCGGCTTTCGCCGGGCGGAGGATGTCGAGGGCGATCTTCACGCCGTCACGCATCGTCAGGTAGAGGGATGTCCGGACCGAAGAGTCGTAAAGGACGGGCGAATATCCGGAATACTGCCCAAAGCGGGAGATCTTTCCTGCGGTGGCGGGAGCCTGCGCGGGGCCCTGGGCGGGCCAAATCAGGGCGGTTAGGAGAAGGGAAGTCAGGGCGAGGGCGCGGAAGCGTGGGGCCATCGGCGGTCTCCTTTGAATGGGCGTCCGGCGGACATCATAAACCGAACCGGGGGCCGTGACAAGAAACGCCGCCCGGCGCCCGTCGGAGGCAAACGCGGAGCGTTCACTTAGGTTGACTTCCGGCCCGGATGACGCTAAATTACGGGCAAAGAGAGGCGCTATGGAGTATCAGGCCCGCTTGATCCGGCTCATCGAATGTTCGGCCGACGAATTGACGAACAAGTGGCTGGCTGATGTCCAGCGCAGCGCCAAGACGGCGACCTATCGAAAGCTCGACGAGCGAGACCTCTACCAAAGGGGATTCCGGGTCCTCAGCCAGCTCGGGAAATGGATCACCGAGGAGATCGACCGCGAGGAAAGCCGGAAGGAGTGGATCCAGCTCGGCCGGGACCGGGAGAAGGAAGGCTTCGCCCTGTCCGAGATCATCATGGCCCTCGCCCTCCTCCGGCGGAATCTCTGGCAGAAGATCGAATCCGAAGGCCTGATGGACACGGCCTACGATTTTTTCCAGGCCATGCAGCTCCACAACCGGGTCACCCACTTCTTCGACCGGGCCGTCTATTACACGGCTTGCGGGTACGAAAAACCCCGGGATTGAATCCCCTCCACGGAATAAAGTTTCTTCTTGACAGCCCGGATGACTTCTCTTAGAATGCCGCCGACATGAGCCAAGAGCTGAGAATGATCGAACCGAAGATCAGCTCCTCGTTCTACGTCTATTACGGGCGCTAAGCGCCCAACCCCCCCCCCCCACATTT
>Ga0315277_10007085_pt1 | contig 14556 bp, 15 predicted proteins | sample YL17G05_15_MG_FD_203695 | JGI IMG/M metagenome (GOLD analysis project Ga0315277, IMG submission 203695) | Sediment microbial communities from Yellowstone Lake, YNP, Wyoming, USA - YL17G05_15 | ecosystem: Environmental > Aquatic > Freshwater > Lake > Sediment | place: USA: Wyoming | collected... | reverse complement strand
ACCCCTTCGGCATGCTCTCACGAATCTGGCGCACGGTCTGCTGCACCACGTAAAAGTTGTCCAGCAACCACTCGGCCTCGTAGGATAGCAACCCTTGCGCCTCGGACACTCGCGCAAAGTGCTCGTAAGCGTCGTGTAAGAGGGACTCTTGTGTCTGAAGGCGAGCGAGGGGTGAGGGAGCAGGACTGGGGAGGCGAGAGACAACAGCACTTGCGGCCAGACGGGTGGCGAGGGTTTCTAATGGGTCCGCGCTTGATATAGGGTCGTGAGTGGATGTGCTGCGATCGGTTTCATTGTTTGGCACTTTCAATGTCCCTTCGACCCTCTCGCCTCGATTTCAGCCTGCGTTCTCTCTACTTCGTTCCGGGAAAGGTCCTGCATAATCAGCAATGGGGCGGTGCAGTAGGCGATGAAATTAAGGGCTACGCTGCCGTATGGCCATTGGGCCTCGCCGGAATAACCGTGCGCGCTCAACATGACCATGTCTATCTCTTCTTGCGCGACCAGCTCGTGCAGCGTAGCGGCTATGTTTTCGCTGCTCAGTAGGCGTGTTTCAACTTCCACAGAGAGCCGAGAGCGCAGTTGCTCCAGGTACGCGGCTCCGTGTGCCTGATTCAGTTCTGTAAGCCGGTTCACTAACTCGTTCTCTTCGGCCGAGCGGGGTGTGCGCCGGGGCAATTCGGGTTTAGACACCACGTGCGCCAGCAAGGGTAGGCACCCGTGAGATCTGGCCAGAGTAATCGCCAGCGGCAGGATAACCTCGGCCCGTTGAGAGCCATCCAGGGGCAGCAGCAGCCGCTTGTAGCGCAAGCCTGTCAGATCGCTAGTGGCGGGGCGGTGGGCCCGCACGATCAATACCGGCATGTAGGCCTGGATGATGACCTTCTGGACCACGCTGTTGATGTTCCATTTGCTCGGACCACTCCAGCCGTGACTGTTGAGAATGATCAGGCCGACATCGTTGGTTTGCGCGTACTCGACGATGCGCTCCGCGGCACTCCCTTCCAGGAGCACCTTGTCTGCCTGTAAGCCCGCTTCTTGTAAGCGGGCCCCTATTTCATCCAGGTATGCTCCGGCCTCGGATTTGCGGATTTGCCAGCGCAGTGGGTCAATGGCCCGGGTCAGGCCACCGCCACGAGTGCGCTCGACCGCTTGTAGCAATGTGACGCGGGCCCCAAAGGTGCGTGCCAGTGCTACTGCGTGAGGCAGCACACATTCCGCCAGTTGCGATCCGTCCAAAGGAACGAGTATATGATTGAGCATAGTTCCTGACTCCTCTTTCCGAGCCATCTACCCTCCCGCAGGTTATGATTTGCGATGCTTGACAAACCTCGGCGTGTCCTGGTGTACGTCTCAATGCCCAAGAGCTGGCCCGACCCGCGGGAGGGTGAGCGTCACATTCAGGTCTTCATCACGCGGATCAAAGAGGGGCTGGGCTGCTCCCAGTTCGAAGCGGCTGCCCTGACCGATCTGGCCAAAGAGGGCTACTTGCCCTGGCTCTAAATCCAGTATACAGCAGAATACCTGTGAGTCAAGCATTGGTAATGTCCTTCGCTGTGGCCAGTCTCCTGACCAAGCCCCCTTGACCCACGGTCCGCTTACCTGGCCTGGGCACGAATTTGAGGATTGACTTGCGCGCAGAATTGCGGTACACTAGAATTACCTTCCCGAAAGTTCGGAACCTTTCGGGAAGGTGGCAACGGCTGGCGTGCGGCAAGTGAAGCTTACCTTGCTTGCCGAGATACGTTAAGTGGGATGGGAAATAGGTACATCCACATGGCTAGACTGATGCGGCTGGCCCGCCCGCATTTCTTGATCGCCGGGCTGGTCCTGTTCGTGTTTGGCGCTTCGTGGGCCATCCTTCTAGGTGCTCCTTTTTCTCTGCCACGGCTGCTCCTGGGCTACCTGGTCGTTCTACCGGCCCATCTCTCTGTCTCCTATAGCAACGACTACTTTGACGTGGAGGTAGACAGGTTCAGCGTCCCCACCCTGTTCAGTGGAGGCAGCGGTGTGCTGGTGGACCATCCAGAGTTGAGAAAGCCTGCCAGGTGGATCGCAGTAGCACTGATGCTATGCTCACTGGTACTGGGCGTCCTGTTCCTGGCTACGTATGCGTACCCGTTCTGGTTCCTGGGGTACGTCCTGGCGGGCAACCTGCTAGGTTGGTTCTATTCTGCGCCACCCTTGAGGCTTGCTTATCGCGGCCTGGGGGAATTGTCAACCGCTGTTACCGCCGGTCTACTCGTGCCAGGCATGGGATATCTGGTCATGAGAGGCTACCTGAACAGAGAGGGGCTACTTTTTGCGATCCCCCTGATGCTGTACGGCCTGGCGTTCATCCTGATCGTAGAGATACCGGATGAGGAGGGAGACCGTCTGGGTAACAAGAGAACGATGGTGGCGCGCAAGGGGCGGGGCTTTGGTTTCACCATGACAGGGGTGTTATTCTTCCTGGCGACGGCGTATTTCTTCTGCTTACCGTGGCTATGTTCACGACCGTATCCACTCGATTTCCGTCTCTTGGGTTTTCTATCGCTGCTGCCCCTGGGGGCAGGCGTCGTGGGTATGCTGAAGAGGCCTGGCCAGAGACAGCCGGCTACCAGAACTGTAAATGGGATGCTGGTCACGTTGGCGGGGTTTCTGGCCCTGGCAGATGGGTACCTGGTTTATCTGGCGGCCCGCTTGTAGACCATTCATGGCCTCGCCCGCCGAGGACGGACCCGGTAGGGGGGCCGGGGATGGAGCAGGGGCTTGAATCCCTCGCCCAGCACTTCGTGGCTGGGATTGATCACCATGAACGCCTGAGGGTCGGCCTGGCTGACGATCTTGCGCACAGCGGCGACCTCGCGGCGGCTCACGACCGTGAAGAGCACGACGCGCTGCTGGCCCGTATAGCCTCCCTCTCCCGCCAGGAGGGTCACGCCGCGCTCCAGTTGCTGCAGGATGCGCTGCTGGATCTGCTCGGGGTTCTGGGCGATGATAAAGACTGACTGGCTGGCACTGGCGCCCGTCTCCACAAAGTTCAGCGCCCGCTCCGCGACCCAGGCGACGATCAACGCATATAGCGCCGGAGCCAGCCCGAAGAACCAGGCGGCTAGCGCCAGCACCACGACGTCCATCGCCAGGAGCGATCCAGACATGCGCAGGCCGTAAAAGTGGTTGAGCAACTTGGCCAGAATCTCGGTACCCCCAGCGGTGGCATCGGCCCGGAACACCAGCCCCTGGCCCAGGCCGTAAAGCAGGCCGCCGAAGGCGGTGTACAACAGCGGCTCCCCCTGTACCACCGGCACGTAAGGGCGCAGGAGGTCAATCGCCAGGCTCGCCAGTACAGTCGCGACGATCGTCCTGGGGCCGAACTCGGCACCCAGCAGCCACGTCCCCAGGATCAAGAGCGGCACGTTCAGAGCCAGGAACGTCAACCCGACCGGCCACGACCACAGGCGATTGGCGAACATCGCCAGCGCGGTGAAGCCGCCCGGCACAACGTCGTTGGGGTCGAGGAACACGTCCACCGCCAGCGCCATCAGTGCGCTGCCGGCTGCGATCAGCAGCAGATCCAGCAAGAACCGTCCGACCCGTTTCAGGGACATACTGCAAGCCCCTTTCTCACCAGACATTACCTCGCCGGGTACACACTCAGTATAGTTCAACCTACCTGGAAGTCAAAACGTTTGTCCGCGCCATTGCCGCAAGCCACACAACGCAAAACCGCCCCAGTCGCTGCGGGATCGGGGCGGTCGGTTCGCCGGCAGTAACGTCCCCAGTTAAGACACGTGGAGGACGTGCTCAGCCGCTTCCCGTTCGCCCGTGCCGATCCTCGCTTCTGCGAGATGGTGGACACGATTGCCGCCCAGGCCGGCGACCAGGGGCGTTATACCGCCGGCTCGATGTACGTGGCCTGGAAGGGCTGGTCTTTCGCCGACAAGAAGCACCCCTCCCCCTGGCTGACCTTCCTGGTGCTGCGTATTCAGAAGCGCATGGCCGAGGCGGCTCAAGGCCTGCGCGGCTAACCCAGTGGTTCAGAAGCCGCCGGGCTGGTAAACTGTACAAGCCTACATTCCCTGTGCTATCTACCGTCTCGGTGAGCCAGATGGTGCCATTCGGCCAAGCGTGCCCCAACTCGTGATTGAGATGACCTTTTGAAGTCGAGCCTTGAAGGCCACAGCGTCCCCGTCCACGCTTGCGCCAGCCGCATTCCTGCCCAGCAGAAGAAACAGGAGCACTGTCGGGTCTTCAGAGACTGAGATCGAACGTCAACTTGGGACCGTTCAGTCGCGCATAGAAATGGTTGAGCACATCGCGGCCGAGGAGGAGGATGAACGAGAACTTCAAGGAATGGAGCGGGGGGTTCGATGTCACTACCGGTCCCTCCGCCAACGTGGCATCGTCTATAGTAAGGGCATAGGGGGCTTGTGCCTCTTTCAAGACCAGCGTTCTCATGGTTGTCACCTCCCCCCCCGGTGTAGCACACAGATCGAAGCCTGTCAATCATGCATGTCGGCGGGGTGTGTCACCGCAGTTTTCCGCAAGCTCCCGCGCAAAACCTCAACGTTACTTCCTCGTCAGGTCCCCACTTGCCATTCGCCCGGCATCAGAGTAGAATTTGCCGGAGTAGATGATATGGGGAGGACACGGAAAAATGGACACGGCAACCTTGGGCAAGACTGGCTTGCAGGTCAGCCGCCTGGGGGCTGGCTTGTTCGAGATCGGATCCTTGACAGACGTGTCAGCGGCGGGCCGGGTTCTGAACGCGGCGCTCGACGGCGGCATCAACTTCCTGGACACCGCTGCCTGTTATGGCCACAGCGAGGAGTGGATCGGTCGCACGATCTCCCATCGCCGCCACGAATACGTCCTGGCCACCAAGGCCGGCCACGTGGTCGAGGGGTACGAGGGAGAAGAGTGGACAGCCAGGACAATCCTGGATAGCATCGAACGCAGCCTGCAGCGCTTGAGGACTGACTACCTGGACCTGGTGCAGTTACACTCTTGCGGCGTGGACGTCCTCGAACGAGGGGAGGTCATCCGGGCGCTGCTGGAGGCTAAACAGGCGGGCAAGACGCGCTACGTCGGCTACAGTGGGGACCACCAGGCTGCGCTGTGGGCGATCGCCAGCGGCCAGTTTGACACCTTGCAGACCACCTTTAACCTGCTACACCAGGGGGCGCGCCAGGAGGTGTTTCCCAGGGCCAGAGCCAGAGGGATGGGCATCATCGCCAAGCGCCCCATTGCGAACGCCGCGTGGGGGGCACCTGCCGGCACCGATGCAACCCGCGCATGGTACCGCCAGCGGGCACAAGCCATGATGGACATGGGACCTATTCCCGGCGCACCCCAGGACCCGCTCCTGTTGGCGTTAGGCTTCGTCCTCGCCCACGCAGAGGTGGACACGGCCATCGTGGGCACGCGGGACCCACAGCACATGCAGGCCAACGTCGAGATGGTTGAGCACCAACTGCCGGTCCCGGCGCAAGTCGTCCAGGAATTGTATCGCCGCTGTGACCTGTTAGAGTCGTGATGAGGAGGGATGGCGATGGCAAAACTACACATCGGCCTGTTGAACAAGAAGCGGGGCAACCTGGCGCTCCAGGAAAAGTTCGTCGGCGCCGGCCGGGTCGTGGATACGACAGACGCCGAAGTCGAGCATCACGCCCAGGCCCTGACGGCAGCCGGCTATCGCGTTACCCACATCCGGTGGGGCCCCGACTTTATCCACGACTTGCAGCGCTCGACAGCGGACCTCGTCTTCAACGTCTCCAGCCTGGTCGAAGCCGCCATCCTGGAAGAACTGGGCATACCCTACGTCGGATCGGACCCCTTCACTATCGCTGTCGCCGCCGACAAGTCGCTGGCCAAGCGGCTCTGGCAGCACGCCGGCCTGCCCACCTCCCTCTTCTACGTGGCCAGGACAGAACAGGACTGCCAGGTGTTCCGCGAGAACCCGCCGTTCGAGTACCCGCTGTTCATCAAGCCGGTGGCGGGCCGCGGCAGCGCCGGGATCACTCCCTCATCCGTCGTCGAAAACTACGATCAACTGGTCAGCGGCGTGCGGGAGCGCTGCCAGGCCATCGGCCAGCCCGTCCTCATCGAGCGGTTCTTGCGCGGGAGGGAAGTGACGTTGGGTGTGCTGGGCAACGGCGAAGACGCCAGGGTGCTTCCTCCGTTGGAGGTCGTTTATCGGGAAGGCGACGTCACCCTGACCTTCGATAAGAAGGAGCGAGACGACGATCAGTTCCTCTGCCCCGCGCCCTTGACTACCGAGGAGACGCGCCTGATGCAGGACCTGGCCCTGCGGGCCTACCGCGTGCTGGGCTTCAAGGATTTTGGCCGTTTCGATACGATCCTGACCAGGGAAGGGCCGCTGCTGCTGGAGGGCAATACCTTCGCCGGCCTGATGTGCACGCCCTCTGAGAGGCCACACAGTTACGTCGGCTTCATGGCCCGCGCCGAAGGCAAAGACGGCCCTGCCCTACTCGACGAGATCGTCCAGGCGGCCGCCAAGAGGCTCGATCTGAAAGCGTTCATATGACAATCCCTCACTGGACCTGGCCGTAGCGCGCGTTGCTTCCGGCCCGCCCCGCCTGGGCGCAGACCCGCCGGAGACCTGGGACGAGCAGGGGTTCCTGGAACGCATCCTGGCCGCCATCGTCCCGCACGAGGAAGGAGCACATGGATACTGACCCGCGTCCCTTGATGGTCGAGATTGCCCACCTGCTGTACGGCCGCTACCTGACCAACAGCGCGGGCGGCAACCTGAGTTGCCGGGTCGGGGAACGCATCTACGTCACCCCGCGGGGCCTGGGCAGCCAGCACCGCTGGCACCTGCGGGAGGAGATGGTGCTGGTGTTCGATCGTGACCTCACCCCCATCGCCGGGGACCCCAGGATGGTCAGCCGGGAAAGCCGCATGCATTTTGCCTGCTACTGCCACTTGCCCGAGGTCAATGGCATCATCCACGCCCATCCCCGCTACCTGAGCGTGTTCGCCGCGGCCGGCAAGCCGGTCGTGCCGACCAACGAGTACACGGAGAAATTCGGTACGGTCGAGGTGGTGCCGCCGCTGCCCAGCCACAGCCAGGCGCTGGCGGAGGCTGTGGCCGAGAGGTTGGCGCCGCGCCGGGCAGAGATGAGGGACCACGGGTTGGGGCTGATTCTGGCCTGGCACGGCGTCGTCACGGTGGGCCGCGACCTGGCCGACGCCTACGACACGCTGGAGCGGCTGGAGTGGAGCGCACACACGCTGCTGATGGGCCACCTCCTGGCGGAACGGCCTTGAGCGACGGATGATCCTCACGGTTACTCCCAACCCGACGCTCGACCGGGCCATCTTTGTGCGCCATTTTCGCCTGGGCGGCATGGTGCGGGCGGAGCGGGAGGTGGTCACCCCCAGCGGCAAGGGTGTGGATAGTTCGTTGGTGATTCACGAATTGGGCGGGGCGACCGTGGCGGCCGGGTTGAACGCGGGCCACACCGGCCGGCTGCTCGAGGAGCTCCTGGACGAGGTGGGCATCCCCCACGATTTCGTGCCCGCCCTCGGCGAGACCCGCACGGCGGTCGTGCTGGTGGACCTGGCCGTGGGCCAGCAATGCACGATCACCGCGCCGACGATGCGCGCGACGGGCGAGCACCTCCCGCAACTGCTGGCCCTGGTGGAGCGCTACGCTCCGGATGGTGGCCCGGCTCCTCGGGGGGCAGCCTGGGGCGTCATATTCGGCGGTACCCTGCCTCCGGGCCTGCCCCTGGATACTTACGCCCACCTGGTGCGCCGCGCCCGCCAGCGGGGGCTCGTGACGTTGTTGGACTCTTCCGGCGAAGCGCTGCGCCAGGGGGTGGCGGGCCTGCCGCACGTGCTCAAGATCAACCGGCACGAACTGGGGTCGCTGGATCCACGGGCGATGGGTGAGGGCGAAAGTGCTGGTGGCACTGCCGCGCTGGCCGAGAGGTTGTCCAGGCGCCTGGGCGAATGGGCCAGCGAGGCATTGATCGTCACACTGGGAGGACAAGGTTGCCTGGCGGTGACGTCCGAGGGGACCTACCTGGCGCATCCGCCGGAGGTGCCGGTGGTCAACACGGCCGGCGCAGGGGATGCGCTGAACGGCGGCGTGATGTTGGCCCGCAGCCGGGGCGCCGACTGGCCGACGGCGTTGGCGCTGGGCACTGCCGCAGCGGCCTCGGTGGTGACGACCCCAGGGACAGGAATCTGCCGGCGGGAGCAGGTGGAAGAACTGCTGCCACAAGTGCAGGTTGTGGTAGGTGATCGCCAGGCAGAGGAACTCGGGGGAACTTGGGGCTGAGCCGTTATCGGCTCCTGGGCTCTGGCGAAATCGAGCAGGTTCTTGACATCGCCGGGCTATCCAGTATACTGAACAGTAGCTGGGGGTGCGAATTCGAGTGCTGCGATAAAGGAGTAGCAACGATGAGCAAGAAGCAGGTGAAAGAGGTTCGGGCTGCCTCTGCAGCGCCTGCGGCGACGGCAGATGAGGACATATCTGCGGCTGAGATGACTGTCCGGGAGCTGAGAATGCTCATTCAAAGCGCACTCAAGGAGGCACTGGAAGAAATGCTCGAGGATCCCGATGCGGGCCTGGAACTGAGGCCTGAATTCGAGGAGGAGTTGCGCCAGGCGATGGCCTACGTGGCTGCGGGCGGACGCTTGCTCTCGCTTGAGGAGTTGATCCAGACCGTCGCCGCTGAATGAATTCGACGGCTGACACGAGAAACCCGTTCAAACGGGTTCAGACGACCGCCGAACACGTTTTAACGTGTTTCCGGTACCAGGCCACGGATTCATCCGTGGCTGCGAACCCATCACAGTATCCCCCCCAGGTGCCACGGGCTGAATTCCGTTTCGCCCACGTCCTGCGCTTCACTTTTGGTCGGCTGGCCGGAAGCGACGGCCACCACCAGGTCGAGTAACTCCCCGGCCACCTGCTCCAGCGGCACCCCCGCCAACACCTGGCCCGCGTCCAGGTCCATGTCACCCTGCATGCGCTCGTAAGTGGTCGAATTGCTGCTGATCTTGATGCTGGGCGCGGGCTTGAAGCCGAACACCGAGCCGCGCCCGGTGGTAAAGAGCACCAGGTTGCAGCCCCCCGCCACCTGCCCGGTCACCGAGACTGGGTCGGAGCCCGGCGAGTCCATGAAGGTAAAGCCCCGCGCGGTCACTGGCTCCGCGTACTCGTACACGCCGGTCAACGGGGTGCTGCCCGCCTTGATCACCGCGCCCAGCGCCTTCTCGTAGATGGTGGTGAGGCCGCCGGCCTTGTTGCCCGGCGTCGGGTTGTTGTCAATCTCCATCCCCAGCCGTCGCACGTGCTCCTCCCACCAGTGCACCATGTCCACCAGTTTCTGGCCCACCTCGGGGTTGATCGCCCGGCGGGTCAACAGGTGCTCGGCTCCATAGATCTCCGGCGTCTCGGCCAGCACCACCGTGCCCCCCTGGTGCACCACCTGGTCGGCCACCAACCCGACCACCGGGTTGGCGGTCACCCCCGACCAGCCGTCGCTGCCGCCGCACTGCAACGCCAGCGTCAATTCGGAGATAGGCTGGGGCGTGCGCTGCGCGGCGTTGGCGAGCGGGAGCAGCCGTTCCACCGCCGCGATGCCGGCCTCCACCGCCTGGTGGATGCCGCCGAGGTCCTGGATTACCAGCGCCGGGGGGCAGAACGAACGCAGGCAGTCGCCGCTGCACAGCCCATAGTTCTCGATCAGGTCGGCAGGCTGGTTGGTCTCGCAGCCCAGGCCGACCACGATGGCCCCGCCCACGTTGGGATGGCGCGCGTAGCCGGCCAGCGTGCGTTGGAGCAGCACGTAATCCGGGCCGCCGCCCTGGATCGAACAGCCGCCGTGGTGGAGCAGCGCGATCACGCCGTCTACGTTGGGGTAGGCCTGGAGCGCCTCCGGCGTAAAGTGGTGGGCGATCTGGCGGCAGACGTGAGCGGAACAGTTGGCGGTGGAGATGATGGCGATGGTGTTGCGGGTGCCCACCCGCCCGTCGGCGCGCCGGTAGCCCTGGAAGGTACGGCGCTCCCCCTCCGGCACGACCTCCACTGGCCGCACGTCTGCGCCGAAGGCATAGTCCCGGGCAAAGTCCTGCACGCCCAGGTTGTGGGTGTGCACGTGTTCGCCGGGCAGGATGGCCTGGGTGGCAAAGCCGATCACCTGGCCGTAACGGGACACGGGTTGCCCGGCCGCAATCTCCTGCAAGGCCACCTTGTGGCCGCTGGGGATGGGTTCGCGCACGGAGATGGGGGGCCGAGGACGGCCTTCGGACTCCAGCACCAGCGCAAGGCCCTCCGGCAGGGGGGCCCTGGCGATGGCGACGTTGTCGTGGGGGTGGAGGTGCAGCGCCACTTCCCGGAGGAGTACAACGCCAGGAATCCGGGACATAGGGGAATTGAGGTTTTCAGTGTTCATTCTCAGGGACAAAACGTCATCCGAGTAGCTCCCTTGGTGAGCCTAGTTGTTGGAGCCAGTGCTTCTTCTCGGCGATCAGATCACCCCATCTCGTTGCATCCATTTCCAGAGCATAGCCGAACTCGTCTCCCAGTATGCCCGCCTCTAGTCTCCGTTGGAAGTCCGCGTATTCCAGGCCATACTTGATTTCCAGTTCCAGTAGTTCCTTTTCGCATGCTTCCAGGTGGTGGCGAACTTTCGCTAACAGGAGGTGAGCGATCTTCTGATCCGGTGTCTCTCCGGCTACGCTGTTCAGAACTGGGTGCATCTTGGGAGATAGTTCAATTGTCATTGGTTCAACAGGCGGATGCCAGTCCGCTGCGCCACGACTCTGCATCCACGCTGCCGTCGGTGGTGACTACTGCCTTTGCCTGGCGCGCTGCCTCCAAAGCCTCCGGCGTCCACTCACGGCCGGCGACGACCGGCAAGGCGATCAACCCGATCTTTCGCAGGATACCCGCGCGCGTCGCTGCCCGCTCCACATCGGACACTTCGGCCATCCAGGAAGCCTCGACGACCAGGATGATCTCGCCTTCGGCCTCTCGCGCCTGCCCTCCCCACAGCAAATCGGCGGCCAAAACTTGGCCGAACTCTTGCTCGGAAATGTCGCCGGCCTCTACAGCGGCTTGAAGCCGGTCGGCCACCTCGTGGGTCGCGTTGTGACCACGCTTCAGGTAACGACCGAAGATAGAAACGGCCTTATCACGGTAGTTCAGTTCGTGAGTGATTCCTTTCAAACCTCCCACGTCCGTCCTCAGTCTCCCCACGTCCACCTTCAGCCCGGCCACATCCGTCTTCAATCCGGTCACGTCTGATTCAACTCGCGAGGTACGCGCGTCCATTCGCTCAATGAGCGCAGTGAGGCGCTGCTGCGACTCGGCCAGTTGCCGGAATGCCTCGGATACGTCTATCTCCGGAAACAGCGCCTCGACCAGTTTCCGCCGCCACTGGGGATGCGTTTCCACGATGCGTAGTAAATCGGTAAAAGTCTTGATGGTGAAGGCCATAGTCCTCTCTCCGCTGGCTATCGCCGCCAAACCCATTCCAGTGATATCATGTCACTGCCCTGTAGTGTACAACCAAATTGCCCCCAAGTCAATACTTTCGAGGTGGAGAATTGTCCCGTGTCCCATAGGCTTGGATCGCCTCTTCCGCCACGATCCGCGGCACCACCCCGCGGCTGGCGTCGGTCACGTCGTGCAGCCGGTTGTTGGCCGCGATTTGCTGCCGCCGTTCCAGCATGCGCTGGCGCCGTTCTGCCCCCAGTCCTGCGCGCAGCGTGCGTAAATCAGCCTTCCAGTGCTCCAACCGGCCAACGGCGAACGCTTCGGGATCCAGCAAGTCAATCCGGCGCTCCGTCAGTTGGACGTGCACCAGGTCCCCCGTCTCCAGCAGCCCGATCAGCCCGCCGTGCCACGCCTCGGGCGTCACGTGGCCGATGGCGGCCCCGTAGGAGGTGCCGGAGTAGCGCCCATCGCTGATCAACACGGCCAACCGGCGCAACTGGCGGTTGGCGTTGATGTGCTGCATGGGCGTAAACATCTCCGGCATGCCGAACGCCTCTGGCCCCTGGCCACTGATGACGACGGCTATCTTCAGGAGCGCCTGTTCCACCATCCGGTCGAACAGCGCTTCGCGGTCCAGCGCCCGCCAGGCGGTCATCTCTGTCCGATCCCGGCCGCCGTTGTGCGCCGCCAGGGCCAGCAACATATCCTGTGTGAGCCCCGGGTGCTCCTTCAGCCGCTCCAGCACGTGCACGTCCAGCAGCCCGGCGTTTGCCTCCGGCTCGTTCTCGAAGAACAGCACGATCCCCACCTGGCCGTCGAACTGGGTCAGTTGCTCGCTTGTCATGCCGCTGACCTTGACCACCGCCGAGTCGAACCAGTTACCCTGCAATACGTCTACGCCACTGAACAGCCGGCGCGGGGTGGAGAGGATGATGGGGTTGTCCGCCACGCCGGAAGCGCTCAGGTGGGTCGTATCGGCCAGCCGTTCGCGCCAGGTGTGGCCGGTGACCGTGGGGGCGTCCACGTCCATGGGTACGCCCTGCCGCATCAACTCGTAAAAGATGGTCTCCATGCCCCGCATCAGCCCGGCGCAGCATTGCTGGGCCAGGACGAAAACGTCGCGCCCCTCGGTCAGGCTGTAGTCGAAAATGTCCGGCACCGGCGGATGGCGCCGGATGCAGTCAATCGTCCACACGTCCACGTCGTAGCCCGCGTACATCATGGCCGCCACCAGGTGCATCATCAGGTTGGTCGAGCCGCCGGTGGCACTGTGGACGCGCACGCCGTTGGCAAAGTTGGCAGCCAGGACGTTGGCGACGCTGTAGGCCGGGTCGTTGACGTAGGTGAACAGGTCGTCCACGACCCGCTCGACCCGTGCGGCATCTGGAGGCCCGGTCAGGAACTCGACGGCCGGGTGGGCCAGGCCGAGGGCCGAGAGGGCGTGACGGCTGGAATTGCCGGTGCCGTTGAAGGCACACACGCCGCCCTGGCGGTCGCAGGTGTGGACGGCCAGACGTCGTTCGAGGTCCTTGTGCTCCGCCAGGCTGATGACCCCTTGCTGGCGGGCGCGAGTCAGCACACCCTGAAAGGCAGTATTGGCGATGCCCTGCAGAATAGTCCTCATCGCGTCCCGCAGGTCCAGGGCGGTCTCCGGGTAGCCTTGTGCCTCGACCCGCCGGGCCACAGCCTCCAGGTCGGCCGCCAGGTCGGGCGGGATGGTGCCTCCGCGCAGCACGTGGGCCGGGTTGAAGGTGGCAAAGACCGGCGCCTCCCCCCGGCGCTGCCGGGTGCGGTCCAGGTGAGCCAGCCCGGCCGCGAGGCCCAGGGGGGTCTTGTCGCAGCCGGAAATCACGAACGCCCCGTGGTAACTGTGGGCCTCCATCTGGTTCACGACGATCTGGGCGATGGCGTTGCGGCTCTGCAGGCTGTAACTCATACCGAGGTGGCCCTCGGCGGTGCCATCGCACAGCACGGGGACGCTGAAATGGAAGGGCACGCCCCCGCGCTGCCAGATGCGCACGGCGGCCTGCAGCGCGCTCCCACGGTCCAGGATGTGCGCCGGTTGGTCGGGCGAGCCGCCGATGATGGCGACGCGCGGGCTGTTTCCCTCCAGCCGGTCGTAGATCGCTTCCAGGCCATAGTCCAGCCCCTCCACGCCCAGCACCCGCGTGGCCTGGTCCAGCAGGCCGGCGACGGTGATCGGCTCGTTGGATTTGCCCTGCGCGTTGTCCCGGTAGGGGTTGGTACCGCATTCGATCGTCACGGGCATAGGAAAGTTCCTCCGAATAGAAACTCTTGGTATAATAGCGTGTTACAACCATTAGCGCAAACTGGCGACTTAACATTGAGGAGGGTGTTCGAATGGATCTATTTGACAAGTGCTGGCAGTTCACGGCGGCCCGAGAAGTTCAGGCGGCCGGCCTCTACCCCTACTTTATCCCCCTCACCGACAGCGAGGGCACCGACGTCGTCGTCGGCAATCACCGGCTGATTATGATCGGCTCCAACAACTATCTGGGCCTGACCACGCATCCCAAGGTGCGCCAGGCCGCCATCGAAGCGACCCGGCGCTACGGCACGAGTTGTACCGGCTCCCGTTTCCTCAACGGCACGCTCGAGTTGCACCTGGAACTGGAGCGGCGGCTGGCGCAATTTGTGGGCAGCGAGGCAGCCCTGGTCTTCTCCACCGGCTATCAGACGAACCTGGGCACGCTTTCGGCACTGGTGGGGCGGGGGGATTTCGTGATCACCGACAAGGAGGACCACGCCAGCATCGTGGATGGCTGCCGGCTGGCGTTTGGGAAGATGCGTCGCTTCGGCCACAGCGATATGGCTCACCTGGAGCGGGTGCTGGCTGGCCTGCCGGAGCAGGCGGGCAAACTGGTGGTCGTGGACGGCGTCTTTAGCATGGGCGGTGACATCGCCCCGCTTCCAGAGATCGTGAGCGTGTGCCAAAAGTACGGGGCGCGGCTGATGGTGGACGACGCGCACTCCATCGGTGTGCTGGGCGGCGGGCGGGGCACCGCGGCCCACTTTGGCCTGACCGGCCAGGTGGACCTGACGATGGGCACGTTCAGCAAGTCCTTCGCCAGCCT
>Ga0315277_10007081_pt1 | contig 14559 bp, 14 predicted proteins | sample YL17G05_15_MG_FD_203695 | JGI IMG/M metagenome (GOLD analysis project Ga0315277, IMG submission 203695) | Sediment microbial communities from Yellowstone Lake, YNP, Wyoming, USA - YL17G05_15 | ecosystem: Environmental > Aquatic > Freshwater > Lake > Sediment | place: USA: Wyoming | collected... | reverse complement strand
TACAGGTCAGACAAAGATTGGTGATTTCACCAAGTGAAAAAAAGTTAGACTCCAATTCATCCACTGGTTAAAACCAGTGGTATTCTTGGAGATTTTTTATAACAATAGGAAAGAAGAATAGAGGGGAAAAAGAGGGCATAAAAGTCTAAGTTCTTCTTTTCCTAATTGCTGTTAGAAAAGATATGATTTATTTGTTTTATGAACATTTTTCGCAGATAAACATGTACCAGGATATGCACCTATAAGGAATTATAACTTATCAAGAACAAAAAGAATTTTTTGGCGCAGTTCTTCGATACCTGCTCCAGTAGTACAAGAAATCTTCTGATTCGTAGAGCCAGTGTTTTTAACATCAAGTTTATTTTCGACGATTATAAACGGAACATCAGAATACAACTTCTTGATATCATCGAGCATCAATGCCTGTTCAATCATTTGATATCCACAGGTCCCGGAAGGGTCAAAGACAAATACGATAAGGTCAGCCAGATGACGTAATGCAGCGATTGCCTGCTTTTCAATATTGTTCCGCTCTGAGAGTGGCCGATCTAACAACCCCGGAGTATCAATAATTTGATACTTTTTTTTCTCGTAGTGAACTGTTTTTTCTATATGGCCAACATAAATCTGTTTTGTTGTAAAAGGGTATTGGGCAATCTCTGGTTTTGCAGTGGATAGTTGTCTGATGAGTGATGATTTTCCCACGTTGGGGTATCCAGCGATGACTACAGTCGGGTTATTCTCAATATTAGGAAATGTTCTCAAAATCTTCTGTGCACTTGAGAGAAATACAAGATTTTTATCTACTTGTTTAATGATTGATGATACACGGCCGTAGATTTCTTTTTGCTTTTGTTTGAGAAACTCAATATTTCTTGATTTCGTTAAGGAACTACTTTGGGTCGAATAGACCATCATGATGGTTTTCCGTGCCCAGTCTATCGCACCTAATGATTTCTTCAGTTTATTTGTATCAATCTTAATATCAATAATCTCTTGATAAAACAATGGTAGTTTGTCAATTGATGGGAAGTTTTTCACAAACGATTCTAGTTTGGACGTTAAGCCGTTAATGAATGTTTCAGTACGCGCGATGATGATTTTTTTTATCTCATAACGTTTATCTCGATCATGAATCTGGATTTTTTTTGTTTGACGGATCGACTGATCAAGAAGTTGCTCCGCAGTAAGTATGGTGGGAATGTTTCTGAACATAAGTTTGAAAAGGTTTATGTGATACCTCTAAATTAAGCTGTTGGAATGTCTATGGATGAAGGATTCATACTTGCAAATAAGTTCCGACGAGTGATCTTCGATGAGCTTATCTCTGGGGAAGTTGATATTGTTCAGATTGCGAAAAAAAATCATATAATACCACGAGTTGCGCAACGTATTATCGATGAATTTGTCACGGGAGGTATCGTCGAAAAAAAAGGAAAAATATATGTATTTACGGATGAAGGGAAAAAACTTGTTGAAACGATTGGACATTAAGGCTCCATTGAAGCCATATCTTTTACAAACATTAAAAGAACTTGCATTGCTTGGAGCAGTTCACAATAAAATAGAATTATCATCTCATGAGCTTGCGCTCCAGTTACAAACTAGTCAACAGACAGCATCGCGGTACCTCCTTGAGCTTGATACACAAGAGATGATCACCAGAGAACTTGGAATAAAAAAACAATTGCTACAGATTACAAGTAAGGGATCTGAGGTGCTTGAAAACGAATATTTGTACTATAAACAGATTTTTGATCTAACGAAAAAAGTCGTGTTTGAAGGGAAATTGATTTCAGGTATGGGTGAGGGGAAATACTACACGGAACAAAAAGGATATGCGGATCAATTCGAAAAACAACTCGGTTTTCTTGTATACCCTGGAACATTTAATGTCGAGATTAAATTTATTGAACGGAATAAAATAAGATTATTGCGTAGTTATGGTGGTATAGAAATCGACGAGTTTCCAGCAGAAAATCGAACATTTGGAAGTGTTGTATGCTTCAAGGCAACTATTAACGGAAAGAAAGGTGCAATTGTACTTCCCAAGAGGAGTCATTATGCGACTGTTCTTGAATGCATCTCTGCATATAATTTACGTGAAACACTTGGATTGCACGATGGAGATACCGTCGAAGTCGTCGCCTATCTAAGGTAAAAGATGAGAGGATATATGAAGAATCAGTTCGTTGCTGATACCTTGAATATGATTGCGGATCTTTTGGATTTGAAAGGAGATATCTTTTTTAAGACACGGGCTTATCGATTTGCCGCTCAAACGATTGAGGCTCTTGATGAGGATATTGAGCGGCTAGTGAATCAAGGAACACTTGAGTCGATTCCAGGAGTTGGTGAAGCACTCGCAAAAAAGATAACAGAACTCGTAAAAACGAATAAACTTGAATATCTCGAACGTTTGAAAAAAGAAGTTCCGACAGGTCTCATCGATTTATTAGGTATTCCTGGACTTGGACCGAAAAAAGTTTCAGTATTATATAAAAACCTTGGTATCACTAGTATTCAAAACCTTAAAAATGCAGCGAGCAATGGTGAACTTCGATCACTCGAGGGATTTGGTGAGATAACCGAGCGAAACATACTGCGTGGAATTCAATTGCTGGAAAAAACAAGTGGCAGAGTCCTTCTTAATTTCGCGTATGAGGATGGAACGAAATATCTTAATTATTTGAATAAATGCAAGTATATTAGTAAAATCAACATCGCTGGAAGCCTACGTCGGATGAAAGAAACAATCGGTGATCTGGACATTCTTACTTGTTCAAAACATCCTGATGCAGTCATGGAATATTTCATCCATTATCCTGAGGTCGCGCAGATCCTTGCTAATGGAACAACCAAATCAAGTGTATTGTTAAACGATAATTTACAGGTAGACTTACGGATTGTCGAAGAAAAAAGTTATGGCGCGGCGCTCCAATATTTCACTGGCTCAAAGGATCACAATGTGACATTGCGAAGTCTTGCAATCAAAAAAGGATTCAAACTCAATGAATATGGTTTGTTTGATAAAACCACAGAAAAATATATCACTGGAAGAACCGAAGAAGAAATCTATAAAAAAATTGGTATGCAATACATTGAGCCAGAGTTACGGGAGAATCGCGGTGAATTCGAAGCAGCAAAAAAAAAAATACCATTGCCGAATCTTGTTGGATATGATGAGATCAACGGTGATTTTCATGTCCATTCTTCCTGGAGCGATGGAAGCGATTCTATCGAAACCATCGCATCTGTTGCACAAAAACGTAGATACTTGTTCGTCGGTATTACCGATCATTCTCAGTCCCTGAAGATCGCGAACGGATTAAATGAAGAAAGAATACAAAAGAAGATTAATGAGATAAAAAAAGTCAACAAGAAATTCCCTAATATACGAATATTCTGCGGTACAGAATGCGATATTAAGACAGACGGGACACTTGACTATAGTAATAAAATATTAAAACAATTTGATTTCGTATATATCGGGATTCATACTGCGTTCAAAATGGATAAAGAAACAATGACGAATCGAATCATCAAAGGAATGGACAACGAACAGGTTAATTTTATGGCACACCCGACCGGTCGGCTCATCGGTAAACGCGACCCTTATGAAGTCGATATCGAACAAATCATTGACGCAGCGAAAGAGACAGATACAATGCTTGAAATCAACTCATTCCCCGATCGATTAGACCTTGATGATATCCATGTGAAACTTGCCAAAGAACATGGTGTACGATTCGTCCTCGGAACTGATTCACATAGTGTCAACCATTTCGATTTCATAAGATTTGGGATTGCAACTGCTCGAAGAGGTTGGCTTGAGAAAAAAGATATCCTAAATACTTTATCAGTAAAAGATATTGAGAAAATAGTTGGTGATTAAAATAATAAATAAAAACGAAGCAAAAAAACAAATAATAAAACTTCGTGATGAAATCAACTACCATAATTATAAGTATTATGTTGAAAACAATCCAGTTATCTCTGACTATGAGTATGATATGCTCCTTAAAAAACTTGAGGCATTGGAAAATCAATTCCCTGATTTTATTACACCAGAGTCTTCTACACAACGAATCGGAGGCGAACCACTAAAAGGATTTAAAACTGTGGAGCATAAAATCGCAATGCTTTCGCTGGATAACGCATATTCATATGATGCACTCAGAGAATTTGATGAACGGATTAAGAAAAACATTGGTGAGATTGAATATGTCTGTGAACCGAAGATTGATGGAGTCAGCATCGCTCTTATCTACGAAAATGGAGTGTTCTTTAGAGGAGCAACACGTGGTGATGGAATAAAAGGTGATGACGTTACTCTCAACCTTAAAACAATCCATAGTATCCCTATACGATTACGAGGATCCAAACTTCAAAACGCTGAGGTACGTGGCGAGGTGTTTTTCCCAATTTCTGCGTTTAAAAAATTCAACAAAGAACAAGAAAAAAAAGGAGAACAGCTGTTCGCCAACCCGCGGAACGCAGCAGCGGGATCGCTTAGACAACTTGATCCCCGCATCGTCGCAACACGGCCATTGGATACATTTCTTTATTATATATCCCATTCTGATAAAGATTTCAAAACCCAAGAAGAATCTTTAGAAATATTACGCACAGCAGGATTTCGCGTCAATCTATTAATTAAAAAGGTAAAAAACATAGATGAAGCAATTATTTACTGTAAGGATGTTGAAGCAAAACGTGATACATTAGATTATGAAATCGATGGGGTTGTCTTGAAGGTAAATTCGTTTGCTTTACAGAAGGAATTAGGTTCGACAATTAAACATCCACGATGGGCAATTGCTTTTAAGTTTACCGCAAAACAAGCGACCACCCGTCTCAAAGATATCGTAATACAGGTAGGACGAACCGGTACTCTAACACCTGTCGCTATCCTCGAACCGGCCCAAGTTGGTGGAGTGACGGTTTCTCGAGCAACATTACATAATTTTGATGAATTGAAACGTAAAGACATCCGTATTGGTGACATCGTTTTAGTAGAGCGCAGCGGTGATGTAATCCCCCAAGTTATAAAAAGCATTGTTGAAAAAAGAACGGGTTATGAGAAAGCACGAGCAATTCCAAGAAAATGTCCGGTTTGCGGATCAGATGTTGTTAGAACATTAGATGAAGTTGCTGTACGCTGTCCAAACAAACAATGCCCAGCACGGTTGAAATGGCGTATCGAATATTTTGCTTCACGGGATGCTATGGATATCGACCATCTGGGTGGAAAAACTATTGATAAACTCATAGAAAAAGGTCTTGTGAATACCATCGCGGATTTATACAGTATCAAGGAGGAAGATTTACTGACCTTGGAGGGATTCAAGGAAAAATCAATGATGAACCTGCTTGAGTCAATTGATAAAAGTAAACAACAAAGTTTGGCGCGTTTAATATACGGATTAGGTATTCGTCATGTGGGAAAATATGCTGCTCAACTCCTTGCAGCACAATACCATTCTATCGATGAACTAGCAAAAAAAACAGCAGAGGAATTAACGCAGATTCATGGTCTTGGCGAGAAAACTGCTGAAGCTATTGCAACTTTCTTTGTTACCGAGGAAAATATCGAACTAATAAACAAGTTAAAAGATATTGGGATACAGACAAAAGAAGCAAAAAAAGAAGGACATTTAACAGGTAAAAAGTTTGTGTTTACCGGGGGACTTGAATCTTTGTCCCGTCCTGATGCATCAGCTCTTGTGATGAAAAACGGAGGTATGGTCTCCTCCGCGATAGGAAAAGATATTAATTATGTCGTCGTAGGAAAAGATGCAGGTTCAAAATACAAAAAAGCAAAAAAACTAGGATTAGTGATAATTGATGAAAGTGAATTCAAAAAATTGGTTAGAGTAACATAATTATGGTTGAATGTAAGGTCCAAAAAAATAAAATAGCATGCAATTGCAGTTATCCGTGCAGTAGGAAGGGACTTTGTTGTGAATGTCTCAGTTACCACAGAAGTAGAAATGAGCTCCCCGCATGTTTTTTCTCGGATACGGTTGAACGTACCTATAACCGTAGTACAGAGAATTTTATTCTAATGTATCAGGGAAAAAAGAGATAGATGCAATTACTATTTCTTAAAAGGAATTCATTGTTGTTTCTTCCTTTGTTAATCTTATTATAAGACAGGAAAGTAAAAATGAAAAATCTTTATTTATCAGAGATAAGCGAATTATTAAATAACGTAAGACTTATATCTTATAACAATATAACGGTGAGCGAGGAAGGTAAAATATATGGCAATTGGGTTCGTCCTAATAAGCGCCGCTCCTGCACATGAACATGAGGTATACAATAAACTCTCAAAGGTACCACAGATTATTGAACTCCATCCTTTATTTGGAGAATATGATCTCATCGCAAAAATCGAAGCAGATGACTTCGAAAGCCTTGGCGATATTGTAGTAAATAAAATAAGAACTATCGAAGGAGTAATAGACACAAAAACGCTAACGGGAACGAAATTTTAAGGAGTGAAAAAAAAATGGAAGGATTAGCACAATATTTTCTAAGTATGATGACGCTGGTGTTTGCAATAGCAAGTATAATCGCAGGTATTTTTACAGCCTATTTTGGGTCAGGTAAAAGCAGAGCTGTTGGAGCAATCTTAATCATTATCGGTCTTATAGTGGGTGTTATTTTCCTTTGGGGCGCGAACCTTTTAAGTTTCATGGGAACACCTAGCGATCTTCTGAACTTTTCAGGGACGGTTATAAACGGGATTATTGCGGTTATTGGTGCTGTTGTTGGAGCACTGATTGCTCTAGGTATCTTCCTGCTTGCAATTATGAAAGCATAATTATACCATCTCTAAAAAATATCGATGTATCCTGAGATCATCAGTAAGCTCGGGATGAAACGACAATGCCAGGTAGTTGTTCTGCCTGGCCATGACTATTTTTTCTCCTGTTGTTGCAAGAACTTCACAGGTTCCCCATACTTTCGTAATAATTGGTGCTCGTATAAACACAGCATTATATGGTGTTGTAAATCTCTTGATCGCTACTGATTGTTCAAAGGATTCTTTTTGTCTGCCGAAGGCATTCCGTTCGATCTCCATATCCATCGCCTGTAAGAGACGTACATCAGCTTTGGTATTAGTTAGTTTTTTAGCAAGAATAACACACCCAGCACAAGTCCCCATGATAACAATATTGCCCTGTTTTATGCGTTGAAGGATTGCTTCATGTAACCCTGATTTGATCAAAATCCGAGAAATTGTTGTACTCTCTCCACCCGGGATAATCAACGCATCACAGGCATCAATATCACGCGGTTGTCGTACCAATATGACCTTACCCGCCTGTTTTTCTTCTTGAAAAACACGGTTCATCAATGCAAGGTGTTCAGAAACTGCTCCTTGAAGAGATAATACACCAATCGTGACTATTGCTACCAACCTCGTTCCTGGAGAAGTTGATCTTTGGGTATCGTACTAATCTCAATACCAAGCATCGCATCACCAAGATTCTTACTGACTTCCGCAATCTTTTCTGGTTCATCATAATGAGCAACTGCTTGTACGATTGCTTTTGCTCGTTTTTCAGGGTTTTTTGATTTGAAAATACCTGATCCAACGAATACTCCATCGCTTCCTAACTGCATCATCATCGCTGCATCAGCTGGAGTTGCTATCCCTCCAGCTGCGAAATTGACAACAGGGAGACGTTGCAATTCTTTGGTTTCTTTTAAAACCTCATACATCTGTCTCTTCAGAATACTATAATTATATAAACCAAACACAACAGTCTTTTCGTCAACTTCCTGGTTTGTTATAGTTTTAAACGAAGTCACATAGCTTCGACAATACTCTTCTGCTAGTTTTCGTAATTGTATTGTTTGCATGGATTTTAATGCTCGAATCATGCTAGTTACCATGCGTTGATGTCGAACTGCCTCAATGATGTTCCCCGTGCCTGCTTCTCCTTTGGTTCGAATCATTGCTGCACCTTCCCAGATACGTCTAGTTGCTTCACCTAAGTTTCGACACCCGCAGACAAATGGAATGGTAAAGACTCTCTTTTCGATATGATAAAACGGATCAGCGGGGGTCAAAACTTCTGATTCATCGATCATATCGACACCAAGTGCTTCTAAGGCTTGTGCTTCGACAAAATGTCCGATCCTTGCTTTTGCCATCACTGGGATACTGACTGTGTTGATGATCTCTTTTATAATGGTTGGATCTGCCATACGTGCGACACCACCGTGAGCCCGAATATCAGCAGGGACTCTCTCGAGAGCCATGACTGCCACTGCACCGCTTTTCTCCGCTATTTTTGCCTGTTCTGCAGTAGTAACATCCATAATAACGCCACCCTTCTGCATTTTGGCAAAGCCTTTTTTTACAAGATCGGTTCCGTGTCGTAGTTTGGTAATATCTAATTCCTTCATAGTTCCTAACCTAAGAAATCCTCAAGTTAAAAGGGGATATCAAATCTCCTTTATTAAGAACTACGGTAATACGTAAATCTAGTGGTGTAACACATTTTAAGGTAGAAAAAAGAAAAAAAAGGAGACTACTGTGCTATTTTTACTAGAGGTTTTTTATATGCACCGTTCACAATTTTATGGTTCAGAAACGCATCGTAAGCAGCTAGATCGAAATGTCCATGACCACTGTTGGTAAATACAATAATTTTCTTTTCATTTTTCTTCTTACACATCTTTGCAAAATCAATTGCTGCTCGTACGGCATGTGCTGATTCTGGTGCAACAATGAATCCTTCAGTTTGTGCAAACAACATCGCTGCCTCAAATACCTCTTTTTGATTGTAGGCGAGAGCGTCCATGTATCCTTCTTTGGTGAGTTTGGAATGCAGCGGTGAATCACCGTGATATCGTAATCCTCCTGCATGTATTGGAGAGGGGACATAATCATGACCGAGTGTGTACATTTTTAAAAGGGGGGTGAGACCAGCAGAATCGCCGTAATCATATCTATATTCACCTGCGGTGAGGGATGGGCAAGCGAGTGGCTCAATAGAGACGACTTTTAAATCTGGTTTTTTCCCTATGATCTTATCACGTATAAAAGGGAAACTCGTTCCAGAAAAATTGCTTCCACCGCCGACACAGCCACAAATGATATCTGGATATTTGTCCATAAGCTCGAACTGTCTCTTAAGCTCTAACCCAATAACGGTTTGATGTAACACCACATGATTGAGTACAGATCCAAGTGCATAGTGAGTGTTATCATGGGTTGCTGCATCCTCTACCGCTTCACTGATTGAGATCCCAAGACTTCCTGAGGTTTGAGGGTCTTTTTTAAGTGTTTCTCTCCCCGCGTTTGTCAGCGTAGTTGGACTAGGAAAGACTTCAGCACCCCATGTCTCCATGAGGATTCGTCGGTATGGTTTTTGCTCGTAGCTACATTTTACCATATATACACGACATTGGAGTCCAAAGAGTTGGGTGCTAAACGCAAGAGCTGAACCCCATTGTCCGGCTCCGGTTTCAGTGACTATTCTTTCGATGCCTTCTTTTTTGTTGTAGTATGCTTGTGGAACCGCAGAGTTAGGTTTATGACTCCCCGCTGGGCTGACACCTTCCCATTTGTAATAGATTTCTGCAGGTGTTTTGACTGCTTTTTCGAGTCGTCTTGCACGGTAGAGTGGAGAGGGTCTCCAGATGCGATAGATTTCCCTAACTTCCGATGGAATAGAAATGTACCGGTTTCTACTAACTTCCTGTTTAATGAGTTCCATCGGGAAGATTGCTTTAAGATCGTCTGGGCTGTTGGGTTGTTTGGTTTGTGGATGGAGTGGTGGATCCATAGGTGTTTTGAGATCGGCTTGAATATTGTACCATTTTTTTGGTATATCATTTTCATCAAGGAGAAATTTAGTTCGCTTCATAGTTAATATTATTCATTTGGTAGGTATATAAATTTTTCTAAATTTGTACTTCAATGTATATTTTTATACGTTATAGGGTGAGAAAAAGTAGTAACAAAGAGTATTTATACTAAAGCAACGTACAATTTTGTACTATGTGGAAACAAATAGAACACTACTTCAATACCTACCCTCAGCGAAAAAAAATCGCACAAAAAATGTTAGAGTACGGAATAAAAATCCACAATAACCAGTTTCACTGCGGTTCAATCGAACTTGCAGACTCAAAAATCGCTAGAGCATTCCAAGTCGATAGACGTGCCGTGACCGCGACTAGAGAGGTTATCACTCAAGAACCAGAACTCCTAAAAATATTTTCACATCTTGCACCAACCTGTCATCTAAAAGACGTTGCACCCCATATGAAATGGGGCGTCATCGAAATCATCCCGGTAGACCCAAGTATGCCTGGGATCCTTGCTGAAGTCGCAACCATCATTGCAACCAATAACATCAGCATCAGACAATCCATCGTCGATGATTTTGAATTCACCGAGGAACCACGACTCTTCATCATCACGGAAAAACAAATACCAGGGACATTACTAACGACAATTAGAAATGCCAGAGGAGTAAAAGCAGTACTTATTTACTAAAAAAAAAGAAAATATATTTTTTTTTATGCAATGGTGACGTCCTTACAGAGATAGACATCTTGAATCGCCTGAAGAAGTTTCACTCCATCCTCAAAAGGTTTCTGGAAAGCTTTTCTCCCAGTTATCAGACCTGTGCCACCAGCACGTTTGTTGATGACCGCTGTTCGTACCGCTTGACCAAAATCATCTTTTCCAGATGCTCCTCCAGAGTTAATCAATCCAACACGTCCCATATAACAATGGGCGACCTGATACCGGGTTAAATCAATCGGATGATCTGAAGAAAGTTCAGTATATGCCTTCTCATCGATTTTCCCATATTTCACCCCGCTTCGTTTCAACGCGATATATCCACCAGAAATATCAGGGAGTTTCTGCTTGACAATATCCGCTTCAATGGTCACTCCAAGATGATTCGCCTGACCAGTAAGATCTGCAGCAGCATGGTAATCCTTCCCGTCAACTTTAAACGCAGAATTCCGCAGATAACACCATAAGATTGTTACCATACCTAGTTCATGGGCATACTTAAACGCTTGACTGACCTCTTGAATTTGTCGCGTTGACTCATCAGAGCCAAAATAGATAGTACAACCAACTGCAGCGGCACCCATTTCCCAGGCCTGATCAACGTCAGCAAACATGATCTGATCATATTTATTAGGGTAGGTGAGTAACTCATTATGATTTATCTTGACAATGAATGGAATTTTATGTGCGTACTTCCGGGACATAGCACCTAGAACACCAAGGGTCGACGCCACTGCATTACATCCACCTTGAATCGCAAGTTTTACGATATTTTCCGGGTCAAAATACATAGGGTTGGGGGTAAATGACGCTGCAGCAGAATGTTCAATCCCCTGGTCCACCGGCAATATCGAAAGATACCCTGTACCGGCTAACCTGCCATGATCGATTAATGACTTTAGATTACGAATTACTTGGCTTGACCGGTCGGTATCAAGAAAAATTTGATCTATAAAATCTGGTCCAGGAAGATGTAGCGATTCTTTTTTAATTTTCATACATGTATGCTTAAGTAAATAATCGGCATCAGTACCTAAATATCCTCGAATCGAATCAATATTTTCTCTCATATCTACTCCAACCTCCTCTAATTGTGACAATATGAGTTCACCTCACAATATACATGAGAATATTGTATAGCACATAAAACTTTCTATGGAGAAAAAATAAAAAAAAGAATGAAAGATTACGATGTGAGGAACTTCCCTTCTTCGTACCGTTTACTGAGTTTATGCAGCATATCTTTCGTCATATCAGCAAGCTTAGACTTCGGTTTCCAGCTCCATTCTTTCCGCGCCGAACTATCATCAATAGAGCGAGGCCAAGAATCTGCTATCGCTTGTCGAAAATCCGGTTTATATTCACAGGTAAACTCAGATATATGTTGTGTAATTTCATTAGCAAGCTCTTCAGCAGAAAAGCTCATGGAAGCAAAATTGAAATCACAGTGATGTTTCAATTTGGTCACATCAGCATCCATTAGATCAAGAGTTCCCTTTAAACAATCAGGCATATACATCATTGGAAGCACAGTATCTGCACGTAAGAAACAGGTGTATTTCTTCTGTTTGATTGCTTCATAGAAGATTTCTACCGCATAGTCTGTGGTTCCTCCCCCAGGGAGGGTCTCACTACTGATGATGCCGGGATATCGAATCCCTCGTACATCGAGATTAAATCGTTTCACGTAATAATTACCAAGTAGTTCTCCTGATACTTTTGTCACACCATACATTGTTTTTGGTCGTAAGATGGTTTCCTGTGGTGTGTTATCTCGAGGTGTTTCAGGGCCAAAAACAGCAATAGAACTGGGAACAAATACTCGAACCATACTATGTTCCCGCGCAACCTCCAAACAATTATACAACCCATTAATATTGACATCCCAACATAACAGAGGTTTTTCTTCCCCAACTACGGAAAGAATCGCAGCCATGTTATAAATAGTGTCGATATCATAGTCTTTTACGACTTTCTCAATGGTTTCTCTTTTACAGATGTCAATGAACTCAAAGGGACCAGAATTGAGAAGTGCTTCACTTGGTTTTGTTTTTCGCCCGGTTGCAAGTACGTTGTCGTTTCCAAATTTCTTCCGAAGCAGCGTCGTAAGTTCTGAACCAATTTGTCCGACTGCGCCTGTAATCAAAATTTTTTTCATACGTTTTTGTGCCATAATCGCGTAATCCCCAAATTATTTTCTTTCACTGGTATCATTGGTTCCTATTAATATTTTTTCAACAAAGTGCTAATTGATCTTCTAGCACATTTGCTATTTCCTTTTCGGTGGATAAATGTTTTCAAGTGCAGAGGAAGGAATTTGAACATAGAGAAGTAAAAAATAAGGAAACAGAGGGATCGAAAGAATAGTTATTTTTTTCGTTTATAAGTATTTTCATTTAAGAACAATATTTTCATTTGATCTACTGTGCTGTTTCCTTTTGTGTCATATACGATAACTTTTATCATATGGAAACCGATTGATCTTTTATTCAGCAGATACTCATATGGTTTTTCTGTATCAGTAAAAAGTAGTTTATCGCCATAATAAAACTCTACTCTATCAACTGCATATATCCCTTGTTTTACTTCTGCATAGATATTGGTTTCATCAAGTACTATCGGTGTGTTGTATTCTGTGTCTTTAGACATATTATCCTTATAAAATATTTTACCATGTCGAGGGTTTACAATAGATACCCGGGGTACTTCTACCTCGGCATTCGCAAGTATGGCCATGGTCGCAGCAATATGCCGTGTCGTATTGACAAGATAACTAAAATTTACATTACTGATATCATCTTTGGGAGAATGATAATTTTGGTCTCCACCTGCTTGCCATACACACACGGATTCATAGCCAAGTCGGATGAAATCGAAATAATCACTACCACCACGTCGTGCATCCCGGTTTATACTCCACCCTGCGGTAATGTTAAACTGTAACCCATACTTGTTGGTCATATTCTTCATTACATCGGTTATCCATCCTGCATCTTCTGTCACAGAAAGTCTGATTGTTCTCCCATCTTCAGCAGTTGTTGCTTTTCCTATCATGTCGGCATTGAATTCCACCAAAACAGGTGTGTGTTGATTATATAATTCTGTTGCATAGGCATGACTTCCAAGAAGACCTACTTCTTCCCCAGAAACAGCTACAAATTTCATCGTTCTCTTAAAACTATATTGACTAAGTACATAGGCTGCAGCAAGAACACCGACTGTCCCGGAACCATCATCATTTGCGCCAACGGTTCCTTCTACGGTGTCATAATGTGCATTAAAAATAATTACCTCATCACAATCTGGATCTGATCCTTGGTGTGTTGCTTCAATATTCTGTGAGAGAAACCAACCAGAGTACCATTTATTACCACGTGTGCTCCAGTTTTGATATCGTACCTGCAAACCCATGTCTTTAAATTGATTATAGATGTAATATGCTGCTTTTTGACACCCATCGGATCCCGTATATCGACTTCCTACTTCGAATATCAAATATTCCATAAAACTTCTAACAAGTGTTTCGTTTATTTTATCGAGTATCCCCTGAATTTTTTCATCGGTAAAAAGTGTTTCAGTATTTTTGTACTCAATCTGTTGATTTTCCTGTGCTATCGTTTTTACAGTTACTGCTGGTCCACAAATCAAAAGAGTGATGGCAAACAAACAAAATAATTTTAATAGGTTTCTATGCATAGGTACACTCATATATTGAATGTGATATTTCAATTAATACTTATTAAATTTTTGGATAGAATCATATATAAAATATTTTATTTTAATTTACAATAATTATATACTCCATTGAAAATTTTGCTACTTTTATTAGATCTATTAGAGAAAGCAGAAACAGAAGCATTGATACGATTTTAACACATTGTTTTTTTTGTGCGAATCAAGAGGCCGTCTAACAATTCAACTTTCGCGGGATTTTTTTGATACACTTTGAACAGATATCTAAGACACTACTCGTATTTGATGATAAAATTACTCTCATGTCTTTC
>Ga0315277_10007079_pt1 | contig 14560 bp, 14 predicted proteins | sample YL17G05_15_MG_FD_203695 | JGI IMG/M metagenome (GOLD analysis project Ga0315277, IMG submission 203695) | Sediment microbial communities from Yellowstone Lake, YNP, Wyoming, USA - YL17G05_15 | ecosystem: Environmental > Aquatic > Freshwater > Lake > Sediment | place: USA: Wyoming | collected... | reverse complement strand
GGCTGCCCGGCCGATGCGATAACCGTGAAGGAGGTGCCCGAGTTCGACACGGATAAGTGCATCAACTGCTACTGCTGCTACGAGCTATGCCCCGAGCACGCTATCTCCCTCAACCGCTTCATCCGCCTGGTCCAAAGGTGAGGTTGATCGCAGGGGGAGTCGACGTCCGTACGTACACGTGCCAGGCCTACACATTCGGAAATGTGAAGGCACGGGCACCGTCGCGCCGAAGACGGCGCTAGCGCTTTCGCGCTGCAGGCGGCCGCAGCGATGAGGTCATCCGGAGAGGAAGTCTCTGCACATATCCACGCCCTGCTTGGGGTTGAGGGTCCAGGCATCCGCCCCCACGTAGTCCCTTACCTCGGGGGTGGTGGGCCCGCCGCCGATGATCACGAACCGTCCCTCCCGCAGGCCGCTCTCTGCCAGGGACTCCACCACCTCGCGCATGGAATCGAAGGTGGGGGTGATGAGGGCGGACATGGCCACCACGCGCGCGCCGCTGGAGGACACCTCCCGCACGAAAGCCTCGGGGGCCACGTCCACGCCCAGGTCGTGCACATCGAACCCGGCAGCCCGCAGCAGGGTGGTCACGAGGTTCTTCCCGATATCGTGGATATCACCCTGGGGAGTGCCTATGACCACCGGCCCCAGGACGGTATGGATTCTTCCCTCCACCTGCAGGGGCTCGAGGTCCGCCACCACCTCTTTGAAGATCTCTCCCGCGATGATCAACTCAGCGAGGAAATATTCACCGGCACTGTACAATTCACCCACGATCTCCATCCCCGCCCGGCACTCGTCCAGGATGCGCATGGGATCCTGCCCATCTCTGATGGCCTGATCGACGAAATCCTTCACGTCCTCGAAGTGGAGCCCGCTCAGGGCCTCCGCGATCTTACCCTCCGGCTTGGCGACCTCCACCGCTTTCCTCTCCGTCGCCACCGGGCGGCGCGGTTTTGCCGCCCCCTTCTTGCCACGGTAGGTCCTGCCGGTCTCTACCATGGCTCGCAGGTTTTCCGCCCTCACGTTCACCGGACACTCGCATCCCGATGTGAGCATGAAACCGCCGCCATCCCCTACCTCGTTTATGAGCCTGCGGCAATATGCCTCGATGTCCTCGGGGCTACCCAGGGTGAGGAGCGCCGCGGGCACGTCGCCGCTTATACACATGTGCCCTCCCAGGACCTCCTTGGCCTGGAAGATGTCGGTCATCCCGTCCAGGTCGCATACGCATTTGCCCGCGGGAAGACGGGTCAAGTGGGGCAGGTTCAGTCCCCAATCGGTATCGAAATGCAACCATGGGAGGATACCCTCCGAGACGAAGGCGTCCACGTAGCGTTGGAGGAAAGGCCACTCGAAGCGCTCGAATATCTCCAGGGGGTAATAGAACCCAGAGCCCCTCTCCAGCACGATGAAGGCGGTCATCTTGCCGTTGTTCCTGCACACCTGGACGGCGTTGGCGATGAGATCGTCGCATGAGGCGCGCAGGGCAGCCTCCACCTTGTCCGGTACCTCGTAGAGGTCCCGGGTGAACTCGACCAGGGTACGGCTGAGGGAGAAGGCCATCACCACGGAGTCCACTGCCACGCCCAGGAAGACAGGCGCTCCCTCCCCCTCGCATTTGTTCATATCCTCGCTATAGAAGCGGTTGGAGAGTTCTTGCATGGCCACGAGTTTCTCCCACGACTTGCCGCTCATAGACTCGTAGTACTCCTCCCAATAGGCGTTCCAACCCAGGGCGGCGATCTTGTCGTAGTCCTCGCGGGGGAAGAGCACCCGTTCATCTACCTGGTAGAGGGCGTCCTCCGGGAGTTGCCGGCCCGGAATGAGGTTGCGCACCGGGGCTCCACATAATTTTCCCGGCAACATGGGGTAATAGTAGTTGGGCTTGGACAGGAGGTCGTAGCCGTACTCGCGGTAACACCATACCATCGCCTCCCGCGCTTTTGCGTGGTCCCTCCAGGCCTCGCCCTGGGTCATGCCGTAGAGCCTGACCGGGGCCGTGAACATGATGGGAAACACCGGATGGCGGTCCACCGGCTCCAGGGCTACGGCCGCCCGCATCCTCTCCTCGATGTTCATATTCTCCACCATCGTTTTACTCCCGAACCATCAAGAGAGAAATCCCCGTCTTGTCTTCTTGATCATATGTTTATTCCTTATCACCTCAAAAATAAAAACATGCCTGCCCTAGCCGTTCCTCACACTGGGTCGGGTAAACCGAATAACTCCTGCGCGTTCCGGCCCAGGATCCTATCCTGTTCTTTCTCGCTCAGGCCAAGATCGTTACTGATGATATCGATATGTTCTCTGGGATCGATGGGAACGGGGCCGTAATCCGTTCCCAGCAGGACGTGTTCCATTCCGAAGACCTCGATGGCATGCTTTATCCCCACCGGGTCGAATCCCATGGTATCGGCCCACAGGTTTGTCTTCACGTATTCGGCGGGCTCTTTCTCGTTCTTCGGCGTCTGATATTCCGGCATTCCTTCGTATCCGAGGCGGTGCCCGAACCGCAGACGCGGGAGGCACATAGGAAAAGCACCGCCCATATGAGCCAGGATGATCTTCAGCGCGGGGAAGCGGTCGAAGAGACCGGTCATGATCATCAGGGACACACAAAGGGCGGTTTCGGCGGGACGGCCGACCGTCTCATCGAACTTGTAACGATCCATCCACTCCCAGCCGTAACACAACATGGCCGGATGGATGTAGACCGGTATCCCTTCGTCGTTGACGTATTCCCAGAACTCGAAGGTTTCGGGGGTATGGAGGAAGAGGCGATCGGTGGTCCCATAACTGGTATCCACGGCCATCGCCTTAAAGTCCAGTTCGCCTACGCATCTTCTGGTTTCCTCCACGGCCTTCGTACCTTCGTGCGGTTTTACCGTCCCGTAAGGAAAGATGATATCCGCATGCACGTCTCGGATGGCTGCCATGGCGTCATTATGCTGCCTCGCCGCCTCGATGGTCGGAATCCCCATCACCTCGTTGGCTATGGTCACTATCATTGCCATATGCAGCATGACATGGGTAAGACCCGCTTCCCTGCACACCTGCATGTGCTTCTGGACGTCGACCATGTCCTGGGAAGTCGCAAAGGTTACCCCGCGCCATTTCACCGTCGGGGGCTCGGAGTTCATATCGACGATCCCGGCCGTTACCGCCCCTCCCATCAGATCTAGAGGAAGAAGGTGGTTCTGCACATCTACGATCATACGCTTGGACATGATCCACTCCATTGATCTCGAGTACTGCAACCGATACCACTGCGCCCCGTTCACTGCTTAATTCAGGGGTGCAAAACCTGGAAGGGGCTAGTGGCCTTGATCTCCTTGTTCTCCGGCCTGCCCGCCCCCCAGGGAATCCAGGGCTTTGATGGAAGCGGAGGGGGCCATGGATATATGCACCTGGCTTACGATCATGGCGATGCCCTGGTTGATGAGCGCCATCACCCAGTTGTCCCATACCAGCCAGATGAGGAGGTCTATTATGGTTATCACCGACAGGCTGAGCATGCGGTTGGGCCATGCCCAATGTTCCTTTTCCGCCGCCGCCTGGTGCTCCAGCAACTCTTCGGCCCGGCTGAGCCGCTCATCCGGACTGCTCCACTTGCCTTCATCTTCCAGCTCCTCGAGTTGCTCCACGAGCGGCAGGCGAAAGAGATTTAAGAATCCGCCGATGGTGATCTTGGTGCCGCGTAATCCCCTCAAGGCCGATATCCACATCCCCAGGAATCCCAGGGATACGAGGATAAGGATCCCTATATCGGCGCCTCTGGCCTTTGTATCCTCCACCGTCAGTACAAGGAAGATAAAGACCGCTATCAGTACTACGTAGAAGATCATGGTGCCCGTGAAATACTTTTTAGTCTTATCGGCGGACTTCCTCAATGCCACCAAGATGTTATCGAGCTTCCCACCTTCTCCCGATACCGTGCTTTCTGAAACCATTGCGATCTCCTTTCCCTTGAAATGGCCCGATCCCAGCCTTACGGGATATCTTTCTATGCCCTCCCGAGCTAACCTTTTAAATGGGGAACTTGCTCTGCCTGCTATAGGGAGAATACCCAGGAAACAGTCGCTATAAACCGTTTAGCGCACATTGCCCTATTGCGATGCGGACCTACAAATCAGGTTCTTCTCCGAAAAGCGTGGCTGGCTGTGGGCTCACAAATCAAAGGGAGCGGAGATCCTCGATCTCCGCTCCGCTTGTTGTCTCGAGCTCCCCGTTACCCATGGGACAGCGGGGTAAAAAGCTCAATAACGGTACGAACCCTTGGACTCGGTTCTCTTGGGCCTGGCCTCGCTCACGTTGAGCGGACGCCCCTCAATGTCCTTCCCGTTCAGGGCCGCGATGGCGGCTTTCGCCTCCTCGCTGTTGGACATCTCCGCGAACCCGAAGCCCCTGGACCGGTTGGTATTGCGGTCCATGACCACCTCGGCGGAATCGACCGAACCGAACTCCTCGAACAACGCACGCAGATCCTCTGAAGTCGTTGAGTAACTGAGGTTCCCTACGTATATCTTCACTATCTCTCACCTCCTTCGCCTAAAAAAATCCCGAGGATTCGGTCTCCTCGGGAAGACGAAAGATCTAACCTAAAAAACCAATACGCGGTCATTATAGCATAATAATCAGGTTTGTATAGCGTTAGACACGCGTCTACCATATGCCCCTTTAACAGTGGAGTGTAGGCACCGATATAATTCCTGGATCAATCGCGCGTCTTATCGTCGTCGAGAGGGGGCAGATAAAGGAGTATTCTATAATCGACAAGAAACAGCAGCGATGGTTGATCGCCATCGCCGCCTTGACGGTCTTCGTCACCTGCCTTGACAACACCATTGGTCTTCACCTGTTTCATGCCGGAAAACCCACGACGGGTCTCCCTCTTTTTTATTCTCCGGAGGGGATAGTGTAACGCCAGACCTCGCAGCCGGTTGTCTCATTCCAGGTGCCGGCCAGGAGCAACACGCCATCTGCCATGAGGCTGAAACATCGCACGTTTCCTGGATCGCCGAAGCCGTCGGCGTTGACCTGCAACCAGGTGCTACCATCGTAGCGCCAGATCTCGCATCCGGTCTTCTCGTTCGATACCCCCGTAAATAGTGAGGACCCGCGCACGGCAAGGTCGTACGTCTCGGCGTTACCCGGATCGCCGAAGCCGTCAGCGTTTACCTGGGTCCAGGTATTCCCATCGTACTTCCAGACCTCGCAGCCGGTGACGGCATTAGTCGTCGCGGCATAGATCTCACCCTCATAGAACGCCATGCTGTGCAGGTCCGTATTGTTGCGATCGCCGAAGCCGTCCGGGTTTATCTGGGTCCAGGCGTTCCCGTCGTACTTCCAGGCTTCGTAGCCCGTGGTTTCGTTATCCGCTCCGACATAGAGGTCGTCGCCGTCCGAGAGCAGGCCGTGGGCGCAGGTATTCCTCACATCCCCGAAACCACCGCCGACTATCCGGCTCCAGGCGTTGCCGTCATAGCGCCATACCTCGCAGCCGGCGGTAGTGTTCGTAGTGCCCGCGACGAGGTCGTCACCGCGTATGATCAGGCCGTGCACCGCCTCGTTTTTTGCGGACCCGAAACCCGGGGCGCCTGCCTGAAGCCATGCGCTTCCATCATAGCGCCAGACCTCACCGCCGGTTGACCAGTTGTCGGTGCCGACGTAAAGGCTCCCTTGATAAGCGGTCATGCAGAGCGACCTAAGATCGCCGGCTTCTCCGAACCCACTGGTGTTCACCAGCGACCAGTCCTGATCCTGCAAGCGCCATACCTCGCAGCCGCTCTCGTCGTTCTCTGTCCCTACGTAAAGGTCATCCCTATATAGAGCCATCGAGGTGGCGCCTATGTTGTTCTTCTTTCCGAAGCCGTCCAAACTTATCTGCTGCCAGGTTCCCAGCGGCTCCGGGGCTATCTCCCCTCCCGGCTGCCCCCCTGCCTCTCCGTCCTCTTTGTCGGCTGCGCTGTCCTTGTCTCCACATCCCGGGATTAACAGCATTGCCACGACAACCAGCGTGATCAGCAGCAGAAGTGTAAAGACGGTAAGCCTCTTAGCGATCATCGCCCCGACCTCCTTGTTGTATCCCTCTTCGAGCACGGCCTCTCTGCAAGATCATATCTCCTCCGTCAGCTGATGAGTACGGCGCCGCAGGCCTCGACTCAGAAATAATCTGATAGCGGTGGCAGCTCGATAAGGTCGAGGTTGGAGAACCGGAGCTCTCGCCGGCCGTCCTGTATGTCCCTGATGATCTGCGTGACCTGGTCGTTGACGGGTACAGCGATGCCTACTTTCGCCGCCATGGCCGATAGATAGCCGTTGATGCTCTCGACCTCGCAGGGGAGTCCCTTCTCCAGGTCCTGGAGCATGCTGGCCTTGGCATCACGGAAATCACCGATGACGCTCCTGAGCAGGTTCCTCAGGTTGCCCATATCCTGCCTGGCGATGTCCAGCAACACGACCGGGTCCACCCCCCGGACCGGCTCGAGCTTAATCCCCAGTGCCCCGGCGCTGAGGATGGTCTCGATCATGATGTAGAGGACCGTGTCTGACGCTTTGTCGTCGTCCATGATCTCGCCCCCCGTGGCACCCAGCGCCGCGGAAACGCCCGAGGCCCCGACGTTGAAGAGGAGTTTGCTCCAACGCACCCCGGCCAGGTTCTCGGAGATGGTGGCCATACCGGCATGGTCGAGAACGGCCTTTGCCTCTTTTATTCTTGCGGTGACCGACCCGTCGAGCTCCCCGATGTCGTAGCCCATCTGGCCGGGATCGGAGGTCATCCTGGAGACCCCGGGGCCCGTCAGCTCGGCCGACCATAGCACCGCGCCACCCAGGGTGCGCTCGCGCCCGATGAAGGAGGCCACCTTCTCCTCCGGAACGCCGTTCTGCAGGGTGATGAGCGCGCTGTCCTTGCCGAGGTGCGGGGCGATCTGTGGCAGGGCTTGCTCGTCATAGGTGGACTTGACCATGTATATCACCAAGTCATATAAACCCTCCATCCCATCCGGCGTCAAAGCCCGCACCGGTTGGACGAGGTCCAGGTTTCCCTCCAGGTGGGCACCGTTTGCGTTCAGCGCTTCGACGTTTTCCTGCTTGGCGTCCACCAGGACCACGTCGATCCCGCCCTGGGCCAGAAGTCCTCCCACCACCGTTCCCAGGGATCCTATGCCCACTACTGCGACCTTCATCTTCTCCCCCTTTTTCTATCCAACCTAAGAGCGCCTGTGGAGGCCGATGGCTTTTTCAACTCAGCCCCTGCGCGTCCCTTTCCGCGAAGACCTCCCGAGCCAGGGTTATACCGTTGAGCGCCGCCGGGAAGCCGGCATAGACGGCCTGTTGCATGATGATCTCGTGCACTTCCTCGCGCGTCCAGCCCACGTTCAATGCCCCGTGGATATGCAACCGCAGCTGTGGTTTGGCATTGCCCAGGGCGATGAGTACGGCCACGGTAGCGAGCTCCCGCGTCTTCAGGTCCAATACGGGGCGCGAGAGGACGTCCCCGAAGATGAACTCGATGACGTAGTTGAAGAGGTCCGGTTCCGTCTCCTCCATGGTCTCCCGCATGAGCATGGCATAGGGCTCGTTCAGTTCGCACAACTTCTTCCATCCGCGCTCGAAACGCTCATCACTCATCTCCGACTCCCCTTTCATATTCCTGCGCCGGCAACGCGCCCGATGTGACCACAGTATCGATATGACTATAATACGGCTCAACCATTGCGGGCGACCTCCTTTTAATAAGGCTCTCAACATAGACGTGCTAGAATCGATCAGTGAGAAAGGAAGGGCAAGATTTTCAAGTCACTGAGCACGCTCGCCAAGATCGGGGTAGGGTGCGGCATTGCGGCAAGTGCTCTGGGAACCCTGGCCGGCCTGACCGCCGTCATCGTGGCGGGCATAGCCACGGACCTGCCTGCCTGGCTCATCGTGGTCATCTCTGCGGCGATCATCCTCATCAGCGGCGGGATCGACGCCGCCTTTTATTACATCTTCAAGATCTTCATGGGACAGGGGGTGATCCAGCAAGGCTTGCGAGAGACCGGGGAGCCGGCGGAGGCGACCATCCTCCAGGTCTCCGACACGGGATTGACCGTAAACAATATCTATCCCATGGTCAAAGCCTTGCTGGAGGTGCGCCCGCAAGGACGCGCGTCCTACCAGGTAGAGACGAAGGTGCTCCTCAACCGCATGGATATCCCGCAGATCCAGCCGGGGAAGGTAGTACAGGTGAGATTCGATCCCCGCGACCCTGATCAGGTCGTGGTGGTGGGGGCCGGTGCGCAGGACACCATTAACGCGCCAGGAAGCCCCGCGGAGGCGCGCTTGGCCGAGCAGATGCTGCTTGGCGCGGAGCAGGCCAACCAGGCCTTGCGGCAGAACGGGGAACCGGCGCAGGCCAAGATCCTGCAGGCGCAGGGTCTGGGGGTCATGGTGAACGGCAACAACCCGGCCATGAGGTTACTGCTCGAGGTCTATCCCGCGAACCGCCCGGCGTTCCAGGCCGAGGCCATCGCCGTGGTCGCACAGGCATCCATCCCCAACTACCAGCCCGATAAGATGGTTTTCGTGAAGTTCGATCCCAACGACATCACCAAGGTGGCCATCGATCATTCCCAGCCTTGATCGGAGCCGGCTGGTTTCAAGACCCATCGCTTGCCATGGATGTTGACCCTCGAGGCGTAGTGGTTTCAGGCAGTACTGCTTACTTGTCGGTCGCCTCGGAGCGATCCCATTGCCAGGATATAAGCCCTGGTATAACATGTAGCAGGTTGTGATAATCCTGAAAACGGAGGAGGAAATAATGAAAAAGGCCGTGATCATATTGTTAGTCCTGGCCTTGGCGGCCGCAATGCTGGCCTTTGCCGGGTGTGGGGGCGGTGGTAGCTCAGATACCCCCGAACAGGTAGTGGAGCAGTTCCTGAGTGCCTCCATGGAGGAAAACGCCGACGCCGCATACGAGCTCATCAGCGAGGACAGCAAGAGCGAGCTCGAAGACAAGGAAAGCTTGGTCGCCGGGTTCTCCGAGGGCGTCGACGGGTACGAGGTAGGCACAGCCACCATCTCTGGAGACGAAGCCAGGGTCCCGGTCAGCTTCAACCTGGCAGGCTTAGAGGCAGCGGTCGAATTCGACATGCTCCTCGTGAAGGAGGATGGGGCCTGGAAGATCGCGGTAGCAGACACCAACCTAGAGGCGGAGAAGGCTCTCGAGGAGCTGATGCAACAGCTTCAGCCAACGCAATAGTCCCGTCTGTATCGGAGAGAAAAAGGATTATCCCGCCCTGCGGGATAATCTTCTTATTAGAGGTTTTTTATGAGACGGTGGGGCTTGCGACCGGGGAGGTAGATAGCCATGGCGGAGCTGGATGAACTCGACGTAACCCTGCAGGCGATAAAGAACGGGGTCACCATCGATCGCAATGAATACGGAGTACCGGTGGTGCGGGCGGACAACTTCCAGGACATGCTTTACGGCTTTGGGTGGGTCCAGGCATATGATCGGCCGGTGCAGTTGGAACTCACCCGCCTGGTGGCCAAGGGCATAGCCTCTGAGCACCTGCCGCCTTCACCGGACCTCATCGAGATGGACAAGGAGATGCGGCGCTATAATCTCTGGGGGTTCTCCGTCAGGCAGGCGCTGCAGCTCGACGGCGAGAACGAGGGGGCGCTGCTCGACTACTGCCGGGGTATAAACGACTGCCTGAAGGAGAACCAGCCGCCCGAGTTCGGGTTGCTCGGCTACGAGCCGGAGGATTGGACCCCGGCTGACTGCATCATGATGTGCAAGATCATCTCCCTGGTGGACATGGACGAGACACAGGGGTGGATAAAACGTTTTATCGTGCAGATGTTCCAGAGCGGTGTGTCCCTGGATAAGCTCAAGGAACTCTTCGTGTATATGACCGACGAGCCGGACGAGGCATACCTCGAAGTCCTGCGCCAGGTGAAGCTCCCGGAGCCCTTCGTCCCCGCAAGCTTGAAGTGGGCCGTCCCCCGCATGCAGACTTCGAGCAACTGGGCGGTCTCTGGCTCCAGGACCGCCTCTGGAAGGGCCATCCTCTGCGGCAGCCCCGACCTTGACTCCGCCCGCCTGCCGGCCCTATGGCAGGAGGTCGTACTGCGCGCGGGCGACTACTACCTCATAGGGTTCACCATTCCCGGACTCATGGGCGTGCCGGTGGCCAGGACGAAACACCTGGCCTGGAGCCCTACCTACGGGTGCATGGACATCATGGACTACTTCATCGAGGAGGTGAAGGAGGGTAAGTACCGGCGGGGCGACGATTGGATCCCCTTCGAGGTGCGCGAGGAGGTCATCGCGGTCAAGGACTCCGAGCCGATAACGGTGCACTACTACGAGAACGAGCACGGGGTGCTCGCGGGCGAGCCTGCAGAGGACGGCTACTACCTCTGCCTGGCGTGGTCCATGCGTGATGCGGGAGCAGTGACCATCGGCAACTTCATCGCCGCCTCCCGCAGCGAGACGGTGTCCGATGCTATGGGCTATTTTTCCAGAATGGACTTCGGGGCCCAGAACTGGGTGATGGCCGATAGTGAGGGCAACGTCGGTTACGCCATGAGCGGCATCTGCCCCATACGCCCCCTGGGATGGAGCGGGCTGCTGCCCATTCCAGGCTGGGACGCCTCCCGTGACTGGCGTGGCTACCACGGGCCGGAGAACAATCCCCGTCTCTACAACACGTTGGAGGGTTTCATCGGCACCGCCAACCAGGATGTGAACGACCTCACCGATGTGCGCATGCAAACGCTGTCCATGGCCGCCGACCGTTCCCTGCGCATCGCCGAGCTGCTGGAGGCGAGTGACGACCACGATCTGGACTCCATGCGCGATATGCAATACGACGTCTATGCCAAGCAGGCGGAGCAGTTTATGCCCATCATCCGGTCGCTGCTCCCCGACACGGAAAACGGCAACCTTCTCAAAGAATGGGACCTGCTCTACTCCTCTGACTCCCTGGGGGCTACCCTCTTCGAGAGCGTATACCGGGAGCTGGTGAAGACCGTATTCGGCGATAACGGCCTGGGGCGCGAGGTCATCGAGTACCTGCTGGAGGAGACTATCTTGTTGAACCTGTACTACGGCCAATTCGACCAGGTGATGCTGCGCGAGGACTCCCTGTGGTTCGAGGGCAGGTCCCGGGACGAGCTCTATCGCCTGGCCATCACCAGGGGTCTCGACACCTCCCCGATGCCCTACGGGAGCACCCGCATGGTGACCATGCGCAACATCGTCTACGGCGATATCACCCCGGACTTCAACTACGGGCCCATCGAGTTGCGCGGTTGCCGCGGTACCTTGTGCCAGGGCCAGATGTTCAGGAGCGCCGGAAGGCTGGCCACCTTCTCCCCCACCTGCCGCCTGGTCACCGACTTCGCCGAGGACAAGGCCCATACCGCCCTGGCGGGGGGCCCGTCGGAGAGGCCCGCCTCACAGTGGTACACTTCCGGCGTGCAGGACTGGCTGGACGGCGTTTACCACGCGATAGAACCATAGCTCTGCAAGGGGAGCAACGGCTGATGGTAAGCGATCCGGCCGATACCCGGCGCCACGAACTGGACTGGCTGCGTGTGCTCGCGGTGCTCCTGCTCGTCTACTTCCACAGTGCCCGCATCTTCGATTTCGGCGACTTCTACGTGAAGAACGGCCAGTTGAGCAAAGGCTTCGAAGCCTTCGTCACCTTCGTGGACATCTGGTTCATGCCCCTCTTCTTCTTCATCGCCGGGGCGGCGTCGTTCTATGCCCTGCGGAAACGGAGCGGCAAGCAATACGCCGGGGAGCGTGCCAAGCGCTTGATGGTGCCCTTCGTCTTCGGAACGCTGGTCCTGGCCGCGCCCCAGGTCTACTGCGTGCTGCTGCAGCAGCCCACCTACAGCCAGAACTACCTGCAGTACTACGGCTATATCTTCACCACGCCCTATCTCACCGAGGTCACCGCGGGCAGCGTAGGCCCGGCCAAGATCATAGCGTTTACCCTGGAGCCCGCCCACCTCTGGTTCATCCTCTACCTCTTTATATTTTCGATGGTGTGCCTGCCGCTCTTCCTGCGGCTGCGGGGCGAGAAGGGCGCGGGCCTCCGCGACCGCGTCGCATCGTTCCTGCGCCGGCGGGGGGCGATCTTCCTCTTACCATACCCATTTTTCTCTATAACGTGTTGCCCATCGACGATGACACCATTTACCGCCTCTTCCATATCTATCCCTTCTTCCTCGGCTTCCTCTTCTATTGCGACGACAGGTTCGGCCACATCATCGACGAATATCTTAAACCCGCCCTGATACTGGCGTTGTCCTTCTCTGCCGCTTTCCTTGCCATTTTCTGGACGGTGGGCTTCGACTCGCAGCAGGTCTTATGGGATGGGGTGCTCCTGGACGTGCTGTATTCCTTCTCCACCTGGTTCTGGCTCCTGGCCCTGGTGGGGCTGGGCCGTAAGTACCTGCGTTTTCGCAACGGCTTTCTTGACTACGCCAACCGCGGCTCCTACCCCTTCTACATCCTGCACCAGACGGTGATCGTCCTTCTCGGTTACGCCATATTCAGGTGGACGTGGGGGATCGCTCCTAAATATCTACTCATAACCACAGCCTCGCTGGTGATCTCCGCACTCGTTTACGACCTCCTGGTGCGGCGAACCAGGCCCACCCGTTTCCTCTTCAGCATGAAATAATAAAGGAGCCCGCCGCAGCGGGTCCCTTTCTTACGCTCGCAACGATATTGCCCGGTTTGCCTTACCAGATGTCGGAGTCGCTGAAAACGTCGTACACGAACCAGCCGTCCCCACGGTTGACCAGCTCCATGGTCACGTCATCGCTGTACCGCGGTATGATCTCATTCTCCATCCCCAGGGACTCGCTGTAATCCACGGTCATATATACGGTCGTCCAATCGCCGTCGGCATCCGTTGTCTCCTCTACGTCATACGAGTTGGGGCAGGCCTGCAGACCGTTCGCGTTGACCTCTATCACAAACGTCGTGAACGAATCATAGGAATAGTCCATCAGCATGGGGGACTCGAGATCGATCAAGTACCACATCGCATCGCCGTCCCCCAGGTTGAAGTAATTGTACCAGGCGTCCACGGCCTCCTGGGCCGTATTGAATCCCCCCTCTATGACATCATCGCCATAGATGTTGTCGTCGATGATAACGTCACCATATACGTCAACGATCGCCTCGCCCAGGAAGCCGGGCAGGTCCCAGATATCCCTGTCCAGATCGGCCTCGTTGTAGTCCTGGCTGTCCTGGTACTCCTCCAGGGCATCCTCGGCCTCTATCGCCGGGGTATCCAGGTCGGGGGTGTAGTCCAGCTCCTCCCCCGCGATGACCGCGTCGAGGTTCTTGCGCAGGGCCTTCAGGTAATCGGCGTAGGCGGAGAGGAAATCCTCGAGGGCTTCGTTGCTCTCATCCAGCTCGGACGGGACTTTCAAGTCGCCCAACTCGTCCTCGAAGGAAGCGGTGTTATCCTCCGTATCCGACAAGAGCTCGGAGTAATCCTCGAGGTCTGCCTCGTCCGCTATCTCCTGCGCCGCCTCCACGAGCTCCTCGGAATCGCCCTCCAGTCCGGACCATTGGTCGAGCACGGCCTTGGTATAGCTGCTGGATCCTCCGGCTCCACAGCCGGCATAGAGCGCCGTGCTCAGCGCCAACAACAACGCCAATGACACGACGAGAACGATCGGTCTATCACCGCTCTTGCGCATCGCTTCTCTCCTTTCCTCTACCTTCTGCATTGTATCGGATCCATCTCTATATCTATCCTTACAAATGATTCTTTCCCTCAATAACATACTTCTCCTGCCTGGGTCCTTCGGCTTACGAGGCAGGATCCTGCACGTCCATAGCAGATGGGGTAGTGCTTATCCCCTCCTTGAGCAGCAGGTAGTCGAGAAGGGAGCGCATAGCGCGGGCCGAACGCACGGCGGAGGGATAGACCGGCACCCCGCTATCGATGAGGCTCTGGATGGAGCGGCTGCGCGTGCCCAGGAAGGACATCACCACCAGAGGTTTGGCGTGCGCCGCGGAGACCGCGGCCAGCTCCGCGAGGAAAGCCTGGTAGCCCTCGTCCCAGGTATCCTCCATGGCCTGCAGGTCGGGGAATCGCTTCTTGAGGTTGACCATGAAGTCCGGCGCCCCGAAGATGCCGTAGATGAAGGCGCCGTCCACCTCGCCGGATTCGTACACCAGCTCGAGCAGTTGCTTGAAGATGAAGATGTTGGTCTCGAAGGTGAGGTCGATGGGGTTGCCACTATAGGTCAAAGGCCCGGTCACCTCGTCCAGTTTCTTTCGCAGGCCTTCCGAGAAGGCGGGTGCCTCCAGCCCCGCCTTCTCCAGATGATAGGCGAGGGAGGAGCCGGGACCACCCGAATTGGTGATCACGGCCATGCGGCCGCCCGCCGGTAACGGCTGCATGGAGAGTATCCATAGCAGGTCCAGCATGTGGTCAAGGTCCTCGGCGCGTATCACACCCGCCTGCCGGAAGAGGCCGTCGTAGAGCTCGTCGGGACCGGAGATGGCCCCGGTATGTGAGAGGGAGGAACGCGA
>Ga0315277_10007078_pt1 | contig 14560 bp, 12 predicted proteins | sample YL17G05_15_MG_FD_203695 | JGI IMG/M metagenome (GOLD analysis project Ga0315277, IMG submission 203695) | Sediment microbial communities from Yellowstone Lake, YNP, Wyoming, USA - YL17G05_15 | ecosystem: Environmental > Aquatic > Freshwater > Lake > Sediment | place: USA: Wyoming | collected... | reverse complement strand
ATCGGAAACTCGATATCGGTTCTTGTTCATCTGCGATCTCCTTCAGGGACCACCCTGTCCCTGAAAGGACTATCGGCAGATCAGTGGTTATTCGGATAGGCTCTTATGCCGCGATCAGTAATTCTGCAAGTGGCACCGTCCTTTGCTCAATTATCTTTTGAGCAACCTTTTTTATGGTTTCCTCGGTAGAGGGTGAGATCGCTTTCTTGATTAATCCAGAAACCGTCCCAACAAATGTGAGGAGAACAACTGCAATCTCAATCTTTAGGGCGATTTCGGATTTATCCGGCACCAAGCGCTTCCATATCTCAAGACCTGCTATCACGGCTGCAAATAGGATGCATATAACGACGATTAGCCACTTCATACCGCCACCGTATCTTTCTTCGCATGGAGAATGCAACTACTGAAACATATCTTTTCTATGTTCGTGCAACATGTCTCTCGTGGCTTCTCAAGGATCCTCCTGAATTGCTCCAACTCGGCCTTCCGGCCGACGAATATCCGCTCCCCAGTCAAAACTCAACTCCCGCTGGACTCAACCCGCACGATAATCCATCTCCAATCGGCGCAATGCCTCTCCAGGAGGCCCGCTTGTCAGCCCTCCTCGCTCGTTTTGTCATTCCCGCGCACGCGGGAATCCAGTCCGCCGCGACGTCAATGGATCCCTGCGTTCGCAGGGATGACACGACGAAGTAGTCACCTTATGGACCTGATATGCCATTATAACCGCACACCCTTGCCAAGCAATTCAAATTCGGATGGACTGCTTTGGTCGCCTGTTAGAATGCGGCTGGCAAAATCATTTTCTAATTGATAGTGCTCTGTCGGAGATGTTTTTGACGGACGGCTTCCCTAAAGGGGGGGGCTTCGCGGGGTCACATCTTTGATGGGGGCAGGGCGGGGCCGTGTCTTCACGATTCACTATTCGCTCTGGGGGGACTTGGGTCGAAGCTGTACGTCTCGTGGCGGTGAGGTGCGTGCCGGCGAGGGCGGTGTGCTGTGCATACCCAACGAAGAAACGCCTTACGGCGTCACTACCAACGAGCGTCGCAATCCAAACCGATGTATGTGGGCCTGCTGGCTCCGCTCTGTTATCAGGTGCTCTTATGATTCAGCTCATGCGGGATTGCGCTCACGCACGGGTCCTGTCGGCGTGTTCGCCGAGGACGTGGGAGGCGGTGCGGCGGATGTAGCGGTAGAGGGGGGCGGCCAGGGCGAAGTGCTTCGCGAGCTGGCGCGCGAATTTCGGAGAGAAGACTGCGGCGTCGATGAGGCAGTCGCAGGAGAGATAGAAGCTCTTGTACTGATACCAGGTGCGGATCGGCTCGGGTTTGTCCTGCGCGATGGGACGCTTGTACGTATCGCCCAGGAGCGTGAAGGTGTCCTGCTTGTCGAGCCACGCGACGGCTTTAAGGAATGACTCGGGATCGTCATCGATCTGCTGACGGAATCGGGCCATCAGGGCCGGTGCGGCGTCGTAGAAGCCCAGGCCGTACTGATACGACGTGGGCGTGATCTCCAGGAAATACGCCGGACTGTAGCGGGCCCATTCCTTGTCCGAGCGCTTGAATACGATCCACATGTGGTCCCGGAAGGGGGATTTGTCCTTGGAAAAACGCGTGTCGCGGTAGATTCGGGATATGGTTTTGCCCACGGCGGGCTCGACCTCGAAGGACAAATCGATGCCCAGCATGAAGTCCGACAGATCGCTCACAAGGTCTCGCAACGGCTGCAATACATGTTGCTCATAGATGGCTCGATGGGCCTCGAACCATGCCTTGTCGTTATGACGACCCAGATCTCGCAGAAACGTGAAGGTCTCCCGCGAGAACCCTTGAAACTGCCTCGCCATCGACGTGTCATCTTGCCGTCGTTGTCGTCCTATCTTTGCCATCGCTGCCTCGGGACCCGATCCTCTGCTCAGAAACTTTTGTCAATCATCAACTGAGACTCGGATTCTACCGGATGTTCCGCGCAAAGTCATCGCGATTCGGGAGCATTCACTACGCATGGTGCCTGCGGGGTCGCTCGAACCGCGTACTGAACGGCGTCGTCCTGTCCGGCAACCTGGACGACGGGACGTCGGGACTGGTTGCGATCAAGCGGTGCGGCGGCGTGGCCGTCGTCCAGGACCCCAGCGACGCCCTCTTTTCGGAGATGCCGCAGAGCGCCGTCGATGTCGCGGACGTGGATTACTGCGTCAAGCTGCCTGAGATGGCGGCTCTGCCGTCTCGCCTCGCGCACGATCCACCCGGCCCCCCGATGCAACCGCCGGGACATGAATACACCGCGGCGCGCTTGACTTGCTCCTTGCGGGCCGGTACAGTACTGGGACATGTGCAATGCTTGTTCAATTAAGGAGTGATACCGATGCATCGACCGCTGACACGCCGCAGTTTCCTGCGAAACGTGGCCTGGACCGGGTCCGGCCTGATCATTTTGTCCAACAGCCGCTCCGTGCGGGGCACGCCGGCCAACAGCAAGCTGAACATCGCCGGGATCGGCGTCGCGGGACGCGGGGGCGACGATATTCAGGGCGTCGCCAGCGAGAACCTTGTCGCGCTGTGCGACGTGGACGACGCCCATGCGGCCAAGACCTTCGAGAAATTCCCTGCGGCCAAGCGGTACAAGGATTTCCGCAAGATGCTCGACGAGATTCACGGCCAGATCGACGCCGTCGTGGTCGGCACGCCCGACCACACCCATGCGCCGGCTGGCGTCATGGCCATGAAGCTGGGCAAGCATTGTTATTGTGAGAAGCCGCTGACGCGCACGGTGTACGAGGCGAGAGTCATGGCCACATTGGCCAAGGAGAAGAAGCTGGTCACGCAAATGGGCACGCAAATCCACGCGGAGTCCAATTACCGGCGTGCCGTGGAGCTGATCCAGACGCGGGCCATCGGTTCGGTGCGCGAGGTGCACGTGTGGCTGAGCGCGAATTTCAAGGGACCGGCAACGCCGACCGACATGTCACAGCCTGATGCCCCGTCGGATCGCCCGCCCGTGCCGGCGACGCTCGACTGGGACCTGTGGCTGGGGCCCGCGGAGTATCGGCCGTACAGTCCCGCCTACGCACCGTTCCAGTGGCGGTACTGGTGGAACTTCGCGAACGGGCAGTCGGGCGATTTCTTCTGCCATTACTGCGACCTGGCGTTCTGGGCGTTGAAGCTGCGGCATCCGACGAGCGTCGAGGCCCAGGGGCCGGTCCACGCCGAGAGCGCCGCGAAGTGGACCATTGCAAAGCAAGAGTACCCGGCCCGCGGCGAGCTGCCGCCCGTCACGCTCACCTGGTACAATGGCGGCGGCTATCCGGCCTTCGTGAAGGAGAAGAATATCCCGCCGTGGGGCAGCGCGGTGCTGTTCGTCGGGTCCGATGGAATGCTGATCGCCGACTATGGCCGCAACCAGCTTCTGCCGGCGGAGAAATTTGCCGACTTCAAGCGTCCGGATCCGTTCATTCCCGAGTCCATCGGCCATCACCGCGAGTGGATCGAGGCCTGCAAGACCGGCGGACCGACGACGTGCAACTTCGATTACTCCGGGGCCTTGACCGAGGCGGCGCTGCTGTGCAACGTGGCCCTGCGGACCGGCAAGAAGCTCACGTGGGAAGCCGAGGCCCTCAAGGCCGTTGGCTGTCCGGAGGCCGATGCGCTCCTCCGCCGAGAGTACCGCCAAGGTTGGACGCTGTGACCACAGAGGCATGACGATTCGGACGTGCACAGACAACTCCCGCACAGCCTGAATAGACAAAGTGTTGGGTGGCACGGGCAAACTCGTTTTGCCCGTGGTGTCTCGACTGGTTGTGCCCGATCGGAAGAGCACCGTCAAACGAGTTTAGCGGTGCCACCCGAGCTGGGAGAGGGCAGGCTGGATGCGCACATAGATAGAGCCCCCGAGTGTTACTCCATTGGCGCGGCAGGCGACGGTCAGTACCCTTCGATCATGATGAGGGCCTTGTACGCGGCCTGCTGCACCTGCCTGTCGGCATCCTGGGCACGGGCCTGCTTCAATGCGGGCACGGCCTTCTTGCCGCTCTGTTTGCCAAGCGATGTCGCTGCCGCCGCCCGCACGCCGGGATCACGATCCGACAGCAGGGCACGCTCCAGAGCCTCGCGAATCTTCTCATCGCCCACATATCCGGCCAGTTCCTGAGTGGCGCTGAGGCGGTTGCCGTTGTCACCGATGCGGAGCTGTTCGAGCAGCTCGCTTCTTTTACGCTGCTGAGCTTGGGTTACCTGCGTGCTTGTCGGCTGAGGGGCCGGAGCGGGTGGCACTCGCTGGTTTACGACCACGTGCCGTTCAACGACAACCGGCGGGCCGACGACGACCGGGGGATACTCGTAGACCCAGACCGGGTCATAGAAATGCGAATGCCACGGCCAGCAGCCGGCGGGGCCGTCGGACCAGTACCAATCGCTATGCCAGCCGTAGCCCGGCCAATGGCCGCCGATGTGCGTGCCAAACCCGATCCCAACACGTACGTGTGCATAACTTGCGCTGCCCAGCAGGGTTACAACGCAGATAATCGCTGCCAGAAACCATCGAGACTTTACCGTTGCCATGTGCTACATTCCTTTCCGGCTGCGCGTCTTGCCGCAGCCCTACCCATATTATACTACGCCTGCACAAGGCCGCCAAGTGCGTCAACGGCCTTGACATTTCCTTATGGATGGAGCATATTCCGGCTGAGCATCACGTGGGATATGCCTTGGGGGCCGATCCAGTGCCACGCGATGCTCTTGGACGCCGACCGTGGACTCCGGCGGATGCCGGCTTTCTGGAACTGATGGATGCCTTACTCGCTCGACGGATCATCAGCGGACAACTCTCCTCGGGGCCGCGCTGAGAAACAGCCGCTTCACGACCGCCTGGGCGACCTGGGCCGAAGCGTCCTCTTCTTTGGCCTCTTTTACCTGTACGTCTGGCTCGCGGTGAAGCCGTGCCTCATCTACGGATGCGGAACCGTGACTAATTTCCCGGTCTTCTACAAGGGCTGGGCCTTCTTCCATGCCTCCCTGCCTTATCCCGGCGGCCTGATCGAGTACCTATCGTCTCTGCTGTCGCAGCTTTTCTACTATTCCTGGGCCGGCGCCATCGTCATTACCATGCACGCATGGGCGATCTGTGCATGTACCGGCTGGCTGTTCCGGATGTTGAGTGTACCCGGGGCTCACTGGCTGCGGTATGTGCCGGCATTTTTCGTGCTTGCCGCGTACGGCCAATATGCCTATCACCTGCCCCTCATGATGGGAGCTCTGGCTGCGGTGTTCGCGGCATGTCTCTATGTGCGTTTCGCCACGGGCGGAAGGATTTCAGATTTCAGATTCCAGGTTTCAGATTCGGGTCATGATACGAATCGAGGACCCGCAACCCACGATCCGCAATTGATGAGCTTGGTGGTCTTCGTCATTCTTTCCTTGGTCGTCTATGCGGCGAGTGCGGCGGCGTTCCTGCCGTTTGCGGCTTTGTGTGCGGCGTACGAGTTGCTGTATCGACATCGATATGCGACGGGTCTGGCCTTTCTGCTGCTTGGCGCCGCTGTCCCCTACGTCGAGGGCATCCTCGTTTACCACGTGAGCATCATCGATGCGTATACGGATCTTCTGCCGCTGGCGTGGCGAGTTCGCGGCTGGCCTGCGCGAGAGAAGATGATCGCAGCCGTGTACGTGCTGTACCTGCTGCCAATCGCCGGCGTGCTGTTTGGTGGATTGTGGCGAATGACGGCCGGAGAACCGAGCGGGCAGCAAGCGGATGCGGAGACGCCTCAGGAAGTGAAGAAACCAGTGCGCGCAGGACACGCAAAGCCGGCGAAGACTCTTCTGTCCACACCTCGCCGCCGGCAAATCGTTTCGGCTGCCAGGTGGACGATGGGTTCGCTGGTTCTTCTGGCGGTCGGTGCTGCGGTGGCTTTCATTGACCTGGACCGGGAAGAACGGGCTCGGCTGGAGGTCCACTATTACGCCTGCCGGCGGATGTGGCCCGCAGTTCTCCAGGCCGCCCGACGCTGTCCCAGCGACTATTTCGTGATGAACGCGGTGAACCGGGCCCTGTGGCACACCGGCCGGCTCACGCAGGACATGTTCGCGTACCCGCAGCACCCCAACGGCCTGTTGCTCACGGGCGAGGACCGCGCCCTGGTGTATTGGAACAAGTTCGATACGCAGATCGACCTGGGCCTGATGAACGCCGCGGAGAAGAACCTGACCGAGTGCGTGGAGGCATTCGGCGAGCAGCCGATGATTCTGCAACGCCTGGCGATGGTGAACATGGTCAAGGGCAGCATGGATACGGCCCGTATCTATCTCGGCGCGCTGACCAGGACCCTGTTCCATAGCCGCTGGGCGAAAGACTACCTGGCTCGCCTTGAAACCGACCCAAACCTGTTGAGCGACCGTGAGATTCAGGACCTGCGCTCGCGATGCCTGAAGAAGGACGCTACGAGCTTATTCTACGCGAAGGAGGGAATGCTGGCGGCCCTGGTGGCCCAGGACAATCACAATCGCATGGCCTTCGAGTACCTCATGGCGTGGTACATGCAGACCAAGCAGTTGGACAAGCTCGTCCAGAATCTCGGACGGCTGAAGGACTTCGGGTACACCGCGATTCCGCCGTTGTACCAGGAAGCCATTGTGATCTACGCGTACGGGACGAACAAGCAGGTCGATCTCGCCGGTTACACGATCAGTCCCGAGGTGCGTCGGCGCATCGAGCATTTCAGCGATGTTTTCAACCGGCATAACCGCAACAAGGCGGCCGCGTTCCAGGAACTGGTCAAGGATTATTCCGCCAGCTACTTCCTGTACTACATTTATGCGACGTTCCAGACTGAGAAATGATTAAACGTAATCGATACACATTGATTCTGTGTGGGGCCGCAGCGGTCGTGGTGCTCGTCTGTGTGCTTTGCCAGGTCCTATTCGGCGCAAGACTATGGGTCGATCTGGGTGCGGCTCTTGATGACGCGGCGACGCCGGACCGTCTTGCGAAGATACATCCGGACTACTCGGATGCCGTCATCCCCCCGAATATTGCGCCGCTGAACTTCCGGATTGAGGAGAGCGGAACTCGCTATGCCGTTCGAGTCCTTGGAGGGCGCGGCCAGCCCATTGAGATCGTAAGCCGCTCGGCCAACATTACGATCCCCGAAAAGCCATGGCGCAGGCTGCTCGATGCCAATCGCGGAACGTACATCGGGTTCGAGATTCTCGTGCAGCCCGGAGATACGGCGGGAAGCCATGACGCTGCGCGGTGGCAGCGATTCGAGCCGTTTGGCTGCAAAGTGGCGGACGAAGAGATCGACGGCTACCTGGTCTATCGCAGAATTCACCCGGTGCATGCCGCCCATCGCCAGATGGGCATATACCAGCGGGACCTGCGCCACTTCGGCGAGTCCTGCGTCCTGAGCGGGGAATACTTCGGTGAAGGCTGCCTCAATTGCCACACGTTCTGCAATAACCGGACCGACCGGATGCTGATCAGCACGCGAACCAAGACGTACACCAACGCCGCGATCATCGTCGAAAACGGCGCGGCCCGGAAGATCGAAGCCACCTTCGGATACTCCTCCTGGCACCCCAGCGGCAAAATTCTGACCTACTCCATGAACAAGGTCGTCCTGTTCCATCACGCCGTGAGCGAGGAGCCCCGCGACGTAATCGACCTCGATTCCCTGATCGTGTACTACGTGATGGATTCGCAGACGATCAAGACAGCGCCGGACCTGTCCCGTAAGGACCGGCTCGAAACATATCCGACGTGGTCGCCCGACGGGCGGTTCCTGTACTTTTGCAGCGCGCCGCTGACGTGGACCGATCGCGCAAAGATCCCAGCAGAGTACAAGGAGGTCAGATACGATCTGATGCGGATTTCGTACGACGCAGATCGGGACGAGTGGGGTCCGCTGGAGATGCTGCTGTCGGCCAAGGAAACGGGCCGGAGTATTTTGCTGCCGCGGGTGAGCCCCGATGGTCGATGGCTGCTGTTCTGCATGTGCGAGTACGGCTGCTTCCCCGTCTATCAGCGAAGCAGCGATCTGTACATGATCGACCTGGAGGCGGCCAAACAAACCGGCCGCTATGAGTACCACCGCCTGGAGATCAATAGCGACGCGAGCGAAAGCTGGCACAGTTGGTCGTCCAACAGCCGGTGGATCGCCTTCAGCAGCAAGAGGGGCAGTGGAGTGTTCACTAGGACCTACCTCAGCTATGTCGATCCCGACGGCACGGTCCGCAAGCCGTTTCTTCTGCCGCAGAAGGACCCGACGTATTACGATTCGTGCCTGTGGACGTACAGCGTGCCCGAGTTGGTGACGGACCCGGTGAAAATGACGAAGGAGAGTCTCGGCCGGGTGGTGCGAAGCTCGGACAAGATTTCTGTCCAGCTCCCCGTCACGACAGCTACTCCCAAGGCCGGCCCCGCGCCCGAGCCCTATCTGCCAACGCGGGAGTGACAGCTATTGCCCGATGCAGTAGAGGGTTTTCTCTGTGCGGATGAAGATGTTGCCCTGAGAAATAGCGGGGCTGGCGCAGCACTTCTCGCCCAGCTCGTTCGTGGCGACGACCTTGAACTGCGGCCCCTCCTCGATCACCGTTGCGGTTCCCTTCTCGGAGAGGAAATAGATCTTGCCGTCGGCCCAGACGGGCGAGGCGGAGAACGGGCCGCGCAGCCGCTCGCGCCAGAGGACCTCGCCGGTGGCGCCTTTCATGCACTTGGCTATGCTGGTCTCGGTGGCTATATACAGATAGGGCGAGACGTACAGCATGGAGGACATCTTGGGCACGTCCTCCCGCGATTCCCACGCCGTATGGGTCTTCGTGACATCGCCCCGGCCGCCGCCGAGCCGGACGGCGCAGACGCGCGAATCGCCAAAACCCGAGGCGGTGAAGGCCAAGCCGTCGCCGACGACGACAGAGGGCACGACGCCTTCGCCCAGACTGGAGACGGTCCACAGTCGCTCGCCGGTCTTCAGATCAAAGCCCTGGACCACATTGCCGGCTCCGCTGATAAGCTGGTCCTGCCCGTCCACGGTGGCCACCTGCGGCACGACGTGAGCGATCCGCGAGCTGCCCCGGCTGCCTTTCCATCGCACTTTGCCGGTGTCCCGGTCCAGGGCCATGATCACCGACTTGTCCCATGCCACCTGCCAGCCGACCTTCGTATCGGGCCCCGGACTGCTCCAATCGAAACACACGATCACCAGGTCAGCGTAAAGGACTGGCGAGATGGCCAGCCCGTGCTCGCTGTAGTAGTCGAAGTCGGAGTTGATCCATTCGACGGTTCCGTCCATGGAGGCCGCGAGGATCCGGCCGTCGCACGCCACCATGTAGACGCGTTTGCCGTCCGTGGCAGGCGTCGAGGTCGCATAGGAATTCTGGCCGGACTTGTGGCCGGCTTTCTGCCGGATGACCTCTTTGTCCCAGAGCACGCGGCCGGCTGTCCGGTCCAAGCAGATCAGATGCAGCGATGAGCCGCCGTCGAGGGCCGTCGTCACGAATATGCGGTCGCCGCAAACGATGGGCGATGACCAGCCCTCGCCGGCAATCCCCGTCTTCCAGCGGATATTCGACGTGGCGCTCCACTGCGTCGGCAGGCCCTTCTCCTGCGAGATTCCCTGCCGTCCCGGCCCGCGAAAGCAGGGCCAGTCCTCGCCCCACACTACGGATGCCGCGACAAGTGACACACCTATGACCAAGAGCATGAATCGCGTATTTCCCCAGTTGCACGAGCTCATGAACCAGAACCCCTAAAGCACATTTACCCGGTGACGCACTCCCCTCGACGAGGGGCACGCCAACAAGATATCACATCCTCCGCCGAATGCACTCTCTTTTCGCCGGTTGCAGGTGCGCCACCAAGCTGCACGCCGGTGTGTCGATTTGAGCTCTCTGTCTGGTGGAGACCGGAGTGTCGCAACGGCTTGTACGGCCTGACGCCGCCAGGCGACGCCGGGACTTCACGGCTGCAAAATTTTTTTTGCTCCCGGGCTCTGGTGTTCCCGCGGCACCCCAGGCGCTCGGGCGCGTCGCAAGTCCCTCAGCGTAAATCCGTATGACATCGCGACATAGCATCCGGTCGCGGCGTGATGCGAGGGCGGATACCGGTGTCCTGGCACTCTCCCGGCGCGAGCTCTCCGGAGGCTCTGCACAGATTTGCAGCATTTCCCTGATTGACAAATGACGGCAGCTTTCTACAATGTCACACAGTTTGGGACGCAGGTGTTAGACGGCTGTGTCCCGCAAGGAAATAACGGGTGAGGAAAGTCGGCAGGATCGGACGCAGTAGTGGAGGAGATCCAGCGACGAGTTGCTCTCAAGCTCAGGAGGAGGCAAGATGGCAAGTATCAGAGACCGCAATTCACTGCCCGACAGGGAGTGGTCATTGTTAGAAGGGGGTGGCTGTCTGCCAACGGCAGGGGCACGACTGTGATGCGCCAAACGCAGATCGAGTCCCGGAGCCGGTTTGACGGCAGACACACCGCATGTGTGCCGGCGACGGTCTGGTATCGCCGTCGGTCTGCGGGCGGGCTGTCTCCGATCGTCGCGTAGGATGGTTGCGCCGGCGGTCTGCGCGCATGGCAGTTGTGGTCCAAACTTCGGTCGAGTAAACGGAGGTAACAACGCAGGAGAACTCTGTTCGCACGGCGGCAGCGACGCTGTTGGCGTCCTCCCGTGTGCGACGAATAGTCCTGGTATCATCGGAGAACCACGGATGGCAGGGAGAACACGGGTCCACGGATGGACTGGGGCACTGCTCGGGGCATGATCCTGTGCAGTGCCCCGTTATTGTGGCGGACGGTGCCGGGCTGGGAGGGCCGACAGGTTCCGCTGTTTCTTCCGAGGATACCTTCCGCTTCGGGGGCGGGGCGGTCGCGATCAGTTCACGGCGAGTGCGGCCTCGCCGTCACGCACGAACGGCCGATACGGCCATAAGGGACAGCACACGATGGGGCACTCCTTGATCCGCGTTCGCTGCCAGTGCATGCAGTCCAGGCACTTGGCGGCGATTGCGGCCTTTGGGTCGCGACCGGACATCGCCTTGTCGTATTTTCTTTGGTAAGCCGCCTTGCCGACCCCCGGGATGGCCTCCCGGTACAGGCGTCTTTGTTCTTTGAATTTCTTCTTCATGGCTCTATACCGCCCCAAAACGAAGTACACAACCGACTGCCCCAGTATATGTATTTTTAACCATAAGTGCAAGCCTCTGCAATATGAATCAGTCTCATAAAATGCCCGGGGATTGCCGTTTGGTGGTCTCCGGGCCGGGCTGTCGTGGGGGCTCCGGAGGCACGGCCGAAGGTTCGTTTGGCGGTCCAATGCCTGTGCAACGAAGAAATCTTCGACGGTTTCTCCGCTCCGGCGGAGGCATGTCCGGTAAAACAGCGGCCTGCCTTCAAGAGCGAGGGTGCAGCGCAATCACTGGCCGATCACAGCGGGTTTACGCCTCCATGGCATTGATTTTGGGCCTCCGGAGGGATATACTCAACGGACAATTCGCAACTGGGGCTGTATGGGCTGCGAATATCGCCGGCCCGAAGGTAAGGCAGATTCGAAGGGGGGCAACATGGCACGGTGGATATCGATTCATTTGCTGGTCGCAGGCATGGCAACGTTGGCTCATGCGGGCTCTGCCCCGTACTCCGGCAGTCTGAGCAGCGTTACTGGCGGACTTCAGGGCAATGGCGGCTGGGTGGCCGATCCGGCCAAACCTGTCACATTTGACTGGCTAGTCTCCGAAAACGACGATTCGTCCTGGCATTATCACTATGTGTTCGACAGCACAGGATTGCAGGGGACGATCGGCCACCTTGTGCTTGAGACGTCGCAGGCTCTTACGTCTGACGAGATACGCAACGCCACGCCCGAATTCACGAGCGACGGTCCGAAGTGGTATACGCAACAGACGAAAGGGAATGGCAACCACCCAATTCCCGAGCCGCTGTTCGGCATCAAGTTTGCGCAGCTTTCGAGCACCCTGGTGGTTATCGACTTCGATAGCGATCACGTGCCGATCTGGGGCGACTTCTACGCCAAAGGCGGCGCAGTGTCGGGCAACCTCTGGAGCGCAGGTTTCACGTCCCCGGATACCGACCCGTTTGAGCCCGCTCAGGATGGCTCGCTCGGGTACCATGTGCTGGTGCCTGATACGATGACCTTTGAAGCAGAGTCGATCATACGGCCTGTCGTCCCCGTGCCCGGCGCGGTGATTCTGGGCATGATCGGGACCAGCCTCATCGTCCGGCTGCGAAGACGCCTTCCATTCTAGAGGCATCAATCGGTACCTCCTCTCGGGCCGCGACTGTCTACAGCGGCCCCTTTTTATTGGAGAGTACACGACATCCTCATGAGACGACTCTCGCTGCGACGGCTAAGGATTGTCGAACCGGCAAATGAGACCTTTACTGACCCCGGCACGTAACCACGCACGCGTATCGTGGGTGACTGCATTCAGGCTCGTTCGCCTGCAGAAACAGTCTTGTGCGTGGGTCTATGGGCATGACGGACGATATCGGGCCGGCGGTGGATCGCGCGACGCAGGCGGCCCTCGAGGTGCTTCGGAACAATTCGCACGGGCACTTTCAGCGGCTGCCTCGAGCTGCCGCATGGGGGTATCCGGAGCCCTACACACGCGACCTGCTGATCTCAGGCCTGGCGGTCCTGGTTACCGGGGACAAGGACCTGATGGCCTCACTGCGACGGGTGCTGCAAGCCCTCGCGAAAAACCAGACCCGTCTCGGGCACATCCCTTCCCTCGCGCACTCTCCCGATCACTTAGGTGCGAGCGATACGACCCCTCTGTTCCTGATCGATGCGGCGCTGTACCGCCGGGTGACGGGAAGAAAGGATTTCCTGGCCACAGCAGTGAAGAAAGCACGGGTCTGGATGGACTACCGCAGTTCTGAAAACCGGGTTATCGTGGATCAGCAGCCGACCACCGACTGGCGCGATGAGCAGTGGGTGATGGGCTACGGCTTATACGTCAACGCACTGGTCTACACGTACCTGAGACTGTTCGGCGAGCATGAGAAGGCGGCCCAGTTGTCCGAGCTGATGCATCGGTTCGCGGTCACGGACTCGGAGAGCCACGGGCACGTGCATCGCGGCTTGCTGCTGCCGCACAAACCCTACTTTGCCCTGTGGGCATTCAAGGAGTACAGCAGCGAGCGATTCGACCTGCTAGGCAACAGCCTGGCGATTCTGTCGGGCTTGGCCGCGCCCAGCCGTGCCGAGAATATGGTCGAGTGGATTGAAGAGGAATGCGAACACATGCGCAAGCACGGGGACCTGGCGGTCGATGTGCCGCCTTGTCTATTCCCGTTTATGCATCCAGGCGATCCGGACTACCCCAGCCGCGTCGAGCGGTTCAACCCGCCCGGATGTTACTGCAACGGGGGCGTGTGGCCCTTCGTCTGCGGATTCTACGTGGCGGCGCTGGTGGCGGCGGACAAGAAGCGGCTGGCCCAAGAGAAACTGGCCGTGCTCACGGAACTGGTCCGCCGGGCAAAGAACCCGGACCTGGAATTCGGATTCAACGAGTGGTATCAGGCCCAGACCGGACAGCCCAAAGGGCAGGACTGGCAGACCTGGTCGGCGGCGCTGTATATCTATGCGGCTGAGTGTGTCCGCCGGGGCACGACACCCTTCTTCGACGAGATCAGAGAGACGTGAGAGACTCAGAGGCGGGCGATCGCAGCGGAATTGAGATTGCGGCCGCCGGCTTGACTGAAATGCCCGGCGCGATCATGGGGATGCATGGGGATATGATGACTCAGTCTGCTGCGGATCCGTCAGATCGCCGCGCACGCGAGCCGGATCGGGACTGCTACTATCGAAGTCTGGCTCGCGAAATCGTCAGTAGACACGTCGCCGCTGCGAGACCCGAGTACGAGGACAGGAATGTCCTCGAACAGATCATCATTCCTTTTGTCTTATCGCGATTCGAACCCGCAACGGTGCTCGATGTCGGCAGAGAGCCATATGAAGCCTTCTACAACGAGTTCTTCGAGGGCCGCGAGCTTTGGACCCTGGACCGGGACCCGGACAGAAAGCCATTTGGCGCGGCCAACCACATCGTCGATGAGGCCGCCGGCGTCGCCGATCATTTTCCCCCGGACTACTTCGATTTCGTGCTGTTCAACGGCGTATTCGGCTGGGGCTTGAACGAGCCGGACTCGATCGAGTCGGCGTTCGCGGCGGTTCACACGATCCTCAGTCCGCGCGGCATCTTCGTGCTCGGCTGGAACGATACTCCCGACTTGGTCCCTGTCCCGCTGGACCATGTCCAGTCCCTCAAGAAGTTCACGCCGTACTATTGCGGGCCCCTGGGAGGCACATCGTTCCTGTGCGAGACTTTCCGACACACCTACAATTTCTTCGTGAAGTAGTGACATCGGTCTGCGTGTGCACCAATCCCCGGATGCCTGAGGAAATCTATTGAGGGGCCTCGGCGTCTATCTTACTGATCGCGGCATAAATACGATCAAGTTCTCCTCGACTATAATAGGGGATGGAATCATGGAACTCTATCTCCCGCAGCGCGCAAGAATGGCGGCGGTTGCGAG
>Ga0315277_10007075_pt1 | contig 14567 bp, 13 predicted proteins | sample YL17G05_15_MG_FD_203695 | JGI IMG/M metagenome (GOLD analysis project Ga0315277, IMG submission 203695) | Sediment microbial communities from Yellowstone Lake, YNP, Wyoming, USA - YL17G05_15 | ecosystem: Environmental > Aquatic > Freshwater > Lake > Sediment | place: USA: Wyoming | collected... | reverse complement strand
ATGAAGCAAGCCTACAACATCCTGATCGTCGGAGTGGGAGGGCAGGGGGTGCTCCTGGCGAGCGAGTTGATTTCCGAAGCGGCATTGAAATCGGGATACGACGTCAAGAAGAGTGAAGTCCATGGAATGGCGCAACGCGGTGGGGTTGTTTCCAGCCATGTCCGAATTGGAACGAAAATATATTCCCCGCTGATTCATTTGGGTCAGGCAGATGTCCTGCTGGCTTTTGAGCAGGCAGAAGCCCTGCGCTGGGTTCATTTCCTGAAGGAAGGGGGAACCCTGATCGTCAACGACCTGAAATGGATTCCGCCCATCGCATTCGTGAAAGGATTTTCCTATCCTGAGAATCCCTTCGAAATCCTGCGAAAACGGGCGGCCGTTTTGATGTCCGTGAATGCGAATGCCGTTGCGGAAACACTCGGCAATTCCCGGGTGGCCAACATGGTGCTGGTCGGGGCGGTATCGAAATCGCTGGCCATTCCGTATGCGGTTTGGGAAACGGTCGTCCGGGAACGCGTTCCGAAGGGGACGGAGGCAATGAATTTGCAGGCGTTCCGTGCAGGAATGGAAAGCCGGTAAAGTCCGTCGTTCCAGTGATCCATTGTCAAAAATAAAGTCCGGAGGAAAAGCATCGGAACATGGTCGACCGTGCCTATCGGATCGTGGTGATCAATCCCGGATCCACCTCGACCAAGTTGGCCTCCTACGAGAATGAAAAACCCGTATGGACTTGTGACATCGGCTATTCGGCCGAACAGCTTGCTCCGTTTCATCATTCCATCGATCAGCTGGAACTCCGCAAACGGGACATTGAAAATGTGCTTCAAGGGAAGAACACAGCGGTCCCGTTCCTGGATGCCATCGCCGTGAGGGGAGGACCTTTCAAACCCCTGGAAGGCGGAACCTATCGGATTACCGAAGCGGTTCTCCAGGATGTCCGACAAGGCAATGTGATGGCCGACCATGTTTCAAACCTCGGGGTTTTGTTGGCCGAGGAGATCGCGAGCCGCGGGCATTGTCCTGCATTCTTTGTGGATCCGGTTTCCGTCGACGAATTCGAACCCCTGGCACGGATTTCGGGAATCCCCGAACTCGAACGCAAAAGCCTGTTTCACGCCCTGAACATCAAAGCCTCGGCGAGATGCCTTGCCCGTGATCTTGGAAGGGTGTTTGAAGACATGCAATTGATCGCGGCCCATCTCGGCGGCGGAATTTCCATATGCGCGATTCGGCAGGGCAGAATCATCGATGTCAACAACGCCAACGAGGAAGGACCGTTCTCCCCCGAACGGGCTGGAACGCTACCGGTCAGTTCTCTTGCAAAACTGTGTTATTCCGGTAAATTCGCGTATGCCGAAATGAAGTGCAAACTGGTCGGGATGGCCGGTCTTTCGGCTTACCTCGGAACCAACGATGCCAGGGAGGTCGAAAGGCGTATTCAGGCGGGCGACAAAAAAGCAGAACAGGTGTACGAGGCCATGGCGTATCAAATCGCCAAGGAAGTCGGTGCCATGGCGACCGTTCTCCATGGGCAGCTGGACGCTATTCTTTTTACCGGGGGTCTTTCGTATTCGACCGTGTTGATGGGTTGGATCAAGCGGCGTGTTTCGTTTTTAGCACCGATTTATGTGTTTGAGGGTGAGAGGGAGATGGAGGCGTTGGCCCTTGGCGTGCTCCGGATTCTGAGGGGAGAAGAAAAAGAGAAACGATACTGAACGAAGCACGGATGGGGTGGGCAGGGCTTGCGCAAACCGACTCAAGCCGTTTGATCCGAAAAACCAGATGTTGTCCGTTTCATCCTGTTTCAACCGTGTTCGCTTCCTGAGAAAGGGTTATTTTATGCCCGAACCATTCCGGATCCTGGTTATCAATCCTGGATCCACATCCACCAAAGTGGCAGTGTTCGAGAACGCGGATGAAATATTCAGCGAGTCCGTTTCGCATTCCGGGGATGACCTGAAGCCGTTCCCGAGAATTTCCGACCAATATGCAATGCGGTTCCGCGTGATCGAGAGAACGCTTGAGGAAAAGCAGGCGGACATTCGACGAATCGATGCCGTTGTCGGCAGGGGAGGCCTCCTCCGGCCCATGGTTGGAGGAACGTATCTCGTGAACGATCGCATGCTGGAGGATCTGAAAAAGGCCGAACGCGGGGAGCATGCTTCCAACCTCGGCGGATTGATCGCCAACGAATTTGCGCGGAAAATCGGCGTTTTGGCGTACATCGTCGATCCGGTGGTGGTCGATGAGATGGAGCCGGTGGCAAAGGTGTCCGGTTTGCCGGAATTGGAACGGCGTTCAATTTTCCATGCCCTGAACCAGCGCGCCGTAGCAAAAAAAGCGGCAGAGAAGCTCGGAAAACCATACGACACATTGAAACTGGTTGTTGCCCATTTAGGGGGAGGTATTTCGATCGGTTGCCACAAGAACGGAAAGGTGGTGGATGTCAACAACGCACTCGATGGTGATGGTCCCTTTTCTCCGGAACGATCGGGCGGACTGCCCAGCGGTCAACTTGTTGATTTGTGCTTTTCGGGCAACTACTCCATCGACGAGATAAAAAAAAAGCTGGTCGGCCAGGGAGGCATGACCGCCCATCTCGGAACGAATGATCTCAGGAAAGTCGATGACCGGATACGGTCCGGAGATACCAGGGCGCGTCTGGTGGTCGATGCCATGGTCTACCAGATTGCCAAACACATCGGTGCTTCGGCCGTGGTTCTGAACGGACGGGTCGATGCAATTGTGATTTCAGGCGGACTTGCGATGGATGCGGCTTTTATCGGAGGAATCACAGAGAAAGTGAACTGGATTGCCAGGGTGCTCGTGTATCCCGGCGAAAAGGAAATGCACGCACTGGCGGAAGGTGTTCTGGAGGTTTTGAAGAAAGGAACAGAGCCCAAAACGTATGTTGGGTGAATTGCAGCGGGAAGGATCCCGTTCTGAAATCGAACCTACACCCAGTGGAGGACTGATACCATGGAACCCATTCGGAAACTGGCCGAACTCGAACTGGCGGTAAAAGGCGGTCCGAGAATGACCATGGCCGTGGCTGCGGGGGAGGATCCGGCCACGATTCATGCCATCGCCAGGGGCGTGATGGACGGATTGATCAAGGTGATCCTGGTGGGTAAACAGGAACGAATTTCCGACTTGGCCATCGGACACAGCAAGGAATTCGCAAAAATGGTCGAGATCCACCATGTGGACGACGAAAGAATCGCCGCCCTGGAGGCGGTCCGCATGGTCCGCGATGCAAAAGCCGATTTTGTGATGAAGGGATTGGTCGGTACCGATACGTTCATGAAGGCTGTGCTGGACAAGGAAAACGGTCTCCTGCCCAAGGGTGGGCTTTTAAGCCACGTGGCCGTCGTGGAAATCCCCACCTATCCGAAACTGCTGTTGGTCTCCGACGCGGCCATCATTCCGAACCCGACCATGGACGAGAAAATAGAGATTCTCAAACATATTCTCAAGGTGGCTCACGATCTGGGAATTGAAAATCCCAAAGCCGCGCTGGTTTCGGCCGCTGAAAAGATCAATTTCAAACTGCAATCGTCCATCGACGCGGCAGTCATCAAAGCAATGGCCGAGCGGAAACAGATCACGGGTGGCATTATCGACGGACCCCTGGCCCTGGATGTTGCCCTGTCCAAGGAACATTGTCGGATCAAGGGGCTTGAGACGTCGATCAACGGTGAAGCCGACATCCTGCTTTTCCCCAACATTGAAACGGCAAACACGTTCTACAAAAGTGTGACGATTCTGGCCCATGGCAAGTGCGCTTCCGTGGTGGTGGGCACGTCGGCTCCCGTGGTTCTGCCGTCCCGGGCGGATGACGACGATTCGAAATTCTACTCTATCGTCCTGGCTGCAAGGATGGCCTCCCAAAAAAAATGACCAACCTGAAAGAAAAAAGGCGTCTCATCCACGTCTACACCGGCAATGGAAAGGGAAAAACAACCGCTGCTCTCGGATTGGCCTTGCGGGCCTGCGGACAGGGTTGGAACGTGCTGATGATTCAATTCATGAAGGGAAAGGACGGTTGCGGAGAACTCAACATCTGCAAATCCATTCCCAATTTCGAATTGATGCGTTACGGTTTGCCGGATTGGGTCAGGTCCCAATCGCCGACCGACGATGATAAAAAATTAGCCGCGGAGGCATTCCAAAAAGCGAGTGACGCCATCCTTGCGGGCCGATACGACATGGTGATTCTTGACGAACTGAACGTGGCCGTGGATTTCGGACTGGTTCCCCTCGGCGATGTCGTATCCCTCCTGAACAGAAAACCCGATTCGGTGGAATTGGTATTGACCGGGCGCCGTGCCCACCCGGACCTTGTGGGCATGGCGGATTATGTCAGTGAAATCAGGGAAGTGAAGCATCCTTTTCATGAGAGCATCCAAGCAAGGGAAGGGGTCGATTACTGATGGGGCTTGGAGGAACCGGGTACGCGACGGCCCGGCCATCGGATGGAGTCCGGGCGAAGCGTGTGCGTGATCCCGTCGATTGGCCGCTGTACGGCATCGTAGACAAGGATTGGCTGAAAGGGAGAACCGCGGAAGCCGTTGCCGAGGGGCTGGTTCGCGGCGGAGCGCGGGTCATTCAATACCGGGACAAAACATCCGAAAGGCATGAAATGTGCGCCGCGGCGACTCGCATCCGGAGGATTACATCGCAGTCGGGCGTTCCGCTCATCATCAACGATCGGATCGATGTGGCCGTGTCCATCGACGCGGATGGCCTTCACCTGGGGCAGAAGGACATGCCGGTGGACGCCGCACGTCGGATCATCGGACATGAAAAAATCATCGGGATTTCCATCAGCCGGTTGGAGGAATTTGAAGCGATCGTTGATGCCGATTATATCGGCGTCGGGGCGCTTTTTCAAACCGATACGAAAAAGGAAGCTGAACCGTGTGGCCTTGATCTGGTGCGCCGAATCCGTCCAAGAACCGGCCTTCCCGTCATCGGTATTGGAGGAATTACCCTGGACCGCGTGGCAGAGGTCATCCGTGCCGGTTGCGACGGAATTGCCGTCATTTCAGGCATACTGGGTTGTGAGGACGTCGAACACACCGCGTGGCAGTTTGCCGAACGTGTCCGGTCTGCGAAAAACGCCAGGGTTATCGAATGGACGACATGAGGAATCGATCACCATGCTCAAAGATTACCAATCCATCATCGAGAAAGCGCTGAAAAAAGGCAGACGGCGTTTCGCCGTCGCCGGTGCCGAGAGCAAGGAAGTCCTCGAAGCCTGTCTTCGTGCCCAGGACATGGGCATCATGGAACCGCTTTTGATCGGCGCCGAGTCAAACATCCGCTCCATTGCGGGAACAGAGCATTTTGTCCTAAAATCCATTCGGATTTACGATTCCTCCAACACCGTGGCGACTGCCGAAAAAGCTGCCGAATTGGTCCACGAAGGCATAGCCGATGCAATCATGAAGGGGAACATTTCGACCCCCAATGTGCTGAAGGCCATTCTAGACAAACGGTTCGGGCTTCGAACCGGGAATCTGCTCAGCCACATCGCCCTGATGGAAGTTCCAACGTACCATAAACTGATTTTAATCACGGACTCCGGTATGGTGATCCGTCCGACGCTGGAGCAAAAAGTGCACATCATCCAAAACGCCGTGCTGGTCCTGCAAAAGCTGGGGATTGACATTCCCAAAGTGGCCATTCTTGCCGCGAACGAAAAAGTCAGTCCGGACATGCCGGAAACCGAACATGCCGTCCGGCTGGTACAAATCGCGAAACAGGGCGGTTTCGGAAACGCCATCGTGGAAGGACCCATGGCTCTGGACATGGCTTTTTCTTCGGAATCGGCAAGAATCAAGGGTGTGGAAAGCCGGGTGGCCGGGGATCCCGACATTCTGCTGGTTCCGGATATTGCCTGCGGCAATATTTTTTCAAAAGGTTTGGTGTATCTGGCAAACGCCAAAATCAGCGGTATCGTGGTGGGAGCCCGGATGCCGATTGTGCTGATATCCCGGGCGGAGAAGGCCGAAACCTGGATCCGTTCCATTGCCCTGGCCAATGCCATATCGTAGAGATTCCATCGACGGGAGAGTGCATGCTTGTTCATACCGATTGCAGACAATACCGCGGGGACCTTCCCTGCAAACCTCACAAAACCCAAGGGGTGCATTGCAAGGATTGCGCATTGTACGATCCGGTCGATAATAAAATCCTCATCATCAAACTCGGCGCCATCGGGGATGTGATCCGGACGACGCCGCTGTTGCGAAAAATCAAGGAGGTGCATCCGCATGCGCTTGTGCATTGGTTGACCCGCACTCCCGAGGTGGTGTCATCGGCTGTCGACCGGATTTTTCGGTTCAGATGCGAAGACGTGGAAACGATCAGATCGACACCCTACGATCTCCTGTTCAATTTGGACAAAGACCGCGAGGCCTGTGCTCTGGCGACCGCGGTTCAATCCAAAACCAAAAAGGGTTTTCTTTTAAAGGACGGAAATTGCTGGCCGTCGGACGAACCCGCCCGTCATAAATGGATTTCCGGTCTTTTTGACGATGAAAACCGGAAAAACACGAAAAGTTATCCCCAGGAGATTTTCGAAATCTGCGGATTTGAATTCAGGGGTGAGGAATACATGCTTGAAATTGAACCGCAGAAGGAATGGGACGTACCCGATGCAAAATCCGTCGTCGGATTGAACACCGGTTGCGGCGAGCGATGGAAAAGCAGGCTTTGGCCGGAGTCGTACTGGATTTCCCTGGCGAGGTTGTTGAAACAGGATGGATTTGAGGTGATCTTTCTGGGCGGGAAACAGGAGCACGAGAAAAACCGAAAACTGTCCACGGAAACGGGCGGCCTGTATTTCGGGCATTTCCCGCTGCCCGTGTTCATGGATTTGATGAACCAATGCGATCTCATCGTGACGGCTGTGACCATGGCGCTCCACATCGCGCTTGGGTTGGGGAAACGCGTGGTTCTGTTCAACAATATTTTTAACCGCCATGAATTTGAACTCTACGGCAGAGGAGTCGTCGTGGAACCGGATCGGGAATGCAAAGGCTGCTTCATGAACGACTGCGAGGAGTCCTGCATGGATCGGATCCAGCCTGAAACGGTGTTTTTAAAAGTCCAGTCGCTTTTGCCATGAGGGTTTCCAGACTTTTCGGGATTGGCGACCTTTTTCTCGTGGTTCTCGTCGTGCTGGCGTTTGTTTTCAGCCTGAGGTTTATCGGTCAAACCAGACCATTTCCCACATCGGTTCTCGTTCTTTCATCCGGAAAAGAAAATCCCCCGCTGGCGCTTTCAAAAGACAACATCCTGGACATCACGGGTCCCCTTGGCAACACCAGAATCGAAATCGTCTCCGGTTCGGTGCACGTCGTTGATTCGCCCTGTCCCCAAAAATTATGCGTGAAAGCGGGGTGGATCCGGAATTCGGGTGAATGGATTGTCTGCGTTCCCAACCGGATTTACGTCCAAATCAGAGGCGCGGACATCCGTCGTCTCGACGGCGTCACGCAATAACCCATGACCCGAAGACTGACATGGATCGGACTTCTGACCGCCGCGGCGTCTATTTTGTTCGCCCTTGAGACACCGATCAATTTACCCGTTCCGTGGATTCGCCTTGGCCTGGCCAACATTGTCACGGTACTGGTGCTGGAATGGTGGAGCCTTCGTGAAACGCTGATTGTTGTCGTGTTGCGGTCCGTCGTGGGCAGCGTTCTCATGGGCAAATTGATGCATCCGGATTTTGTGTTTTCGTTGGTCGGCGGGATTGCAGCGGCGCTGGCCATGTGGTTGATGGTTGCGTACGGGAAAAAATGGTTTGGCTTTATCGGCGTCAGCGTCGCCGGTGCCCTCGTCAAGAACGCCGTCCAGCTTGGGCTCGCGTACGCCCTGGTTGTCCGGCATGTGTACCTGTTCTCGATCCTTCCGCTGCTGTTTGCCGTTTCGTTGATTTCCGGTCTGATCGTTGGATTTCTGGCTTTTGGAGTGAACCGAGGATTTCAATTGGCTGTACGGAACAGAGGCTAATGCAGAACCGACGGTTTTACCCTCCCTCCTAAAAATGTATTCACCGCTTTTTCCAATTCTTGAAAATCAATCAGAGTATTTTTACACGGTCCCTCGGGTCGTAGGTTGGGGATGCCGATGATCGGAAGGTCTGCTTTGAGATCTTTGATGCCGCTTAACAGATCCCGTTCGCAGGCAACGCCGATGATGGCGCGCGGTTGTTTTTCGACGACCAAACGTCTTGCCAGTTCGCCGCCGGGTACAATGTAGACCGGAATGTTTTTTTGTCGGGAGAAGGAAAGAATGCGGTGTTGAAGGTTTTTCTCCAGGCAACGCGGCAAAAGAATCAGGATGCTTTTGGGTTTGATGTTGCGGGGCCGGATCCCGATGAGCGCATTGCTTACCCGGACGAACGAATGGGCTAGACGGTCGTACGGAATGCCGAGTCTGCTGCCAAGCCGGAGAATGAACGGAAGCACGAAGGAAATCGAAAATTCCTTTTTCCCCAGACGCAGGAGCAGGTCTTTGTTAAAAACGATGGATAGCAACATGAGCAGGAACCAGAAAAAGCATATCCCGCAGGCGGCAAGCCAGAGGGACAACAACGCTTTCGGCAGCAGGGAATGAAATTCGCCCAGACGGGGAGAAACCAGATACCAAATCCCTATTCCGAGCAGACACGTGAAGAAAATGGCGAATAAAAGAATGTTGAGAAAAATCCGTTTCCCGGTTTCAGCGTTTTGAACGCACGGGTCAAGGTCCCCTTCCCATTTCTTCCATTCGTCACCGAGATGGCGATCGCGTATTTGGAGGAGCTGTTTTTTCATCCGTCTGCAAACCATCCGACCCGGATAAAATCCCACCAAACGGAATCATCCACAGTGCGAGTAACCGCAGCCGCGGCAGATGTTGCAGCCGCCTTCGTTGTCGAGGGATCCTCCGCACTCGGGGCATTCGGGTCCGGAAAGGACGAATTTCTTGTCTTCGGGTGGATTGCGAAAGATGGAAACCGGATGCACGGACGCATGCGGCTTTTCGTCGGATTTCTTCTTTCCGAATTCGGTCAACAGGATCTGGCCGATGCCATCCGGCACGGATTTGACCAGAATTCCTTCGTTCCAGACCGGACGGGATCCGGTGATGCCCATCAAGGTCTGGCTCAGCTCCTCGACACTCACGCCTTTCTGCAGTCCGATGGATATCAACCTGCCGATGGCTTCGGCCAGGGCAGCCGTATCGCCTCCGCTCTTTCCGATGTTGGCAAACACTTCAACAGGCGCATTGGCTTCATCCATGTTGATGGTGACGTACAGCGATCCTTGGCCCGTGTTGAGTTTGGTGGTGAAACCGTGCAGAACCCTCGGCCTGACTTTGACTGAGGAGGCATCCGGTTCGGTTATTTCGGAAAGCCCTTTTTTCAATACCTGCTTGTCGCGGCTGCCATCCCGGTAGATGGTGACGCCCTTGCATCCAAGGTCGTGGGCCAGCCGATATACTTTGGCAACGTCTTCGGTCGTGGCATTGTTTGAAAAATTCACGGTTTTGGAAACGGCATTGTCTGTGTGGCACTGGAAAGCAGCTTGCATGCGGATATGCCATTCCGGGGATACATCGTGCGCCGTGACGAACACTTTTCGGAGGAGTTCCGGGACTTCCTCGATTCCTTCGACCGATCCTTTCGCGCCCACTTTCCGGATCAATTCTTCCGTGTACAGGCCTTCTTTTTTCATGCGCTCGAGGAATTGCGGCTGGATTTCAGGAAGTTTATCGTCGTCCAGAACATGGCGGGTGAAGGAAAGCGCAAAAAGCGGTTCAATACCGCTCGAACAACCTGCGATAATGCTGATGGTTCCGGTGGGGGCGATGGTCGTCCGGGTTGCGTTCCGAAGTTTTGGTTCTCCGCGTTGTCCGTAAACGCTTTTTGAAAATGCGGGGAATTCGCCTCGTTTCAAAGCCAATTCCTGGGATTTTTTCTTGGCTTCGTCGTTGATGAATTTCATGATTTGGGTGGACAGCTCAATGGCATCGTTGGAGTTGTAGGAAATGTCCATTTGGATCAACAGGTCGGCGAGACCCATCACGCCGAGGCCGATTTTTCGCGTGGTTTTGGTCATTTTCTCAATTTGCGGCAGCGGAAACTTGTTCATGTCAATGACGTTATCCAGGAAATGTACAGCCGTCCGCACGGTTCGAAGCAGTTTCTCATAGTCGACCTCGATCTGATCCCCGTTCTTTTTGATCATTCGGGCCAGATTGATGGAGCCGAGGTTGCACGATTCAAACGGAAGCAACGGTTGTTCGCCGCACGGATTGGTGGATTCGATGGTGCCGAGTTGGGGTGTGGGATTGTCGCGGTTGATTCGGTCGATGAACACGATTCCGGGATCGCCATTTTCCCACGCGTGTTGGACGATCTCATCGAAGATTTCTTTGGCCTTCTGAACGCCAACCTTTTCATTGTTATGGGGATTGAACAGGTCGTATTCGCGATTTTCCTCAAGCGCCTTCCAAAAGGTTTCAGTCAAGGCCACAGAGATATTGAAATTGTTCAACTTATCGCTTTCTTCCTTGGCGTGGATGAATTCCATAATATCCGGATGGTCCACGCGCAGAATGGCCATGTTGGCGCCGCGCCGGGTTCCACCCTGTTTGACCGTTTCGGTGGCTTCGTCGAACACATGCATGAAGGAAATGGGACCGGAAGCGATTCCCTTGGTGGAACGTACGATATCGTTCTGCGGCCGAATTTGGGAGAACGAAAAACCGGTACCACCGCCGGATTTGTGAATCAGTGCCGTGTATTTGACCGCATCGAAAATGGATTCCATGGAATCCCCTACGGGCAGGACAAAGCAGGCCGACAGCTGCTGGAGTTCGCGCCCGGCATTCATGAGTGTCGGAGAATTGGGCATGAATTCCAGATTGGCCATGATGGAATAAAATGCGGATTCGGTTTTTTTGATGTTGGCGGCCGGATCGTACAGCAGATCGGCTTGGGAGATGAAAGCGGCAACGCGCCGGAACAGTTGCGTCGGCGTTTCGATCACTTCTCCGTTCTCATTTTTCCGGAGGTAACGCCTTTCCAGTACCTTGATGGCGTTCTCCGATAATTCGATTTGAACGTTGGGTTCGGATTCCGGCATCTCTTCCGGCAGAAGAGGGGACGTCTCCATCGGAAAATCGAAAATGGTTTCTTTTTCAAACACGGCTTTGGAGATCAGCTTATTGGTGCTGTCTTCACCGAACAAATCCTCATCCCGCAGCGTAATCGTTCTTTTCGAACTGTCTTTGTAGAGGTTCGCCATGGTTTAACTCTTTGTTTTTTGATGAGCGATGGAGAATGTGATATCAGACTTTAAAACATATCAATCCCAAATGAAAAAGTCAAGAAGAAAATACAAAAAAGGCCATATGTAGTCATTTTTTAATAAAAAAAACTATTCATAGTGAATGTAAAAAGTGAAAGAAATTTTAAAATAAACTTGACTGGCGCGGAAAGATTCTTTATATTTTAAAGTCTTCTTCAGGGCCAGGTGAAATTCCTTACCGGTGGTAAAGCCCACGCGGGGCTGCGAGAAAAGTCAATTGTTACCGGATGCATGTTTTGATCTTAGGCGAAAATGTGGCAGTAGATTGACTTTTAACAACCCCTGAACCAGTGGAATTCTGGTGCCGACGGTCAAAGTCCGGATGAAAGAAGCGGACAGCTAGCTATCCATTGACCTTGACTTTTTTGCCCTGAAAGAGATTTCTTTTGGGGCTGTTTTTTATGGACGACCGTTTTTTCATGAAGAGGGCGGTCCGATTGGCACTCAAAGGGATCGGACGCGTGAGTCCAAATCCTAGGGTAGGGGCCGTAATCGTACGAAATGGCAAAATCGTTGCGGAAGGTTACCATGCTTTTTTTGGCGGGCCCCATGCCGAAGCGGACGCCTTGTCGAAATTGAAGCCGGGGAAAACCGATGGATGCACCCTTTACGTCAATTTGGAGCCTTGCAACCATCAAGGCAAAACTCCTCCCTGTTCGGAAGCAATCATCCGGTCTGGTATCCCACGGGTGGTCATCGGCGTATCGGATCCCAATCCATTGGTTGCGGGGAAAGGAATTCGAAAACTCAAAAGTGCCGGGATTGAGGTCTTGTCCGGAATTCTGGAAGAGGAGTGCCTGCGGATCAACGAGGCATTTTTCAAGTTCATCACCCGGAAAATCCCTTTCGTGACCCTAAAAATCGCTCAGACCCTCGATGGAAAAATCGCAACGCAATCCGGGCGTTCCAAATGGATCACGGGCGAAGCCTCGCGCAGACGCGTCCACCGGATGCGGCGGGAATCCGATGCGATTCTGGTCGGGATTGATACCGTTCTGGCCGATGACCCGGAATTGACGACCCGTTTGGTTCCGGGGCCGCAACCCAAAAGGATCGTCTTAGACAGCGCCCTGCGGATTCCCCTGGATTCCAGACTGATGCGCACCAGCGGATCCGAAAAAACCATTGTGGTCACGCTTGCAGGCGCTTCGATGCAAAAGATCCGGGCCATCCGGACCTTGGGTGCGGAGGTCTGGGCGATCCATGACAATACGGAAGGCAGGGTGGACATCCGATCGTTTCTGACGAAAGCGGCCGAGGAAGGCATCACATCCATATTGGTGGAAGGCGGAAAAGGGATTTTCACCTCCATGCTCAAAACAGGGCTTGTCGATCGGATCGTCCTCTTTACCGCACCCAAATTGTTCGGTACAGGCGTCGAGGCTTTTGACGATCTGGGTGTACAGGGCCCGGAAGACGCCGTCCGGTTCCGGTCGGTTCGATGGAACCGGAGCGGCAGCGACATGGTCTTTGAGGGAAGGCTGTGACATGTTCACCGGCATCATCGAAGAAATCGGCATTCTGAACAAGACAATCCGAGTGGACCGAGGACGGAAACTCGAGATTCACGCCAAAACCGTACTGGAAGGATTGAAACCGGACGATTCCGTCGCGGTAAACGGAGTCTGTCTCACCGTGGTCCGGCTGGACGATGCCGGTTTTGAAAGCGATGCGGTGGAAACCACCATGAACAAGACCACCATCGGATCCTGGTCCGTGGGTAAGAAACTGAATCTCGAAAGGGCAATGCGGGCGGATGGTCGCTTTGGCGGTCATTTCGTACAAGGGCACGTGGACGGCACCGGAAAAGTGGTGTTGAACCGGTCGACCGGAAAGGGAAGGTGGATGGAAATTGAAATCCCTTCGGACATTTCCCAATACACGGTACAGCACGGTTCGATCGCTGTGGACGGTATCAGCCTGACGGTGGCCGGTTTGATCGGGAATCGCCTCCGGTTGGCCCTCATACCACACACGATTGAAAAAACCAATCTCGGTCTGCTGGACGCCGGAGATTCGGTGAACATTGAAACGGATGTTCTCGGCAAGTATTTGGAGAAATGGATTCATTCATCCGGAACAAAAACCGGTGAATTGAATGAAAAGCAATTGAAAGAATTAGGGTACTGAATGCCGGCATTTGCCTCCATCCCCGAAGCAATCGAATCGTACCGAAAGGGAAACATCCTGATCGCGGTGGATGACGAGGACCGGGAGAACGAAGGCGATTTTGTCGCGGCAGCGGATCGGGTCACCCCTGAAACCATTAATTTCATGACCAAACACGGGAGGGGATTGATCTGTGTGGGCATGACGGCGGAACGGCTGGATAGACTCAACATCCAATCCATGGTGGCCGAGAACACATCCAAACTCGGCACCTCGTTCACGGTTTCCGTCGATGCCGTACACCGGACCAGCACCGGCATTTCCGCCCATGATCGAGCAGAGACCGTACGGGTCCTGATCGATCCGAAATCCAGACCCGATGACCTCGCCCGCCCGGGGCACGTTTTCCCTTTGCGTGCCTTCGAAGGCGGAGTGCTGTGCCGAGCCGGCCATACCGAAGCGGTGGTGGATCTGGCACGCCTGAGCGGGCTGACTCCGGCGGGCGTTCTCTGCGAAATCATGGACGACGACGGTTCCATGGCACGGCTTCCCAAATTGGAAACGCTGGCGGAAACGTTCGGTCTGAAAATTGTCACCATCCGGGATTTAATCGCATACCGGATGGTACACGACAAACTGGTTCAGCGCGCGGTCAGCACGAAATTTCCGACGGAGTTCGGAGAGTTCATTCTGCATCTTTACGAAAGCGACATCGACAATCACCACCATTTGGCGCTGGTCAATGGAGACATCCGTCCGGATCAGCCTGTCCTGGTCCGCGTGCATTCGGAATGCCTCACCGGCGACGTGTTCGGATCCCTGCGCTGCGACTGCGGGGAGCAGCTCCACCGCGCCATGCGTATGATACACCGCGAAGGGCGGGGAATCCTGCTTTACATGCGGCAAGAAGGTCGGGGCATCGGCTTGCCCAACAAAATCCGCGCCTACCGGCTTCAGGATGAGGGAAAGGATACGGTGGAGGCAAACCTGGCGCTGGGATTTGCGGCGGATTTGCGCGATTACGGGATTGGCGCCCAGATTCTGGTGGATCTCGGCGCATGCAAGCTTCGGCTCATTACCAACAAT
>Ga0315277_10007074_pt1 | contig 14568 bp, 12 predicted proteins | sample YL17G05_15_MG_FD_203695 | JGI IMG/M metagenome (GOLD analysis project Ga0315277, IMG submission 203695) | Sediment microbial communities from Yellowstone Lake, YNP, Wyoming, USA - YL17G05_15 | ecosystem: Environmental > Aquatic > Freshwater > Lake > Sediment | place: USA: Wyoming | collected... | reverse complement strand
TCTGGTTCTTGACTGCTATCTCGTCTTCCGACACCGAACGTCCACGAAACGGCCACGGCGGGCGCAACGCCCCACCCAGCCCAGGGGTTGTATTGACGAGAAGGCAGATAAGAGAGACGAAACGCCGCAGCTCCCGCGTTCGCTCGGTGGGTGAGCCCCGTCGACTCGGCGCTCCGGGTCAGCCGACACCGCACCCCTGCGAGCGGCCCGCGGCGATCCGAAGTCTTGGCTGGGCGATGCCAAGAGAGCAGCCCGACGCTCGCGGCTGGGCAAGGGAGCCGGCCTCTCGGGCCGCTTCTCGCCAAATCCTCTCCACACAGGTTCCACCAGGCCGAACTAAGCGACGCGCCCTGCGGCACCACCTGCGCATTTGTCATACGCAGACTGTGTGCTACGATATGCGGCACGTTCTATGGCAGACTGGAGGCGAGGACTGTGAGTACCCCATACCTGGCTGCTCTGGCGTCCAAGAGAGGAGAAGTCCTCTCCGAGATTGAGGAGCTCCGGAAGCAGGCAACTGAGATCTCGGGCAAGCTCAACCTGAAGGAGAACCAACTTCGGAACTTGGATGATCTCCTGGCGCTTGAGGACGGCCGAGTCCGCGATTCGTGGCAGCTCGAGATGACGCTCGTGAGGGAGAAACGCTCTGCGAGCTTCACGGACCAGGCCGCTGAGATCCTCCAGCAAGCTGGAAAGCCGATCCACTACAGAGAACTCGTCGCCCTTCTTGCTGAGCGCCAGGTCTACGTGCCGGGGAAGGACCCCGGAGCCAATCTCATTGCGCACTTGACGCGAGATTCGAGGTTCGTGCGGGTGGGCCGCGGGATGTACGGCCTGGAAAGCTGGCCCAGTGCGCGCACGGCTGCGCAAGGGAAACCACGGAAGAGGAAAGCGCCCCGGAAGAGGACAGCGTCCCGGAAGAGGACAGCGTCCCGGAAGAGCAGAGTTCCCCAGTTGCCGGGGGCGGACGATGCCTGATACTCGGTCCCGCTTCGCGCCAATCCAGGTGGACTCGCTGTCCGAGGAGGATCAGCTTCTGGGATCCTGCCCATGCGGTGGGGGGTGGACGGTTGCGTACGAGGATGTCGTGCCGCTCGCCGGACGCTGGTTCGACTCTCTGGTCGTCAAGTGCTGTGAGTGCGGCTACTACCTCCGCGCGCTCTTCGACGTTACCCGGTTCTTCGAAGCTAAGAGCTGGGCCTGGTCACGATGAAGACGCCCAAGGGTCGAACCCGCCAGAAGACCGCGCTCGACAACCTCCGCGCGTTCCCTGTCGAGAAGTACGCCGATGTGGATCTGAACAGGCTGCTCGTCTACGCGATCGGGTGGCTCCGTGACCGCAACCTGCCCCTCATCTTCGAGTACATCACCATCGCCAGTTTCCGCATGTTCCCAGCGAAGTTCGGGCTTCGGGGTTTCGACTACCCGGATTCCAACAGAGTGAATCGTGGCCTCCTGCAGCTCGGTCCCAAGTATCGCAACTGGGCAAGAGGGTCGACTGGCAAAGGGTTTGCCCTGACTGATCCGGGCGAAATCGTCTTGGTCGAAATGCGAGCGCGGCTGAGCGGAGCCCAAGCCGTAACACAGGGCCGTGAGGCCGACGAGCGCCCGCCGAGCCTCGTGTCGGGCTACACACTAGATCCTGCCGCGGAGATTGCGGAGCTGATGGCTACTGAGGCCTATGAGCGGTTCAAGGAAAAGGGCGCAGGCGACCTGCAAGTCGAGGACGTGTGGACCGTGGTTGGCGCTTTCGTTCATACACCTAAGGAAGTAATCCTGAGACGCCTAAAGGTTCTCAGGCAAATCGCGAGCGACCTTGGCAACGAGTCGGCGGCGTCATTCCTCAAGGCTCTCCAAGAGAGAGTTCGATGAAGATGAGAAGGAGGAGACACGCATGACCGAATACGAAGTCACCTTCGCATCCCGCTACATTCGACTACAGTTCGAGAAGGCCGTTGGCTCGAGTGTCGTTAAGGTGCTGACCGAGCCCATCACGAACAGCGACGACTCGTATAACGACCTTATGGCGCGGAACGGTCCCGGGGCAGCTTCGGCGCCTGGTTTCGGGTCCATCGTTATCGAGATGGATCGGGCCCGACGGACGTTCGCCATTGTCGATCAGGCAGAAGGTCTTGACGACAGGGACATGGTGGAGCGCCTCACGACATATGGCGACGAGTCCGCCGGCCGGGCCGGCCACAAGACCAGAGGGCTGTTCGGCAAGGGTCTCAGGGACGTCCTCTTTACGCAGGTCAATGGCCAGGTCAGGTCGATCAAGGACGATTCGTCCTACATCTGCAAGTTCAGGTGGCGCACAAAGAGTGGCAAAGACCGCTTTCCATTCGTCGAGGTTCAGCGAGGACCTCGAGTATCGAGGGAACTCCGCGAGAGCTGGGGCATTGTCGGCAATGGGACGCGAGTTGAATTCACGCTGCGCAAGGACCTCCACATGCCACAGTTCGACAAGTTGTCCGAACGGCTGGAGAACTTCTACATGCTTCGGCTGATCACAGCCAACCCTGATCGGGAAGTGAAGCTGCGCTTGCGGCGCAGCGGTTCCGTCGCTGACGAGCGCGTTATCCGACACGTGCCCCCAGCCGCCTCCTCCTCAGCCACACTCTCAACGAAGGCGTGGACACTGTCGTTTGACGGACATGACATAAGGGTCTCCGCGGAACTGAACGTCTTTGGCGATGACATGGTTCAGGCCGAGAATGGCTACGAGGAGAGGGAAGGAGGCCTTCTGGTCTTCGACGAGAACGAAGCCGTATTGGATCTCACACTCTTCGGGTTCGATGCGGAGCCAGCAGCAGCGCGCCTCTTCGGGACCCTTCGGCTTGAGGGTGTCGGAGCCCTCATTCGCCAGAAGCTCAATGCGGCCGTTCCTGAGGAGATCCTGACAGAGACCCGTGATGGATTCGATACGAAACACCAACTTTATCGCCAGCTCCGACAACAGGTTGATGATTGGCTGAAGCCGTTCATCGAGGATGAAAGAAGGCGACGCGCGGGAAGCGTTGAGAACCTCTCAGCTGCCACCAAGAAAAGGCATGAGGAAGCGTTCAGCCGACTGAATTCGCTCTACCGCCGTCTCTTGGGCGAGAGCACCGGCGGCGGCATTGGGCCAGCAGCGAGACACATCTCCACGAACCTACCGCTCGAGTTCCGGTGGAAGACTCTGGTGCTTCAGATTGGAGCGATGTTGCCAGCGCAACTGCTCGTCAATACCGACCTGGTCAGGCCCGGAGAGCTCGTTCGAATCGATGTGGACGACCCCAATGTGATGTACCCGATTGAGAATGAGATTCCCGTGCCTGAACCTCCTCCCGACAACCGCACGGTTGTCATCGGGGTGAAGTTGGAATCCATTCGGGCCGGAGAAACGAGGGTGACGGCAAGGTGCTCCAGCGCTGAGGCAGAGCTCGCATGCAGCGTTGTCGATGAAGAAGTGCCTGACCTCACTTCAGGCTTGGCCTTTCACCCTGAGACTCTCACTCTCCGCGACGGTGAGAGGACACGGATCAAGCTCTTCGCGGATCTTCGTCTCGTTCGGGGAGCAGAGACGGTGGAGATCACCAGCGGCAACCCGAAGATCGAGATCACACCCAGTGCCTCCTGGGATGCGATCACCTCGCACGTCATTCGTACTGCGATCTCTGTGGTGGGGCGCGGCAAAGGAGAGGATGGGGTAATCACCGCGAAGAGCGACACAATCGAGGCGATCGCTCTCGTGGAGGTCCAGTCGCGCAGACGAAAACGACGCGAGGGGGGTCGATTCCGCGGATACAAGTTCCAGCAACGTCCCGACCGAAAGGTTCAAGTCATGTCGGACCTGGAGGGATACGTGATCGTCAACCTCGCAGATCCAACAAACCGGTTGTACTTCGGTTCAGACGTCGTTCAGGCAACAAAGCGCCTGGAAGAGTCCCCAGAGAGCCGAACCCTCCTAGCGGACCTGATTCTCGATGAATGCCTCCAGCTGGCGGTATCCGATGCATACAACAAGGGGAAGCTACGTCAGCGGCTCGACACGATTTCCGACATCCGCAACTACGTAGCGGAACAGCGGTTCGAGATCGGAGCAGAGATCCATCGACTCATCACGGGGAAGCGCCTACCAGCTCCCGTGCGGCGCTGATGGTCTCCGCCAGCTCGGAAGCATCGATATCGACGAGAATGGGTGGGTCGTCGATAGATGTGCTGAGCGTCTGACCGTTCAACAGCTCGGGAGGGGTGGCCCCAGACAGTCGCAAGCGACTCCACCGTTGGGATCCACGCGGCCGTCTCCACTCGCTCGCTGAGCGGACACGGACCTCGGCCGTGATCCCGAACTTGCTGAGGGGCGGTCGGGTCAGGGCCAGCTGGATCTGCTCCAGGACCAGATGATGATCGACATCATCGGGCACGTAGATGTGGATCTTCTGCGCTCCAACCGGCAACGAGGGTTCTTCCGCCGAATTCCGGACCTGAGTCCTCACGATCGCCCCAACAATCGGCACACCAGCGCCCGTGAGGCGTCGAACGAGAACTCTAGGGAACTTGATATGGCGAAGAAGCGCGATGACCGAGTGGTATTCATCCTGTCTCGATGCGCTCAGGCTTGACCGGCAGGCGCGTCGCTCTTTCATCGCCCGAGGCAACAGGAACGAGTAGAACTGGGCGACATAGGCCGAAACCAGCTCCGTGCCCACATATCTGCGGTTCAGTGACGCAGCCACGGCCGGGACTGTCCCGACACCTGCGAAGGGATCGCACACCACGTCACCGGGATCAGTCGAGAGCTCGACGATGCGAGCGACCATACTCGGTGGAAGCGGGCAATGATGCTCGAATACGTCGGGTGCCCAACTGCCCTGCTTCGGTACCGGGAATCGCCATATGTTGGAGGGGGTCACACCTGCCGGGCTGTAGCGCTCAGGATAGCTGACCCACCATCCCTTGATCGCGTGGACTTCCTTGATCCGCTCAATGTGATACTTGAAGTCTGGGCCCTTCGCGAAGAAGAGCACGTACTCGAATGAGTTGCGGAATTGGCCTCGGCGGGACCACGGGATTGTGTGGTCCTTCTCCCAAATGATGACGTCTTGAAGAATCCAACCGCACTCTGCAGCGCGAGATGCGAGCTGGAACGGTAGAGGGACCACCTTGCTCAGCCCCGGTGCAACCCTATCCTTGAACGTGTCCACGATCAGCCAAAGCGACCCGGTACTCTTGGTCCGGGACCAGAGCACGCCGAAGACCGAACTCATATCCCGTAGGTACGACTCGTAGGATTGACCGAAGCCGATCTGATTGGGGACCCCGTAGTCGACGAGGGAACCATAGGGCGGGGATGTGATGGTGGCGTCCAGACATTCACGCCTCGGCAGGAGCGACCCGAGTTGACGGGCGTCTGCCACTTGGACGCCTTCCCACCGTCGTCTGGTCATGATCGAAGACTACCGTTTGCCGCCGACACTTCTTGCGGTTTGACTATGAGTTCTTGCACTGAGGACCAGGAGGGCGAACCCAGCGCGAGAGTCCTGAGCGATTCCCAATGCCGAGGATGCGGCACGCAGGCTCCACGCCGGATCATTGAGCAATAGGCGCTCGTAAGTCCAGTCGCTTGCGCCATGGCGCGAATCGAGACGGACTGCAGTCCAGGGAGGATGTCCTGCTGGAAGCCCTTGGGGGAAGGATGCGTGTCATTCGTGAGCTCGAACTCCCTTGCCTCGCTCTGACGCTTCGATAGGGCTACGGCCCGTTTCCTCGCAGCGTCGTCCCCGTGTGCGGGATCACGCCCACTTGCACGCATCCGAGCAAGAGTGCTAGCTGCCGCCTCCGACGCGAGGGTGAGGGCTTCGCGTCGGCCGTCGTCGAGACATTCGTCGCAGTACACGCGGCCAGGACGGATGACAAGCCCACAGAGACGGCAGCCTGAAGGAGGTCGAGCGGGTTTCATCTTCGGTCGGCGCCGAGCCCCTTTCCGGATCCCGTCTCTACCCGTGCTTCGTTTGTCCTGCGTGAGTGGTGTCGGGATATCCCCTGGCCGAAGGCCGGCTTCCGCGCTCAGCCGCAGAGCCACTCCCTCTGCGACAGGGCCGATACGGGCCCCCCAGGCGGGAGCCGTCTCGGCGAGCACGTGCGTGATCGGAGGGACGAGCCGACACACGCCCTGTCGCGTCTCCCGGAAGTCCCTGGCCCGGAAGACGTGTGAGGACAGGAGCTCGAGCACGTAGGCGTCGACTTCGGGCCTCACCGCCTCCATGAGATCGAGTGCCAGCGAGTCACGGGATCGCTGATCCGCGTGGAGCACCCCAAGCCCGGGATCGAGTCCGACTGCGAGGCACGCGACCCGGGCCTCTGCCTCGAGGAGTCCGTACAGGTAGTTGAGGATTGCGTTCGCGGGATCAGCCGCCAGGCGTGGATTCCCCGTAAGTGGCGACGCCCGACGAGTGAACCGCCGCCACTGTTCGGGCACCTTGGGGGCCTCCGCCCGAGAGAACCGGATCGGCAGGCCCTCCCACGCGCCCCAATAGGCGGCCGCGGCCTGAGCTTCGAGCGCCCGGAGGGATTCGGCCTCCGTCGCCTGATCGAGAGCACTGTGTGCTCGTTCGACTTTTCCCCGAGCTTCCTCGGCTCCAGGGATGCCCAGGAGAGTGGCGAGCTGACCATGAAGCTTCTGCCCAATGATTTCCCGGGCGATGTCGCAACCGAGGTCGGTTCCGCGCGCCCCAGCCTGGGCCCGGCGGAGGGCCGGATGGTCGATCCCCAGAGCTGCGGAGGTGGCGAGTACCCGCCCGGTCCTCTCCAGGTGCATGTAGTCGGCACCGACGTCCGCCAGCCACCGGGTTGCCTCCAAGGTGACGAACCCAGTATGGCCGAGGACCACGAGGCGCCGAAGTCCCGAGGTCGCGCGGGAGAATCGCGCGGAGCGTCTGAGATCTGCGAACCCATCCTCAACGACCAGGTGCGCTCGGTTGACGCGGATCCGGACCCCGTAGCCGTCGACGACGAGGACGCCGTTACGGGGCTCAAGGGGCGGCAGCGGGGAGGTAGTCTGGGGCTGCATGCGGAGCTCCTTTCCGCGTGCCACGCCCCCGGACGTTCCTGCGTCGCGGGGGCATTTCCTTTTGCGCTGCAAGTATTCTACGCCGTCGAGGCTGTCTAAGCCAATCGATCGACCCCTACCTTGAACGTCCTCGTTGGCCGCTCGAAGAGCCGACGACCGAGGCGAGCTAGGTTGTATTCCTGCTCCGAGGAGCAGTGCGCGCATCGGAAGTGGCAGACGGTCTTCGAGGCCCTGTGCCCGACCTCCCCCGCACGGGAGAAGCGGCGCCGAGAGGGCAACAAGCGCGCCCCCGCTGCCTCGGGCCGAGCCGCGAAGCTCTCGCGCGGGTAGTAGCGTCGGGCGGTGGGCACTACGACGCCATACTCTCTCCCCGCGTGGTAGGCCAGATATCGGCCAAGCGACCTCTCGCATCGCCCGCACAGGAACTCGATCGGATCTGACCACCAGATCACGAGCGCGCCTTCCGGCTCGATCCCGTCCCACGCCTTCGGGTAGCGACGGGCTGTCGCGTTCGACCATATCTCTTGAACCGCATCCGGCGATGGGTAGGCCGCCGGAGTGGTCAGGATCGTGCAGAGTCTCCCGTTCGGGGCCCGATGCAGGGAGCCACCGAGGACCATCACCCGCTTCTCGTTCTCCGCCATTTGCAGCCTGCCCAGCGCGAGGGTACCCTGCACTACAACACATAACCGCCGCCGCTCCTCGAGAGCGGCCTGCGGTCGGCGCCTTGGCGGGCCACGCTGTGGAACCCCGCCGCTGCCAACGCATCTGGCTCGTGAGCATGCCGGGCGGACGCGGAGGCAGAAAGGGTACGGGCGCCCATGTGCCCCCGCAGTTATCGCGTCGAGAGCCTTGAGGATCTCCGGCGCTTGTCCGAGCAGGAGCGCGAGGAGCGACGGCTCGCTCTTCGCGCCGTGAAGGATGCCCGCCAATACGGCGGCCCAGTCGAAGCTGCCGCGGACGAGGTCGGGATCGAGATGCGGGCCGTTCGCCGCTGGGCGGCGGAGGCCCTGCGACCGGGACCCGGGGGCTGGACCTACCCCACCGAGACCGACAGCCTGGTCCGGTTCAGCCCAGTGGTTCTGGAGGGAGAGTCCCAGATCGCAGCACTCGTCGGGCCGGAAGAAGCCGACGATGCCGCAGTGGCGTACGAGGTCCAGTGGCGCTTCGCTCACGGTCGCGCAACCAGGGACGAGCTGCGGATCCTGGAGGGGCGCCGGATCGGAGGCAAGCTCGTCACCGCGGACCCCGAGACCCTCCGTCGACTCGCGCTAGCGAACGAAATCGATCCCGAGGACCCGTATCGGGAGATCCCTGCTGGGGGCTCCAATGGTTGAGGGGTGTGGGGCCTGCGGGGATCCGATCGTGCGGAAGCACCATCCCACCGGAAGGGACGATCACGGCATGTACCTGGATCCCGAGCTGATCCAGGACCTTTGCCACGACCATCACGAACTCGTCCACGACGACCTAAAGACCCTCGAACTGGAGAAGGTGGCTCAGGCCCTGACCTGGTTCGAACGCGTGGAGATCCGGTTCCGACGAGGGGCCGCATACTGTGCCCGTCTTGACCAAGCGAGCCCGACCACGACCCTCTGGGGGATCCTCGCCCGGATCCTCGAGCGGTGGGCGGACGAGCTCGCCCGAGGAATCCGGCTCCTCGACGAGCTCTACCCGGACTGGCGCCGACACCATGGCTTCTATCCAGAGCCCCCCACCGGAAGGTGAGCGATGCATCGCGCTTCCCATCGCGGTGCGAGTGTTCACGCGAAGGAGCCGCCGCAAGCCCGAATGGGAGGAACGGAAGGCCAAGCCCCTGAAGCGCCGGTATCCTGCGGAGGCGCTCGTCTTCGACACGGAGACGACCCGCGACCCCTCGCAGCGGCTGCTGTTCGGCGTCTGGAGGTTGTACCGGGACCCCTGGGGCTCCGAGCCGGGAGTGACCTGTATCGAGGAGGGGATCTTCTACCCGGACGATCTTCCCGAACGGGATCCTCGCGGCTTCGAGACTCTTCGGCGTTTCGTCGAGCGATCGAGATCCGCAGCGGTGGCCGGATACTCGCGCCTCGGCGAGGGCCACCACATCGTCCTGCGACCCCTCTCGTGGTGGGTGGACCGGCGCCTGCTCCGTTACGGCTACCACCATGCCGACCGGTGTCACGTCGTCGGCTTCAACCTGCTGTTCGACCTCGCCCGCCTCGCCAAGTACTGGTCTCCCGGACGCGGCTACTACCGGGGCGGGTTCTCGTTCGGGCTGAAGGGCCGGTTCGACGCCACCGGCAACTGGAAGGACGCCAAGTATGCGGTCCGTCTGCTCGTGAAGGCGATCGATCCGAGGCGAAGCCTCTTCGCCTGGGGATCGTGGAGCAGGGGCAGAGAGTACAAGGGCGCCGATGCCCGGTTCGTGGACCTTCGCGCCCTCTCGTTCGCCCTCACCGACAAGGCCCACACGCTTGAGAGCGCGTGTCGGGCCTTCGCGTATCCCTACGAGAAGCGGGAGGTCGCCTACGGCAAGATCTCGGCCCGCATGCTCGAGTACGCACGGGAAGACGTGGAGGCCACCGCCCAGCTCTACCGGGCGTGCCTTGCCGAGCTCCGGCGCCACGGAGGGATCGCGCTCGATCCCTCCTCCCTCTACTCGCCTGCCACCGTCGGAACCAGGTATCTCGAAGCGATGGGCCTGGAGCGGCCGATGGACAAGTTCGACCTACACCCAAGGATCCACGGATGGGCGATGTCTGCGTTCTTCGGCGGGCGCGCCGAGGCGAGGATCGTCCGGACCGAGGTCCCCGTCACCCACGCCGATGCCACCAGCATGTACCCGACCGTGAACGCGCTTCTTGGGACCTGGTCGCTCATGCGGGCAAGGAACCTGTGCACCGAGGACGCTACCGATCGCGTTCGGGAGCTCTTGCAGGCCCCCGACCTATTCGAGCGCTGCTTCGAGCCGGGGTTCTGGCGCGCGGAGATCCGGGTGACGCTCGTCGAGATCGAAAGCCCACAGGAGCAGATCCTCCCCGTCCGCGGCTTCTACGACCCGGACTCGCGAGATCCGCGGATCGGCCTGAACCCATTCAGCTACGACGGGCGGCTCTGGTACATGCTTCCCGACGTCATCGCCTCGGCGATCCTCACAGGTCACCCGCCGGGCGTCGTTCGGGCGATCCGGCTGGTCCCGCGCGGAATCCAGGACGGCCTTCGGCCGGTCCGGGTGCGAGGCGGCCCGGAGATCGATCCTCGATCCACGGATCCGTTCATGGCCATGATCGAGGAGCGCCAGCGGGTGCGCGCCAATCTGGACCTCCCCGAGGACGAACGGGATCGCGTGGCCTTGTTCCTGAAGATCACCGCCAACTCGACGGCCTACGGTGTCCTCGCACGGTTCGACCGACGCGAGCTCGCCCGCAGTGCCACCGTGGAGGTCTTCGGACCCGACGAGCTACCGGTGGGCGCGAAGACCAAGAACCCCGAGGACCCGGGGCCCTTCTGTTTCCCGCCGGTCGCGGCATCCATCACCGCAGGGGCCCGCCTAGTCCTCGCGATGCTCGAGCGCTCCGTCACCGACGCGGGGGGCGCCTACGCGTTCTGCGATACGGACTCGATGGCCATCGTCTGCCTGCCCCGTGGCGGTTCGGTCGCGTGTCAGACGCAGCGGGGCCGGTCGATCAGAGCACTCTCCGCCAAGGTGGTTCGCTCGATCCTCGCTCGCTTCGACGACTTGAACCCCTATGACCGAGATCTGGTCCCTTCGTTCTGGAAGGTGGAGCATGACAGCCTCGTCTCCCCGCTTCTCTGCTACACGATCAGCGCCAAGCGCTACCTGCTGTTTCGTCGAGGCAAGGGGAACGCGGTCGAGACGCTGACGATGGTCGACTCAGTCGAGGAGGCCGAACAGGCGGAGGAGATTGGCGGCTCCCACGAGGACGAGCTCGTGGACTGGAAGGAACATGGCCTCGGTTTGTACCTGGATCCGATCGACCCAGAACGACCCCGTCGGGACGACAAGGGGCGTCGGATCTGGATCCGACAAGCCTGGGAGTGGATCCTGCGTCGAGACGTGGCGACGCCGCTCCCATCCTGGGCCCGAACCCTCGCGCTCACGCGCTTCACGGTCTCGCGACCCACGGTCGAACGGTGGTTCCGGGCTTACAACGCGGGACTTTCCTGGGCAGAGCGGATACGGCCGGGGAGCTTCGGACTCCTCGCCCACCCGTCCGGATACTTCGCGGACCTAGCGGGCGTGAGGCAACCAGCAGCGCCGTATGAATCCGATCCGAGAGCCTGGAACTCGCTTCCCTGGTACGACCGGCGGAGCGGCGAGCGACTCAAGGTTCTGACGGCCACCGGCTCGGATGCGGACGAGCTGGCCGATGCCCTCGCTTCAGGCGCGGTTATCGTTGAAACCCTTGGGCAGGTCGTGACACGGTACAGCCTCCGGCCGGAGCACAAGTCGCTCGGTTTCAACGGTGAGCCGGCGGGGGGCGAGACCATGGGGTTGCTGCAGCGTCGACCAGTCCTGAGCGCCCCCGTGCTGACCGACCTCGCCGGAAAGGAGGGCAATCGTCTCGAGGAGCGGACCACGGGAGAGGTGACGGATCCGGCCGAGTACCGAGTCGAGTACGGGAGTCGCGTCAATCGGTGGTCAGCGCTCGTCGTTCCGGTGCTCCGGGAGATGGGCGCCGCGGAGGTCGCTCATCGCACAGGGCGCTCTCGGCGTGCGATCGAACGAGCGGTTAGTGGAAGAACGGTGCCGCATCCGTCGAACCGAGCAAGACTCACAGCGGCGGCGGCCGAGTGGGTCGCGGAGCGCTCCGATGAAGGGGGTGCGAATCCGTTTGGACTACTGTACGCGCACGCTCGTCAATCCCGGTCACGGCCTAGGAAGCTTGGCCGGTGACCTCAAGTATTCGCACGTTGCCGCGAGCTCCGATTGATACCGCGCGATTGACCCAAGCAGAGCATTATCAGGTCGATCCCTACCTCCGGCCTCTGTGTAGGCCACGATCAGGGCCCGAGAGAGCCAAGTGTTGTCCGATTCAGGCAGGAGGTCCCTGAGCGTCGCGGCGTCACCGGCTCGTGCGTGTAGGCCGATACACCTAGTGGCGTGCTCCCGGACGAGAGCGTCCTTGTTCGCGTCAACCACTACTTGCCATACACAACGCCACGTCTCATCGGAGATCGAGGCGGCGCACGAGAACATTCGCATCATCTGAAGCTCCGCCCACGGGTAGAGGTTCTGCGCAGGATCGAGCAGGTACTCACGGACTCTGCTCTCGATCTCTGGATATTCCTCAAAGTACAGACCCAGGTAGTTCACCAGATGGGACGCGAGGTATGGCAATTCGGCGAAATGGCCAAGAATCCATGGAATGGCGTATGGATCCCCGAGCTTGCCGAGCCGATAGACGGCAAACCTAACGTCTCTGGCTTTGACATCCTCGGAAGCGACCGCATCATCGAAGAGCGAGCGCAGGGCTACATCTGTGTCCTCCGCTCCCGCCTCCATGCCGTATTGGATCGCGTCCTTCCGGGCATCCTCAAACTCCTGCAGAATCTCGGGTCCTTCCAAGATCCTTGTCTTGTGCACGGAGAGACTGAGGCGTCGCGCCCGCATAGCTCTCGCAACTTCCCGAAGAGCCAAACGAAGGATGGCGGGACTTGCGGCGAACACCTTGATGTCGTCCTGGTACCGAATGAACTTGACGTCATATCTGAGGAGTACTCGGTCAATCGGCAGGAGGTAGAAGTTCCCAAGGATTGCAGAAGCCTCGTGTCCTTGCGGCAACCCCCACACAGCCGTGTGTTCCGTAAGCCGGGACAGGAAGCCCTGGAGATCATGAACATAGCGGGCAGGTATAGGCGGAAGTGACAGTAGGTCCGTTGCGAGGATGGACGTGTCAACGTACTCGAAATAGGAAGTAACGTCCGTCGACAGCAGGTAGGCGTAGTCGTACTCGTCATAGAGTGCGCGCCCAGCGTTCTGAAAGCGCGTCCATGCGGATATCTGGCCAGTGAGCCGCTTCCCCTTTGGCGCAAGTCGTGCACTAAACACATGAGGAGAGAGCACACCATCGATCGCCTCAGCGATCCGATTGACTAGAGCCCAGTAGACCACCCTGTCACGAGGATGCATCAAGGCGAGGGGCCGAACCATCAGCCCGTCCTTTGGCCTCTCGATTAGGCGCGGATGCTCGGGCGAATAACTTCCATCTGCGAGCGATCCCTCAAGGTCGCTCTTCCACTTGTTCCATGTCAGCTTGAAGTCATTGAGTCGCAGGATATCGGGGAGGTCGTCTGACCAAGCGTCTGCCAGCACTTTCCGCCACGCGGCGTCCAGATCAAGATCTTCCACAGACCTGAGTCTATGTGACGGAATCGACGGGCCGGAACGGCGCGAGGTGATCACTCACCGAACGGAGTGGGTCGCCTGTCAGGGATCCGGGTCCGGGAGCTCCTGGTACGCCAGCATCGAGAGGTCAACACCCGCTCGTCGAAGAGCGTCTTTCACCTTGCCGTATCCGAGCTGTCGCAGCCAGCTCATCTGCCTGGCGCCGACGTCTCCCATCAGGGCTTCCAGGGCATGACCGAGTAGATCGTCCCTGCTGAACGTGCTGTCGTTGATGCGGATCGGGTAATCGTGGGCCTCGAAGTTGAGGATGGCCTCCCACAATGTGAAGGTGCCACCTGACAACAGAGTCGCCTCGCTCGCGCCCTGCAGAAACCGGTGAAGTGGATCCTCCCACGGAGATGTCCTCGCCAGGGTGACTGCGGCGGGAACGAGGACCTGTCGGAGTCCGCGAATGACCGTCTCAAAGCCGGAATCCGTGTTGAGCGCATAGATGCCTGCCAACCCGGGATGAGCGTCCTCAACCTCGCTCTGCGTGACTCCGTGCCAGATCGGGAGCAGCGCCTTCCCAGACTCGATCCGCTGGCGCATCAGCGTGTCAAGCTCGTATTCGGGCCAGCCTTTGTGAAGGTACGAAGGGCTCAGCAACAAGATTCCTCGGTCGGATCGCTGGAGACCTCTGTCGATGCTCTCCAGCAACGAATCCCCCACTTTGAGTTCTGTCTCTGAGTACCAGACTGATAGGCTCCAAGCGCGGAGGGCTCCCGCGATTTCACGCGCCAAGTCGGCATCCTCTCCCGCGAAGGACAAGAACGCGTCGTATCGGGGGCGATCATCGCCGGCACTCGACATAGACCGATACCCTATCCACAGACAGTCCGCATCGACCGGCCCGCCCTGTTGTAGGGCGGCTGCATGAGCGGAGCCGGGGCGTGTACCGGCCATTTGACCCTGTGGACCAGCGACCCCGCCGGGGATCGGCGGGACTCAACCTCGGGCCCTGGCCACGACCTGCGGCGTTTCGCCTCTCTTATCTGCCTTCTCGGGGTTGTATTGACGGGTCATTCCGGCCGATGCCATAGTGCGACCCTGCCGAAAGGACGGGTATGGGCCCGCCGGCAGGATCGGAAAGGGGCAGAGCTGACAGATCTCGAGGTCGGCGCGGTCGTCG
>Ga0315277_10007073_pt1 | contig 14569 bp, 11 predicted proteins | sample YL17G05_15_MG_FD_203695 | JGI IMG/M metagenome (GOLD analysis project Ga0315277, IMG submission 203695) | Sediment microbial communities from Yellowstone Lake, YNP, Wyoming, USA - YL17G05_15 | ecosystem: Environmental > Aquatic > Freshwater > Lake > Sediment | place: USA: Wyoming | collected... | reverse complement strand
GCAAAAAGTTGCAAAAGGCCCCTTGACACAGTGAAGCGGTGCGCGTAGACTCATGTGAATTATTTCACAGTGTGACACTTTTCACACGAGGGCAAGGGGGACTGGTTATGAAACGAGTGAAGCAGGTGTCGCAGAAGACGATAGGCAGGTTGAGCCTGTACAGGCGGCTCTTGAATCGGCTCGTCGCGGAGGGTGCCGAGAACGTGTACTCGCACGAACTCGCACGCCTCGCGGGGGGCACCGCCGCGCAGGTGCGCCGCGACCTCATGGCCGTCGGTTCCATCGGCAGCCCGAAGCGCGGCTACGAGGTGCGCGAACTCGTCGAGCGCATCGGCGCGTTTCTCGACCATCCGATGGGTCAGCGCGTCGCGCTTGTCGGCGTCGGCAACCTCGGCCGCGCCATCATGGCTTACTTCACCGGCCGGCGTCCGAAGCTGGCGATCGTGGCCGCCTTCGACAATGACCCGGCCAAAGTGAACCGCGTGATTCACGGCTGCCGTTGCTACGCGGTTGAGGAGATAGCGAACGTCGTCGCCCGCGACGACATAAGCGTCGGCATCATCACCGTGCCCGCGGCGCAGGCCCAGGCCGTAGCCGACATGCTCGTCGACGCGGGCGTGAGGGGCATATTGAACTTCGCCCCGGTGCCGCTTCACGTGCCGCCCGAGGCCTACGTTGAGGACATCGACATGACGATGTCGCTGGAGAAAGTCGCGTACTTCGCTCGCCAGAGGAACTTGGAAAGGGTGACGTAAAGTGAACACGAAGGACCTGGAACCGATCCTGAAGAAGTATCCGAACGCCAGGCGCGACCAGTTGATTCCTCTATTGCAGGAGGTCCAGGAGGCCGAGGGTTTTCTCTCGCGCGACGCGGTCCTCTGCATCGGCAAGCACCTCGGGCTGCCCGCGTCGAAGGTCTACGGCGTGGCGACCTTCTACAACCAGTTCCGCTTCCTGCCCAAGGGCAAGTACCACTTCATGGTCTGCCGAGGCACGGCCTGCCACGTCAAGGGGTCGCTCAGGGGCCTCGAGATGGCGATGAAGCATCTCAATTTGAAGCCGGGGCAGACGAGCCGCGACAGGCTGTTCAGCCTCGAAGTCGTCGCCTGCATGGGAGCCTGCGGCCTCGCGCCGGTCGTGAACGTTAACGGCGAGTTCTACGCGAAGGTGACGCCAAGGAAATTAGCCAAAATCATCCAGGAATGCAGAGAGAAAGAGTCCCAAAATGCCTGACGGGAAGGACATCAAGGCCGCAGTCGCAGGTAAGTGTTGGGAGGTTCCCTCGAAGCCCGCGACCGAGCTCATCGGCGGGCTCAAGGGCGGGCCCTTCGGCGCGGCGCTGGCGGAGGGGCCGGAGGCCTATGAAAAGCTTCTGGCGAGGCTGCGCCGCGAGGAGGTCGACAGGCCGGTTATCTACGTCGGCGCCGGGACGTGCGGCCTCGGCGCGGGCGCGGGCAAAGTCCTTGCGGCGATACGCGGCTGGCTCTCCCAGAAGGGATTCGCGGCCGACGTGCTCGAGGTGGGCTGCATCGGCCTCTGCGCTCTTGAGCCCATCGTGGACGTGCAGCTGCCGGGCAAGGCGCGGGTGAGTTTCGGCGGCGTGACGGTGGAATCCGCGCCGGCCCTTCTCGAATCGATGCTTTGCAGGCAAACCGTCCCCGCGGACGCGGCGCTGGGCCAGTTCAGGGGTGACGGGAACGAGAACTGGGCGGGCGTGCCCTACGTCGACGAGCACCCGTTCTTCGTCCGTCAGCGCCGCGTGGTGCTGGCGTCAAGCGGGATCGCGGACCCGACCGACATCGACGAGTACATCGCGCGCGGCGGCTATTCGGCGCTGGCGAAGGTGCTCGTGGGGCGAACCCCGGACGAGGTGTGCGACATTGTGGAGCTATCTGGCCTGCGCGGGCGCGGCGGCGGAGGCTTCCCGACGGGCAGGAAATGGAAGCTTGCCAGGAAGGCCGCCGCGGAGCAGAAGTACCTCATCTGCAACGCCGACGAAGGCGACCCTGGCGCGTTTATGGACAGGGCAGTCGGCGAGAGCGACCCGCACCGGCTCATAGAGGGGATGGGAATCGCCGCCTACGCGATAGGCGCGACGAAGGCTTACATATACATCCGGGCCGAGTACCCGATAGCTGTCGAACGCCTGAAACGGGCCGTGGCGCAGGCGCGCGCGTACGGGCTTCTCGGGCACAACATCCTCGACAGCGGGGCAGATCTCGACATCGTCATCAAGATGGGCGCAGGGGCGTTCGTCTGCGGCGAGGAAACGGCGCTCATGCACAGCATCGAAGGCAGGCGCGGCATGCCGCGCCCGCGCCCGCCGTACCCCGCGAGCGTGGGCCTTTTCGGCGAGCCGACCGTCATCAACAACGTTGAAACGCTTGCGAACCTTCCCCTCATCGTCGAACGCGGCGCCGAGTGGTATTCCTCGATGGGCACCGCTACGAGCAAGGGGACGAAGGTCTTCGCGCTCTCCGGGATGGTGAAGCGCACGGGGCTCGTCGAGATTCCCATGGGGACGACGCTCAGGCAGGTGGTCTTCGATATCGGCGGCGGCATCCCGGGCGGCAAGAAATGCAAGGCCGTGCAGATCGGCGGGCCGTCCGGCGGGTGCGTGCCCGAGTCGAAGATGGACATCCCGACCGACTACGAGGCGCTGAAGGAGTTCGGGACGATCATGGGTTCAGGCGGCCTCGTGGTGGTGGACGAGACGACGTGCATGGTGGACTTCGCCAAGTTTTTCATGGAGTTCGTCCAGTCGGAGTCGTGCGGGAAGTGCATCCCGTGCCGCGAAGGCACGCGCAGGATGCTGGAGGTCCTCGAGGCCATCACGCGGGCGCGGCACAAGGAGGACGGGCTCGATGCGCTCGTGCGAATGCAGGGCATAATGTACTTGAAGAACCTGGCCGAGATGATAAAGGCCACGAGCCTCTGCGGCCTGGGCCAGAGCGCGCCGAACCCGGTTCTCTCGACCCTGAAATGGTTTCGCGACGAGTACGAGGCGCACATCTTCGAACGCCGCTGCCCCGCAGGGGCGTGCCGCGAACTCGTGGGCGCGCCCTGCCAGAACACGTGCCCCGTGGGCACCGAGGTATGGCGCTACGTCGCCCACGTCGCCCGCGGCGAGTACACCGACGCCTACCGCGTCATCCGGCAGGCAAACCCCTTTCCGTCGGCGTGCGCGCGCGTGTGCCATCACCCGTGCGAGACGATGTGCAGGGCCGGCGCGACAGGCGGCGAGGCGGTAGCGGTGAGGACCTTGAAGCGCTTCGTCGTCGACCGGGTCGAGCCGAAGACCTACGTGGAAGACATAAAGCCCGCGAGGCCGGACGCGCCGCGGATAGCGGTTGTAGGCGCCGGACCGTCGGGGCTTAGCGCGGCGCACTACCTCGGCGCGTTTGGCTACAGGGTGACGGTCTTCGAGAAAGAGTCGAGGCCGGGCGGCATGCTCGTGCAGGCCATCCCCGAGTACCGGCTGCCGCGGCAGGCGCTCGAACTCGAGATCTCGGCGCTTTTCGACGGGAACGTTGAACTCAAGACCGACACAGCCCTCGGCCGCGATTTCACGGTCGACGGCCTCCTTGCGGACGGTTACAAGGCGGTCTACCTCGCGCTCGGCGCTCACCGGAGCCGCAAACTTGATGTTCGCGGGGAGGACGAGGTGAAAGAGGGACTCGTCTTCGGGATCGATTTCCTCAAGGCGAATAACCTGCGCGGCGAGCACCTGGCAAGGGGGCGCGTCGGCGTCGTCGGCGGCGGCAATTCGGCGATGGACGCGGCGCGCGTCGCCTGGCGCCAGCCTGGCGTCGAAAGCGTGACGGTCTTCTACCGGCGCACCCGCGACGAAATGCCCGCCTACGCCGAGGAAATAGAGGCGGGGCTGGCCGAGGGGATCAAACTCGAAACGCTCGCGGCGCCGATCGAGGTCCTGGGGCGCGACGGGAAGCTCGCCGGCGCCAGGTTCATCCGAAACGAGCTGGGCGAGCCGGACGCCTCGGGGAGGCCGAGGCCCGTCCCGATCGCCGGTTCCGAGTTCGCCGTCGAACTCGACACGCTCATCGTCGCGATAAGCGAGAGCCCCGAGCTTTCGGGAGTGGACGGCCTCAAGATCGGCAATAACGGCGGGGTGCACGTCGACGGCGAGTCCTACGCAACGACGAAGCGCGGCGTCTTCGCCGGCGGCGACGTCGTCACCGGGCCCAACACGGTCATAAACGCAATCGCGGCGGGCAAGAACGCAGCGACGATGATTCGCAATTACGTCGCCGGCAGGATGCTCAAGACCCTTCCGAAGGTCAAACTGCCCACTTTCTACATCGAGCCTCTCGAGGCGGAGGAAGAGGACGCCGAAGGCGCAAGACGCGTCGAGGTTCCGCACCTTCCCGTCGAGAAGCGCGCGAAGTGTTTCGCGGAAGTGGAGCAGGGCGTCACGGAAACCGACGCGCGCTCTGAGGCGAAGAGGTGCCTGCGCTGCGACCTCGATTTCACGCAGGGCGTCCGAGGCCATTGAGAGTTCACCGGAGATAGGAAGCAATGAACATCGAAGTCAACGGCAAGACGATAGCGGCCAACGACGGCGAGACTATCCTCTCGGCCCTGAAGCGCGAAGGGGTGAAGGTCCCGACGCTCTGCTACCTGGAGGGGCTGCCGCCGAGCGGCGCCTGCCGCATGTGCATAGTGGAAGTCGAGTCCAGCGGCGCCCTCGTGCCGTCGTGTTCGTTTCCCGCGGCGCAGGGCATGAAAATAAGGACGCATTCGCCGAAGGTGCTCGCGGCGCGCAAGATGATCGTCGAGCTTCTCTTGGCCAACCATCCCGACGACTGCCTCTACTGCGGCCGCAACAACAAGTGCGACCTGCAGAAACTCGCCCAGGAACTCGGCGTAACAGAGCGCCGCTACCGGGGCAAGAAAAACGAGCGAGAGGCGGACGTATCGAGCCCGGCGATTATCCGCGACGGCGACAAGTGCGTCCTGTGCGGCAGGTGCGTGCGGGTCTGCGAAGAGGTCCAGGGCGTCGCGGCCATAGATTTCATAGGGCGGGGCTCGCGGTCGATGGTGGGGACGGCGTTTAACACGGGCCTCAACGTCTCGAGCTGCGTCAACTGCGGGCAGTGCATCCTCGTCTGCCCGACGGGCGCGCTGTCGGAGCATTCCTACATAAACGAAGTGCTGCGCGCACTGGGCGACCCGGCCAAGACCGTCGTCGTCCAGCACGCGCCGTCCGTGTCGGTGACGCTCGCCGAGGAGTTCGGCCAGAAACCGGGCAGGGACGTCGACGGCAAGATGGTAGCGGCCTTGAGGCGCATCGGCTTCGACCGGGTATTCGACACCTCGTTTGCGGCCGACCTCACCGTCATGGAGGAGGCGTCGGAACTCCTTGAGAGGATTTCGACGGGAGGGGCGCTGCCGCTCATGACGAGCTGCTCGCCGGGTTGGATAAAGTTCGTGGAGCAGTTCTATCCGGACTTCATTGCGAACCTGTCGACGTGCAAGAGCCCCCAGCAGATGATGGGAGCCGTGATAAAGAGTTACTTCGCCGAAAAGCAGAAGCTCGACCCGAAGAACCTCGTGAGCGTATCGATCATGCCGTGCACGGCGAAGAAATTCGAGTGCGCGCGCGAGGAGATGGGCAGGGACTACGTCCCGGACGTCGACTACGTGCTGACGACGCGCGAGCTCGGCCAGCTCATCCGGATGTTCGGCATCGACCTTGACGCGCTCGAGCCGGAAGGCGCCGACACGCCGTTCGGCGAACGCACGACCGCGGGGAAGATCTTCGGCGCGTCGGGCGGCGTCATGGAGGCCGCCGTGCGGACGGCGCACTTTCTTCTCACGGGCAAAGAACTCGCCGACCTCAAGATACAGCCGATCCGCGGCCTCAAGAACGTCAAGGAGTACCGCGCGAAGATCGGCGACCTCGAGGTCGGTACGGCGGCCGCAAGCGGCCTTGGAAGCGCGCGGCAACTCCTGGACCAGGTGCGCGCGGGCCGCAAGGACCTGCACTTCATCGAGGTCATGACCTGCCCCGGAGGCTGCATCAACGGCGGCGGCCAGCCGCTTCAGGCGAACCTCGACGCGGTCCGCGCCCGCATGCAGGCGCTGTACAACATCGACCGCGACGAGGCCGTGCGCGTCTCGCACAAGAACAGGTCCATCGAGCGGCTGTACGCGGAGTTTCTCGGCCAGCCGCTCGGCGAGAAGAGCCACCACCTGCTGCACACGCATTATCACCGGCGCGAAGTGCCGGTATAAGAGAAGGAGCGCCAAATGGGCGAGCACAAGAGAATCCTCGTCGTGGACGACGATCCGGACGTCATCGACCAGTTGACCGCGATTTTTGCCGACGAGGGCTACGAGGTGGTAACGGCGGCGAGCCAGGCGGAGGCGGAGGAAGCGGTCCTCGCGGCGAGGCCCGACCTCGCGGTCGTGGACCTCATGATGGAGCACCAGGACTCCGGGTTCGTCCTGTGCTACGAACTCAAGCGCCTTTTTCCGGACCTGCCTGTGATCATCCTGACTTCGGTCAAGGCGGCCACCGGGCTCGATTTCGTGCCCGAATCGGCCGAGGGGCAGTCGTGGGTAAGGGCCGACAGCCTGCTCGACAAGCCCGTGCGGGCGGAACGCCTGAAGAGCGAGGCGGCGCGGCTCTTGAACAGGGCCGCCGCCGGGTCGGGGAAGTAGGGGCTTCCGGCGGGCCGGCGCCTGAGTTCTCGCGGCGGCCTGCAGGGGCCCGCGGTTGCCCTGGAGAACAGTCATGCAGCCTATGACGTTTGTGACCACCATCAAGGAGCGCTGCCGCGTGTGCTACACGTGCGTGCGGGAGTGCCCGGCGAAGGCCATCCGCATCGCGGAAGGCCAGGCGGAGGTCATGCCCGAACGCTGCATAGGCTGCGGCAACTGCGTACGCGTCTGCAGCCAGCACGCCAAGCGCGTCCTGCCCGCCGCGGACGCGGTAAAGGGACTGTTGGCGAGCGGCGCGCCGGTCGCCGCGTGCATCGCGCCGAGTTTCCCGGCGGAATTCGCGGAGGTTGACGCCGGGAAGTTCGTCGCCATGGTGCGCGCCCTCGGGTTTGCCTTCGTCAACGAAGTGGCGTTCGGCGCCGACCTCGTCGCGGACAGGTACCGCAGGCTCCTGACCTTTAGCAAGGGCAGGCGCTACATCGCGACGACGTGCCCCGCGATAGTCGGCTACGTCGAGCGGTATCACCCGAACCTCGTGGGGTCGCTGGCGCCGATAGTCTCGCCGATGGTTGCCGCCGCGCGGGCGCTGAGACGCATCCACGGCGGCGGCCTCAAGGTGGTCTTCGTCGGCCCCTGCATCGCGAAGAAGGGCGAAGCGGCCGGCCGGACGATCCCCGGCGAGGTCGACGAGGCGCTGACCTTCGTCGAGCTGCGCGACCTGATGAACGACGCGCGGATAGCCCCCGACGCGGTCGGTACGAGCGATTTCGACCCGCCGCGCGGAAACCTCGGCGCGCTTTTTCCGGTGAGCCGCGGGATGCTCCAGGCCGCGGGAATAAGGGAGGACCTCCTTTCGGGGCAGGTTACCGCGGCCGAGGGGCGCAGCAACTTCGTCGGCGCGATAGAGGAGTTCGAATCGGGCGACCTCGACGCGCGCCTCCTCGAAGTCCTCGCGTGTAACGGCTGCGTGATGGGCGCCGGGATGACGGCCAGGGGGCCGCTCTTCAGCAGGGTCTCCCGGGTGAGCCACCACGTGAAGCGCCGCCTGGCGGACTTCGACGAAGCGGCGTGGCGCGAAGACATGGCGCGCTTCGAGGACCTCGATTTGTCGAGGACCTTCGCTGCCAACGACCAGCGCGTGTCGGTCCCGTACGAGGACGAGATAGCGTTTATCCTCGCCAGGATGGGCAAGTTCTGGCCCGAGGACGAGCTCAACTGCGGCGCGTGCGGGTACGACAGCTGCCGCGAGCACGCGATCGCCATATACAAGGGGCTGGCCGAAAGCGAGATGTGCCTGCCGTACACGATCGACCAGCTGAAAAAAACCGTCAAGGAGCTCGCGGTCTCGAACGAGCAGCTGGCGAGCGCCCAGGCGGCCCTCATGCATTCGGAGAGGCTCGCGAGCATGGGGCAGCTTGCGGCCGGCATCGCCCACGAGGTGAATAACCCCCTCGGCGTCGTCCTCATGTACGCGCACCTTCTGCAGGAAGAGCCCAACATCGACCCGAAACTGCGCGACGACCTCGCGATGATCGCGGGCCAGGCCGACCGCTGCAAGAAGATCGTCGCGGGGCTTCTGAACTTCGCGCGGCAGAACAAAATCATCCTCGCCCGGACCGACGTTCGGGAACTGGTCGAAAGGGCTCTCAAGGCCACGCCCGTCCCGGACGGCATCACCGTGCGCCTCGAGCACGGCCTCGATGATCCGGTCGCCGAGCTTGACGGCGACCAGGTGATGCAGGTGGTTACGAACCTCCTGTCGAACGCGGTGGCCGCCATGCCCGGCGGCGGTGCCCTTGCCGTGCGCACCGGGGGCAACGGGGCCGAGATAAAGATCAGCGTAATCGACACGGGCGTGGGCATCCCGCGCGAAAACGTACCGAAGATCTTCGAGCCTTTCTTCACGACCAAGCAGATCGGGAAAGGCACCGGCCTGGGCCTCGCGGTGAGTTACGGCATCGTCAAGATGCATCGCGGCGAGATCGCCGTCGAGTCAAACGCCGATTCTTCTGCCGGGCCGACGGGAACGACCTTCACAGTGACGCTGCCGAGGGAGGGGGAAATGGCGCAAGTCGCGCTTAAGGAGCCGCCGGATGGCAACGATCCTGCTGGTTGACGACGACGTGGACCTCGTGGAGATGTGCAGGCTCGTCATCGAGCACCGCGGCCACGCGGTGAAGTCCGCCTACTCGGCCGCCGAGGCGCGCGAGGTCCTCAAGACCTGCGCCCCCGACCTCGTCGTCCTCGACGTGATGATGGAATCCGAGACGGCCGGATTCGAGCTTGCCCGCGAGATCCACGAGGCCCGCCCGGAGACGCCGTCGATAATCCTGTCGGGCGTGCACTCGGCGACGGGCGTGCCGTTCAGGTTCGAGCCGGACCCGACGTGGCTTCCGGTGGTGAAGTTCATCGACAAGCCGGTGCCTCCGACGGCGCTGGCGGACGAAATCGACGCGATCCTCAAAAAGTGACGCGGCGCCCGCCGTGCCTGAGCGGGACGCCTGTGAAAGGATGAATTGATGGATACGCTGCGCCTTCTGGTGGTCGACGACGAACCCGGGATGCGCCAGGGCGTCGCGCGGGCGCTTCGCAACTACAAGTTCGGCCTGCCCGACGTGAACGGCGACGTCTGGTTTACTATCGACGCCGCCGAGACGGGCGAGGAGGCAATCGGAAAGATCGCATCCGCGCCCCCCGATATCCTCCTTCTCGACCACAAGCTGCCCGGCATGTCCGGGCTCGACGTCATCGACCGGATGGGGCGCCCCGAGGCGGGGATGGTGACGATCATCATCACCGCTTACGCGAGCCTCGAGACGGCGGTGACGGCGATAAAGCACGGCGCGTACGATTTTCTCGCCAAGCCCTTTACGCCCGAGGAACTCAAGACCGCCGTGCGCAAAGCGGCCGAAAGCCTCATCCTGACGCGCCAGGCGCGCCGCCTCGCGCAGGAAAAGCGCGCCCTTCGATTCCAGTTCATAAGCGTGCTTGCCCACGAACTCAAGGCACCGCTTGGCGCAATCGAGGGGTACCTGCACATAATAAAGGACAAGGCGGCGGGCAGCGACCCAGCCGTTTACGACCACATGATCGAACGTTCGCTCATCCGCGCAGAATACATGAGAAAGATGATAGGGGACCTTCTGGACCTCACGCGCATCGAGTCCGGGCAGAGGAAGCGCGAGCTCGCGACCATCGACGTGCGCGAGGCGGCCAAGTCCGCCATAGACACGGCGTCGCACGAGGCAAAGGCGAGGAGCGTCACGATGTCGCTTCACTGCCCGGCGAGCGTCCCGATGACCGCGGACCGGGCCGAGATCGACATCATCCTTAACAACCTCGTGTCGAACGCCGTCAAGTACAACACCGACGGCGGCCGCGTGGACGTGACGGTCCTCGAGAATGCCGGCACCGTAACGGTCGCGGTCTGTGACACCGGGATCGGCATGACGGGCGAGGAGGCGTCGAGGATATTCGCCGATTTCGTCCGGATCAAGAACGATAAGACGCGCAGCATTCTGGGAAGCGGCCTGGGCCTCTCCATTGTCAAGAAGCTGGCGCTTCTTTACGGCGGCGACGTGGCCGTAAAGAGCGCCCCCGGCGCCGGAAGCACGTTCACCGTGACGCTCACGAGTTCGCCCGAGGGCCAGAAGGCCCGCGGCGCGCAGGCGCAGGCGGCCGTCTGAGTCCGCAGGGAGACAGCCCGATGGATCGCGCCTCGATACTCGAATGGTTCCGCGAAGAGGACCCGGCGCGCCTCGACGAACTGTGGCGTCTTGCCGACGGCGTCCGGCGCGAAAACGTGGGCGACGAAGTCCACTTGCGCGGCCTCGTCGAGATATCGAATTTTTGCGCGCGCAACTGCCATTACTGCGGCATTCGCGCCTCGAACGCCTCCGTCCGCCGCTACCGCATGACCGAGGAGGAAATCCTTGCCGCGGCGCACGAGGCGGTATCTCACGGTTTCGGCACTATCGTCATGCAGTCGGGCGAGGATTACGGCCTTGCGGCCGACCGGCTTTCAGACGTCATCTGCGCCATCAAGGCTGAAACGCCGCTTGCGGTTACGCTTTCGCTGGGCGAGCGCCCGGAGGCGGACTTTGCCGCCTGGCGCGACGCCGGCGCCGACAGGTACCTCCTGCGCTTCGAGACGTCGAACAGGGTCCTTTACGACAGCATCCATCCGCCGCTCGCGGGACGCCGCTCGGACAGAATCAGGGACCTCGAGACTCTCAGGCGCCTCGGCTACCAGACCGGCAGCGGCGTCATGATCGGCATCCCCGGCCAGACGTTCGAGGACCTTGCCGACGACATCCTCACCTTCGCGGAACTCGACCTCGAGATGATCGGGGTCGGCCCCTACATACCTCACCCCGCGACGCCGCTGGGCGCGTCAGCCGGGCGGAGGCCCGCCCCGCACGACGGCCAGGTTCCCAACAGCGAACTCATGACCTACAAGGTCATCGCCCTTTCGAGGATCGTGTGTCCGCTCGCCAACATCCCGAGCACGACCGCGCTGGCGACCTTGAACCGCGAATCCGGCCGCGAGCTTGGCCTCTTGCGCGGCGCAAACGTCGTCATGCCTAACCTGACGCCGGCCGCATACCGAGTCCTGTACGAGCTCTATCCCGGCAAGGCGTGCGTCTTCGAAACAGCCGGCGAATGCAGCGACTGCATCAAGCGAAGGATTTCCGCCATCGGCCGCAAGGTGGGGACCGGCTGCGGCGATTCGCCCGGGCGCCGCCTTGTGAACAATGCCGCTGCGGCCAAGTGAGGAACCCGATGTGCGCCATGGCATCACTGACGCTGAGCGAAGGGGCCGTCGATTTCGTCGATGACGCGAGGCTGTCCGTGCTTCTTGCCGCGCCGAGGCCCGACCGGCAGCGCGTGAAGGACGTCATGGCCAGGAGCCTCGCCAAGGAAGCCCTGTCCGTCGAGGAAACTGCCTGCCTCGTGGCCGCCGACGATCCCGCGCTCGTCGAGGAGATATTCGACGCCGCGCGCGTCCTTAAGAGAAGCGTCTACGGCAACCGCATCGTCCTTTTCGCCCCGCTTTACGTCGGCAACGACTGCGTCAACGACTGCACCTACTGCGGCTTCAGGCGCTCAAACACCGGGGCCGTCCGCCGCACCCTCGCGCCCTCCGAGATCGTAAGCCAGGTGACCGCGCTCGAAGACAAGGGGCACAAACGCCTCATCCTCGTTTTCGGCGAACATCCGCGCTACGACGCGGGCTTCATCGCCGACTGCGTCTGGACCGTCTATGCCACGAAGTCCGGGCGCGGCGAGATTCGCCGGGTGAACATCAACGCGGCCCCTCTCGACCACGAGGGCTACCGTGCCGTCAAGGCCGCCGGCATCGGCACGTACCAGATCTTCCAGGAGACCTACAACCACCGCGCGTACGCCCGTGTTCACCCGCCGCACACGCGCAAGGGCGACTACCTCTACCGACTCGACGGCCTGAGCCGCGCACTCGAAGCCGGCTGCGACGACGTCGGCATAGGCGCGCTCTTTGGCCTGTACGACTGGCGCTTCGAGGTGCTGGGGCTCGTCTCCCACGCGCTCTATCTCCAGGGACGATACGGCGTCGGGCCTCACACGATAAGTTTCCCGAGGCTTCGCCCCGCGCTGGGAGCGCGCTTTGACAACCGTTGGCTCGTCTCGGACGACGACTTGAAGCGCGTGGTGGCAATCCTTCGCCTCGCGGTGCCGTACACGGGGCTTATACTCACCGCGCGCGAGAAGGCAGAGCTTCGCCGCGAGGTGATGCGCCTCGGCGTTTCGCAGATCGACGCCGGCTCGAGGATAGAAATCGGCGGCTACACGGAGGCCGGCGACGCGCAGATGATGGAACGCGAGCAGTTCTGCCTCGGCGACGTCCGCTCGCTCGACGAAGTCATCCGCGAACTCGTCGCCGACGGCTACATCCCGAGTTTCTGCACCGCCTGCTACCGCCTCGGCCGCACGGGCGAACACTTCATGGAGTTCGCCATCCCCGGCTTCATACGGCGTTTCTGCACGCCGAACGCCCTGACGACCTTCGCCGAGTACCTCGCCGACTACGCGACTGAGGAGACTCGCGCGGCCGGCGGGAGAGTCCTGTGTGAAGCCGCGAGCCGCGTCGAGGACGTAGCACTGCAAAGCCAGCTTGCCGACCGCCTGCGGCGGATAAGCCAGGGCGGCGAGAGGGACCTGTATTTCTGACTTGGCTTCGTGACCGCGAACAATCGGAAACCGCGAGATGCCTGAATTCCGCAGAGAACGCGATCTTCTCGGCGAGCGCGACGTCCCGGCGGGCGCCCTCTACGGGATTTACACCGAGCGCGCAATAGAGAACTTCCCGCTCGCGCGCCGCGCCGTGCGAGCCTCGCTCACCCACGCCTACGGCGCGGTGAAACTCGCCTGCGCGAGGACCAACCACGAACTCGGGTTTCTCGACGACACGAAGTACCGCGCGATAGAGGCCGCGTGCATGGAGATGATGGAGGGGCGGCTCGATTCGCACATCGTCGTGGACGCGCTCCAGGGCGGCGCGGGCACTTCCACGAACATGAACGTGAACGAAGTCCTCGCCAATCGCGCGCTTCAGCTTCTCGGCAAGACGCTCGGCTCCTACGACGTCGTAAGCCCGCTGGAAGACCTGAACCTCCACCAGTCGACAAACGATACTTACCCGACCGCGCTGAGGGTTGCGGCCATAAACGAGCTGCGATCCGTCGAACGCGAGGTGGTCGCGCTCCTCGAGGCGTTTCAGGCCAAGGAAAGGGAATTCGCGGGCGTCGTCAAGGTCGGCCGCACCGAGCTCCAGGACGCGGTCCTTACGACCCTTGGCCGCGAGATGTCCGCGTACGCGGAAGCCTTCGCGCGCGACCGATGGCGCGTCTACAAGTGCGAGGAGCGCCTGCGCGTCGTGAACCTCGGCGGCACGGCAATAGGCACGGGCCTTGGCGCGCCGCGGCAGTACATCTTTCGCGCAGTCGAGCATCTTCGCGACATAACGGGCCTCGGCCTTGCGCGAGCCGAGAACCTCGTAGAGGCGACACAGAACACCGACGTCTTCGTCGAGGTGAGCGGCATCCTCAAGGCCTGCGCCTCGAACCTGCTTAAGGTCTCGACCGACCTGCGCCTCCTCTCGAGCGGCCCCGACGCAGGCATAGGCGAACTGCGCCTGCCCGAGCGGCAGCCCGGCTCCTCCATCATGCCGGGAAAGGTAAACCCCGTCATCCCCGAGGCGGTTTCCCAGGCGGCCATAGCCGTCATGGCGAACGACCAGGCAATCGCCGCCGCGTGCTCCATGGGAAACCTGGAGCTTAACGCCTTCATGCCTCTGGTGGCCGATGCGCTCCTTGGGAGCCTCGAACTATTGACGAACGCGTGTATGATACTGAGGCGTTTCTGCGTCGAGGGCATCGAGGCCGACGAGGCGCGCTGCCGGCGCGGCGTCGAAAGCGCAACGGCCGCGGTTACGGCCCTTGTCGAGCGTCTCGGCTACAAGGGTGCCGAGGCGATAGCCGCCGAGGCGCGCGCGACGGGCCGAAGCGTCCGCGACGTGGCGATAGCGCGGGGCGCCGTCTCGGCGGAGGAGTTTGACGCGCTCGTTTCGCCGGAGGGCGTCATGCGCCTGGGCTCACCCGGCGGCGCTGGCCCGGGGCGAGGGGCCGCGGGCGGCGGCACGCCGCTCATATCGGAGTAGGGGAGATGGACGAAGTCACGATCAGGCTCGCGACCGCGGACGACCTCGGCGCGATAAACGACATTTACAACTACTACGTCAGGTACTGCACCTGCACCTGGCAGACAGAGCCGGAGACGACCGAGGCGCGGGCCGCCTGGTTCGCCGAACATGACGCCGCACATCCGGTCATCGTCGCCGAGGTCGCAG
>Ga0315277_10007071_pt1 | contig 14572 bp, 10 predicted proteins | sample YL17G05_15_MG_FD_203695 | JGI IMG/M metagenome (GOLD analysis project Ga0315277, IMG submission 203695) | Sediment microbial communities from Yellowstone Lake, YNP, Wyoming, USA - YL17G05_15 | ecosystem: Environmental > Aquatic > Freshwater > Lake > Sediment | place: USA: Wyoming | collected... | reverse complement strand
TGACGAACTAACAGCAGCTGCAAGAACCGAACTCCCTACCGTGATCAGCAAAATAGTCTTGAACCGTGAGAAAGGATTCGTCGGCTTCTTCAACACCGCAAGAGCCGTCACTCCGCGAATGCACACACTGGAACTGGTTCCTGGAATAGGCAAGAAGTATATGTGGCAGGTTATCAATGAACGGGAAAGAAAACCGTTTGAAAGCTTCGAGGACCTCCAGAAACGGACAGAACTGCCGAACCCAGTCAAGCTGATCACAAAAAGAGTCATGGAAGAGCTTGAGACCGACAGCAAATATCGGTTGTTCACAAGAGCCCAATAAATCGTTCTGGCCAACGGATTAGAATGAGCCTACTAGAAAAAACGAAGTATCTGCTTCAAACATATCAAATTCGTCCGAAGAAGTCTCTAGGACAGAACTTTATGATCGAACCTGCATTTTTCAGCAACATGACTGATTGTGCCTCTCTGAGTGGCAACGAGACTGTCTTGGACATAGGCGCCGGAGTAGGGCTCCTAACAAGGTTCGTTGCCAACAGATGCAACACTGTTCTCGCCGTCGAAGCCGACAAAGCAATTGCTGGTCTCTTACGTGAACAGCTTTCGGACATGAGTAATGTTAAGATAATTGAAGGTGACGTGCTCAGAACAGAAATTCCTCCCTTTGACAAGGTTATTTCAATCCCTCCATACAATATTTCCTCTCACTTGCTCCTCTGGCTCTTCAGTAGAAAGTTCGATTCAGCAGTATTCATATTCCAAAGAGAGTTCGCCAATCGCCTTGTTGCTCCACCCGGAAATGAAGAATACGGTTCGCTGACGGTTATTTCACACCACTACATGAAGGTCGAGCTCTTGGGCCATGTTCCCAAGTCCGCATTCTATCCTCAGCCCAAAGTAGTTTCCGTCATAGTATCCTTGAAACCTAGTGAGAACAAGCCCTTTGTCTTGAAGGATGAAGCGTCGTTCAGAAACTTTGTTCAATCCCTTTTTACTCAGCGAAATAGAAAGGTCAGAAATGCAGTATTGCCATACCTTAGAAGTGCTTATTCACTGTCCAAAGAAACCGCGGTCAAAACCGCTGAGGCTCTTCCGTTTCACGACAGGAGAGTCAGAGAGTTAACACCTGAAAATTTCGGTGTACTAGCCAATGCACTCGTCGACTAAAAAGGTCTTTTTTTCAGAATATGTGTTCACGATTTTTGAGGATGTCTATGAGCCGGCTGAAGATTCATTCCTTTTTGCAGAAAATCTAGTGGCGCATGATAATGATTCGGTTATTGATGTGGGTACTGGCTGTGGAATACTGGGCGTAGTTGCAGCAACAAGGGCAAATAGAGTTCTTGCAGTTGACATAAACTCAAAAGCTGTTGGTTGCGCGAAGGAAAATGCCAAGCTTAATCGTGTTGACCACAAGATGCTCTTTATGGTGGGGGATCTGTTCAGGTCGATAAAGGTTAGAAAACAATTTGACCTCATCCTTTTCAACGCGCCATATCTGCCTTGTGAAGAATTTGAAGGAGATTCACGGCTCGTGCGAGCCTGGGCTGGAGGGTCTTCTGGACGAAGACTGATCGACAGGTTCATTCAAGCGGCTCCAAAGTACCTCAGACCTGAAGGCAGGATCTTGCTGATGCAGTCAACATTGTCTGATGTAGAAGAAACGTTGCATAGTTTTGAGGAGACAAGTCTAAGAGCAGACGTTATTGCGAGACAAGTTCTCCCTTTTTTCGAGGCAATAGTTCTAATAAAGGCAGAGTCAACAAAAAAATGAAGTTGGGGTCTAGGTCAAGCAACCTAGTGAATTCCCAACAGTTCTAGTAGGTTATATTTGATCATCAATACTGCGAGCATCGAAGCAATGAGAGACATCACTGTTATCATTGTGTTAAGCGAAGGTCCCGCTGTGTCCTTGAATGGGTCTCCGACCGTGTCGCCTATGACAGCGGCCTTGTGCGCGTCTGAGCCCTTTCCACCGTGTTTTCCTGACTCGATCAACTTCTTTGCGTTGTCCCACAAGCCTCCGGCGTTTGACATCAGCAAGGCAAGCAACAGACTTGAGAGTATTGAGCCTGCGAGGAGGCCCCCTAGCGCCTTTATTCCCCCGACAAAGCCTATGACTATGGTTGAAACTATCGCCACTATGCTTGCTGGCATGAGTTCGCGCAGGGCTCCAACGGTTGCGATGTCAACGCATTTTGCGTAGTCAGGTTTCACGCCAGGTTTTCCTTCTCTGAGTCCTGGGATTTCCCTGAATTGTCTTCTGATCTCCGCGATCATTCTAGTGGCGTTTCTACAGACGCCTAGCATGACCATCGCGGAAAAAACTGCTGGAATTGCCACGCCTATGAGTGCGCCCAACAGAACCAACGGGTCCATAATGTCAAATATGACCGCCTTTCCTGCTCTTGCCGCCAATTCTTGGAATGCTGCCAAGAGCGCAATTACAGTCAGTCCTGCTGCACCTATAGCGAATCCCTTGGTTATCGCTTTTGCCGTGTTTCCTGCCGAATCAAGTTCATCCGTTATGGCGATTACGTCTTCGCTCAATCCTGATTGCTCAGCTATTCCTTTGGAGTTGTCAACGATGGGGCCATACGCATCGTTTGACACGGTCATCCCAACGATTGAAAGCATGCCAAGAGCGGCCAGGGCTATGCCGTAGACAGCATATTGACCGCCGCCTAGAGGCTCGCAAATCTTGTAGGCTAGAGCTGCTGCAACTCCTATTCCAATCAATGGGAATATTATGCTGCGCAGACCGTATGAGAAGCCTGTCAGAATGTTCAGTGCCGGTCCAGTTGCGGATGCTTCGGCAGTCTTCAACACTGGAGCTTTGTCTTCTGACGTGAAGTAGTCACTCGTAATTCCGATGACTATTCCTGCCGCAAGACCTACGATGGTTGCTCCCCACAGTGCCCATTGGTATCCAAGGTACCATGTTGCTATGGCTGTCATACTTCCGAAGATTGCGCATGTTACGTAAGTGCCTCTGTTCAATGCTCCTCCTGGATCGCCTCTCTTGCCGACTCTTACAGTCAATGCGCCAAGAACAGCTGCTAAGATGCCTAACCCGGCAAACACTAGGGGTATCTGCACGTAAGTGCTGGTGTTGCCTGCGAGGCCCACCCCGAGTATCATCGCGGCAGCTATGCTTGCTATGTATGAGTCAAAAAGGTCTGCGCCCATGCCGGCGACATCTCCCACGTTGTCTCCGACGTTATCAGCTATTACTGCGGGGTTTCGTGGGTCATCCTCAGGGATTTCTAGTTCCACTTTGCCGACCAAGTCGGCACTGATGTCAGCGGTTTTTGTGAAGATGCCGCCTCCTGCCTTGGCAAAGAGCGAAAGAGAACTTGCTCCAAAGCTGTAAGCGAGCACTGCTGGAATGGTCCCTTCCATTCCTGTGAGATAGTAGACCGCGCTGATGCCGAGAAGGCCAATGCCAACTACTGAAAGCCCCATTACAGCACCGCCGCGGAAACCGATAGGAAAAGCTTTGTTCAACCCGCCTTGTGCGGCATTTGCCACCTTGGCATTTGCTTTTGTAGCAATACTTAGTCCCAAGTAGCCTGCTAGAGCTGAACAGAAGGAACCGAACATGTAAGCGATGGGCAATTGGAGGTTAAGCGTTAGGTTGTGGTTCTCCCACAGTGGTTGCGGTAGAAATATTCCGATCAGTACGGCAACAACGGTTATGAAAATCGCCAACACGGTGTATTCTCTTTTTATGAAAGCATCTGCTCCCTGCTTGATTGCGGCGGAAATCTCTTTCATTCTTTCAGTTCCGCTATCTTGCTTGTCAACATACCTGTAGAAATAGAGTCCAACTAACACTGAGACTATTGCAGACAATGGTGCCATCAACCACGGTTCAAACGTCATTCTTTCTTTCTCCTCATTGTGATGTTGTTTGCTTTTCAGAAGCTTTAGTCTGCACCGCAACCTCTTATAAACTTGTTTGCTCACGCTTTCTCTTTCAGAGAAAAGAATAAATCTGGTCAACTTGACATGATAAGTTCTGCACCATCTGGAGGAGAGCGAGTTGACGTCAAAACCTTGGCACACGATGGATCGCGAAGAAACGTTGAAAGAACTGGACTGCACTGAGGCTGGCTTAAGTCAGGCGGAAGCGCAGAAGCGGTTAATCGAATATGGCCCGAATGAACTGCAGAAAGAAAAGCGTTCTTCTCCGGTCAAAATGTTTTTGGAGCAATTCACGGACATACTCATTATCATATTGCTTGTTGCAACTGGGCTTTCCATCGCTGTTGGCGAGATTGTTGACGCTGTGGTCATACTCGCGATAGTTCTTGCGACTGCAGTCTTGGGTTTTGTCGAGGAATTCCGTTCAGAGAAGGCGGTTGAAGCCCTAAAGAAGATGACTGCGCCCACAGCGATAACGCTACGAGATGGCAAAGAGGTGAAGATTCCAGCAATCGAAATCGTTCCTGGAGATATCCTGCTTCTTTTCACAGGAGACAAGATTCCAGCTGATGCGCGGCTTATTGAATCAATCAATCTCAAAATCGATGAGGCTCCATTGACTGGGGAATCTTCTCCTACGAGCAAAGATACTAACGCATGTCCCGAAGGAACTTCTCTCAATGATAGAAGGAACATGATTTTCACGGGAACGATCGTAGTCTACGGTCGAGGCCGAGCAGTTGCCACATCAACCGGCATGAGCACAGAGTTTGGAAAAATCGCCAGAATGGTTCAAAGCACTGAGGAGGAAGAAACACCCCTTGAGAAGAGAACCCAATCCATCGGCAAATTGATCGGCCTCCTGTCCGTTGCGATCTGCCTAGGCGTAGCGGCCATAGGCATCTTTGAAGGTCGAAACCCGATCGACATGGTTCTGTGGGGAATCAGCTTGGCCGTTGCAGCAGTTCCCGAAGCGTTGCCAGCAATTGTGACCGGCGCACTAGCCGTAGGAATGTATCGAATGGCCAAAGTCAACACGATAGTGAAGAAACTTCCAGCTGTAGAGACGTTGGGTTGCACAAGCGTCATATGTTCCGACAAGACCGGAACGCTGACGAAAGGCGAAATGACGGTGCAGAGAATCTACTTCAACGATGAAGCTGTCAAAGTAACAGGAGTTGGGTACGGGCCCGAAGGAGAATTCCTAATCGAAGACCAAAAGATAGACGCGAAGGGCAAGGGCCTTGAGCCACTTCTGACTGCTGCTACTCTCTGTAACGACGCCAAACTCGAAAAAGACACGGCTACCCAAAGATGGATTATCAAAGGAGACCCGACAGAAGGAGCACTGATAGTGGCAGCTGCAAAAGCAGGTTTGTGGAAGCAAGAATTGGAGCAACAGCAGCCACGCGTGGGCGAGATACCCTTCTCTTCTGAAACAAAACGTATGACAACCTTGCACGTTATTTCTGGCGAGAAGAAAATAGCCTACATGAAAGGAGCGCCAGAAATAGTCTTGGAAAAATGTACAAAAGTATTGACAAACGGTAAGGTCTCAAAACTGAGTGAAAATGACCGGGCAAACATACTCAAAGTGAATGAAGCCATGGCCAGACAAGCCTTGAGGAACTTGGGCTTTGCCTTCAGGGAGTTGCCCGGGACAACAAATGCTTGTGATGAGAAGATTGAGAAGGACTTTGTGTTTGTTGGCATTATGGGCATGATTGATCCGCCGCGTGACGAAGTCAAGGATGCCATATACACGTGTAAGAAAGCCGGAATCGATGTAGTAATGGTGACTGGTGACCATAAGCTTACGGCAGTAGCAGTGGCGAAGGCACTTAATCTACTGGGCGAGGACGAAGAACAGGGAAAGGTGCTGACAGGTGAAGAACTGGAAAGGCTGAACGATGAACAGCTTGCAGGCATGGTTGAAGAAGTTGTAATCTATGCACGCGTTTCTCCTGAGCACAAAATGAGAATAGTAAAGGCTTGGAAAGCCAAGGGTCGAGTCGTAGCCATGACTGGTGATGGCGTCAATGACGCTCCAGCCCTCAAGATGGCTGACATAGGCATTTCCATGGGCATAACAGGTACAGAGGTGACGAAAGAAGCTTCTGACATGGTTCTGACAGATGACAATTTCGCGTCCATCGTGAAGGCAGCAAAAGAAGGACGCGAAATATACGATAACATCAAAAAATACCTTACCTACCTGATGCGCTGTAACATAATGGAAATCCTCGTGATGTTCATTGCCGTCGTTTCTGTTCCGTACCTCGCAAGCATATTTTCACCTGGCACGTCGATGATCTACGTCGGAAATGCGACAATAGCTTTGACCGCTGCGCAGTTGCTGTGGGTAAACCTGACTACTGATGGTCTGCCTGCAATAGCCTTGGGTATTGACCCTGGAGACCCTGACATAATGGACCGAAAGCCTCGTGATCCAAACGAGAGTGTTTTTACGCGCGACGTTAAACTCTACTTGTCTCTAGTGCCTGTGCTGATGACGGCTCTGCTCCTGTTCGGATACTTCTTCTATAGACCATGGGAAGGCCCACATCAACTGGCAGAAGCTCGGACTCAACTGCTAACTGCTATGATCCTCATGGAACTTGCAAACGCCATTTCTGCTCGCTCACTCAAGTATCCCGTTTGGAAGGTCGGTATTTTCAAGAACAAGTTCTTATGGTACGCTGTGACTGCCTCGTTCTTCCTTCAGCTTATGATACTCTATGTGCCAGGTCTCAACTCAATGTTCGACGTACACGCACCTGAACCCCTTGATTGGGCATTTGCTATACTGTTCACGGCAATAGTCTTCATTTCGTTGGAGACCGGCAAACACATTGCAAGCAAGAGACGAAAGGCAAGCACTTAGAAAGACTTAAATTTGAAACACCATGAAAGAGCCTTTCATAAACTGAATAACGAGGAAGACTTGAATGGGAATAACTCAAAAAGTAGCGAACCCAGGGCCATTAGGACTGTTAGGCTTTGGAATGACAACGATTCTACTGAACTTTGTACACAATGCACGGTTAGGCTCTGTTGATGCCATGATCTTAGGAATGGGCTTAGTCTACGGTGGACTTGCACAAGTAATTGCTGGCGTACTTGAATTCAGGAAGGGAAACACTTTCGGCACTGTAGCTTTTACTTCATATGGTCTATTCTGGTGGTCTTACGCGTTCATCAATTTGCTGCCGCGGAGTATTTTCTTCGCAGGATATCAAAGCCCCTCAAACGAATCTATGATGGCCTACTTCATTATGTGGGGTCTCTTCACATTGATAATGTTCTTTGGCACTCTAAAGACTAATCGAACACTACAGACGGTCTTCATGACTCTTACAATACTGTTCTTCCTGCTTGGAATCAAATCTGGTCTCCTTGCGTACACTTCATTGACCGCTTCAGATTTGGAACTGTTCACACGTATCATTGGCATAGAAGGAATAGTCACTGGATTAAGCGCGTTCTACTTGGCCTTGGCAGAAGTGCTCAACGAAGTACATGGAAAGACAGTGTTGCCTATCGGGCAACTCATTTAGAACCAATCTTCCATTCTATTTTTTTACACCAAGAAGTTTATATCCACGTGAGATGGTCTTACCACAAAATTCATGGAAGGTTAAGAGATGTCAGAAGGAAACTTACCGTTCAATGAAAGAGTGTATCCTGGAAAAACGCTGAAAGGCGAGTGGGAAAGGTCAATCAAGAACCCGCAAGAATATTGGGCAGAAAAAGCAAGGGCAATTGACTGGTTCAAAACATGGGACAAAGTATTGGATGACTCAAACCCGCCGTTCTACAAATGGTTCACCGGCGGCGTCCTAAACATATGCTACAACGCTCTTGACAGACACCTGACCACATCGAGGAAAAATGCTCTTGCGTACATTTGGGAAGGCGAAGACGGGGAAGTGCGCACTTATTCTTTCTACCAGCTTTACAGAGAAGTAAACAAGCTTGCCCAAGTCTTCAAAGACCTAGGCCTCAAGAAAGGTGACAGGGTCGCTGTCTATCTGCCTATGATTCCAGAATTGCCAATCACTCTTCTGGCAATTGCCCGACTCGGCGGAGTCCACACTGTTGTGTTCTCAGGCTTCAGTGCAGAATCACTTGCAGACAGAATGAACGATTCCGGAGCAAAGATCCTCGTAACAGCAGACGGAGCCTATAGACGCGGCAAAACAGTCACCCTGAAAGACACGACAGACCGTGCACTGCAGACTGCTCCATCAGTTCTAAAAGTAGTTGTCGTCAAGAGAACGGGGCAAACCGTGCCGATGAAAGAAGGACGCGATGTATGGTATCATGAAGCAACAGCCAAAGTTGATGCAAACGCGTATGTTCCCCCAGAACCTATGGAATCAAGTGACCCCCTTTTCATTCTCTATACTTCTGGCACAACAGGAAAACCCAAGGGAATTCAACATGGCACAGGTGGTTACCTCGTGTGGGCGTACTGGACACTCAAATGGGGTTTCAATCCGAATGAAGAGGACATATGGTGGTGTACGGCGGACATCGGCTGGATCACCGGACACACCTACAACGTGTACGCGCCACTGGCTGCAGGCGTAACCTCGTTTATTTTCGAGGGAACACCAGACTATCCTGCACAGGATCGATGGTGGGAACTAATCGAAAAACACGGCGTCACGATACTCTACACTACACCAACAGCAATCAGAATGTTCATGAAATTCGGCGAACAATGGATAGTAAAGCGCGACCTGAGCACTTTGAGACTCTTGGGAACGGTTGGTGAACCCATCAACCCCGAAGCATGGAGATGGTACTACCACGTCATAGGCAAAGATAAGCTGTCAATCATAGACACTTGGTGGCAGACTGAAACCGGCGGTTTTATGATATCTCCGCTATCCGGTCTGGAGCTTGTTCCATTGAAGCCAGGCTCAGCCACAAACCCGTTGCCAAGCATTTACGCAGAAGTCTATGATGAGAAAGGACAGCCAACATCAACGGGCACGAAAGGCTTTCTGGTAATTAAAACTCCGTGGCCAGGGATGCTTGAAACTATTTGGAAAGACCCTGAAAGGTACAAGCAGACATACTACGGCAGATTCGGAAACGTTTACTACACAGGTGACTACGCTGTGAGGGATCCCGACGGCTACTTCTGGCTGCTCGGAAGAGCGGATGAAGTCTTGAAGGTCGCTGGACACAGAATTGGTACCGTTGAGCTTGAAAGTGCACTTGTGTCTCATCCTGCCGTCTCAGAAGCTGCAGTTATGGGCAAGGAAGACGCACTTAAGGGCGAAGTTCCAGTGGCTTTCGTTGTGCTTAGAAGCGGCTTCTCACCATCAGAAGAACTGCGTGCAGACCTTGTGAAGCACATCAGGTCAACAATTGGTCCTATAGCTACGCCTGACGCAGTAGTCATCGTCAACAAGCTGCCAAAGACACGCAGCGGCAAAATCATGAGAAGACTCTTGAAAGCATTGCTGGCCGGTGTGCAATTAGGCGACGTTTCAACGCTGGAAGACGAAGGTTCAATGGACGAGATAAAGGCAACATACGAGGAACTGAAGCGCGAACTCGAAAAGAAATAGTCATCCCCGTTTCTTTATTCCCTTTTCTTTCCTTGTCTTTTTTCTAGGGATAGAATCTTCTAGTCGTTCTCGGGAATGGTATGGCATCTATGATGTTCTCTAGGTCAAGCATCCATGTAAGAACCCGTTCCAAGCCCATTCCGAAACCAACGTGGGGCACGGTTCCATAGCGTCTCAGGTCAATGTACCAGTCGTAATCTTTCTCCTGCAAGCCCAGTTCAAGTAGTCTGTCAACCAGTTTCTGCTTGTCATCCTCCCTTGCGCCGCCGGTGGAGATCTCCCCTATCCTTGGGACGAGAATGTCCGTTGACATGGCAAGCTCAGGCTTTTCCCGATAAGTCTTGCAGTAGAATGCTTTGATCTGTTTTGGATAATCATGAACGAAGAAGGGTTTGCCATATTCCTCAGCTAGGACTTTTTCTTCTTCGTAACCCATGTCGTCTCCCCACTCGATTTTCATGCCCTTTGCTTTCAATTTCTCTATGGCCTCTGTGTATGTTATTCTCGGAAAAGGCGTCTTGACCGCGGCAAGTTTAGAGATGTCCGCCCCGAGCTCAGTGAACTCGGGCTTGCAGGTCTCAGCGATTCTGTGACAGATATACGTAAGCAGCTCCTCTTCAAGCCGCATCAGGTCGTCCATGTCTGCAAATGCCTGCTCGGCCTCGATATGCCAATATTCGGTTAGGTGACGTATCGTCCTGCTCTTCTCAGCTCTGAACGAAGGAGCAATACAATAGACTTTCTCCAAAGAGTAAATCAGAATCTCAAGGTAGAGTTGAGCACTCTGCGTCAAATACATGTTCTGGTCGAAATATTTCAGTCCGAACAGTGTTGAACCTCCCTCGCAGGCGCTCGTTATGAACATGGGCGGAGTAACCTCCGTGAACTCTTGCTTCTTGAAGAATTCATGCGTAAACCTGAGGACTTCACTTCGAACTTTCATAACAAGGTTCATTCGGCGGCTGCGAAGCCAAAGATGTCGCACGTCTCTCAGAAACTCTTCGCTCTTGTCTTTCGTTATTGGGAAAAGCTCGGCTAAACCTATTATCGCTAGGTTCTCAGATACGATCTCGTAGCCTCCTGGGGCTCTTGGGTCCTTCTTGACTGTTCCCTCAAGGATCAGCGAGGATTCGATCGTGGCCTTTTCGGCTTCACCCCAAGCTGGACTTTCCTTCTTGACTGGACATTGAATGACTCCGGATGAGTCTCGCATGAGCAGGAAGATCATTTGCTTTCCTTCTCTTTTACGGTAAACCCATCCTCTGACTGCAACTTTCTTGTCTTCAAACTGTCCGTCTAGAATTCTTCTGATAGGAACGAAGACCATACACGTCAGCCTTCCGTTTGAATACTTTCTTCAAACCTAAAGGTCTATCTTGAATTTTAAACTTCCTTAATAACAGGCTCGAATACCTTAACGGCAACAATAACTGACAAGGGTATCGCGCCAACTGCAAGCAGTAGAAACGGCGTTAGTGACGAAACGTAGGCATAAGCGCGCGCTAATGCCATTGAAAGACGGAAATATAAGGTATCAGATGAAACAGGCGATGTTGGCTCCATAATTCTTAAATCTCCCAAACTGGGAGTATGACCCAAGCCGTGCTGAAACAGTTGGAAAGCGCTTACAAGCTTAGAACGCTTAAACGATCCACAATAGCAATAGCAAGTGTAGTTATCGTTGAAGCAGCATTAGGTTTAACAGTCAACAGCCTCGCAATCATAAGCGACGGCTTGCACGCCTTGCTTGACGCGCTAACCATGATGATTTTGTTTGTCGCAACACGAGCCTCCCTCAAACCTCCAGACGAAGAGCACATGTATGGCCACGAAAAATTCGAATCAATCGGAGGTCTCGTCGGAGGACTTTCCCTCATAATCGTGGCACTCATTATAGTCTACGAAGCTGTACTCAAAATACTCTCTGGCCAAAACATCAAGGAGGGACTGGAATACGTCGGTTTCATCGCTATCGGCTACACCTTCTGCATAGACTTCTTCAGAGTTGGAACACTAGTGAAAGCTCGGAAAAGCGGAAGTATAACTATGAAGGCCGGGTTCTACCATGCGATCGCGGACCTCGGCTCCACAATAATAGCTTTCATGGGCTTCGGGCTAGCAACCTTGGGGTTCTACTTCGGAGACTCTATGGCTTCAATGGCTCTCGGAGCCATGTTGGCATACCTAAGCGTCAAACTCGTATGGAGCAGCGCGATGGAACTTACCGACACGATTTCTAAAAACATCGCAGAACAAGTGGCAAAAGCGATCGTAGAAACAAAAGGAGTCTGCAAACTTGACTCGCTTAAGATCAGAAAAGCAGGAGAAAAGGCGTTCGTGAGGGCAAGCATACAGGTTCCGGACCATCTAACTCACGAAGAAGCTCATGATCTAGCCTCAAAAACCGAATCAAGCATAAAGAACGTGCTCGGAAACGCAGAAATCACAATTCACACTGAACCGTGCAAGTCAGAAATGCCCCTGGAAAAGCTCGTCGAAAAACTCGCAGACGAAGTAGAAGGCGTAAAAGAAGTCCATGAAATCAGCATAGTAAACGCAAACAGCAAACTGTACATCACGATGCACGCAGACGTCGACGCCAAAACAACTGTTGAAAGAGCCCACGAAATCGCTGAACGCATCAAAACCAGGATAGAAGGACAGATTAAAGAAGTTGAAGATGTAACCGTCCACGTAGAACCTTTCAGCTCCAAGAAACGCAAAGGCGCAATGGTCACCGAGGAAGAAATCAGAAACCTACTGTACAAAACGGCCGAAACTTACCCGGGCGCCTTTCGAATCAAAGGCATAGTAACCTACGTTGCCGGCAAGAAACGCTACATAAACATCACTTGCAGCTTCACCAAGCAACTCTCGGTCGAAGACGCACACAGAATAGCTTCACAAATTGAAGAACACTTGACAGAACATTTCAAAGAAACCACGGTCACTGTTCACATGGAACCAACCTAGGCAGCTTCAGCCGGTAACAAGAACCTCGTTTGTTGTTCACAAAAAAGGGGACGGGAGAGCCTAGTCTAGGCTGACCTCTTTCAGAAAGGCCAAGTCTACTAGACTGTTCAGCTTTATCCTTCCCTGCGAAACCGTGTGAAGCACGTCCCAATGTACAAAGCTCTGCTCACGTAGAGTCTCTCCGGCGCGGGCGAATTAAATAATTCCTGATTCATGTCGGGAGAACTCGATCTGATTCTGTTGGAACCATTAGGCCCCCGAGATAGCAATCTGTCAAATGCAGCCTACTGCAAACCTAAGACAAACATTTAATCAGCCCACACGCGCTCTTTCTAAGGCGCCAGCCAAAAGTTTCAAAGCCTCTTCAATGCTTGTAAGTTCCCTAGGCAGACTCAACCTGGAAGTAGTAGAACAAACGCTACAATCTTGGTCTACTACTTCTAGTCACAGTCGCCTAACCTTCTGGCGGACGTGTGGGCGAATTTGATAATTCCTGATTTATGTCCGGAGAATTCGTTCTCATTCGGTTGGAAACGTTAGGCCCCTGAGATAGCAGTCCGTGAAATGTAGCCTACTGCAAACCTAGGACAATTATTTAATCGGCCCGCGCGCGCTTCCAACTTCTAGTAAGGTCTTTGAGACCATACCCGTGCTGCCTCGTACCAGAAAATGGCTGAAACAATGGCTCCGAACATGAGTATGAACAAGTTTTCACGGCTGAAACTCTGCCTCAACGTCAATAGATAGATCCCGTAAAACGTCGTGGAAAAAACCGCGTAGAAAAAGTATCTTGGAAAAATAAGCTTCCCCAGCTTAACAAAATGGCGCAGCACGCCAATTTTCACTTCGCTGGTCAAAGAATAGTCACCGCCAACGTCCTCCTTCTTGACGAGCCCCAAATCACGCAGCTGTTCAAGATGATGCTGAGCCACGCTTGGACTGCTGAAACGCAAGGCTCTTTGCACTTCACGCACGCTCATCGAACGACTATTCTTCAGCAATAGCCAGTAGACCTTCCAGTCTTTTCCTCGAAGCGCATACTCAAGCCTCATCTCGTCCCCAGCGTTCAAAGACAGGCAAGCCTCCACAGTCCAGTATTGAACACGGAGACATATAATTCCAACTATTAGAACGTACGTTCATATAACTGTCCTAGCGCGCGCTAGCGCGGGGCGTGAAGCAACTCTTTTATTGAGCCTAGCATCTGTAAACTGAGCCAAAAAGGTGACTCATCAATGCCCGCACAAGCGCAGAAACTGAAACCCTCAGCAAGAGAAACCCTCATTCACTATCAACTGCCAAGGGAGAAAAAAGAAACAGCAAGCTCGCAGGCATCTGGCCCCAATTCCATGACATACGGTTTCTCTGGAAACCTGGGTGACATACTGGTCAAAGGTGCAAGCGAACACAACCTCAAACACATAACAGTTGCCATTCCAAGATACAAACTAGTCGTACTGACAGGCGTAAGCGGAAGCGGCAAATCATCTTTAGCGTTTGACACGATATACGCGGAAGGCCAGCGCCGCTTTGTAGAAAGCCTCTCCCCTTTTCTGCGGCGACAACTCGAACAAATGGAGAAACCTAACGTCGAAGCAATACTAGGCCTGAGCCCAACGATAGCCATAGAGCAAAAAGGAATCAGCAGAAACCCACGGTCCAGCGTTGGAACCGTAACTGAAGTTTTCAACTACTTGCGTGTTCTATACTCTCGAATCGGCATCCAACACTGCCACAAGTGTGGACAAGCCGTAGAGCCTATGGGCCCACAGGAAATCACAGACGAACTTGCAGCTTTGAGACCTGGCACTGAACTCACAGTAGCCGCAAACGCCACGTCTGCAACGGATGAACCGAAAGCGGTCTTCAGGGTTCCAGAATCCAAACCGGAAAACACAGAGTTCAAGACTAGACTCTTTGACGCCGTGGAAAAGGCGCTCGAACATGGAAACGGCGCAGTAGCTGTCAGCATCAAAGACGAAAAACTGCTATTCACAAAGAACAAGACCTGCCCTCAATGTGGAGCCATACAGCCTGAGCTTCGGGCTTCCATGTTCAGTTCCAACACGCCCTACGGCATGTGCCCA